>Ga0155959_160_pt1 | contig 25110 bp, 28 predicted proteins | sample RifCSPlowO2_02_FD_107613 | JGI IMG/M metagenome (GOLD analysis project Ga0155959, IMG submission 107613) | candidate division WOR-1 bacterium RIFCSPLOWO2_02_FULL_46_20
GATGTCCTTGAATTTGTTAACTATATAATGAAGGTTTTTGGCTTTGAATACGAAGTTAATCTTTCAACCAGACCTGAAAAATATGCCGGGAGCATCGGTAACTGGGATAAGGCGATAGAAATTTTGGAAAGAGCGCTGCAAGATCGTGGGGTTCCGTTTCAAATTGATCCCGGTGCTGGAGTTTTCTACGGCCCAAAGATTGATATTAAATTAAAAGACGCCATTGGCAGAATGTGGCAAGGTCCAACCATTCAGGTTGATTTTAATCTGCCGGAAAGATTTAATTTAACTTATACTGCCGAAGATGGATCCAGGCAGGTTCCTGTTATGGTGCATCGCGCAATCTTGGGCAGTATCGAGCGGTTTTTTGGAGCATTAATTGAGCATTATGCCGGTGCTTTTCCTGTCTGGTTAGCCCCGATCCAGGTAACGGTTATGCCAATAACTGATCGCAATGTTGGTTATGTAGAAAATGTTGTGCAAGCGTTAAAGGAAAAAGGCTTTCGTGGAGTGGCCGACCTGCGCAATGAAAAAGTTGGCGCAAAAATACGCAACGCCCAAATGCAAAAAGTTCCATATATGGTTATTGTTGGCGATAAAGAAGAAAATGATAATATGGTTGCTGTGCGACACCGCTCCAAAGGTGACTTGGGGGCAAGAAACTTAAGCGATTTTATCCTAGAGCTTCAACATGAAGTAGACAACCGTGCCTAAATTCGCTATAATATGGGTTGCGGGGGGTTAAAAAAGCATTAAACACTATATCATTAATGAGCGTATCCGCGGGACCGAAGTTCGAGTTATAGATGAAGAAGGAAAACAACTAGGGATTGTCCAAACCGTGGATGCCGTAAGGCTGGCAAATGAGCGCGGCCTTGATCTGGTTTTAGTTTCTCCAGCGGCAACACCACCCGTTTGCCGTATTGCGGATATTGGAAAATTAAAGTACGAAGAAAGTAAAAAAGAAAAAGTAGCGCGTAAGGGGCAGAAAGGCGGGGACATAAAAGAACTTAAGCTTTCTCCCAAAATTGCCCAGCATGATTTTGAAGTAAGGGTAAAAAAAGCCAGGGAATTTCTGGAAAAAAGAGATAAGGTTAAGATTTCTATGTTTTTTCGGGGCAGATGGATGGCGCATGTTGACCTTGGCATGCAAACCATAAATAAAATGATTGAGGCTGTGGCGGAACTGGGTAAGCCGGAAGGCGCGCCAAAGAGATTTGGAAAGAACTTTATCGTTATTATTGCTCCTAAGTAGGTGAAAGTAAATATGCCAAAAATGAAAACAAGAAGAGCGGCAGCCAAGAGATTTAGGATCACTAAAAACGGGAAGATTCTGCGCAGGCAGACAAAAATGAGGCATTTGCTCGAGTGTAAGGCGAAGAAAAAGAAAAGGTCAAAGAGAAGGGTTTGTGCCGTCGCAAAATCTGACTATGCTCGAGTAAAATCGATGCTTGCAGGAGGACAATAGAAAATGGTTAGGGTAAAAAGAGGCTTTGTTGCCAGAAGAAGAAAGAATAAGCTCAGAAAAAGGGCCAAGGGTTTTCGTGGCGGTTTGCGCACACAATCCACCAGAAGAAAAATAGCTGTTTATAAAGCGCAAAGGCACGCTACTCGTCACCGACGACAAAAAAAAGGAACCATGCGCGCGCTCTGGATAGCTCGCATCAACGCCGCTGTTAGGCTAGCCGGCACAACGTACGGTCGGTTTATCTCTGCCTTGAAGAAAAGTAATATTTCTCTTGATCGCAGATCTTTAGCCGATTTGGCAGCCAATCATCCACAGGACTTTAGCAAGATATTGGAGTCTGTCGGCATAAAATGATAGAACTCCAGGTTGGCGGGTTGGGTTTCGATCCCCGTAACATGTCCCCTTTGGTGCTCTTGCGTGACCAGGAGGAGATGAATTTTCTCCCTATTTGGATCGGTATTTTTGAGGCCGCGGCTATCGCTATGGAGCTGCAGAATATTACCCCCCCCCGCCCCATGACCCACGATCTTTTAATGAATTTTATTGAAAAGCTGGGTGGGAGTATGCAAAAAGTGGTCATTAGCGACATTAAAGAAGGGACTTTTTTCGCGATAATTGAAGTTGAGAAAGATAAAAAGACAATTAAGTTTGACGCGCGGCCATCCGACGCCATCGCGCTGGCGGTGCGGAGCCATTCACCCATCTTTGTTTCTGAAGTGGTGATGATGCAGGCCAAGCTGGTCAACGCAGAAAAAGACCAGGAAGAAACAAAAAAGTTTAAAAATTTTATCCAGAATATGAAGCCCGAAGACTTCACCAAGTATTATAAAAAAGACTGACTAGCTCCTCGAAATTAAAAACACTCCCAGTATAATTACACTGATCCCCATCCAGCGCATCAGTGTTACGTTTTCTTTAAAAAAGATAAACGAAGCAAGCGCGACAATGACATAAGCGACGCTGACCATGGGATAAACAAAGCTTAGTTCAAGCCTTGAGAGAACGACCAGCCAAAAAAGTGAACTGGCAGCAAAACAGGCAAAGCCAAAGAAAACAAAAGGGCTTAAAAACATCGGGAGGATATGCTGCAACATTTGACTGGCCGGGAAAGAACCAACAACCATCATCCCCTTTTTCATGAGAAGCTGTCCGGTTACTGCCAAAAGAATCGATACGCCAAGCAAAAGATAATTTGTCATGTTTCCTCCTTTAGATTTCTTGCCACTCTAGATTTGTAAAGGGTGGCGGTGAGAACCTCAATTTTAAAACGACAACCCCGGATCCTTTAAGGCCAATTGAGTATAACCTGTCTTTTCCCATTTCCCTTACTATTTTGAAACTGCCTTCACCCAGCGAGTTTATCTGGCCGACAGCATAGTTAATAAGCCAACCCACATTATCTTCCGGATAGTAGGGTATATCTGTGTACCAATTTGGATTATGTGTAATCTCTACGCCGGCTTTGGCCAGACCAGCTTCGGCAAGCCAGAAAGCCTGTTCTCTATTTAACCCTGAATTAGCGCTGGCGAGGTAATTATAGACTATTTTTACAGAAAGCGCACTAAGTGTCCCTAAGAGGGAAATAATTATTATGATAATAATAATGGCAGAGCCTTGTTTGCCTGCCCGTCCGGCAGGCGGGCCGGCAGGTATGGTTTTTTTCATTTTAGTTCCTCATGCCGACCCTTGTCGTAATATTTTCAAGGCTGATTTCAACGCTTTTACTTGTGGGATACAGGAAAGAGAGTGTTTTAATGTCGCCTATGTCAGTAAGATAGCTGGAAGAAGCATTCTTTTTTCTCCTCACTTTTTTATCAACGAGAGAATATTCAACAGTTTCTCCTCCCACCGACAATAAAAGAACCTGGCTGCCGGAAGAAGGTATTATATTGCTCGCGCCCCGGACATCTCGCGCGATTCTGGCCAAGACCATATTGGCAATCTGCTGTTTTTCGCCACAGGCAACAAACTTTTTCCAGTATTTTAACTCCACGCCAAGCACATAAAAAATACTTCCCAGAATCATAGCAAAGATGGTGAGCGAAACTATTAATTCGATCAGAGTAAAGCCGGTTCGCCTCATTAATATTTGCTCCTGAGGGTTTGCAATTTATGTGGGGGGAGAGAGAGCTCGATATTTATCAAATCTGCCAGCACAGGAGAGACCTTGATGGTGCCATTTCCTGCGGCAAAAGTATTTCCGTTCAAATCAGGCAAGCTGGCAAAGGGCAATAGCTTAATTTCTTCCATTTTACTTTGAAGCAGGTACGTTGCCTGGCATAGCAGGGTGGCTTTTTCAACGGAAGCCGAGCTCAGTATTAGCAGATAATTAAAGCCAGCGGTTGTCAGCAAGAAAAGTGCTGCCACAACCATGACTTCTATTAAGGTGAAGCCTTTTTTATTCAACGCGCACCCTGCCAGAGGTGGAAACAACAATCATTTTTGTTTGACCGATATTGTTTTTAATAATAAAAGTGCCGGAGCCCCCAGGTGGCGTAAAACCAGAAGGAGCAAAGCAAATGTTGCTGGTTTTGATGGGGGAGATTCCTTTTGGTAATTTTAGGTCGGTCAAGTTAAAGGTTAAAGTTTCATGCTGCAGAATAGCCTGGCCCTGTAATTTTCTGAGTGAGGAGGCCATGGTTTTGGCAGAAGCATTGAGTGAGATTTGGGCAGAAAAAGCATAAAAGCCTGGCAGAGATATCGCAGCCATTACAGCTAAGACAGAAAGAACAACGAGTAACTCTACAAGGGTGAAGCCCCGGGGTTTCATTTTGCGTTTACGATGAGGTTGTCAATTAAGCGCGCTTTACCGATATAAGCAGCCAGGGCAACCAGAATTTTCCCTCTCAGGGTTTTAACTTCATCCAGGGTTTCTGGATCGGCAAAAACCACGTAGTCGAGCCGGATATTTGGCACAGAGCCGATTAAGGAGCGTACGCGCAGGAGAATTTTGTGGTCATTCTTTTCGCCGCTTTCAATCTCTTGCCTGGCCAAGCACAGGGCTTTATAAAGAATAATTGCTTGTTCTCTCTCTTTAACTGATAAATATTGATTTCTCGAGCTCATAGCCAGGCCGTCGAACTCGCGCACGGTTGGCAAGGTAATTATTTTAATGGCAAAACCAAGATCTTTAACCATTTTTTTTATTATTATCTGTTGCTGGTAATCTTTTTCTCCAAAAAAAGTAAAATCAGGACAGACAATGTTGAAAAACTTGGCTACGATGGTGGTCACGCCGCGGAAATAAGCTGGTCGAGCGCGGCCGCACATCTTTTTTGAAAGTTTGTCCACCTCAATGTAGGAGCTAAAATTATCGGGCGTGATTTTGTTGGCCTCGGGCAGGAATAAAACATCAATATCAAAATGCTCAAGCAGTCCTTTGTCTGTGGCTAAAGGTCTGGGGTATTCTTTATAGTCTTCGCTGGGACCAAATTGGATAGGATTGACAAAGATGCTAACCACGACCACGTCAGCTTTCTTTTTGGCTGCTTCAACCAGGGAGAGGTGCCCTTCGTGCAAACAACCCATGGTTGGAACAAAGCCAATGGTTTTTCCCCGACACCTGGTCTTAAAAGAATACATTTGCATTTCTTCTAAATCTTTAATTATTCTCATTGATTATCTGATGACCCAGAAACGGGCAATGGTCCAGAGGATCATGGCGAGAGCCAGGGCCAAGGCTTTTAGTCCGAGGTCGCGGGTAAAAAAATCTCTAAGCACCTTTATCCTCCTTTTTAGTGTCTGGTCTTTGCCAGGTCGCAAAGTCGCATTTAGGATAACCAATGCAGCCATAAAAAATCTTGCCACGTCGGGTTCTTCTTTCAACGATCTCTCCGGCACATTTTGGGCATTGGGCGCCAATCTTCTTGATAATAGATTTGATGTTTTTACACCTGGGGTAGGCGGAGCAGGCTAAGAAGGTGCCAAAGCGACTCTGCTTCATGATCATGGGATTGCCGCATTTATCGCATTTTTCAGCCACCGCATTCTTTTGTTCGTCCTCAGGTAAAGGCTTAGTAAATTTACAATCTGGATAGCCGGAACAAGCCATAAAGTCCCCATAACGTCCTTGTCGAATGACAATATCTTTGCCGCAATCCGGGCATTTCTCTTCGGTTTTAATTTCTTTTTTAACTTTTTCCATATTTATGTCAGCCTCCGCCAAGGCTTTGGCAAATGGCTCATAAAATACTTTTAAGATTTTAATCCAACTTATTTTATCTGCCACAATATCATCAAGATCGTCTTCCATGTGGGCGGTAAATTTTATGTCCATGATGAGGGGAAAATGTTTTACCAGCAAGCTGTTTGTGGTCATGCCGATCTCTGTTGGTTGGAGCGCCCGCCCTTCTTTTTCAACATAGCCCCGCTGTTGAATGGTAGAGATAATTGGCGCATAAGTAGAGGGGCGGCCAATGCCGCTTTTTTCCAGCTCTTTAACCAGCGAAGCTTCGTTGAAGCGTGGTGGAGGCAGGGTGAAATGCTGGGTTGGAGCCAGAGAGTTTAAGAGCAGCGCTTCTTTATCTTTTAATAGAGGCAGTGTTCCGGATTTTTCTTCGGATTCGTCATCGTCACTTTCAAGATAAACCTTTATAAAACCATCGAATTTTAAAACTGAACCGCTGGCGCGGAATTTGTATTCTTTGGCAGAGATATCAACCGAAGTCTGGTCAAAAAGTGCCGGATTCATTTGACAGGCGATAAATCTTTTCCAAATTAGTTCATAAAGTTTTAGCTCATCAGCCTCCAGGCTTTCTTTAATCTGGTCCGGATGCCTGAAAACCGACGTCGGGCGGATGGCTTCGTGCGCATCTTGCGCTTGTTTCTTTTTTTTATACCTTAGAGGTTGGGCGGGCAGGTATTCTTTGCCAAAAACCTCAGTAATATATTTTCTGCAGGCAGTTTCTGCCTCTTCGGCAACGCGCACCGAATCGGTTCGCATATAAGTGATAAGACCAACGCGACCCTCGCCCTTGAGGTCAGCGCCTTCATAGAGCTTTTGAGCAATAATCATGGTTTTCTTGGCAGAATAACCAAGCTTATGTGAAGCTTCCTGCTGCAGGGTGCTGGTGATAAAGGGAGAAGAGGGATTTCTTTTTTGTTCTTTTTTAGTAATCTTGTCTACTGTGTATTGCGCTCCCTCAAGATCCGCCAATATTTTCTTTGCCTCATTTTCTGAACCAATAATCTTACCTTTTTCTTTTGGCCTGACACCCAGGGAATCCTCACCTTTGGCAACCAGCTTGGCCGAGAAGGCCGCTTTTTCTTCGGAGGAGAGATTGGCGATGATATCCCAGTATTCTTCAGGTTTAAATATTTTGATTTGGTCTTCTCGTTCGCAAATCAGCCTGACGGCAACTGATTGCACTCTGCCGGCAGATAACCCTTTTCTAACTTTTTTCCAAAGCAGCGGGCTAATTTTATAACCTACCAGTCGATCGAGGATGCGGCGGGCTTGTTGGGCATTAACCCGGGGCATGTCTATTTCGCGAGGATTATTAACGGCCTTGATTACTGCCTCTTTGGTGATTTCGTGAAACTCAATTCTTTTGATTTTTCCCCTGGTGCCCAAGAGGGCGTTAAGATGCCAGGCAATGGCTTCCCCCTCGCGATCCGGGTCTGGAGCCAGAAAAATAACGGCACATTTTTTCGCAATAGCACTTAACGATTTGATGATCTTTTCTTTGCTTTTGATGACTCGATAGTTGGGTTCAAAGTCTTTTTCTATCTTAACACCCAAAGATTTTGGGGGCAGGTCCCTAACATGACCGCCGCAAGCTTCAACCAAGAAATCATTACCTAAGAACTTTTTTAAAGTCCGAGCTTTGGCTGGTGATTCGACGATTACTAGTTTTTTAGACATTTTAACAATTCGCATGGTAACAGAGATATGTTTTACTGTCAAATAGAGCAATCTAGCTGCCAACCAACAAGACGTCCGCCTACGGCAGACTACAACTTACAACAAACAACTATTATTTATAATAATCGCGGGGAAAATTATGGGATAGTTGTAAGTAGTTAGTTGTAGATCTGACCTGGTCGGATCGTGTTGCAAGTTAAAAAGTGTCAAAATTACGACAGCTTATCGCCCAAATCTCTTAATAAGTTCTTCTTCTGATAGTTTGATCATGGTAGGGCGGCCGTGGGGACAGGTAAGTGGATTTTCTGTAACATATAGGTTTTTTATTAATTGGGTCATTTCCTGAGCAGAAAGTTTATCTCCGGCTTTAATGGCACTGTGACAGGCAAGTAGTTTTTTTATATTTTCTTGTTTAATCTCAAGCTGTATAGCTTTCCCCAGCTCTTGCAACTCAGAAATTATATCGGCTAAGAGTTGTTTTGCCGCTGTTTTGTCGGTAATGGCCGGGACACCGCGTAAAATATAGGTTTTTCCGCCAAATTCTTCCAGATCGAACCCTAAGCTTCTTAAATAATCCAGGTTATCATCAAGCAAGGCCTTCTCTTTGGGGCTAAATTCTATATTTTCTGGAATAAGCAGTGTCTGGCTGCTTGCGGCTCGCGACTCTCGAGTAAGTTGATCATAAAGGATCCTTTCATGTGCCGCATGTTGGTCTATTAGCACGAGATCTTCCCCATCTGTACACACCAGGTAGGTGTTCTTAAGTTGATAAATAGGGAAAAGTGGTTGGATAGCCGAGACCTCAAATTCAATTTTCTGATCTGCGACAGGTGACTCCCGACCGGTTGACGGGAAGAGTACATCTGTCGTTTCTTGAACCCATCTTTGTTCATCCGGCTGATACTCCGGAGGGCTAAAGCTCTGGTTTTTAGTGAAGCCGGAGAGAGTCCTGGCCACAGCTTCTCGCACCGTATCCATAACCTCCTGTGTCCTGACAAATTTAACCTCTCTTTTTGCCGGATGGACATTGACATCAATTTTTTGAGGGTCAATTTCAATGAAAAGAAAAGCAACAGGGAAACGATTGTTTGGAATCAGGGTGCGATAGGCTTCTTGCAGGGCCCGGTTGAGTAAAAAATTACGCACGTACCTTTTATTAACGTAAAAAACTTCGTATGTATTGTCAATTCTAGAGAGAGTTGGTCGACTGATCAATCCACTAACACGATCAGCCTTAATTTCAACAAGCCCTTTGACCAAATCTGCTCCATAAATTGCCATGATGGCGTCTTTTAGGTTACCTGACCCGGCAGAATGAACAATTGGTTTGCCATCGGAGACCAATTCAAAGGAAATTTGCGGGTTGGCGATGGCATATTTGGAGACAATCTCGCCAATATGCCCCATTTCAGTGGACGGAGACTTTAAAAACTTCTTGCGAGCGGGGGTATTGAAAAAAAGATCTTTGGCCGTAATTGTTGTACCAGCCGGGCAGCCTGCATCTTGGCTGCTTTCTTCTTTTCCGCCAATTATTTTTAATTCGGTGCCAACCTCAGCGTTTTCTCGTCGGCTAATAATGTCTAGTTTCGCAACGCTGGCTATTGAGGGCAAGGCTTCCCCACGGAAGCCAAGGGTTTTAATGTTGAAAAGGTCATCCAGCTTATTGATTTTTGAGGTTGAGTGCCGCTGGATTGATAATTCGACATCCTCTTTGGTCATGCCGTGGCCATTATCAGAAACACGGATTAATTTGCTCCCGGCACTTTGAATTTCAACGGTGATTTTTGTGGCTTGAGCGTCAATTGAGTTCTCAACCAATTCTTTTACAACTGAAGCCGGCCTCTCGATCACTTCGCCGGCGGCAATTTTATTAATGAGGTCTTCGGGGAGGATGTGGATTTGAGAGCCCATACTCTAATTTTACTTTATTTCAGTCCTGAAGCCAAGGAGATAGACTGGGTCCAGAGGTGAGCTTGGCTGTCATCAAAACCTATAATGTAAAATCTTATGCTGATTGCCGGCTCGAGATCGGGCAGATAGGTGTTTTGGTTAAAACTGATAGTTTGCTCGGGCAGAAGCGGCTCGCCTTTTAGTTCCTCAAACGTATATAGTGTATAATTTTGTCCTTCTATCTGAAAATCGACCAGGGTGACCGGAAAAGACGACCTGTTTTTTAATGTTGCCGTTATGCTAACTTCCTCTCCCTCTTTTGGCCTCTCAGGAAAGATCTTTAAAGTTAAAATAATTGGCTTGCTTGGGTTTGGCAGCTTCTCTGCCGCGTAGGAATCATCCAGTTTTTTTAAGGCCGGCCCAAGGATCTCCGGCCCGTGCCCTTTCCAAGATCTATCGGCTTCTTTTTGGAGTTGAAACAACTCTCTGGCTGTTTCAAGATAGGCTGGCTCCGCAGCCTTTTTCGACTTTATCCTTTTTTTAGCCTTATTAACAATGTTCTCCGCCTCTTTTCCTTTTTTCCCCGCATCCTCCGAGTAGACCTGGCCGGTATATTTTACGGCATAGCGATCGAGGGCAATTGCAAGCTGGCGTTTGTCCCACGGTGCCTTCGCTCCTGCAAACTGTTGCAAAAGCTCCTGATATTCAGGGTCAGCGTAGCCGGCAGGGATGGCCAGATGCTGCACTGGGATGATTGGCTCCAGCATGATGCGGCAGTCGGCCTTGCCGCGCAGCGCCTCTTTGTTTTGAGTATCGGCTTCAAGAATTTGATCGTAAAGTTTTTCTGCCACCTCATATTTTTCAGCGTATTTTAATTTGTTAGCTTTAGAAAGGAGTAAAGCAATATCATTACTGAAGGCTGTGGAAATAGAGGTAATTAAAAATAATATAACTATTAGGATTCGGATGAATGGCATGTCACAATCTTACACCAGGAGTTACAATTGTGCCAGAAAAGATAATCGGGATTTCCCTTTAAATAGATGAAGATACCGCCTGTATCCGTCCTGCAGGCCGGTTAATTCTTCAGCAAAGCTAAGTCCGGCTGACTGAGCGCAGGAACGGAGAAAGTCCACATAGCCGGTATCTGTTGAAAAAATAGAGCCCTCATCTATATAGAGGACTCCGAGAAGAAAATCTCCCCTTTCCCCGACCAGGCGAGTTGCTTCTTGAGAAAGCCGGGTGGCATCCCAAGCCTTAGATGATGGTTGAAATTGTCCAAAGTAAGAAGGATCGTCAAGTACGCCGAGCAGCATGACCAGATTATCGTCTTCAACTTGGGCGGCCAGGCCGGACCACTCATCTACTATGGTGAATTCACCGTTCAAGGCACGAATCGCTTCGCCAATTATTGGCTGTCCGACTGTGAAATGTTTGGCGACTTCGGTGATATGTTTGTCCGCATCAAAGCCCGCGACCCGGCCTCCCATAACTGCGGCAATTATCTCTAGGGTGATGTCCATGCCATATCCAATAGAGATGATTTTTCTCCCGGGGGTGAGGCCGACATCCCTCAAAAACTTGAGCATCTGCGGTGCCTGCTTGAAGGCCAGAGAATTTACCAGGACATTTTCTGTTTCTGGCTGCACCCAGCCCAAGGTATTTAAAACTAACTCTTGCCTGTCAGAGTAGGGGAGGCCGCTTTCAAAATTAAAGGTAATGATCTTTCTGTTTCCCAGTACCTGGTACAGGTTATAGATAGAAATGTTCAGCCGCCCTACGGCGACCCAGCTTTGAAAGAATGCCTCCTCTATCATCCGCAAGATCTGCTGATCGTTAGGCTCTGTCTGAGCAATAGCGCTTTCGGAGAGAGCCTGGGAAAACTTGTGACTAAAGCCGTGGGGAGGTAATATTCCCTCAGCTACCGCTGCCTTGACCTTCTCTACAAGATCGCCGCACCGACGGCTTGTAATTCTAAAATGCCGTCTTATATCAGGCAGAGCCCCAACCGATTTTAAAGCAAGCGCTGTCATGCTTATATATCTTTAAAATGAGGGGGAAATTTCAGCGGGCTAACTAAATTTCTTGAGCAGTTCTTTTATTCTTGCGACCGGGAGCCCAACGACGTTGTCATAATCTCCTTCAATCCCGTCGATAAACTCCTTTTTGATCTCCTGAATGCCGTAAGCCCCGGCCTTGTCTATCGGCCGACCACTGTCTACGTATTCCTTGATTAGTTTAATAGATGGTTTTCCCATCCTAACCTTTGTAATTTCATAATCGGTGATCTTTTTAAAGGTGTTTGTATCTACCACTGCCAGGCCTGTGATTACTTTATGGATCTTTCCGGACAAACTTTTTAGCATGGCGGTTGCCTCTTTTTTGCTCCTGGGTTTGCCGAGTATTTCATTGCCCAGGACGACAATTGTGTCTGCGCCGATAACGATCGAGTTTTTGTGTTTTAGGGCAATCTCTTCTGCTTTAGCCAAAGCTGCTTTTACGGCAAAAGCCTCTGAGGTTTTGGCGCGAATTGTCGATTCATCCACATGGCTTGGGACAATAGTAAAGCTTTTAATAACTTTTTTAAGAAGTTTTTGGCGACGTGGGGAGGCCGATGCTAATATTATCTGTTTTTTGGTTTTATGCATCTGGTTAAAAGATCAGGATTCATCATCCAGGCGATATGCCAGCCCTCTTGCCACTTTTCAAGGCAAAGGACTCCGCCGGTTTTAAAGTTTACAACACGCAAAGCCTGGTTGTTGACGAGTAGTTGGGAGGCCAGGAGATCAAGAAAAGGTAGGTGGCCTACTATTATAGTGTTTTCGTGGAGGATGTCGGTTTCTTCCGCGATATTAGCTATTGGATCATTAGGGCCTAAGCCTTCCCGTTCTACCAGATTCTTATGCTCAATAGCTTCGGCAATTACTTTTGCCGTTGTTTTTGCTCTTAATTTGGTGCTGTGCCAGATCTCATCAACTTTAATATTGGCACAACTCATAAAAGCAGCGATTTCAGAAACATCCAGCATCCCTTTTTCGCTCAAAGGCTGTTCAGAACCAACGCTTTCGGTTACCGTTTCACCATGGCGGATTAAATAGAGGTACATGCTTTAATTATACAATACATTATATCTGAAAGGTAATCTCCTGCAATTCTTTGATCAGTTCATTCCAATAACGCGGAGTCCCGGCCTCGGAAAAATGTGTTTGAAAATCACTTTCCTTGCTCTGGACGGCCAGCCATGAAGCGAAGTGAATAATTCTCATGCCGCGCAAAAATGGGATTAATTCCAAAGTTTTGAGATCAAAAGAACAAAAAACCTCATAACCTTTGAAAAACCAGCTAAGCTCGTTTTCGCAATTCTCTGGAGCATCAGGCAAGAGCATCCATAGATCTTGAACAGGCGGGCCAAAGCAAAGATCGTCGAAGTCGACAATAAAAATTCCCTCGTTTGGGCGATGGATAAGGTTCCCTTTATGACAATCTCCGTGTAAAAGAATGAATTCTTGAGCCTCAAATTTGGGTTCTGCTTTTTTGACGAATAAATCAACGGTTTGCTTAAATGATTTTTTAAAGTCAGGCAGCAAATAATCAGTTTTTAATAATACTTCCAGATGATGTTTGGTGGCAACGGATGGCTGCCAGGTAATGCGCCGGCTTTTTTTATGCAGTCCGCCAATCGTATGGATCCTGGCCAGCAGACGACCAATTTCTTCCCAGCTATTTTTATCGAATTCATCGAGGGCGCGCCCGCCTTTTTTTGGGAAAAGAGAGAAGATAATTTTGCCAACAGAAAAAAGAGTTTTGTCCTTGATTTTAAGTGGCGGAATGACTGAAACTTCCTTTTCTGCTAATTCCTGGAGAAAGGCATGTTCTTCAAGTATCATTTTCTCTGTCCAGCGGCCTGGGCGGTAGAATTTAACTATAAAGCGCTCTCTTGAGCCGTGTTCTTCCAGCTCATAAACGCGGTTAATATAGCTGTTTCTGGCTAAAAGCAGGCTGCTTAGCTTTTTTCCAAGAGTATTTTCGACTGTATAAAGGATGCTGTCGTGGTTAAGTTGCTGCCAGGTCATGGGGCAATAATAGCTTTTTGGTGGGTTTGGGGCAAGGAAAATTTTGTGCTATTATCTGTTAATGCGAATTTTGCTTCATAATATCAAGATCCGTTTGGAAGAAGATGAGCCCGCGGCCTATAATAAGCTAGCCGCTAATAAACTTAGGCTGAATATTTCTGATGTCAGCCGGGTAACGGTGTATAAAAAGTCGCTGGATGCCCGTAACAAAAGGGAGTTTTTTTATAATTTGTCTTTGGCGGTTAATATCCCATCAAATTACATGCACAGCAATAAGTTTCCGCGCCTGGAAGAAGTTCCGCCCAAAAAAGAGCCAAAAAATATTTTGTCAGATAGGCCAATTATCGTCGGTTTTGGTCCGGCCGGGATGTTCGCCGCTTTAACTTTTTTGGCTTATGGCATAAAGCCGGTTGTTTTTGAGCGGGGGAAAAAAGTTGAAGATCGGTTGCAAGATATTCGCCAGTTCGAGCAAGGGGGGGCTTTGGATCCGGAGTCAAATGCCCAGTTTGGAGAAGGTGGGGCGGGGACATATTCCGACGGTAAGCTGACAACCAGAATTAAAGAGACCGGCTATGTGGCCAAAGTTTTAGAGACTTTTGTCGAGCATGGAGCGCCGGCAGAAATTGCTTATTTAAACAAGCCGCATTTGGGGACCGATCGGCTTTGTGCCATTGTCAAAAACATTAGAGAGTATATTGTAAAATCAGGGGGAGAAATTAACTTTCAGTCGAAAGTGACAGATTTTTTGGTTGAGGGAGAGAGACTGAAAGGCGTGGCGGTAAATGGGCAAAAACACTTTTCAACGACAGTGGTCTTGGCGATCGGGCATTCGGCCAGAGATACTTTTCAATTACTAAAAGATAAAGGGGTTGGGCTGGAACAAAAGCCGTTCGCGGTCGGGGTGAGAATTGAGCATCCGGCCGAGTTGATAAATCTGATGCAGTATGGCGAAAAGTATCACAATCATCCCAAGCTGGGTCCGGCAGAATACGCGCTGGCAGAGGGCGGGGTCTATTCTTTTTGCATGTGTCCGGGAGGCGAGGTTATTAATGCCGCTTCAGAGAGCGGCGGATTAGTTTTAAATGGGATGAGCAATTCCAGGAGGAGCGGAAAGTTCTCTAATGCCGCTATTGTGGCGATGGTTAGCACAGATGATTTTGGCTCCAGTGATCCTCTGGCCGGGGTTGAGTTTCAGCGGCAGATTGAAGCTAAGGGGTACAGGGATGGCTGGAGCGCGCCGGCCCAGAACCTGTTAGACTTCCTCAACGCGGAAAAATCGTCGTCCATTATCCCCAATTCGTATAAAATGGGGACTGTTCCTGCCGATCTCAATGAAATATTGCCAAAATTTGTTTACAGCGAACTTATGGCTGCTTTTAAACGCTGGAGAGAGCGATTTCCTCTATTTGTTTCCAGCCAGGCTCTGCTTCTAGCTCCGGAGACCAGGACCTCGTCGCCGGTTAGGATATTACGGGAGCAAAACAGGCGATCGGTCAGCTATGCAAATCTTTATCCCGTTGGTGAGGGGTCAGGCTATGCCGGCGGGATTACCAGCTCGGCAGTTGATGCAATTAAGACGGTTGAGACTATTCTCGGAGTCTCTTAAAACAATGAAATTATTAGAAACCCGGGGCGATAAATAAAGAGAGGAATTAGATGATTACTAACGTAAAATTTTATACTCACTCGTCCGGAGGAGGGGTTAGCATGAGAGGGAACCTTAGGCCTCTTCCTCTCGTCTACCCGCGCATGATCCTTTCTCAAGCAGACAGAACAAGATTGTTGGCCAGACCGGAAATCTTAAGGAACGGATGGAATTTAAGTCGGCTTGAAGAATTATTAACTAAACTCAGGGGGATAATAAACAATTTGCAGGCATCCATGGGAAAACTTCCCGAGCTTTTCTTCTTTATTGATCGCATTGATGAGGAGCACCCTGATGGAGTTATTGCTATGTCACCTCTAGATCGGCGGTTTATCATTTTTTTAAGCGGCAAAAGAGGCAGCGAGTTTGTGTTGGAGAATATTGAACGGCTGCTTTGTGAGCGGTTAGGCGCCTGGTTTCTTAATTATTCTACGCGGGCTCAGTCACAATGGCAATCGCCCGAGGCCTTTCTTTGGGAGGATTCCAATCCTTATTTGAAGGGCTTGCAATTTGAGGTAGGGGAGATTAGAAAATTATTTGGGGCAAGATCAGAAGGGCCGGCTAATAAATTCATAGAAAAGATGGCCTCAATCGCCCCGGTGTATGTTAAGGCGAAGGTTACCCGTCTTCTTTGTCCACAACGCGTGGTGGGTTGCCTTCAAAAAACTTTCGAAGAAGCTATGATCAAAGAGATAGAAAAGGTATCTAAAGAATTCAGGGAAACTTCTAGCCTTGATATGGTTATTATCCGACTGGCGAATGCCGCAGCTTTTGCTCAAATGTGGGGTTTTCGTCCGTTAGCTTTAATGGTTGAACGAAGCCTGAAGAGCGAAATACTTCCGCTTCAAGCCGAAAGTGAACTTGCTGAGATCATACGTGAAACCAGGGTGGCCTTCCCTGTCGCAGTATATGATAGGGTGAAGAGAAAACTGGTCGAAGATCTGAGGGATAAGGCAATATCCCTTTTTAGGGCCGTAAAAGACGCCTATGTGCGTTTTTTTGAAGGAATAGAGATAAGGCATTTCAAGTAATTTTTCGTCCCTACCAAAATTTTTGATGGGGGAATAAATTATGAAATTTTCGCGTGATTGCACGGAGGAAATATCGCTATGAGAGTAATGGTTCAGGACAGAATAAACCTGGGAACGATGAGGGCTTATGCGAACGGGATGAGAAACGCGCTGTCCCATGGTTTGAATGGGAAGCCCTATGGCCGGTGGTGGAAAGTTTACCAAAAGGCCGGCCAGGGTTCCGTTATACATCAAGCAAACGGAAAAAGAAGGCAGATATACGGATTTAATTCTTCAATGGGATATGTGTATTCTCTTCTCCGCGAAAAAAAGGTGGGCAAGGACGTATGTTTAGTTGCCTATTTTTATGAAAACCCGGAGCAAGCTGAAGCAGGAAAAGATCCCTTGAAGAAAGTAATTTTTAGTAAAAAAGAAAATAGCAGGTGGAAGGATTTGGAAAGGCCGGAAGATTGTTGTCAGGGGAAAAGGAAAGGCGCCGAGCAATTTGGGCGGGCTTGCCTGGGTCAATTGGGGGCGGGTGACTTCGATTTTGGGCCAGGTAAAATTTTGCCGCAGGGGTCGGTCCGGATCGGGTTTCCCGGTGAGCCGATTTATGTTAGTGGGTTTAAAAAATATGCGGGAAGAATGGTATGGGGAAGAATAGTTGCCCGGTTAAAAGACGGGGGGTGGAAAATAGTTTGGGTGGCAGTTCCTGATAGGTGGGGAAGGGTCTGTGGTACTTTAGATTATGGGAATTATCTTTTTTCTACAGCCAATGGGAAGGAGCGTGCTATAACCTGGCTGGTAACTTATATAAGGACACGTGCGAGTGGTGCTTATCTCCAGAAAAGGATTCGCGGGGTGCGTTTGTCAATTTATGTTTCTGATAGAATCTTGCCCAAAGAAGTTTTTTCGGTAACTGAGGAGTTTGGACAAAGGTTCAAGATCGTTTCTTTCTGGGAAAGTGAAAATGACTGGAGAGAGGGAGTGCCGCCTTTTGCGAAAAGATACATAACCTTCAGGCCAACAATAGTGCCCAACGCTCCCTGGCAATTTTTCTGGGAAAGACTTGATAACCATACGGCATTCAGGCAGCTCCTTAGAGAGGGGATGATTGCGCGTCAGGAACTCGAAGATGTTTTAAACGGGATCAGCGGAAAACACTCCGAGGTCTTTCCCGTTATAGATAAATTATTTGTTAGTTCTAGTTAGTTCGAAAAAGTTTCAAACAAAGTGAAATCCCGCTTGAGATCTAACGAGAAATGGCTGAACATGGTCAATCCGATTTCACAGGCAATAGGAAATCATCGAACAAGGTCTTATGGAACCGCTGATCCGCGCGGTATCGCTCAATCATTGATCTGGAGAAGAGAAAGACCAATAATACCAGAAACAGGGCTGACGTCGGAACTGCTCGAACACGTCTTTTTCTACCTTGTCCAAGAAAAAGTCGCCCTCCAGGCCATTCGCGTTTTCACGCCGGATAATTTCGACGAGATATTTGATCGGTACCAGGCTGAATTAGCTCGCTTGGCCACCGCCGTCAACACCGGCATTACGACGCAAATAATAATCATGAGATGTCCTGCCGAAAGACTGCCTCTTTTTATGGAAATGAACATCCGCCTGCTTGAAGAATTTCCCCAAGACCGATCAGAAATCCTTTCCTTCATTTCGAAAGTTTTCTCCGCGGAAAAGCTCGATTTAGATTTAACTCTTATCGTAATAGACAGGTTCGTGGCGGCAATAATGCACGATGTTTCAGAAGAACCAAAGCCCGAAGCCAAAATCGAAGTTGCTAAAAGCATCCTGCAAACTCAACCCCTGGCCGGCCTGCCGGCGGTGCTGGAAATCTTCTCCCATGTTCCTCCTCCCCACAAAAATATTCTCGAGCCCTTAATCATGGAACTGGCAAAAACTTCCGAAGGTCGGAAATATTTGCTAAATATCTTCTCTCAAAAAGACAGGAAATTACTGGGTACTTCTGAAATTGGACGCAAACTCATTATTCAGGCCGTCGCGATGATTGTAAAACGACCCGTCTCTGCCCGGACTTTGGAAGACCCCGGGCCGCTGGCGATCAGCGAGTGGCTATCAGCTGCCAACCGATCAAAACTAACGCAAGCCCCCTTAACAATCGAAGTGGCAGGAAGATTTATAAGCCTTGTAAACGACATCCAGCGCCTTTTCAAACTCTTTAAAGCTGAGCGCCACCCCAGATACAGATTCTCAACCTCATTACTCGAGAAAATGTCAGAAATGCAAAGAATCATGCGCAGGCTTTCAAAAACAGCCGATCCTGCCGGACTAATTATCCCGGCAGGCATTATTCAAACGGTATTTGCGGGCATCGCTGGTTTCCCTTTAATTCCTCCTCAGGATAGAGACTTTTCCGCTTTAGAAGAACCAGCCCGGGTCTTTCTTTTCGGCATTATCCTGCGCCTGGTTAAAGGGGATGTCCCCGAAATCGAGAGAGTTATGGAAGTTCTACGCGAGAAGAAGAGATTGGAACCTATCCTTGCTTCCATTGACAGCGACTTAAGCGAGGTGATGGACGAGCTGAGAAAATTGGTTCTGGAGCTGGTCAATAATCCTGGGATTTGCGCCAGCAAGTTTTAAATGGCTCGACCTGTTTATTGTCAAACCATCCCTCTGATTATACCTAACACTATTCATGGGTGCAAGATTGGAGAGAAGCTATTTTTTATAAATTATTTTGCCGTTTTTTAAAATTTCCCCGAGAAAACTGCGCGGGTCGACATTCCTCATTTCGGAAGTGGAAAACGGGAGCGGTTCAATTTGGGAATCGATCTTTGCCGCTTCGGTCCAAAGAAATTTAATGTCCTTTAAATGAGTTCTATCGGAGAATTTCGGCGAAAATATTGCCAGGTCGATGTCGCTGTATTTGCCGGGCCTTCCTTGGGCATAAGAGCCAAAAAGCACCGCTTGTTTTATCGGTATTTTTTTGGCAATAGAATTAAGATAGAATAAAACCCTCTTTTTTACGCCATTTTTCTTAGACATTTATAAAGCTCCTTGGTCTTTGAAAGATATTCCCGGGCCAGCTTGCGTTTAGTAAGCTTGGATATTTTTTCCTGGTAGTCGGCGTAGCGGACTTCGATGCAAAACGGAGTTAAGGACGCAAGCAGGTCAATCTGTTTTTGATCCAGGTTCATTTTGATTCCGGCAAGCTCTGCCAACCTGACGAGATTGTGGATTTTTGGGGGAGCTTCAGATGAAATTGTAGTGATGATAGCTTTAAGGATTTTTTCGATTGCCTGCTGGCACATGAAGGTTACATATAGATACCGGCGACTCTTATACATCGCTTCAGCGGTTTTTAGATCATACTCTGAATGTTCAATCCAATACCTGGTGACTTTGTCTGTTTTTTCTTTTTTCATTTTTAGTGAAATTTCCCAAACAAGCTATCGATAATCGATAGTATTATAGCACCTCGACAAGCTCGGTGCAAAGCGGGTCAGATACCCGAAATAAAGAAGGTTAAGAGGAGGAAAAGAAAATGGCTGGATTGAGAGTAACTATAGAAGGTTTGCGATTCCGCGCGTCAGATGGGAAATTAGGGGCTGACGATCAAGTGAGGATTGTGAGGCGAAGGTTGTCAAACCCCGCAGCGTTAAGACTCCGCGACGGGGATTCACCGGCGGTATTGGCCGAGGTAATAAGCCAGCGCCAACCACCTGATTTAACGATCCATACAATTGAAGCAATATCGGAAACAGCAGTGGCGAGCAAGCCGCGGGTAGAACTTCCAGTGACGATCCATGACTCTCGGTTGTCTTTTAAGGTCGCCAGGGGTGTAATTCCCGGGTCTTTGTTGAATGGCAGAGAGATTGCCGCAAGCATAAACGAGCAAAACCCTGGCCGTAAACTCAGGGTTCCAATTGAAGCAGAATTGCTGACGTTGAACAAATTACTTGGAAGTCAATTAGAAGACAGAGATTATTGGATATGGACAGAAACGGAGCATCAGGATTATCCGGGGCAATTTGTTCTCCGTCACCAGGCCGGCGGCAACCGCCTCTACTTCCGTCCCGAGTTCAACTGCGCCGACAGCGCGGTTCGGTTTGTCGAGGACAAATAATTTACCCTTTACCCTTTTATTTTTTTACCCTCACACCAAAATATTTGGTGTGAGGGTGTACATTTTGAGGGGTGGGGCGGCCGGGGAAAATTGATATGGAATGTCCAAAGGTAATTACCTCGGCCTATGATTTCATCAAATGGGCGATCCCTCATATCGCAAAATTCCCAAGAGATCAGAGATATACTCTTGGAGATAGGATCGAGGGCAAATTGTTCTACCTTCTTGATCTCCTCATTGAAGCCCAGTATTCAAAAGATAAGTTTGGCGCGCTGAAGGCAGCGAACCTTGGAATTGAACAAATGCGGCACCTTTTCCGTCTATGTTATGATCTGCGTTTGATTAATTTGAAAACTTTTGAGATGATTAGGAAAAAGATCAAAGACCCTGATGTTCTCTGGCTGATTAAGCTTATTATTGATTCAACGGTGCCGCCTGGCATTCCAATTGGGAATTTAGCCAGTCAAATATTCGCCAATCTTTACCTCAACGAGCTTGATCACTACTTGAAGGAAACAATCAAATGCAGGCATTATATCCGTTATATGGACGATCTGATTGTGTTTAATAACGATAAAGACCGCTTAAACGATATAAAACGCGCTATCGATGAACACCTGAAGTGCCTGAAACTGGAATTCCACCCTCATAAAAGCCAAACTCATTTGGTTGCCAGAGGGACTGCTTTTCTCGGTTACAAGATTTTTCCGACTCATCGGCTGGTTATCAGACAAAATGTCAAAAGGCTAAGGAGCAGGATTAAGAGGTATTACAAGATGTTAAGGCTTGGGCTGATAATGTCACAAAAGATCCTATGTTCGATTCAAGGCTGGCTGGGTTATGCGATCCATGCAGATTCATTTCACATGAGGAGGAGGATTTTATCGGAATTTAATTTTATGGGGATAAGTCCATAATGTTCTCCGTCACCTGAACAACGACAACCGCAACTACAACAACCCTGACAATCACTACAACAACAACGCGGTTCGTTTCGTCGAATACTTAATAAATGCCGGAATCCGTGTCTCCAAGGAGATGCGGAGCGTGCAAAATTAAGTCCAGGGCTTGTTCCTGTCTCCGATGTCATATCGGAGCGAATTAAAAACCGCCCGGCTTCGGTAAGTAAGTTCCGACTTTATTCGGGATTTGAAAGCTGAAGCCGGGCTTCTTTTTCAGCGGGCGCAATTATTAGAGTGGGGGCTGAATGTATGCGCCCGCTGTGGGATGGGGAAAATATAAGGCAGCCATGAATGCGTTGGGTATAATCAGAGGAATGGTTCGCTACGATTCTAAAATGGAGGGAGAAGGAGTCGAACCTTCGAAGGCATAAGCCGCCTGATTTACAGTCAGGTGCATTTGGCCACTTTGCTATCCCTCCATATAAATTAACAACTAACAACACGGGCCGCCGAAAGCGGCCCTACAACCAACAACTAAGTTGTTCGTTGTTAGTTGTAGCGAGTCCCGATTACATCGGGACGAGCGTGTTGTCAGTTAAATGAAACTATCTCTTTTTGCTTTTTTTGCGACCGCGAGCCATCTTAGCTCGAGAAATATCACCCTTCTTGTCGATGAAATATAGGTAACCTTTTTCTTTCTTGATGCCACATTTCATAACCTTTTCTGCCATGCTTGTTCACCTCCTTTGTCGTAAAACTTCAAAAAGCATAATACCCGCGGCTACCGACGCATTAAGAGAATTTGATTTCCCCTGCATCGGGATTTGGACAACTTCATCACAGCGTTCTTTTACCAAACGAGACAAGCCCCTGCCTTCACTACCGACCACAAAAGCAACAGGCACCCTGTAATTGACCTCATTATATACCCTGGTCCCGTCTATTTCAACACCCCTCACGACTATTCCGTTGTCTTGCAGCCGGCGAATAGCTTCGGCAATGTTGGTAACGCGGGCGATGGGGACGGTGTTGGCCGCGCCGGTTGAAACCATTATGACAGTTTCAGTAACTTGAACCTGTCGGTTTTTGCGGATAACCACGCCATGAACGCCGGCGGCTTCAGCCGTTCTTAATATAGCGCCAAAATTGTGAGGGTCTTCGATACCATCGAGAATTAGGATAAAGGCAGGCTCGTTTTTAGCCGCGGCAATTTCTAAAAGATCCGGCAGTTTTTTGTAATTAAACATTTTTTAAGGCAAGTTCAAAAATCTTTAAAGCCTGGTCAATCTGTTGTTTTTTGACGATCAGCGGAGGGATAAAACGGATAACCGTGCCGTCCGCGCCGGTCGGGATAATAACCAATCCGTTTTGCAGGCAAAGATCAATGATCTTGCGCGCAGCGGCGGAATCTTTAAAATCTATGCCGATCATTAGGCCAAGGCCGCGAATATCTTTTATAATCGGATGTTTCTTTTGCAGTTGAGCCAGTTTTTTCTTTGAGTAGCTGCCCAGCTGTCTGGCATTTTGCAGCAGTTTTTCTTTTTGCATAACATCAACAGTGGCTATGGCCGCCGCGCAGCAGACTGGGTTGCCGCCAAAAGTGCCGCCGTGGGATCCAGGCGACCACCTGGACATTAATTCCGCGCTGGCCGCGATCGCGCCAAGCGGGAAACCGGAAGCCAAGGCTTTGGAGATACAGAGGATGTCCGGAGTTACATCAAAATGTTCCAGGACAAACCATTTGCCGGTGCGGCCCATGCCGGACTGTATTTCGTCAGCAATTAACAAAACGCCGTATTTTTCAGTGAGCTGGCGCAGCCCCAGAATAAATTCTGGAGGATAGGGGACGTAGCCGCCTTCTCCTAAAATCGGCTCAAAAATCAGGCCGGCAATTTCATTGTTTTTTAGTATCCCTTCAATAACAGTTAAATCAGGCTCCGCAATATAGACATTGGGGACAAGCGGTTCATAACCATCGCGATATTTCATTTTTGAGGTAGTTAGGGAAAGAGCACCAAATGTGCGCCCGTGAAAAGAGCCTTTAAGCGCGACCAGGCCTGGCTTTTTGGTTGAGTACCTGGCCAGTTTTATGGCCGCTTCAACTGCTTCGGACCCGCTCTGGCAAAAGAAAAACTGCGCATTTTTTATGGGGACGATTTTATTTAGTTTTTCAGCCAGAGTTATGTAAGAATCATAGTTGGCTACTCCGATGCAGATATGAATTAAATTGCCCAGCTGTTTTTTTGCGGCAGCCACAACCCTGGCGTGACAATGTCCGGTGGAACAAACCGCAATCCCCGCGGAAAAATCCAAATATTTTTTGTTGTCTGTGCCAAAGAGGTAGCAGCCAGAACCTTTCTTTACTTCAAATTCTGGAAAATAGCGACTCAAAACGGGGGAGACGACTAATTTGCCGCGTTCGTACAGTTTTTTCATGATATATTTATTATACGCATATTTCGTGTTATACTTCAACTGTTATGCGTAGAAAAATTGTGATTTGTCTGTTCTTCTTTATCTTCTGCTCATTGGCTCACGCTGAATATGCCCCGGGTGAAATTATGGTGAAATTTAAACCCGGCATAATGGTTATTCCCAAAACCATGGGGGTGGTGGGGGTTGGGCTGGCCGCCGTGAAGGCTGCTTCGGTCAAGGCTTTGAATGCCAAGCATGAAGTCGCCAAAGTGAGACAGGTTTATAGCGGTGTTTTAAGACTTCGTCCGGATCGGACAGACCTGGAAGATGACTATGTGCTGATTTTTCCGGAAAGCAAAGATGTAGAAAAAATAGCCGAAGAATATCAAAAAGATCCCAATGTTGAATCCGCTTCTCCTGTCGGCATTGTGAAGGCATTTGAAACAAATCCGAATGACCCTTATTTTGCCAATGGGAATCAATATGGGCTGACAAACATGAAATGCCCTCAGGCTTGGGATCGCACCACCGGGACAAACGAAACAATAATTGCGGTATTGGACACGGGAGTAAATTATGCGCACGAGGATTTATCAGCCAAGGTTGATGTGGCCAATGGTTGGGACTGCGTTAATGATGATAATGATCCTATGGACGATCACAGCGATGTCCACGGGACAACTGTTGCAGGGGTAATTGCCGCTTCTACTAATAATGGTAAAGGGGTGGCGGGCGTTGATTGGAACGCGACGATATTGCCCGTGAAGGTTTTAGATAGCGACGGCGAAGGTAAGATATCCGATATTTTAGAAGGCCTTGAATGGGCCATGGCAAAAAATGCCAATATTGTTAATATGAGCTTTGGTCAGCGTGGGGCAGATCCCAACCTGCGCAGCAAATGTTTGGATGCTTATAATGCCGGACTTGTCCTGGTGGCTGCTGCCGGAAATGATAACGTTGAAATCCCGTCTATTCCGGCTTCCTATAGTTTTGTTTTAGCAGTGGCCGCCGTAGACGTGAATGATAAGCTCTCAAACTGGGGGCTGCAAGGGTCTAATTATGGGAGCTGGATAGATATATGTGCCCCAGGCACTAACATTTATACAACAAGCAGTAACACCAGCAACTACGCGACTACAAGTGGCACCTCTTTAGCCTGTCCGTTTGTCTCCGGCCTAGCAGGGCTAATTAGATCCGACAATCTGACCAGGACAAACCGGCAAATTATGAATATCATTAAAACTACCGCAGAAGATATTGACGGGTTAAATCCCAGCTATGCCGGTAAACTTGGCCATGGCAGGGTCAATGCCTATGATGCCTTGTCAGGTTTGATTGCTGATATCTCCAGCCCGGCAAGCGGAGCTTATATCAGGGGACAGATAGACATATCCGGGACAGCCGGTGGGTGGGTTTTTGGCAGTTACATATTAGACTTATTAAGCAACGAGGTCTTTGTTGCCACCATTGAAAGCAAAGCTGCTTCAGTAGAAAGCGGTGTTTTGGGAAGCTGGGATACGGCAGGCCTAAATGGTGAACACAAAATTCGCCTAAGAAGTTTTTCGGCTAGCGGGGCTAATACTATAGAAGCAAGTCTGACGGTATATGTTGATAATACAACTCCGGAAGCGGGCATTACTTCTCCAGCAAGCGGAGCAACAATTGGCGGACAAGCTTTAATTATTGGGACAGCCAGTGACCAATACTTAAATAAATATCTTTTGGAATACGGTGAGGGG
>Ga0155959_129_pt1 | contig 24598 bp, 30 predicted proteins | sample RifCSPlowO2_02_FD_107613 | JGI IMG/M metagenome (GOLD analysis project Ga0155959, IMG submission 107613) | candidate division WOR-1 bacterium RIFCSPLOWO2_02_FULL_46_20
TTTAGCCTGGGACACCCAAATCGCAACTTTTTACGAGGGAAATTAGCTCATTTTGAGGCAAGTGCGGAAGTCAGGAGCGCTTTTTCTCCCACCCCTTCCCGTCTGGCTTTTTCGATTAGTTCGTCATACAGCATAATATCACATTCCCTAAATGGGACAATATTGTCTTTGTTCTGAAACATAATCTGCGGCTTGTCAGGCGGTATTTGTTACTTCAAAATTGATATAAAACTGCAATTTTCCGGGGGAGGCGTCGATAGATATTGTGAGAAACCCAGGCTAATTAGTTGCCTTTTGAATCCGTTTTATCTCTTTGGTGTGTCCGCTTATCGGATCAATCTTTAGGAATACGGCATTAAATAGTCCTGTTCCCGATTCTGTCGGTTCAAACTTTTCCGGAATTTGAGTAAGGAAGCGCTTAATAATAGCCTCCCGGTTCATCCCGATAATTGATTCGTAAGCCCCGCACATGCCGGCATCGGAAATGAAGGCAGTTCCATCAGGTAGAATCCTCTCATCCGCAGTCATCACATGAGTGTGTGTGCCCAAAACTGCTGAAACTCGGCCGCTTAAATGCCAGGCCAAAGCACATTTTTCTGAGGTTGCCTCCGCATGCATATCAACGATCACTACATTTGTCTTAAATGAAGGGAGGAGTTTATCAATGGTTTGAAAAGGGCAGTCCAGCGATTTCATAAAAGTTCTGCCGGACAAATTTGTGATGGCAATTCTTGCGCCGTTTTTTTCCACAATCAAATGGTCTTGGCCCGGAACCCCCGGAGGATAATTGGCCGGACGGATAACCAGGGGGAGCTTATCAATGATTTTTTTTTGGATAAGCTCCTTTTTATCCCAAACATGGTTGCCCATGGTAATAGCTCCGACACCCATTCCCAGTAATTCATTGTAAACTATTTCGGTAATGCCGTAGCCGTGAGCGGAATTTTCACCATTGGCAATAATCAGGTCGGGGGCAAGTTCTCTTTTTAACTCAGGCAGAACCTGCCGGCAAACCTGCCTGCCCAATTTCCCGATTATATCCCCGATGAATAGTACTTTAATCATTATTTGGCAGTATCGGTGGCTCGTGTTTCTCGGATAACCACAACCCTAACTTCACCCGGATATTCAAGCTCAGTCTCGATCTTCTTGGCTATGTCGTGAGCCAGCTTTGTCGCCTGGGCGTCATCAATCTTATCCGGCTGTACAATAACCCTGACTTCGCGGCCGGCCTGGATAGCATAGCATTTTTCAACTCCGGCAAAGTCCTTGGCCAAAGTTTCCAGTTTTTCCAGACGTTTAACGTAAGCTTCCAGGGTGTCGCGTCGGGCGCCCGGTCTGGCCGCGGAAATTGCATCGCAGATTTGCACAATAACAGCCTCAACAGTTCTGGTATCCACAGCCCCATGGTGGGCCTCAATCGCGTGCAGCACTTCAGGGGCTTCCCCGGCTTTTTGCGCAAACATAACGCCAAGTTTAATGTGGGTGCCTTCCACTTCCTGGTCTATGGCTTTACCAATATCATGCAGAAGCGCGGCCCGTTTGGCCAGGTTGACGTTGACTCCCAGGTCAGTGGCTAGCATGCCGGCCAGGTGTGCCATTTCGATAGAGTGCTGCAGCACATTCTGGCCGTAACTGGTTCTGTAATGGAGTCGGCCAAGCAGTTGAATGAGCACTGACGGCAATCCGCGCACGCCGGTTTCAATCGCCGCCTGTTCGCCGTATTCCATCATGGCCGCCTTGATCTCATCTTTGGCTTTATTGAACATTTCTTCAACTCTGGCCGGGTGGATTCTCCCGTCTACAATAAGTTTTCTTAAGGTGAGACTGGCAATTTCGCGGCGCAAAGGATTAAAGCTGGAAAGGATAACCGCTTCCGGCGTATCATCGACAATAAGGTCGACCCCGGTCAAAGTTTCAAACGCACGGATGTTTCTCCCTTCACGCCCGATGATTCTACCCTTCATATCGTCTGAGGGGAGCGCGACCACACTGGTGGCGGTTTCGATCACGTGGTCAACAGAGCAGCGCTGGATGGCAGTGGCCAGGATTTCTTGGGCCTTCTTATCGGATTCGCTTTTGATTTTTTCTTCGTTAGCCTTTATTTTTTCGGCCGCTTCCTTTTCCAGCTCCTTGTCTAATTTTAACAAAAGTTCTTTTTTGGCATCTTCCTTGGAGAGAGTAGCCGCTTTTTCCAGGGCTTCCATGAATTGTTCCTTGGCTTTTAATAGACCTTCCTTAAGTATTTGGGCTTCTTCTTGGAATTTAGCAATCTTCTTTTCTCGGGTTTCGATCTCTTGTTCTTTGCCCTCCAATCGGTCTTCTCGGGCGTCCAGCCTTTTTTCTATCCCCGACAACTCTGCTTTTCTTTCTTTTGTCTCTCTTTCAAATTCCTTTCTTAACTTGAGGGCTTCGTCTTTGGACTCAAGCAAGGCCTCTTTTCTAATCTTGTCCGCCTCTTTTTTGGCTTCCTCCAAAAGATGCTTGGCTGATTCTTCGGCAATTCTGACTTTTTGTTCGGCCATCTGTCGGCGGATAATCAAAAAGATTATGGCCAGGCCAAAGACAACCAACGCGGCGCTAACAATATATATTAATGTGCTGAATTCCATTATTATTCCTCCTTGTTCTTATGAGTTTACTGACGCGATTGCTTTGCGTACCTCATTTTCCATTTTATTGGCGATTTTACCGTTTTCCTTTAAATAAGTTAGTGTGCTTTCAAATCCTTGTCCTAACTTCTCTCCGTTATAGGAATACCAGGAGCCGCTTTTTTGGGCTATTTCTAATAGAATAGCCTGGTCCAAAATATCCGCTTCTCTCAGAATGCCTTGTCCGTGGATCAGGACGAAGGTGGCTTGGCGAAATGGGGCGGCCACTTTATTTTTTACCACTTTTACTTTAACTCGTGTCCCAATGATTTTCTCTCCCTCCTTTATTTTTTCTGCTGCTCTAACATCCAACCTGACAGAGGAGTAGAATTTTAACGCTCTCCCTCCAGGGGTGGTTTCGGGGTTGCCAAACATAACGCCGATTTTTTCACGCAGCTGGTTTATGAAGATCATAGAGGTTTTGGATTTTGATATCACGGCAGTAAGTTTTCTAAGGGCTTGTGACATTAAGCGAGCCTGCAGCCCCATTTGCGCGTCACCCATTTCTCCTTCAATTTCTTTTTTGGGGACCAGGGCGGCGACTGAATCGATAACTATAATATCAATGGCGCCAGAACGTATCAGGGTTTCAGCAATCTCCAGGGCCTGTTCACCGTAATCTGGTTGGGAAATCAGCAGATTGTTAACATCCACACCTAATCTTTTGGCATAGACGGGATCCAGGGCATGTTCCGCGTCAATAAATGCCGCGATCCCTCCTTTTTTTTGGGCTTCGGCTATGGTATGCAAAGAAACTGTGGTTTTGCCGCCGCCTTCCGGACCATAAATTTCGGTAACACGACCCCGGGGAATCCCGCCAACTCCCAAAGCCAGATCAAGAGACAGGGCGCCGGTAGAGATTACTTCTATGTTGAGTTTTTTACTGTCACCCATTTTCATAATCGAGCCTTTACCAAAATTCTTTTCAATCTGTGTAATCGCGATACCGAGTGCTTTATTTTTTTCGTCGCTCATAACTTTACCTCCTTTATTTGATAACTTCGTCGCCACCCAGGTGTAGCCAAAGTAATCCCAGGGTAGCTTGCGCGGCTTTCTCCTGTATCTCTTTTCTGGTTCCCTGTAAGTTAAGCTCTTTCCACTCTGTCCCATTATTCGCAGCCAGGGCAATGTAAACCCTGCCGACCGGGGCGGGGGGTACGGGAGTGGGGCCGGCAGCTCCGGTTGAAGCCAGGCCAATATCTGTATTAAATCTTTTTCTGATTTCTTCAGCCATGGCTACGGCTGTTTCTTTGCTGACAATGCCATGTTGGTTGATGAGCGAAGCCGAAACGCCCAGCTGCACAACTTTAATGCGGGTGTGGTAGCAGACAAGGCCTCCGATAAAGTAATCGGAACTGCCAGGCACGCTGGTGAGCCGGCTGGCGATTAACCCGCCGGTAACAGATTCCGCGACCGAAAGAGTCTGCTTATTATTCTTAAGCAGATCACCGACCTGTTTGTCGGTTATCTTGCCAATTACAGAGAGGATCCTGGTAAAAAAATCCTCTAATTTAATTTCAACTGGTTTAATATCTTGCTCTGCCACAGATAGTTGCCGCCTGAAATCAGCGAGAAAACTACCGCCGCCCAGAGCATTCCAGCAGCCAAAGGTAAACGAAGCGTCAGCATAAAAACCGCAATCATTTGGCTTACTGTTTTCCATTTGGCTAGCGGGCTGGCAGCGATAATTTCTCCGGATTTTGCCGTATAAATTCTGATTCCCGAAACTAATAATTCTCGGGTTGTAATGATTACGACCGGGAGTGAATCTGCTTTTCCCAGTCCGACTAAAGTAATCAACACACATATAACAAGGACCTTATCCGCCAGGGGATCAAGAAGCTTTCCCAGATCCGAGACCTGGTTATAGCGTCTGGCAATATAACCATCAATGGCATCTGAGAATGAAAGAAGAAGGAATATCATGGCAGCAAGACCATACAATCTAAAGAGCAAAAAGCTAATTACCAGAGGGATGGCCGCGATTCTGGCCAGGGTAACGCGATTTGCTATGGTCAAGCTAAACATCCGACGAGATCGTAAGTTTTAGCGCCAGTGACGCGGACCTTAACAAGCTCACCCGGTGTTAAAATTCTGCTCGATCTGACAAACACTGAACCGTCAATATCCGGAGCATCCATGTAGGTGCGGCCGATAAAACCACCGCGAACCTCTCTTTCGATTATTGCAGCCAGTGTTTTTCCGATCAATTTTTTGTTCAGCCCCTTAGAGATGCGAGCCTGAACCCGCATCAGTTTATGAAACCTTTTCCCGGAACCCTGCTGCCCCTTCATTTTGCTGGCAGGAGTTCCTTCTTCTCTCGAGTAGGTAAAGATTCCCAGTCGGTCGAACTTTACCTCTTTTATGAAATCCGACAGCTCTTGGAATTCACACTCGCCTTCACCGGGAAAACCGACGATCAGCGAAGTCCTTAAGGCTATCTTGCGCCTCCTAACTTTTGAGATCAATATTTTAAGATCTTGACGCGTATAGCGCCTGTTCATCAACTTCAGTATTTTATCATTGCAGTGCTGGATTGGCAAGTCAATATACTTAACAATCTTTTTCTCCCTTGCCATAACATCGAGCAACCTATCTGTGATATGGGTCGGGTAGGCGTACAGGATGCGTATCCAGCGAACACCCTTAATCCTTGCTGTTTTTTGCAGAAGGGCAGGGAAATTCGGATAGGCTGCCGTGTCCTGCGCGACAAAAATAATCTCTTTGACCCCTGTTTTGGCTACAAGTTTTACTTCATTCAAAACATCTTTTATCGGCCTGATTTTTAAAGAGCCTCGGATAGAGGGGATGGTGCAATATGAGCAACAGTTGTTGCATCCTTCGGCTATTTTGACATATGCGAGCCAGGGTGAAGTTGCTTTTATCGCCTTTTTACTGAATTTCGTTGGTGTCCCGATAAAGGCATCAACCTGGGGGAGGAGTTTTGGCAATTCGTTTTTGTATCTTTGCGGCAGGCAACCAGCGACAACCAGTTGTTTCTTGTATTTTGCCAGTCTTTTGATCGTATCAATAGATTCTTTGGTGGCCGATTGAATAAACGCGCAGGTGTTGACGAGAATTAGGTCGGCTTTGGCTGGTTTGTCAGTAAATGAATATCCTTCCTGGACAAGTTTAGCCATGATCGACTCTGTATCGGTTAAATTTTTAGGACAACCCAGGGAAACGATGTGGGCTTTCATCTATAATTTTCAAACTGCAGTTCAATGGGCAGGTTGGCGGCCTTGATCTTTTGCATAACGGTCTGGAGATCGTCTATTTTCTTGGCCGAGACCCGGATCTCGTCTCCCTGGATCTGTGCCTGGACCTTTAGGCCGGAGGCTTTGATTAGCTTTGTGACTTCTTTGGCTTTTTCCTGGGGAATGCCTTGTTTGATAGTGATAGATTGTTTAACTGTGCCGCCGAGCGATTCTTCAAGTTTGCCGTATTCCAGGAATTTTAGCGGCACTTTGCGTTTAACCAGCTTATCTTGCAGTACATTGGCAACACTCCTGGCCTTGTATTCGTCTTCGGCAGTTATCTTTAAATTACCGCCATCTTTTTCAATCTTGCTGATGCTCCCTTTAAAATCAAAGCGGGTAGCGATCTCTTTCATGGCCATCTGGATGGCATTTTCGATTTCCTGGATATTGGGTTTGCTGACTATATCAAACGAATGATCTTGTGCCATGCTGATATTATACTATATTTTATTGACGAGCGAAACGATGCGATGAACACTTGTCATTAGCTCGGCAGCCAGGATAGCGGCCAGACGAATCTCAATATACTCAGGGCTTAAAGCTTGGGTGACTAAACCTGTATTCCTAAACATGAATTGTAACAAATCGACAATTGAGAACGCGTGTTGGTTTTTAAGATGAGCAAAATAATCATAGTCAATGTCCAAAATGCGCTGGTTTCTGGGGAGGCTTGTAAAAATGGTTCTATCAAAACCGGCGACTTGTTGTTCGGAAACTTTTGTAACGGTTATGTGGGGGAAGGCTTTTATTAAGTCCCTTTCATTTCCATTGATAAACATTGGTCCGGGGGAGGAGGTGAACCAGACAATATGAGCAACATCTCCTCGTCTAACCATTTCCCAGATGAAGCTTTCTTCGTTGTATGCGCTGGAAAAAAATCGAAAAAGAGCTTCGAGTGAATCATCTAAAGGTTTGCCGCAGCTTTCCATATCCGGATGAGCGTCAAAATGGAAAAGGGTCGCTCCTTTGGCCATTACATCAAATTCAATGGCTTCGGCGGCCGCATATGCAGTGCCCGAATGATGTTCGAACAAGTAGGCTGGGACTCCTGCAATATCGAGGAGTAGATTCTGATCGCGTCTCATCAGAACCGCTGGATCCAAATCTTCTATTCCACCAACGACCAGAGGGGTATAGCCAGCTCCTCTATCAGAGAATCTGTTAATTAAACGTCCTCTCGAGGGATCGTGTTGGTAAATCTCGCTAAATTGTTTTGATCCAGCGTAAGGATTAAATTGACCGTGCTGTGTAATTCTCATCTATTATGTTATCGTATAAGTTATTGGAAATTTCAGCTATAATTAAATTTATTATATGAAAACCCGTTTGCAAAAATATATGGCTGAATGCGGAGTCGCTTCCCGTAGAAATGCGGAAAAATTGATTGTTGATGGCAAAGTAACGGTTAACGGCGAAGTGGTGACTCAACTTGGGATAAAAATTGATCCTGCTTCAGATAAAATTTCTGTAGCAGGCAAACCGTTTAAGCAAAAAGAAAAGAAAGTGTATATAAAATTACACAAACCGCGCGGTTATGTGAGCTCGTGCTTTCATCCGGGGCATGAAACTATTATGGAGCTGGTCAAAGATATTCCTTATAGGCTCTATCCGGTTGGGCGTCTTGATAAAAACTCCGAAGGGTTAATGATTCTAACCAATGATGGGAATCTGGCCAATCGTCTGACGCACCCGCGCTATGAACACGAAAAAGAGTATGAGGTTGTGGTGCGCAATCCAATCTCCGATGCTGAGCTTGAGCAACTAAGCCAGGGAGTTAGGATTGAAGGTAAAAAGACGCTGCCGGCCAAAATTAGCAGAATGGATGCGCGAAGTTTTCGCATAATATTAAGAGAAGGCAAGAAAAGGCAACTCAGGCGGATGCTGGAAATGGTTGGCAATACAGTGGAGCGCTTGAAGAGGATCCGAATTCAAAATATTCAATTAGGGCAGTTGCCTCTGGGGAAACATGCTCCTTTAACTTCTTCTGAACTTCAGAATATGTTATAATCTTCCTGATATGCCAATTATCGTACATAAATATGGGGGAACTTCGGTTGGGACCCCTGAAAAAATAAAAAATGTCGCCCGGAGAGTAAAAAACATTAGAAATAAAGGTAATCAAGTTGTTGTTATTGTCTCAGCCATGGGACATGCCACCGATGAGCTGATTGACCTCATGCAGCAGGTTACTGCTAATCCTGACCCTCGGGAATACGATATGTTAGTTTCCACTGGCGAACAGGTTTCAGCCGCGCTTTTGGCTATGGCACTTCAAGATATTGGTTGCCCGGCCATCTCTTTAACCGGTGGGCAAGCCGGGGTTCATACGGAAGATATTTATAAGAAGGCCCGTATTAAGCACGTCCATCTCGAGCGTTTGGAACAAGAATTAAAAGCCGGTAAGGTTGTTGTTATAACTGGTTTTCAGGGTATTGATAGTAAGGGTGATATTATTACGATCGGCAGAGGGGGGTCTGATACCTCGGCTGTCGCGATTGCGGCAGCTTTGAAGGCAGAGGTCTGCGATATTTATACCGATGTGGATGGAGTTTATACCACCGATCCGAGGATTGTCCCGGAAGCGAAGAAGCTCGAATTTATTTCCTATGAAGAGATGCTGGAGCTGGCCAGCCTGGGCGCTCAAGTGCTGCATCCCCGATCAATCGAGTGTGCCAGTATATACGGGATAGTTATCCATTTGCGTTCCAGCCTGAAAGAGGATGAGGGAACGCTGATTATGTCGGCCAAAAACATCAAGAAAACTTAAGGGGGATCGAAATGGAAAAGAGAGAAACAGTCAGAGGTATTGCTCTTGACGAAAACATTGCCAAAATTGGTATTCTTAAGGTGCCGGATAAGCCGGGCGTTGCCGCAAAGCTTTTTGGCGCTTTGGCTGCCGAGAGTATTAATGTTGATATGATTGTCCAGAGTGTTCACTCAACCGGTGAGCTGGCTGATATAGCTTTTACGGTTGATCATCCGGACTTGAAGAAGGCCGTCCAGGTTACGGAGAAGTTGGCCAAAGAGTTTAAAGCCCAAGGGGTTATTTCTGACGGGGAGGTTTGCAAAGTTTCGTTAGTTGGGATTGGGATGGTCAGCCAACCGGGCACTGCTGCCAAGATGTTTAAGATACTATCCGAGAATGACATTAACATTCAAATGATCTCGACTTCTGAAATTAAGGTTTCCTGCATTATCAAAAAAGCTCTGGGCAGGCAAACTGTTCAATTGCTGCACAAGGCGTTTGGTTTAGAAGACTAATCTTGTGGAACCTTTTTTAATTGTTATTCTTGCCTACTTGTTGGGATCCATCCCCTTTAGCCACATATTTCCAAAGTTAAAAGGCAAAGATGTGCGTGAGAGCGGGACCAAAAATGTTGGAGCAACTAATGCTTTTGTCGTCGCGGGCCCGCTAATGGGGGCTTTGGCCCTGGTCGGTGACCTTGCCAAAGGATATTTGCCGGTTGCCCTGGCCCAATATTATAATTTAGATTCCCGGGTTGTGGTTTTTACCGGTTTGGCTGCTGTTCTTGGCCATGATTTTTCTTTGTTCTTAAAATTTAGAGGGGGCAAAGGTGTTGCGACAACCGGGGGCGTATTCTTAGCTATTGAACCATTATTTGCTGTTATTATAATGCTGCTTTGGGTTCTAATAATTCTTGTTACCCGTTACTTTATCCCATCCACTATTATAATATTAGGGATCGTTCCGGTTATAATGTATGTTTTGGGCAAAAGAGTCGAGTTTATTGTTTTTGCTATCCTGGCCTTTGTTTTAGCGCTATATACTCACCGGGAAGATATTAAGCGTTTCTTCGCCGGCCAGGAACTCAAGATGCCTGAAGCAGTTAAACACTACCTGAATAAGTGATATAATAAAAGAAAATCGGAGCATGGCTCAGTTTGTCCCGTTTTTCTGCGAAGCAGAAAAACGAGGATCCCGTCGGTTTCACTATTAATATATAATAATGACCGACGGGAGTAGAGCGCCTGGTTAATTATTTTATAGCATGTTTTTTGTTTATATATTAAGAAGTAGAAAAAATGGAAAATACTATGTCGGTTCTACGCATCATTTAGAGGATCGCTTGAGCGAGCATAATTCTGGTAAAACAAGAAGTACAAGGGGAATGATTCCGTTTGAAGTTGCGTATACAGAAGGTTATTCAACTAATAGTGAAGCGAGAAAGCGGGAGTCTTACATAAAAGGGCGAAAAAGTCGCAAATATATAGAATCTCTGATAAAGTTAAAAGAAGAAAATCGGAGCATGGCTCAGTTTGGTAGAGCGCCTGGTTCGGGACCAGGAGGCCGTGGGTTCAAATCCCGCTGCTCCGACCATTCAGAAATCCCATCGGCTATAACATTTTCGAGGGCAATGGCTGCCACGGCAAAATCGTAATCATTGGCCCTTGCCGGGCTTTTATATAATGAAGACTCAAACAGATATAATTTACCTATCCCGAATTCTTTAGCAATGTTAATCGCTTTATCAAGTTCTCTTTTTGGTATCATGATTCTCCTCCTTTGCGGAAAAAATAAAGTGAAATTTCCCAAAACACCTGCCGATCATATATTGTAGATGATTTAAGCCCCGAAGTAAACCACTACACCTAAATTAGGTGTGGTGGTAAAGGTTGGGGCAAGGGGGAAAAGAAAATGGCTGGATTGAGAGTAAATATAGAAGGTTTGCGATTCCGCGCATCAGATGGGAAATTAGGGGCTGCCGATCAATTGAGGATTGTGAACCAAAGGTTATCAAACCCCGCAGCGTTAAGACTCCGCGCCGGAGATTCGCCGGCGGCTTTGGCTGAGATAATAAGCCAACGCCAGCCAGTAGCATTAAAAATCAGTGAAGTGGATAATGCTTCTGCGGCGGCAGAAGTCGGCGCAGCCGCTGTTTCTCAAGCTTCTAAAATAGGACTTCCGAAAATGATCGATGACTCCCGATTGCCTTTTAAGGTTGCCAAGGGGGTGGTTCCTGGATCGTTGTCAAATGGCAGAACAGTTGCGGCAGAGATCAACAGGCAAAACCCTGGCAGCAATCTCAGGGTTCCAACCGAACCAGAATTGGAGATGTTAAACAGATTGCTTGGAGATCAGCTAGAAGGCACAGAATATTGGATATGGACAGGAACGGAGCATGGGGATTATCCGGGGCAATTTGTTCTCCGCCCCCTGGGCGACGACCGCCGCTACTGCGGCGATCCTGACTATCGCTACGGCGACGATGCGGTTCGGTTCGTTGAGGACAGATAATTACTCTTTATTCTTTGGTTCTTTTACCCTCACACCAAACATTTTGGTGTGAGGGTTTACCCTTTAGGGGTGGGGTGGCCGGAAAATTTAGGATATGGAAGGCCCTAAAGTAATAACCTCGGCCTACGATTTCATCAAGTGGGCGATTCCTCACCTGACTTCCGCACTTGCCTCAAAATGAGCTAATTTCCCTCGTAAAAAGTTGCGATTTGGGTGTCCCATTGCGGAAGTCAGGAAATCTGCCTGCCGGTAGGCAGGCAAGCCAGAATCCGCATCTTCAAGGAGATGCGGAGCGCGCGAAATTAAGTCCAGGGCTTATTCCTGAGCTGGGCATCCTATAAAAGAATTTGCCCCGATAGGGAATCGGGGCAGGCCGCCAAAGCGCTATGCAATGGTAGCGTTTTATATTATAATGCGTTAAATCGGTTCGGATATTTTCGTATAAGGTCGACCATTAGGAGGTAATTATGGACTGGGGAATGGAAAATAGATTAAATCAATTAATGCCGGAAGGGAAATGTTTCTTTATGCCGATCGATCACGGGTATTTTCAGGGGCCAACCAGGTGTCTGGAAAAACCGGGGGAAACGATCAAGCCATTACTGCCGTATGTCGATGCCCTGTTTTGCACTCGCGGCGTGTTGCGCTCTGCTATTGCTGCCAAGATTGATAAACCAATTGTCCTGCGCGTTTCCGGTTGTACCAGTATGGCGGGCAAAGATCTGGCCAATGAAGAGATTACTACTTCCATTGATGACATTATCAGGGTTAATGCGGCGGCGGTTGGTGTTTCGGTGTTTATCGGCAGCGAGTATGAAAGACAAACATTATTGAATTTAACTAAAATGGTCAATGAGTGTGAAAAATATGGCATTCCGGTTATGGCGGTAACCGCGGTTGGTCGAGAAACGGAGAAGATGGAAGCCCGTTATCTGGCTTTAGCCTGCCGTATTTCTGCGGAGCTTGGCGCTAAAGTAGTGAAAACTTACTGGTGCAAAGATTTTGAAAAAATTATCGAGGGTTGCCCGGTCCCGGTAATTATAGCCGGCGGCCCAAAGTGTGAAACCGAGAAAGAGGTTTTTGAATTCGTCCACGATGGCATGAAAAAAGGCGCGGTTGGCATCAATTTAGGCCGCAATGTTTGGCAAGCTCCGCAGCCGGTAGCTTCAGCCAAAGCTTTGCAGGCCATTATTCACAATAATGCCTCGGTTAAACATGCGCTTGAGATATATAACGAAACGTGCAAGTAGCTGTCTACTACAATAATAACGACATCCGCCTGGAAGAGCGGCCCAAACCTAAAATTAAGGCTGGCGAACTGCTGGTCAAAGTAATGTCCAGCGGTATTTGCGGCACAGATGTCATGGAGTGGTACCGCGTAAAGAAAGCCCCGCGGATTTTAGGCCACGAAATAGCCGGCGAGATAGTTGAATCCCTGTCAGATAAGTACCAGGTCGGCCAACGGGTCTTTGTCAGCCACCATGTTCCCTGTGATAATTGTAAATATTGTTTAGCCGGCAATCAAACTGCCTGTGATACCCTTCATCAAGGCAATTACGACCCCGGCGGCTACAGTGACTTTGTCAGAATCCCCAGGATAAATGTTGAAAAAGGAACTTATGTTTTGCCGGACAGTGTTTCTTATGACGAAGGGACGATGATTGAGCCGCTGGCGTGTGTGGTAAGAGGGCAGAGGGTTATTGATGTTAAAGCCAGGCAGACTGTTTTGGTCCTGGGCAGCGGGCTTTCTGGCTTGCAGCATATTTTATTGGCAAAATTAAAGGGCGCGGCGGTTATTGCTACGGATATAAATGATTACAGGCTAAAAAAGGCCAGGGAATTTGGCGCAGACCGGGTAATAAACGCCAGGGAAAAACTGGCCGTCAAAGCTGACCGGGTGATTGTGTGCACAGGCGCCCTGGCGGCTGTTGAGCAAGCGTTTAGCTGCGTTGATAAGAAAGGGATCATCCTTCTTTTTGCGATCCCCAATAAAAATATTGAATTGCCGACCGCAGACTTTTGGCGCAATGAGTTAGCCATTATTTCCTCCTATGGAGCGGCGCCAGCTGATTTGGCAGAAGCTCTGGAATTGATCACGACTAAAAAAATTAATGTTGCCGGCCTGATCACTCATCGGCTGCCGCTCAAAGACATTCAAAAAGGGTTTAAGATTGTAGCCGCAGCTGGGGAGTCGTTAAAAGTTGTGTTGGAGCCGCAGACAAAAAATGTTGGGATATTTGCATCATGACACAGCGTGAAAAGTGGGGGACCAAATTAGGGGTGATTATGGCGGTGGCGGGATCAGCTGTGGGGTTAGGCAATTTTCTACGCTTTCCTGTCCAGGCGGCCCAGCATGGCGGGGGCGCTTTTATGATCCCTTATTTTCTGGCTTTTATTCTTCTGGGGATTCCCTTGATGTGGATCGAGTGGGCGATTGGCCGCCATGGGGGTCTTTTTGGCCACGGCACAGCCCCGTTTATTTTTCCGCGCCTGGCCCAAAACCGGTTTGTGAAATATCTGGGTGTGATCGGTATTTTTGGTCCACTGGTCATTTTCATATACTATATCTATATTGAGTCCTGGCTCTTGGGTTATGCTTTTTTTGCTTTAACCGGCAAGCTGCTTTCCCTGGCCACCCCCGAATCCATGACCGGTTTTCTTCTGGCCTATCAGGGACTGGCGCCGGGCAGTAATATTCTGACCGCTTATTTCTTTTTCCTGGTTACTTTTGTCCTTAATGGCTTGATCATTTACCGGGGAATTAGAGGCGGCATTGAAAAACTCTGCAATATTGCCATGCCGCTGCTTTTTACCTTTGCGCTGATAATCCTGCTGCGGGTTTTATCAATGGGTCCCGGAGTGCTCGACGGTTTGGGATTCTTGTGGAATCCGGATTTTTCGGCTTTGGTTGATGCAAAGGTTTGGCTGGCTGCCGCCGGCCAAGTGTTATTTACTCTTTCAGTCGGCATTGGCGTGATTATGACCTATGCCAGCTATCTTTCGCATGGTGATGACATTGTTTTGTCCGGGTTAACCGCGGCTTCAACAAATGAATCAGCCGAAGTTGTCCTGGGCGGTTCCATTGTGATACCGGCGGCTTTTGCTTTTTTGGGCGTGGCTGGTGCTCAGGCGGCCGCGCGGAGCGGCGCCTTTAATCTTGGTTTTGTCACTATGCCGGTAATCTTTGGCCATATCCCTTTTGGCCAGATCATCTCTTTTTTATGGTTTGCCTTGCTGTTTTTGGCTGGCATTACTTCCTCGGTTTCGTTGATGGAGCCAGCCGTGGCTTTTGTGCGGGACGAGTTCAGGGTTGAACGTAAAATCGCGGCCAAACGTCTTTTGTTGCTGACTTTTGTTCTTTGTCAATTTCCCATTATGTTTTTGGGCCAGGGGGTCTTGGATGAGCTGGATTTTTGGGCCGGTACTTTTTGTCTGGTTGTTTTTGCCACTATAGAAGTATTTTTATTTATCTGGGTTTTTGGTATGGATAAAGCCTGGACCGAAATGCATCATGGCGCGGAACTTAAGATCCCGCGCGTTTACCGCTTTATTATGAAGTATATCACCCCAGCGTTTTTACTTTTTGTGCTGGTTTTTTGGTTCATCCAACAAGGCTGGGCAACTATTCTCATGCAAGGAGTAGGGGAAGCCAATCGGCCTTATGTACTGGCTACCCGGATTGGCTTGATCGTGCTGTTTGCCGGAATTGCCTATTTTGTGAGAAAAGCTTGGTATAATCAAAAAATTTCAGGGGAAATAACATGACCCTTTACGGCTGGCTCTTTATGGGTGTTTCCTGGATCCTGATAATTGGCTTGACCGTTTTTTGCTTTTATCGGGTTCTGGTGGAAAAGGAAGAGGATTTATAGCCCTCCACCAAACGTCATTCTGGTTGGCCTTGACTTTCCACCTGCTTCGTTGCTATACTTGGTTTATCATGCTAAGGCAGCATAAGAAGTCCCAATATTATACCTTTATGATAGTGCCCCACGATGCCGGAGGACGCACCTTAAGCGTAAAAATACCTGCATTATGGCTTAAAATGGTGACCGGGGTGACTATTTTTTCTATCCTGATGTTTACTTCTTTGCTGGTTTATTCTTCCATGTTGTCGCGCCGTCTGGTGCATTATCATAAGGCTATCGCCAAGAATGTTGAACAAAAGGAAGTAATTGAAAGTTTTGGCTTGGAAGCAGCCAAAGTTAACCAGGCCATTGCCGAGCTGCGTCATGAGGATAATCAACTAAGAAAGCTTCTTGGTTTAAAGAGCTGGAAGAGTAAAATACAACTTACCAATAACTATAATGGTGAAGGTGAAGATGTAACCCGGGGATTAAAAGTGGCTGACGTTAATATAACAGAACGAAAACGGAGCTATGAAGAGCTTAAATCCTGGGTTAATACGGTCCGCAACCGTTTTGCTACCACCCCTTCCTCCTGGCCGTTGTACGGTAGCATCGTCTCTGGCTTTGGTTATCGTGTTTATCCCTGGAGAGGTTTTCATAGTGGACTTGATATCTCGGGGCAGTATGGAGCCTCTGTCAGGGCAACTGCCGATGGCACGGTTAGTTATGCCGGGTGGAGAAATGGCTTTGGCAAAACTGTGGAGATAAGTCATGGATACGGCATAGAAACCCTTTATGGCCATGCTTCACGTTTGGCGGTAAGTGTTGGCCAGAGGGTCAAAAAAGGGCAGGTTCTCTGTTATATCGGTACTACGGGCTATTCAACCGGACCACATCTGCACTATGAAGTAAGGAAAGGTAATAACCCTACCAATCCAGTGGCTTTTTTAGGGCTCAATATCCTAAGCGCCAGCAAAGTTTGGAGGCAATAGTAAAATGGGATTTTTTAGCGGAGAGAAGAGGGGAGTGGAATATCACGCGGTTGACACGATTATCGGAGAGAAAGCCAGATTTAAAGGCGAATTATCTTCTTCCGGCTCGGTTAGCATTAATGGTGAGTTTGAAGGCAAGCTAAAAACAGAGGGGGAACTGATTATTGCCCGCGGAAGTAAGGTGTCGGGGAATGTGCGGGGTGGTAGTGTGGTTGTTTCCGGCAGAGTTGACGGCAATATTACTGCATCACAGAGCTTGGAAATAACCAAAGCCGGCAGGATCCATGGGGATCTGACCGGTGGAAAGATAATTATTGAAGAAGGTTCTTCTTATTGCGGCAGGGTGCGGGTTGAAGCGGAAGAGAAGGATCCGGTTATCACCGAGATTGTTCAGGACGAACCACAAGCAGCTACTTTTTAAATGGCCTCACTTTTTGTAGTGGCCACACCTATTGGCAACCTCGAAGATATGACTTTTCGCGCGGTTCGTATCCTTTCTGAAGTTGATATAATTGCCGCCGAAGACACCAGACACACCAAAATTCTGCTTAATAAATATGATATTCATACTCAGATTACCTCCTACCATAAATTTAATATTGAAGCGAAAACTCAACAGCTGGTTGACCTCATAAAACAAGGACAAAATATTGCTCTGGTCACAGATTCCGGTATGCCGGGGATCTCTGACCCTGGTTATGAGCTGATCAGGGAATCGATAATTCAGGGAATCAGAGTAGAACCAATCCCCGGACCGTCAGCGGCGATTACGGCGTTGGCAGTTTCTGGTTTGTCGACAGATCAATTTGTCTTTGCCGGTTTTCTGCCAAAGAAACCAGGCAAAAAAACAAAAAAATTGGAAGCATTGCAAAAACAGGCAGGTACCATTATAATATATGAGTCGCCGTTTCGATTGGTTAAAACATTAAATGACATACAAAGAGTTTTTGGCAATCGGGAAGTTGTCGTTTGTCGGGAGTTGACCAAGAAGTTTGAGGAAATTATTAGAGGGAAGGCAGGTGATGTGCTGGAAAAATTAAAGGATCGCAAGGTAAAAGGGGAGGTCGTGGTGGTGGTTCAAGGTCAAGTTACTCAACGGGAGAGTGTTAGTTAACTAGCAGGTTCTAATCCTGCCTTGATTTTGGAAGGGTAGAGTTTTCCCGAAAGCTCTGTACTTCAAATTTATTCTGGAGGTATAGAGTTATGTTTTTATTAAGATTATTGGTAGTGCTTTTGTTTTTGACCTCGGTTTCTTTCGCTCAATATTTGGATACCCCGCTTTTTTATGGTGACGAGGTTGTGGTTACTGCTGCTCGCTTGCCAGTTTTTGTCGATAAACTTTCACAGGTTCCTGCCAATGTTACGGTTATAACCAGGCAGGATATCGATGAATCTGGAGCGACAAATCTTCCCGAGATACTAAATCAGTATGAAGGCCTAATTGTGGCTGACAGTTTGGGATTTGGATTAGAAGCTAATGTGGGATTGCGCGGGTTTGGCGGCGAAGGAAAAAATGTTTTGGTTTTATTGGACGGCGTAAGGATTTCAGAACCTTTTGACAACACCCTCTTTTGGAAACTTGTTCCGGTGCAGGAGGTTGAGCGTATCGAGATAATTAGAGGAGGCATTTCTTCTATTTACGGTGGGGGAGCACTGGCAGGAGTAATAAATATAATGACGGCGAAAGGATCGGAAAAGTATAAAACAAACGGAGAGCTTTTGTTCGGTAATTACGGGGAACAGAAATATTATGTTTCTGCCAGTGGGCCAGTGGCCGGCTGGAAATATTCTGGAAATATTGGGAAAGAGAAGTTTGGCGGCTATCGACAAAATAGTGAGCATGATGAAACGACAATCCTGGTCAAGTTTGATCGTGAACTCAATAAAGACAGAAGCCTGGCAATTTCCTTTAATAATCACGATAGTAAAAGCGGAATAGCTGGCTGGATAACTAAAGAAGCAATGGAGCAGAATCCTGCGCAGAAGAGTGAATTTGTTTCGGATTCCGATGGTTTTACAAATAAGATGTCCTTATACTCCCTGAACTATAATCATGGGCCAATCAGCCTCAATTTATTTTCTGAATCGCGTCTGCAGGATTCAATTATGACCTATGCTTCAGGGACAAATGAAGTTTCCCTGAGAACCAATTCCAGCGGGGCAACCCTTCAATTAGCCAGGGAGTACCAATTTGACAAAAGTAGGAATTCAATTGTAACCGGGCTTGAATATAGAAAGGATAAGGTTGATAATCCTTCTACCTTCACCGGCGCCTTTGGCCCATGGCCGGCCGAAAAAGCTGTGGACAAAAATATTTTGGGTGTTTTTTTGCAAGATAATCTAACTTTAGCGGATAAATTATCCATAAATCTGGGACTCAGATACGACAAGGAGGATATCAACTTAATCGATAACCTGGATTCCACAAAGAACAAAAGCAGAAGGGTTTCGAACCCGAGCCCAAAATTTGGGGTGGTCTTTTCTCCAGACAGATTCTGGTCATTTTTTGCCAGCGCGGCACAGTCCTTTAAAGCACCCGAGGCAAATGCGATGCTTTATGAAGCCCCCGGGCTTTTTACAGCCAATCCCGATATTGATCCAACCGTCGCTAATAATTACGAGGTTGGGCTGCGTTTTTCTGATAAAAAAGGAAACGAAGGGAAAGTCTCTGTTTATAGAATTGATTCGAGTCGTGAGATATTGTATAACGATTTATCCGACAAGAACGAAAACTTTGACACCTTGCGCCGGGGAATCGAACTTTCTATAAAGAGGCCATTGACAGAAAGAGTGCTTTTTTCTTTTGGTTATACTTTTAGCCACGCCATTTTTTCTTCGGAACAATTTAAGGGCAAAAGAATTCCTCTGGTTCCCGAAAATAAATATACAGCTCAGATGGATTATAAGGTATCAGATAGCTTTGACTTCGGGATAGACTGGTTAGGGGTGAATAAGCAATTCGCATTAAATGATTTTAATAATATTTTCCCGGTGGGAAGCTATAACGTTTTCAATAGTAAACTTTCTTTCAAGAGAGGGGATTTCAACGCGTATTTATCGGCCAGAAATCTTTTTAATGAAAAATATAGTTCTTTTGTAACCAGTAACGGTGTAGACGTGATTGGATATAATCCGGCACCCGAAAGATCTTATATAATCGGGGTTGCTTATAGCTTATGATAAAAAGCCTTTTGATGGCTATTCAATTTTTAACGCGTGTCCCCATTCCAGGTCAAATGGATTTTAAGGATATCGAGAAATCCATGGTCTTTTTCCCCGTGGTGGGATTGCTTTTAGGCGGTATTTTAGTAATTGTAAATTTGACCCTTTCGCCTTTCCTGCCGCGGCTTTCAGCAGATGTTTTATTGATTATCACCTTAATACTGGTTACCGGGGCTCTTCATCTTGACGGCTTTGCCGATACTATTGACGGGTTTTATGCCGGCAGATCAAAGGAAGAGACATTAAAAATTATGAGAGATGCGCAGATCGGCGCCATGGGGGTAATCAGTTTGATCTGCTTGCTGGGATTAAAGCTGATTGCTCTATACCAGATTCCGGATACGTTTAAGAATATTTCACTTTTAATTATGCCCGTGACCGGGCGATGGATGATGGTGCTTTCCGGTGCGCTATCCACCTATGCCCGGCCATCAGGTGGATTAGGGGAATCTTTTACCAATCGGGTGGGGCAAAAAGATTTTATCTATGCCGGTTTTTTGCCGATTGGTTTGATTGTAGGATTATTCTGGATCAGAGGGATAATCCTTATGCTTTTGGCGATTATTTTTACTCTGTGTCTAACCGGGTATATTAAGAGAAAAATCGGCGGCCTGACAGGCGATACGCTGGGGGCTATAAATGAAAGCGTAGAAGTGATGGTTTTATTGAGCATATTAACGATGGCAGGTTTTAATTTATGAGATTAATCTTAGTCCGGCATGGTGCAACTGAAAACCTGAAATATAATGGCGTCACGGATGTGCCCTTAAGTCGGAATGGATACTTACAGGCCGAATTGATTAAAAGGAGACTGGAGAAAGAGCCGATAAGAAAGATCTATACCAGCGATCTTTCGCGTGCGGTTGAGACGGCAAAAACAATCAATCTGCCGCATGGGGTGGAGATAGAAATAGAGCCAGATCTTCGCGAGATAAATTTTGGGCTTTGGGAAGGTTTGGCTTTTCCTGAAATTAGCACCCGATATAAGGAACAATTTGGGATGTGGATGAAAGAGGCAATTGATTTCAGATTTCCTGAAGGGGGAACTTTGGGGGAGGTAAGGAGGCGAGTGATCAAAGTTTTAACCAGGATCAAAATGGAGCAGAAAGGTAAAGATGTCGCAATTGTAGGACATGGCGGTCCGATAAAGATCATGCTTTGCGAGGTCTTAAATTTGGATTTAGCAAATTTTTGGAAAATAAGTCTTGATAGAGGAAGCGTTAGCCTGGTTGAGCTGGGAGAAGAAAGTCAGATGGTTAGCTTGATGAACGATACCTGTCATTTGACCCCGCCTTTTCCAGGAGGAGGCGAATGAAATGGGCAAATTAATATTAATTCTTGGTGGAGCACGAAGTGGAAAATCTACCTATGCTATGGAATTAGCTGGTTCCAGCCGAAAAGTCGCTTATATTGCTACGGCTGCTCCAGCCGATGATCCTGAAATGAAACAGAGAATTGAAGAACATAAAAAGATAAGACCGTTTCATTGGTTAATAGTTGAAGAGCCATTAAATATTGATAAATCACTGGTTGACTTAGAGAAGAAAGTTGAAGTGGCGATTATTGACTGTATTACTTTGCTCCTGACTAATTGGTTGCTCAGGGGGGTGACGAAAATCGAGAATTTAGAGATTAAAGATTACCTGGATAAGGAAGAATCTATACTTGAAATGGTTAAGAATCTTGCCCGGATAGCTAAAAAGACCGCGTTAACGGTTATGGTTGTGTCTAATGAGGTGGGAATGGGAATCCATCCCGAGAATAGACTGGGACGCTATTTCAGAGACATGGCCGGACGAGCCAACCGGATCCTGGCGGAACCAGCGGACGAGGTTTATTTCATGACTGCGGGTATCCCATTGAAGATAAAAGGATAATCTGTGTGTAAAAAGAGCTTAATCATAATTTTATTGTTCCCCTTGTTTTTCGCGATAAATTTGGGCAAAGTTGCGGAGGCGAAAAGAATTGTTTCGCTTGCGCCCAGCATCACCGAAATTTTGTTTTTATTAAATCTAGACGAGCAAATAGTTGGGGTTACAACAAACTGTGACTATCCCCAGAAAGCTGAAAAGCTTGAAAAAGTGGGGTTGTTTGAAAGTCCCAATTTAGAGAAAATAATTAGTCTGAAGCCGGATTTAGTCCTGGCTCCCGATTCAGGACAAAATTCTGCCATTTCAAGATTACGAGATTTAAATATTCAAACAGTTATTTTGCCTTCTCAAAACATGAAGGATGTATTTGAAAGCATTGAGACTGTGGGCGCATTAACCGACAAGGAGAAAATTGCTAAGATATCGCTTTATAAAATGCAGGAGAGAATAAATAAAATAAAGAAAAGAGTTGCTGATCAGCCATGTCCCAGGGCTCTGGTAATTATTTGGGCAACTCCAAATACAATTATGACTGCGGGAAGAAAGTCGTTCATAAATGAGTTGATAAATTTGGCGGGTGGGAAAAATATCACCGCAAGTATTGATTATTGTTATCCGATGATAAGTCCCGAATTTGTATTGGATAAAAATCCCGACGTGATCATATTTGGGAATTCATCGAATAGTAAAGAAATCGTAAAAGATTTATTGACCCAGCCCGGAATCAGAAATACCAGGGCCGTAAGAAGCGGCCGGATATATCGAAATCTTAATCCCGATTTGTTTTTGCGCCCCGGGCCAAGATTAATCGCTGGCCTGGAAGAAATCGCTAGAATATTACATCCGAATATATTTATTACAAAGGAGGAAGGGCCAGATGAAAAAACTTGAAGCAATCATGGAAAAGATCAAGCCGATAAGGATAGAGCTTGCGGAACCGACACAAAAAAGACTTGACAATCTTACAAAACCCCGGGGGAGTTTGGGGCGATTGGAAGAGCTTGCCAAACAAATAGTTTGTATAACAGGCAGGGAGGAGCCGAAGATAAAACATAAAATAATTATTACTATGGCCGGGGACCATGGGGTGGTAGAAGAAGGGGTAAGCGCGTATCCTCAAGAGGTGACCCCGCAGATGGTTTATAATTTTCTTAGGGGTGGTGCGGGAATTAATGTTTTAGCCAGGCACGTTGGTGCTCGGGTTGTAGTGGTGGACATGGGCGTGGCTGGTGATTTAGATCCTCAGCCTGAATTGATTAATAAGAAAGTCGCTTATGGAACGAAAAATATGGTTACTGGACCAGCGATGACACGCGAACAGGCAATTCAATCTATCGAGGCCGGAATAGAAGTGGTTGAAGAAGAATTGAAAAATGGAGTTGATATAATTGGAACTGGAGATATGGGGATTGGAAACACTACTCCTTCGAGCGCTATTGTGGCGGCAATTACTGGAGCAGATGTTGCAAAAGTTACCGGGCGAGGGACTGGAATCGATGACGAAAATCTCAAGAAAAAAATAAAGGCGATTGAGAAAGCATTAGAGGTTAATAAGCCCAAGGCAGAGGATGGAATTGATGTTCTTGCTAAAGTCGGTGGATTTGAAATCGGTGGGATGGCGGGTGTTATGCTCGCTTCCGCCGCGAATCGTATCCCGGTTTTTATTGACGGTTTTATTTCTGGAGCAGCGGCACTGGTTGCGGTTAAACTGGAGCCCAAAGTCAAAGATTATCTTATCGCTTCCCACTGCTCAGTTGAAGCCGGGCACATAATTACTTTGGAATGGATGGGACTGAAACCATTGCTTGATTTTAATCTTCGCCTTGGGGAAGGAACCGGCGCTGCTTTGGGAATAAGTATCGCTGAAGCTGGCATTAGAATATTGACCGAAATGGCTACCTTTGGTGACGCTGGAGTTTCAGAAGCAATCGCATGATGGGTGGCACCGTGGAAAAAACATTTTCTTCCTGGAGCGGCGGCAAAGATAGCGCTTTTGCTTGCTATAAAGCCTTAGGCCAGGGGCTAGAGGTGGTCTGTTTGCTTAATGCGGTTAGAAAACGCTATGGCCGCGTTGCCTTCCATGGCGTGCGCCGAGAATTAATTGAGTTGCAAGCCGAGGCCATGGACATTCCGCTCCATCAGTTTTGGGTCAACCTGGATAATTATGAGGAAAAATATAAGGCGGCAGTCCAGAAAGTTAAAAGTCTGGGGATTAGGGGAGGGGTTTTTGGCGATATATTTTTAACAGATGGCCGCCAATGGGTGGAGAAGATTTGTCGGGTGATGAGGCTAAAGCCAACTTTTCCGCTTTGGGAGATCAAAACTGAAAGATTAATTAGAAACTTTGTAGCGGCTGGCTTTGAGGCTTATGTGGTGGCTACCCAGGCCAATCTTTTGGGTAAAGAATGGATTGGTCGCAGGCTGGATAAAAGTTTTATTAGAGATCTTAAAAGGTTAAAGAATATAGATATTTGCGGTGAAAATGGCGAATTCCATACTTTTGTTGTGGATGGGCCGATCTTTAAAAAACGTATCCAACTAATGAATACCCGTAAAGTTTTGATTCGCGGCTACTGGTTTTTGGATATTAGAGGTTACCAGCTGGTTGAGAAAGTGTTATAATATAACTACATCCGAGATCCGAAGAGCGACATTCGAAATAAGGAGGAAAAGAGAAATGAAAAGTAAGAGTTTGTCTGTTGTAGCGTTAGGGATCGTTTTGGTGGCAGCGGTGGCGGTTGGTTATCTGATTTCCAGGCCCATGGTTATGGAAAGAGAAAAGGTTTTGCCGGTGTTTATAGGTGGAGAATTAACCATCCCCCAAAAAGTGGTTCAACCAATTAGTCTTACCAGGGTTATCAGTGCTCCGATTCCACAGCCCAAAATTGCCACGCCATTGCCTATCGTTCCGCCAGGTATTTCTTATCGTGTGCTGCCGCAATATCCTGCAACTGCTTTGCAGCAGGGACTAGAAGGGGTAGCGATTTTGTCAGTTTACATAGGCTTGAATGGTGCGGCAGAAAGTGTGGCAATTAAATCATCTTCCGGCGTGGCTGATCTTGATAAGTCAGCTATGGCCGCAGTGTCGCGGTGGCAATTTAATCCAGCCACCCAGGGCGGAGCTGCCCTGGCGAGTTGGTTTGAGCTTCCGGTCAGGTTCACGTTACAGTAAACGGGAGAGAATATGGCAGTAGAATCTCTAGGCAGGATGGTTCTGTACATCGGCGTCATTTTGGTGTTAATTGGAGGTTTTTTTATTCTGGTGGGCCGTGTGCCGTGGTTTGGCAGACTACCGGGTGATCTTGTCTGGCGTCGTGACGGCCTGACGATCTTTGTCCCCATCACGACTATGATTCTGGTTAGTTTTGTCTTAACCCTTCTGCTTAACATTGTCTGGCGGAGATAAGAAAAAAATCGGGGCGACTGGATTCGAACCAGCGATCTCTACCACCCCAAGGTAGCGCCTTAGACCAAACTGGGCCACGCCCCGTGACGGGTAT
>Ga0155959_128_pt1 | contig 24581 bp, 20 predicted proteins | sample RifCSPlowO2_02_FD_107613 | JGI IMG/M metagenome (GOLD analysis project Ga0155959, IMG submission 107613) | candidate division WOR-1 bacterium RIFCSPLOWO2_02_FULL_46_20
TGTCGCGGTCTTGCCCGTGCCGATCGCCCAGACTGGTTCATAAGCAATAATGACAAATTCCCAATGTCCAATTTCCAATGAATATAAACCATTTTTAATTTGTTTCTCGATAATTTTGAATGTTTCGCCTTTTTCTCTTTGCTCAAGTGATTCTCCGACACAAACAATGGGCAAGAGGTTGTGTTTTAAAGCGGCAAATATCTTCTTATTAACAGTCTCGTCCGTCTCTCCAAAATATTGTCGTCTTTCAGAATGGCCAATAATTACATAAGTGCAGCCAATTGCTTTTAACATTGAGCCAGACACTTCACCGGTAAAAGCGCCTTCGTCTTCCCAATAAATATTTTGGGCGCCGATATTAATATTACTGCCAACAGCTGCCTCACAGGCCCGGGAAAGATTAGGAAAAGGGGTACAGATTAAAATATCGCGATCTTTAACATCGGCTACCCGGGGTTTTAATTCCTCTAGAAAACTAATGGTCTCGCTTTCATTCTTAAACATCTTCCAGTTGCCGGCCATTAATGGTTGTCTCATCTCTTTCCCTTTTACTCTTCGGGTGAAGCCACAAGGATATATCGGGTAGATCGGCCGGCACCTTCAGTAGTTAAAAGATTTTGATCAACTAAAAGTGTCAATTCAATATGTGCGGTTTTATGGGAAACATTAAAAGCCTGGCGGTATTCACGGTTGGTAATACTGGCGTGCTCAGCCAACATCTGCATAGCCCTGATCTGCCTTCTATTTAAACCTTTGCCGGACCAGGGGTTGGTTAATTCCTTAACTTCGTTTTCTTTGGCCGGACGGGAAACATTGCCGTCACGAATATAGCAGATTTCGTCGCAGCGATACGGTTTATCAACACCTTCCGGAACATTAATCAAAATGATGCTTTTGTCCGCTTTTTCAACAGTTTCTAAAGAGACAATAATGGAAGGGGTGCAGCGATTTTTACCAATACTCTTAATCAAATCATCAAAGTTCCCATTAACTTCAACCCCGACCAGATGCTTGTTTTTATCGTCCAGGCCGTAGATAATCTTGCCACCATCGGCATTGGAAAAGGCCACTAAATCACGGGCAATATCATCTTCAGAAGGAATACTTTTTTCAAATTCTACGGATTGACCTTCACCTTGTTCTAAAAATGCAGCAATATCTTCCCAGGTCATAGCCCGCACATAATAGCATATGGTATAATAGTATTCAATGAAGAGATTACTCGACTCCTGCCTGGACCTTATCTTCCCTCCACGGTGTGAAGTTTGTAGAAACAACAGCCACGAAACGTTATGCCAGGACTGCTTCGGCCAGATTAAATTTATGAAACCTCACCTGGGTATCCATGGCGTTTCAATTTATGAAGGGCCCATCCGCACCGCTATCCATCGTTTTAAATTTAATAAAAGAATAGCTCTGGCTGAACCACTGGGCATTATCATGGTTAGATATCTCTGCAACACCCCTATGCTGGAAATGGACGAAATAGATATTATCGTACCGGTCCCTTTGCATAAATACCGGCACAGGCAAAGAGGCTTTAATCAGGCGGAACTCCTGGCTAAAGTAGTTGGTAAATACTTTGAAACACCGGTAGCCTCAGCGCTGGAAAGGCATAAAAACACCAAAGCCCAGTTTGAGTTGGAACGTGAACAACGTTATATCAACATTACCGGGGCATTCAGGGTAGTTGACTCCCAGGCTATTTTTAATAAAAGAGTTTTGCTGCTTGATGATATTTATACCACCGGGGCGACTATCGCCGAATGTTCAAAAACCCTAAAAATCGCCGGAGCCAAAAGAGTAGAAATCCTGACCCTCTCCCGTGCCATTGAGGCTAGTTGAGGAATCACGGTTCTTCTGATAAAATGGAGAGCATACGAGGAGGAGTCAAATGCAAATAACAATAACAGGCCGAGGGATCGATATTACCCCACCGTTACGTGATTATGCTCAGGAAAAAGTTGGTAAGCTTGAGGAGTTTTACCATAACATCCAAAAAGTTGAGGTTGTTTTAGAAGCCAGGGATATCGATGACGCGGAGCGCAGCCACGTAGCTGAAATCAGAGCCTGGCTGGATAGCCTAAAAATGATCCAGGCTACCGAAGGAGCCAGAGATATGTATGCCGCTATCGACCTGGTAGTAGAAGAAGCCAAACGCCAGGTGCAACGTCATAAAAGTAAACACGTAGAAGAACAGAGGAGAGAAGCGAGGAAGACCAAACGCGAGTTTAATGCTATTTAATTGGCTCTTTGGCTTAATTGGTGACAGCGACGAAAAAAAACTCAAAGCCCTAAACCCCATTGTTGCCCGCATTAACGAACTGGAACCTGAGATGCAGCGGCTTTCCGCTGAAGAACTGCGTCAAAAAACAGAATTTTTTAAGCAAAGACTGGCCGCCGGCGAAACCCTGGACAACTTGTTGACCGAAGCCTTCGCGGCAGTCAGAGAGGCCTCGGTCAGGACCACTGGCTTGCGTCATTTTGACGTTCAGCTTATCGGTGGAATTATACTGCACCAGGGTAAAATCGCCGAGATGAAAACCGGTGAAGGAAAAACATTAGCCGCCACACTGTCGATTTACCTTAACGCGTTAGAAGGCAAAGGTTCACACGTGGTAACAGTAAATGATTATCTGGCCAAAAGGGACAGCGAATGGATGGGCCCGATCTATCGCGCCTTGGGGCTCGCAGTAGGGGTGATCCAACATTGGATGGAGTATGAAGACCGAAAAAAAGCCTATGCCGCGGATGTCACTTATGGCACGAACAACGAATTCGGCTTTGACCACTTAAGAGACAACATGGCTCTGTCAATTGACCAGTGTGTCCAGCGTGAACTTCACTATGCTATTGTTGACGAAGTAGACAGCATCTTGATTGATGAAGCGCGAACTCCGCTAATTATTTCCGGCATGGTCGAAGGGTCGGTCAAAAGTTACCAGCAAGCTGACCAGGTTGCCAGAAAATTAGTTGGAACCAGCGATTTCACAACTGAAGAAAAAACCAAGAACGCGGTTTTAACTGAGATGGGCATTAAAAAAGTCGAAAGGATGCTGGGCCTTGAACATCTTTTCGACATTCAACACATGGATCTGGCCCACCAGATTATCCAATCGCTGCGCGCCCACCATCTTTTTGAAAAAAATGTGGATTATGTCAATAAAGACGGCGAAGTTATTATCGTTGACGAATTCACCGGACGCTTAATGCAGGGACGCCGCTATTCCGATGGCTTGCACCAGGCCATAGAAGCCAAAGAGAGGGTAGAGATCCAGCAAGAGTCTCAAACACTGGCCACGATAACCTTTCAAAATTATTTTAGATTATTTAAAAAACTTGCCGGCATGACCGGAACAGCCAAAACCGAAGAAGCTGAATTCTGGAAAATCTATGGTCTGGAAGTCTTGGTTGTCCCAACTCATAGGCTCATGGTCAGAAAATACTGCCCGGATGTGATTTATAAAAATAAACGCGCTAAGTTTAAAGCTGTGGTTGATGAAATTGCCGAATGGCACAAAAAAGGGAGACCTTTGCTTGTGGGGACCATTTCGATTGAAAATTCAGAGCTTGTTTCTCAATTGTTGAAGCGCCGCGGCATTCCGCATCATGTCTTAAATGCTAAACAACATGAAAAAGAGGCAGAGATAATCGCTAAAGCCGGACAAAAAGGAATGGTAACGATTTCAACCAATATGGCCGGCCGCGGCACCGATATTGTTTTGGGTGAAGGGGTCACAGAGCTGGAGGGCTTGTATGTTATCGGCACAGAACGTCATGAAAGCAGAAGAATCGATAACCAGTTGCGCGGTAGATCAGGCCGACAAGGAGATCCCGGCTGGTCGAGATTTTACGTTTCTCTGGAAGACGATTTGATGAAGCTTTTTGGCTCTCAGCGTATTTCCGGCATGATGGAGCGCCTGGGCATTGAAGAGGATACCCCAATTGAGCATAAACTAATTACCAACGCTATTGAACGGGCACAGAAAAAAGTAGAAGAATATCATTTTGGAATTCGAAAACAAGTTTTAGAATTTGATGATGTAATGAATAAACAAAGAGAGACCATTTACGCCCTGCGCCGCCAAATTCTTGAGGGGAGAGACCTTAAGACCAAAATCCTGGAGATGATGGCGCAGATGACCGGCGAAGACCTGGCCGCCCTGGAGGAGATGAAAAAGACCTATGCGGAGCGGGAAAACGAACTGGGAGCGGAACAAATGCGCGCAATTGAGAAGCTGGTTATGTTGCGTGTTATTGACTCTGCCTGGATAGACCAGCTCCATAATATGGATACTTTGAGGGAGGGGATTGGGTTAAGAGGAATGGGGGGGAGAGACCCGCTGATAGAATATAAGATTGAAGGTTATGGCATGTTTCAAGAAATGATGCGCGGGGTTCGCGAAGAAATTATAGACATGATATTTAAGGTTCAATTGGTTGGCCAAGAGGAACAAATTCCACAGCCTAAGGTGCCTAAGATGATGGTAGGACGCAATGATCCGTGTCCGTGTGGTTCAGGCAAGAAGTATAAAAAGTGTTGCCTGCCTAAAGAGGAAAAAAGCTAATGCTCGATGATCTTAAGAATGAAACAGGTCAACTTCAGGATAAAGCCAAAGATCTTGGCAAACTATTAAATATTATAAATAAAAAGAAGACTCTTGGAAAGCTGGAGCAAGAAGCCTCCGATCCCAAACTTTGGGAAAACCAGAATAAAGCCAGGAAACTACTCCAGGACAAGAAAGTGCTCGAAAAAGAGATCTCTACCTGGGAAACATTGTTAAGTGGCGCCGAAGATTTAAAAACCTTGATCAACCTGGCTAAAGAAAGTGATGCCGCTGATTTAAGCAAGGAACTCGCCGAATTAAAGAACAAAGCCACAGAACTGGAATTGGCCGTTTTACTGGGAGGAGAGTACGATAAAAACAATGCGATCCTCTCAATAAACGCGGGAGCAGGAGGGACGGACGCCCAAGATTGGGCACAGATCCTGTTCAGGATGTACAGCCGCTGGGCCGAAAGTAAGGATTTTAAAATTGACCTGCCGGACATTTCATATGGCGAAGAGGCGGGGATTAAAGGGGTTACTATAATTATTTCCGGGCCATACGCTTACGGTTATCTTAAGTCTGAATCGGGCATTCACCGTTTAGTCAGGATTTCTCCGTTTTCTTCCGAAGGTAAACGGCACACCTCCTTTGTCGCGGTTGAGGTTATCCCGGAAATAGCCGAAGAAGTTTCTGTCGAGATCGACCCTAAAGATTTAAAAATTGACACTTATCGCGCTTCGGGCCCGGGCGGCCAGAACGTGAACAAGGTTAGCTCCGCGGTCCGCATTACCCATATCCCGACCGGCATTGTAACCCAAAGCCAGGCTGATCGTTCCCAGCACAACAATCGTGAATCTGCCATGAAAATCTTAAAGGCCCGGCTTTACGAAATGATGGCTGAGCAGCACAAAGAAAAGATCGATGAACTGCGCGGCCAGAAAAAAAAGATCGAGTGGGGGAGTCAGATTCGTTCATATATCTTCCATCCTTATACCCTGGTCAAAGACCACCGGACTAACACCGAAGTCGGTAATGTGCAAAAAGTGATCGACGGCGACCTTGATCTCTTCATGGAGGCTTCCTTAAGAAGGGGGACAAAGTAATGGTAAAAATAGGTAAAAATATTCTGATCACAGTCCTGACAGTGGCTGTAATTCTTGGTGGTTACCTTGGGTATGCCAGGTATTTAGCCGAACTACAGGACCGCAACGTTGAAGTGTGTGTTGATTTAAATGACATCAAGAAAATCGCTGCTTTTGAGAACAAGCCGCTAAGCGCTTTATTAAAAGAGATCAGAGAATTAGGTGTCAGCTCTATCGGAATTTTTGAAGAAACCCTGCCGGATGCCAACGCACTGGGGGAGCTATATTATGCCAAAGGCTCCGGCATATTGCGCCTGGGCAAATTTAATCCCCGCTTTGATAAATTATCGGATCAGGGCATAATAAAAGACGATAAAACATACATATACCTTCCTTCTGATATTGTTAGAAAAAGAATTTATTATCATTTTAAGTGGGCGCTGGGCGAGCAAAACATAAACTTTATTGGCAATGATATCCTGGAGATAGACAAGGCCGAAGAAGAGCTCCGTGAAATAGGCCTGGGTATATCTGAAGCGCAAGCGACCTTTATCTCCGGACTCGGTTTTAATATTATTCCCAGGGTTTGGAACGATACCCACTATCATGAGTTAAATATCGGCCCTAAAATAGCCGCGCTGCAGGATTTTGATAAGATTATTTTTGAGGGCGAAGAAATATTGGGTTACCCGAACAATCTTCGGGCTCTCGGTGCGGCTCTAAAACAATACCGGGTTAATTTCGGCAATATTGAGATCATCTCCCAGTACGGCAAGAGCACGCTGGGCGGGTTGGTGGGTAATGACTCTATCCGCGTGCACAGCATTGCTCAAGACGAGTTGAGAAAAATCTCCAAAGCAACAGCCGTAAGCCGTTTGGTGCGGGCAGCCAGAGAGCGAAAAGTAAAGCTGCTCTATATCCGTCCGTTTTTACCACCTTATACAGAAGGATCTCCTGTAGCGTACAACCTGGACTATTTAAAACAAGTTATAGGCGGGCTGCAACAATCAGGGCTCACATTAGGCGCCACAGTTCCAGTTCCCGGGCTTGATGTTTCCGGCAGGCAGATCCTGATCTTAGGTTCCGGCGTAGTTGTGGGCGCCCTGTTGTTACTCAATTCCTTTATCAACGTGCCAATCATATTTATGATCCTTTTATTTTTGAGCGCTGTCAGCGGGATAGCCTTTATCGGCTTGGCTGGATACGGGCTTTTATTGCAAAAAGGACTGGCTCTGCTGGCTGGCATTACTTTCCCATCTCTGGCTGTTATTTCCACTCTCTCAAAAAAAGGAAAAATTATCTTTAGCCCCTGGGACTGCGTATTAATAGTCTTGAATATAATCGCCGAAACTATGATAGGCGTATTTTTAATGTTTGGTTTGCTGGCCGATTATCGCTTTATGCTGAGCCTTGAAACATTCGCGGGCGTCAAAATTGCTCTGCTGGCTCCAATCGGCATAGTCGCTTTATATTTTATCCTGGAACAGGAAAAAGGGAGCCTGGTTGGGCGTCTGCGCTCTTTTCTCAGCACCAAAGTTTCGGTAATAATATTAGTGATTGGCTTTGCGGCTCTGGGAGCATTAGCCATATTAATTGCCCGCTCTGCCAACTTTGTTTTGCCGGTGCCTGAACTGGAAAAATCATTTAGGGGATTTCTGGAAACAGCCTTTGTCGCCAGACCGAGAACAAAAGAGTTTTTAATCGGTTATCCTTTGCTTTTCCTGGCCGCGACCTTGCTCTTGCGCAACAAGAAAAAATGGCTGTGGGTAACGGCAGCCCTGGGCACGATCGCGCCAATTTCTGTTTTTAATTCGTTTTCCCATATCCACACACCGATTGTGATTTCCATGACCAGGACAATTAACGGGTTGGGACTTGGTGTTATTATCGGAACCATCGTTGCTTCGCTGGCAAATCGATTTATCAAAACATGAAGATCCTTATCTCCGGGTACTATGGCTTTGGCAATCTGGGAGACGAAGCTGTGCTCCTGGCGTTCAAACAAGGTTTAAAAGAGCAGGCGGTGTCTGTTTTACCCCGCAAAAATCCATTGGCAATTCTTGGCTGCAATGTTTTTATCAGCGGGGGAGGAACGCTTTTTCAAAACGCCACCAGCAACAGGAGCCTGCTATATTATTTATCACTCATAATTTTAGCCAAACTTTTTAGAAAAAAAACAGTTGTCTTGGCGCAGGGATTCGGCCCGCTAAAAGGGACATTTTATCGCTGGCTGACCGGGGTTGTGCTTAACAAAGTTGATCTAATAACTCTAAGGGACAATGATTCATTGCAGGCAGTGAAAGAATTGGGAGTTACCAGGCCGCCAACCTGTGTGACAGCTGATCCCGTGGCTATATTAGACGCTTCTCCTGAAGCAGGCCAAAAACTGCTCAGGCTTGAAGGAGTCAAAAAATCTGACAGGCCATTACTAGGTGTTGTTGTCAGGCCCTGTCAGTCGACTGACATCAGTCAAAGGTTGGCTGAAGCGATTGACTGGTGTGTTAGGCGGCACAATTTTCAGCCTGTGTTTATACTTTTCCATCCGGTTAAAGATATGGAAGGAACGGCAAAAGTCGTTTCAGCCATGGAAGAAGAATCCTATGTGGTATTTAGAGAGGTAAAGCCTCTGGAAATGCTCAGTTTAATTTCTCAGTTTGATCTTTTAATCGGCATGCGGCTGCATTCTTTGATCTTTGCGGCTATCAACCGTGTCCCCATGCTGGCACTTTCATACGACCCCAAGGTAGAAGCCTTTATGAAAACAATTGACCAACCGTACTTAAATATTAACGCTAAAAACATAATAGGGGCTTTGGGAAAGATTATTTTAAACAAAGAAAAAATCAAAACCGACTTGGCACAAAAGAAGAAAGAGCTTCGAGAAAGGGCAGGAGAAAACTTTGAACAATTTCGCCGGCATACACGTTGACAATGTTACTTTAAACGAGGCAATTGATAAAGTCAGAGGGTTTTTTGCCTCTGCGGATCCGCATATGATTGTTACACCCAATCCGGAAATGATCGTGGCCGCCCAGGCTGATCAGGAACTAAAAGAAATTATTAACTCTGCCGATTTACGCGTGCCGGATGGTATAAGCATGGTAGTCGTCTCCAGAATTTTGAAAAAACCGCTCAAAGAACGGGTCTCCGGCATAGATTTAATGCTAAAAATCATTGGAGTGTTCAGTAGACAAGGTAAGAAGGTTTATCTTTTGGGTGGGGGAGCGGGAATAGCCGAAGCGGCGGCTGAGAAGCTGATATCCGAATATCCTGGCATTCGAATAACCGGGATCCACGATGGCTATTTTAATCAGGATGTTGAAGTAATTCAAAACATTAAGGAAGCTCAACCGGATATTCTCTTCGTTGGCCTTGGAGCCGGGCGACAAGAAAAATGGTTAAATCGGCATTTGAAAGAGTTGAACGTTCCAGTAGCTATGACTATCGGCGGCAGTTTGGATGTTATTTCCGGCCACAAGAAAAGGGCGCCGAAAATATTCCAAAAGATGTGCATCGAGTGGCTTTATCGACTAATCACCGAACCCCACCGCTGGAAAAGACAACTCGCTTTACCTAAGTTTTTGTGGTTGATGTTCGTTGAATCAGCTTCATAAATTTGCTATGATTGGGCTGAGATTAAGCGGGGTGTTTTGTGGACGAAAAAGATATTTTATTAAACATTAATCTGCCCGGCATAAAACTCTTTAAAAAGGGCAAGGTTCGCAATGTTTTTGACCTGGGAGACAAGCTATTGTTGGTCGCTTCGGACCGGATTTCCGCTTTTGATTCAGTCATGCCCAACGGCATCCCGGATAAAGGCAAGGTTTTGACCCAGCTATCGGCCTTTTGGTTTGACTTCACCAAACAGATTATTGACAACCACATGATCTCCGCCAATGTTGATGAGTTTCCGGACGAGATAAGAATGCACGCTGACATTAAAAAAATACTCGCCAAACGCTCAATGTTAGGCAGGAAAACCGCATCAATTGATGTAGAATGCGTGGCGCGCGGCTATCTTTCTGGTTCGGCCTGGTCAGAATATGAGAAAACCGGTTCAGTCTGCGGCATTAAATTACCGGCCGGATTAAAAGAATCCGACAAACTGCCGGAACCCATATTTACTCCGGCGACTAAAGCCGCTTCGGGACATGATGTCAATATTTCAGAAAAAGAAATGATGGACATTATCGGAGTTGAACCGGGAACCCTGTTAAGGGATAAAACCCTGGAAATCTACAACAAATGCCGTGATTACGCTGATTCCAAGGGTATCATTATTGCCGATACTAAGTTTGAGTTTGGTTTTGTTGACGGGGAAATAATTATAATAGATGAAATGCTCACCCCAGATTCATCCCGTTTCTGGCCCAAAGACAGCTACCGGCCGGGCGGACCGCAGCCCAGCTACGATAAGCAGTTCGTCCGTGATTACCTCATATCCATCAAGTGGGACAAAGAACCGCCGGCGCCTCTCTTGCCAGATGCCGTCGTCCAAAAAACAAGGGAAAAGTACCTGGAAGCATTTCAGAAGATTACAGGCAAAAATGTGCTATAATAATTTCAGTGAGGTGATTGATAATGAGCGCAGCCGTTAATTTATTGAAAAGGGAAATTGTTGATAAGATTGACGGATTACCGAAAGCAGACATTAGGGAGTTACGCAATTTTGTCGTGTTTCTTGAGATGAAGAATATATTACCGCAAATAGATACTTCGCAAGCTTACTTCTGGTCGAAAAAGTGGCAGAAAATGGAAAAAGAGGTGGATAAAGATAAAAAAGCCGGGAGGGTTGTTGGAACGGGGAAGGCCCGTGACTTATTAAAGGCATTAAAACGTGCAGCTTAAGGCTTATAAATTGCCCAGTGCTATCAAAGCAAAAACAGGCAAACAAATTAAGTTACTGGCTGATGATTTTAGGCATCCATCCCTGCAGTGCAAGAAAATGCGGGGAAGAGAAGAAATTTGGGAAGCAAGGGTAGATTTACAATATCGGATAACTTTTGAAATCATCGGAGATACCATCTTCCTGCGAACCGTCGGGAGTCATGAAGATGCGCTAAAATCTCCCTAAATTCAATTCGTGAATACCCGTAAAAAAACCAAAAAAGTGAAAGTCGGCAATCTGGAAATCGGCGGCGGCAGCCCGATTACCGTCCAGTCAATGACCAAAACCGACACTTCAGATATTGACACCACCGTTAAACAAATCCATGCACTGGAAAAAGCCGGCTGCCAGATCGTGCGTTGTGCCGTGCCGGATAAAGCAGCGGCCGAAGCCCTGAAAGAGATTAAAAAGCAAATAAACATTCCTTTAGTTGCGGATATTCATTTTAACCACATGTACGCTGTAATGGCTGCCGAAGCCGGTGTTGATAAGCTGAGGATCAATCCGGGCAATCTTGGCGATCCAGACAAAATTAAAGCGGTGGTTGACGCGGCCAAAGATCACCAAATACCAATTCGTGTCGGCGTAAATTCCGGCTCCCTTGAACCCAAAATTAAGCAAAAATTCCATGGGCATGTTACGGCAGAAGGATTGGTAAAAAGCGCCTTAAACAACATACATATTCTAGAAAAACTCAATTTTACCGATATTGTTGTATCGATAAAGGCCACCAGCGTCCCGATGACAATTTCGGCTTATCAAATGATTGCCAAAAAAATTAATTATCCGCTTCATGTAGGCATTACCGAAGCGGGCATCCCCAGGGTGGGCTCAATACGTTCTGCCGCCGGCCTTGGGGCAATTTTATCTCAGGGCATTGGTGATACCATCAGGGTATCTTTAACTTCCGATCCTCTGGAAGAAATAAGGGTCGGTTACGAAATCCTCAAGGCTTTGCAGCTGGTGTATCACGGTGTTACTGTTATTTCCTGCCCAACTTGCGGCCGCTCAGATATTGACGTAATCAAAATTGCCACGGAGATAGAAGAACGGACAAAAAATATTAAACAGCCTCTAACCATAGCAATTATGGGCTGTGAAGTAAACGGCCCGGGCGAAGCAGCCGATGCCGATGTTGGTCTGGCTGGCGGCAGGGGAGTTGGTTTGATTTTTAGGGAAGGACAGGTTGTCAGAAAAGTTCCTGAAGCTGAAATGATCGAGGCTCTCATGGACGAGATCGAAAGCTTGGCTATAAATTAGAAAGCAGGAGGGAAAATAATAATGATAGATAGATATTCTTTGCCAAAAATGAGAGAGATCTGGTCTGAGGATCACAAATTTCGCACTTGGTTGGAGGTTGAACTTGCCGCCTGTGAGGCCTGGGCCAAGCTTGGTGAAATACCACAAGCTTCGCTAAAAAAGATCAAAAGCAAAGCTAATTTTTCCATAAAACGGATCAATGAGATCGAGAAAACTGTCGATCACGATGTCATTGCCTTTTTAACCAGCGTAGCTGAAAACGTTGGGCAGGATAGCCGCTTTATCCACATGGGCTTAACCTCATCGGATGTCTGCGATACGGCACTTTCATTGGTAATGAGGGATGCGGCTAATGTCATTATCCAGGATATCGATGATTTTCTTAAGGTACTAAATAAAATGGCCAGGAAATATAAAGATATTGTGATGATGGGCCGTTCCCATGGCGTCCATGCCGAACCGATGACCATGGGCTTGAAGTTTGCTTTGTGGTTAAAAGAGATGGAAAGGAATCGAGTCAGGATGATTAGCGCCCGCCAGACCATAAATGTTGGCCAGATCTCAGGAGCTGTCGGCACTTACTCAAATCTTGACCCAAGAGTTGAGCTGATAGCCTGTAAAAAGCTGGGTTTAGAAGCGGCGCCGATTTCCAACCAGATAATTCAACGCGACCGTCACGCGGAATTTATGTCCACTTTAGCCATTGTAGCCGCAACCTTAGAGAAAATCGCCTTAGAGATCCGGGGCCTTCAAAAAACAGAGATTGGCGAGGTGGAAGAACCATTTAAAAAGGGCCAAAAAGGCTCCTCGGCTATGCCGCACAAGAAAAACCCTGTCTCTTGCGAACGAATCTGTGGTTTAGCGCGTATAGTTCGGGCTAATGCCATGATTTCACTGGAAAATATCGCTCTGTGGCATGAGAGAGACATTAGCCATTCGTCAACAGAGCGAATCATGATTCCAGATAGCACAATTTTGGTTGATTATATGTTGCAAAAAATGATTTATATTATCGATAACCTGGTTGTGCTTCCGGAAAGGATGAAACAAAACATTGAAAAATCATTGGGCTTAACTTTTTCACAAAGATTGCTGCTGACTTTAACCAACAAAGGCTTAACGCGAGAGCAAGCTTATCAAATTGTTCAGGCCGCAGCCATGAAAACCAGAACCAGCGGTAAACACTTACAAGAAATAATGCTGTTTGATGTAAAAGCCAGAAAATATCTTTCGGCCAACGAAATTAATCAAGCTTTTGATATAAAATACTATCTACGCAATATTGATGTGATTTTTAAAAGGCTAGGGCTTTAATTTGTTTCCTTGAGTGATTTTTTGACTTCACATACAAGATTTCTGCCCTTCAATACGATATATATATAGAATGGTTATTAATACGGGATTACCAGGAAATATTCCATCAATTCCAGTGGTATTGATGAGAATTACTCAGCATGGGCAGGCAGAAAAGCCCGCCATACACAGAACAGAAACATATAATTTACAAACTCCTTCCGGCCAGGAAACATTTATTGAGGCTCTGGGGAAATATTTTAATGATCCCAGGGTCGGGCAAATCGTTATCGAGCGATAAAATCTGTTTACAACCCCTGTGGACAACGATAGGGTGCCGTTATTTTTCGCGTAAGCAAAGCCAAAAAGTCCACTTCATCACCCTCCATCAACTTAACATAAGATATATTATGCGACATTAATTGACACCTGTTTTTTAATGGTTTAAAACTGTGGACACTGTGGGTTTTCTGACAAAGAGTCAGCATAATTGAAGCTACGTCTGGGTTATTGATCGTATTATTGTTAGCTAGTAAAGTCTATCTCCAGGAGGTTTGACAAGAATGCCAAAGGTTATGTTCCTTGTGGTTACGTTAAGCAGGTCATCCCCTTTTATAGCCAAATCCATATAATCCCTTAACTCATATTCATAGCCTAAGCGGATCTTTGGATTTAAGCGCGCTCCAGCCAGAGTAGTATTATTAATATCGTAGACATCCCCACGCCAGGTAGTCCTATTATTCGGATAAACAGCAACACCACCGCCCAACTGGTTGTTGATGACACCCAATCTAAACCCAAAATTATCCCCAACCTTAGAGTTAAACAAGACATCCAGTAAGCCCAATTGCCTGGTAGGGCCCTCCCCCAAGCCCAGCCGGAAATATTTGTCATCGCTTTGCACCACGTCCACGTTCCCCTTGACCGCGTTAGCCACATTGCCAATATCGAGCCCGGCAGACACACGCATATTCATGCTTCCCACAGCATTAAAAAACTTATTAGCCGAAGATAACGTTTGCTCTGTCTCTTTGATAGTCCCTTTTATATTCATCTGAAAATCTTCGTCCGTCACAATATCCTTAATTCCCTTATTGGTCAGCCTCAATTCTGACGTTAGTTTATCAAGGTCTCCGGCAACTTTATCCGCAGTAAAGACCGTCCTATAAAAAGCACCCTTTAACTGCGGATCCTGGATCATGGTGCGTATCTCTTTCAGGATGGCTTTGCCCTCCTCAAGGCTTTGCGCCCCAATATCCACAAAATCAACAATCGCCGAAGTTTTTATGCCGTAAAGGATCATGGGGGAAACATATAAGGTTTCAGATGTGCCGGGTCTGATTTGCAGATACTTTTGCCCAACAATACCGTCATAGGCTACCCTCAAAACCGAATCATCCGGCATTTTTATGCTCTTATCTATAACAGCGCTTATTCTAATGTCAAAAGGCCCCGGATCGATACTCATAATCTTGCCGATTTTTAGACCGCGATAGCGCACCTCCGAGCCAATCGTCAAGCCTTCAATATCGGCAAAGGAACCGATCATCTCATACCCGTGGCTAACCATAAAAATCTCGGTCTTCCAGATAATAATTCCGCCTAAAACAATAAGCGACACCAATGTTAACAGCCCAATTTTCGCGTGTGTTGACAAAGACATCTCACGAACCTCCTGTTATAAACTGCCGGACCACTTCATTTTGACTCTTTCTGGTCTGCTCCGGCGATCCGGTTTCGATAAACTGCCCCTTATGCAGCATCACCACCTGCCGGGCTACCCGATCAACGGTTTGCAACACATGGGTCACAATTATTGAAGTAACTTTGAGCTCGCGGCTTAATTTTAACATTAAATTTTCAATAGTTACAGAGGTAATCGGGTCGAGTCCTGTAGTCGGCTCATCATATAGTATAATTTTAGGATCGGAAGCCAGCGCCCTGGCGATACTAACTCTTTTTTGCATACCGCCCGAAAGCTCTGCCGGCATCAGAGTCTCTGTCCCTGCCAAATCTACCATTTCCAGCTTGCCTTTAACAATACGCCTAATTTCTCTCTCTGAAAGCGTAGAATGCTCACGCAAAGAAAACGCCACATTTTCAAAAACACTTAATGAGTCAAACAAAGCTGAAGTCTGAAACACCATGCCAATCTTTTTCCTTAAAAGGATTAAGCCATCATCGGATAATGCGGCCACATCCATTTCATCAATGCATATTGAACCGGCAGTTGGATTATCCAAACCGATCAACAGCTTGAGTAAAGTGCTTTTACCACAACCTGAGGGCCCGATAATCGCCAAAGAAGCACCTTCGGCAATATCATAATTAACCCCATCCAAAACCTTTATTTTTCCAAAACTCTTCTTTAAATTTTTGATCTTTATCGTCATATAACTCCTATCTAAAAAACAGGATTGACAAAAAAGTATTCACTATAAATAATGTGATCAGGGTCGTAACAACTGAAGATGTCGTGGCCTCGCCTACCCCTTTGGCTCCACCCCTGGCTGCTAATCCCTTATGGCAAGCGATCACGGCTATGATCATGCCAAAAATTACAGTTTTTATCAGCCCGCCAAAAAGATCCCACAACTTGGTCAAATGTTGCGCCGTAGCCAAATATTCAATGGGATTAATATCACCCAAAAAGGAGGCAATAAAAAGGCCGCCGCCAAAACCGAGCACAACAGCCAAGATGGTGAGCAACGGAAGCATAATTGACGCGGCAATAAACCGTGGCACCACCAGATAACGAATCGGACTTACCCCCAGTGACCTTAAAGCATCTATCTGCTCTGTCACCCGCATAGTCCCCAACTCCGCGGCGATGGCAGCCGCAACTCTGGCGGCTACAACTATTCCAGTTATGGCCGGGCCAAGCTCACGCGCCATGCCAATACCCATAACACCACCAACATATTTTCCCGCGCCAAAGCGCACAAATTCACCGGCAATCTGCAGCGCAAAAACCATACCAATAAATGTGGAGGTCACCATGGCCAGGGGCAAAGACTCAAAACCTATCTTGACCATCTGCTCAAAAGTCAGCTTCAAATTAATTTTACCGCGCAGGACATTTTTAACTGTTTCCCAGCCAAAGAGACTAACCTTCCCCAGGCTCTCTATAATGTCAAAAACCTTACCCCCTGTATTTTCAGCGAAATTTTTGTAATGCATTTGGTATCATCTCCACTAAATCTGACGCAATCATGCCATACTCTGTCTTTTCTTTGGCCGCTAAATCACCGGCCACACCATGCAGATAAACTCCCAAGATAGCCGCCTCCCCGGACACGAGTCCTTGAGCGGCAAAACCGGCAATCATGCCGGTAAGCACATCACCCACTCCAGCGGAGGCCATGCCAGGATTACCGGTATCATTAACAAAAGAGTTGCCTGACGGGTCGGCCACCACTGTCCGATACCCCTTTAAAACAACGACGCAATTAAAACGCCGGGCAGTTTCTTTAGCAACAGCCAAACGATTATTTTGGATGTAGTCAACACTCTTTTTTATTAAGCGCGACAACTCTCCCGGATGAGGGGTGATAATAACATTGGCCTTAACCCGGGCTATAACTTCGGGGTTATCGGCTAAATTATTCAAGCCATCCGCGTCCAATACATAGGTTATCAAAGAATATGCCCGCAGCATTTTTTTTACTAGTTTGTTCATCTGCCAGCTAACCGACAAACCTGGCCCAATGGCCACCACATTTGGTTTGATATTATTTATCTCATCAAACGATAAAGTAATCACTTCCGGAGTCATTGAATCCACAAAGGGGACTAAATCTTTTGGCACTGCCAGATAGGTCAGGCCGGCCCCAGACCTGAGACAGCCTATGGCGGATAAAACCGCTGCCCCGGTCATGCCGGCTGAACCGGCCACAATCAACACCTTACCATAATCTCCTTTATGGCTCGATTTCTTGCGCTTTGGCAGTATTTTACTGATATTATTCTTCAACATATACCGCAGCCACCGCATAATCTCTAGAATGAGAAAGGCTGATTAAAACTTTTTTGGCTTTTTTACCTTTGATACACAGAAAAGGCCGCCCGGAAGATTCGTTGGCCACTTCAATATCATGCCAGCCTAACCCATTTTTGCCTTCCCCGGGGCCTGTTATCCCCGTACCGACGGCTTTAGAATACGCTTCTTTCGCCGCAAAGCGAACCGCTAATTCGGGAAATCTCATCGCTTTATGTTTGCGACAATACTCGATTTCTCCGAGTGTAAAAACCTTGTTTAAAAAACTTGCGCCATACTTTTTCACTGATTCTTTTATTCTCTCTATCTCAATTATATCAACACCAATACCTTTCATGCTCAATACCCCTCACCCCAATTCATCATCTCATCAATTTTTTTGGATACATACTTACTCTTAGACAAGATAACAGCATCCTCGGCTCTAGTCAACATTTGCTTGGGATAAAAATTTTCTAATACAAAGCTTAAATCCCCGGCTTGTTTGGCCGCCGTTATCTCCTTGATGGCCCAGTATCGCCCCATAATGTCTTCGTAAGGCCGCTCCTGCACATCCGGCTCGTCTAAGGACGACAACCTGGTGGCCATTATAACGCCTTCTACACGATTAATAGAGTTCCAGGGACGAAAAGTAAGATCGGGGTATCCTTTAACCAGTTCTGTTTTATGCCCGGCCGCGACAAAGGGAGCCACCCAATCTTTCGCCTTAACATCCGTAAAAGGGCTGGTTACGACTTCTTCAGTCGCCACCTTCTTCACTCGCAGCATGTCCATCAGCGCGTCCGCCCGATACAACTCTTCGTCCGGCATAAACAACCCGGCCTCAACCTCTTCCATTACCCCTAAAGTAGCGATTTGTTCAATTGGTTCTTTGGCCCAATGCCCCGGCCCAATATCCCCAAAGGTTTTGAGCCTGAGCATTTTAACTACTTTATTTTCGACAATTTCTCCCCTGCGATTATGACCAAATATCACAAAACTATTTTTGCCCAGTCGCGGCCGCACGGTAGCAATAAACTTTCTATCTCTAATCGGTATTTCAACATCATTTATGCTTAATGTTCGTATTTCTCTAGTTAAGAGCTCACCTTCAAAGGTAACTACTTCACTATAAACGATGCCTTGCTCTTCTAAATTAACAGAAATAGACTCTTCTTTTACTTCCAGATACTTGTCTTTGGTCACCCCATAGGTCAAAGAAAAATAATGAGTGGTGTTCTGAGCAATTTTATTGTATTGATGAAAGGCGTAATCAAAACGGAATTGCCTCAAATTTAGGCCTACCCCCGCGGTAAAATCATCGCCGGGCACCAGCCCGACCCCCGATCCAACATAATCTTGATCAATCCCCATTCTAATACTTAAGAAGGTAATTGGCGTCCACTCCAAACCGGTATGGATAAGAGTTGGCAAGGCAGGACGCAACGGAGCAAAATCATAATCAAGATTCAATATTAATTCATGGTTCCCCGCCCGCCTCAAACCTTCTTCTCCCAACAACCTAAAACTTATGCCTGTTTTAATAATAGAGGACAAATTCTCCTCCGTGCCATTGGCCCAGGTAATCTTACCGCCCGTTGAACCGGGCAACACATTTTGTATCACCAAACCGGCACTAAAGATAGTACTGGGATTATAGTTCAAAGCGATATCCAGCTCACTGCCCGAGGCGGTAGCACCAGAGAGACTGGGGCCCGACAAATTTAAGGCAAAAATTTTCCAGGTCGCCCCGACTGAAAAATAATTGAGCATTCTTAAACCCGAAATCTTTTCCAACTCTCTGCCCCAGGACAAAAGAAAAACACTATTATTAAAACTATACGTCTGTCCTTCACTGGAGACAGGGACAATCCTCACGCCATCAATTACCTCAATCGTAGTCGATATGCCAAGAAAGCTTATCCCGCTGGTTACATAACCAATGCCAATCCCGCCAAAATTAGTTGGGACAGCAGCCCCAAAGTTAACATAATTATATTCATTAATAAATTTACCGGACATACTGGTCATTTGCAGGTTAGAAACCGTGGCCAGCGCGGATGGATTAATAAATATCCCCGACAGATCATCAGCCAAACCAACATAGCCTTTTCCCATACCCAGGACCCTGGCGCCAACACCGATACGTGAGGGGTCGGTGGCAACCTGATCGGCAAAAACAGAGGCGGTCCAAAACAGAAAATAACAAAGAATAATAAGCAATAAAATCTTATTATTCATAGATAACAATACGGCCAACTCCTATCACACGGCTCCCGGCAATCACCCTGTAGACATAAATACCATTTTCCAGCAACGAATTGTCATCGGAAACCCCGTTAAACTCAACGGCATTATTGCCCGCCATACCTCCATTCTCCTGAGCCACAAACTTTCTGCTCCAGACAATATCACCCTTGATGCCAAAAATGTAGACGGCGGCTTCCGTATCTTTATTCAAAACATAAATTATCTTACAAGTTTTGTCTTTGGTCGGCGAAAAGATAGACAAAGAAACCTCTGGTTGATCAACCATTTCTAATTGCGTATGTTTTGGCACAATCGTTAAACCCATGAGATTCTTAGCGAAAGGATTACCGGTCATATCCTTGGCTTTAACTTCAATATCATGTTTGCCGGTTGCCATATCATCTCGCTCAAACTCCAATTCCAAAAGATTATGCTCCATCTTAATAATTTTCACCGAGACATCTTCCCTATCCACCCTCACCCTAATTGAAGAAATATCCAATGACACATCATCCTTTAAAATCAACTTAAACCTTGGCTTTCTGCTGATAAAATCTTTATCTTTGACGTCCACGCCCAGGCTCTTTATTTCAATATCGGGACCAACCAAGTCTTTTCCTACTTTTACAAGAAAAGCGTACTGATAGTCAGCCGCCAGGTTAGTCCTGGCTTGACTCTTCACTCCCTGGCCAAGCATCAACGTGTATTTCGTATCTTCACGCAATAAGGCTTGGGGCGTAAAAAGCATTGTTTTATAATCATCCGACCAAGTAATTTTTCCTTCTGTCGCCGGGCTAATAAATAAATTATTCTCCGCGCTGCGTTTATCAGCTTTGTCGGTAAAACTTACAATGATCGCGCTGTTGGGAGCTACTCCGTCGGCAGTCATATGTGCAAAACCAACCCGTTTCACGGCAAAAGGCGGCTTGATAACCTCAAATTTACCAACAAAACTATAAGGCCCAACATTGCCCACCTCATCATAAGCCCTTACCCGCCAGGTATACTGTCCAGGCTTTAATTCTCTAGTCAGGCTGTAAGAAGTAGCATTCCCATCGATCATAATATTAGTGTCCGGGTTGGTAATATATAGTTCGTATTTGTCAACATTAGTTGTTAGTTCTTTGGCCGGGGTCCAACTAAAGACCGGCACAACCTCATCGGTTATGCCGTTATTAAGAGGCCATACCAGTTTTATATCTTGAGGACCAATCGTATCGACAACAATGCCGGCACCAGCCATAAAGCTTTCATTCTTAGCGCCGTCACGCAATTTACAATACACCTCCCTGGTCCCTTCTCCAGAAGCAAAGGTGTATTCAACTTGCTCGTGATATGCTATCCACCCACTTGAGTTTACGGTAAAATCACTGTCTTCGGCAATCAACATTTCCGTGGCGCTGAAATTTTCTCCGGAAACCCGCAAACGAACCGTCAGCTCATCAGAAAAAGCTCGCCCGCCGCTGGTCCGATCTGTCAATAAAACAGCTATCGGCTGAGGAACTTGAACAGTTTCGGCAGCTATCGATTGAAACTGAGTAGTTATCACAATCTCCTCTTCTGTTTCCGGCATATATACCTTTTCTTCCTCCGGTACCGCCGTTGTAGTCGTTACCATGGGGCCTGGCGTCACGGTCATCGGAACAAACGCTACCGCCTCTTCCTCCTCCGGTACCGCCGTTGTAGTCGTTACCATGGGGCCTGGCGTCACGGTCGTCGGGACAAACGCTACCGCCTCTTCCTCCTCCGGTACCGCCGTTGTAGTCGTTACCATGGGGCCTGGCGTCACGGTCGTCGGGGTAGTCGTCGGCGTAGTCGTCGGGGTTGTTGTCGTAACAAAAGTGGCCGCTACCACAACCAGACCTGAACCTGCGCCTATGTCAGTTTTGGCCAACCCGGCTTGAATACAGGGTGAGCCGTTTTGCAAACTAAAATTATTTTTAGAAGCATCAACAAACATCGGGTCATTATAAATATCACCCGATTTATCCTTAACATCTCCGACATAATAATTATCATTACCAAACAAACAATTATAACTGGAATAGACTAAACCAGAGCCGCGCCAAATACCTCTGTCCCCACCCACAACAATATTGTTCTTAATGTAAAATCTGGGATTATCCGCGCGACTCAAGCAATATATGCCGGCTTTCTTATTGTCAAACAAGGTATTATTGATAATTTGCGCCTCATAAGAAGAATTTTCCAGCGTCAATTTGATGCCATAATCAAACCCTTTTATCTTATTCCAGCCTATTTTCCCACTGTGGATATTATTAAAACCGTAAATCCCGTGGGTTACCCCGGTACCGTTACCCTTCTTGATCATATTTTTAACAATCAAGAAATTATCACTATTAGCGGCAATATAAATGCCGTACCGGCCGGCTTCGATAGCATTTCCCTCTATCACAATGTTTTTGCCGCCCAGGCCAATATCCCAGTTATAAATGCCAATGTTCCCTGATAAGATATTGCTTTTTATTTGACAAGCTTCACCATATTGGAATAAATACACGGCCGCACCCGAACCAACAGCCCCCCTGACGATATTCATTAAAATTAAACAATTTTTACCCCAAACCTTTATTCCATACCCTTTTGTCTCGATAAGATTATTTTGCACCGTGCAATTTTGGTTGGTTCCTATCGCATAACGCTCGCCCCCATAGCTGGTCCGCACAGTAAAACCTTCCAACGTACCACCTTTATCAAGTTCCACGACATTTACATCGGCCACTCCCGCGTCAATAATCGCTTTCTGTATTAAGGAGCTTAATAAATACACGCCAGCCCCAACTTTCAATGGAAATTTTTCTTCTTTTGCATAAGTTCCCGGTTGAACAATTACGGTATCGCCGGTCTGGGCCTGAGAAAGAGCCTGAGTTATAGTTTTAAAAGGGAGAAAAACAGTGCCGGGGTCGGAATTGTTGCCGGTTGGATTGACATAAAATACATCCGCCCGCGCCGCAGCCGCAAATATCAAACTAAAAAATAAAGCAATTACAAATTGCTTATACATGATAAAACCCTTTTTGTTTAGCTTCTTCACTTAGCGATAAATAACCATATGGAACCTATTAAGCATATTGCCTTTACCATCCACAACCTGTCCAACGTATATACCGTTAGCCGGCAACGTATTATCATCCGCTTGCGCGGCAAAAGTAACCGTGTTATATCCGGCACCCCCGCCATTCTCACCTTCGGCGATCTTCTTAGTCCAAATCGGCTGGCCGGTAGAACCGACCACATAGATCATGATACTGGTTGCTTTATTCAAAGTATAGGCAATTGTCGCGCTCTGCACCGAGGTTATTACCGGCGTCGCGACCAGCACATTACCAATCATTTGCAGCTCGGCTGTATCGGAAGAGACATTGACCTCAAGTTCTTTCTTTATCGTCTTACCCTCTACTTCACCAAATATCTCTATGTTTCTCTTTCCGGCATCCAGATTCAGACTTACCTCTTCACCTCCCGCCCCCACTGTTCCCTCTGCTACCACCTCTCCATCCACTACGATCCTGTACTTATCAAAGCCTGCCGGTATTTTTAATTTGACCAAATTATCTACATAATCTCCAGTTTTTTTAACTCCTCCATCTTGGGCTCCTTCCACTACCAGCTCATTCTTATATTCCGCGTCTGTTTTCTCTTTTGTGGTTTTAAAGATATACGTCGTATTAGCGGACACGGTTACTCCCTCATTGTCCAGCGCGAATCCAGTTATAGTTAAGGTGTAAGTTGTATCATAAGCAAACGCCGGCGCTGGCCTCAAGGTTAAGGCTTTACGATTGTCCGACAACTCATAAGCATGCGCGACACTGGGACTTATTGCCACACGTAATGTTTCAGGCTTTATCTTGGACTGCCACCTGATTACCACTGGGTGTGTCACTGATACTCCACCAAAACCTTCACCAAATTCAGATCTTACTGTCACTACTTCTGTATCCTCCGGTCCAAGCAAAATGCTCATAACCGCACTCGCGGGAGAGCGATTGCCGGCAGAATCTTCCGCCTGAACGGATACCTCATGCACCCCTGGGCCAACCACCGCGACTGCCGCATCTTGTATGGCGGCTACGCTGAAACTTGTCCCAACTACATAGAACACATACGGATCACTCTGGATCGTAACTTTATATCTAACCGCGCCTGGAACCGCAGGCCAGGAGACGGTATCACCATCTCTGCTCGGTAAACCAGGCGCATCCGGCGGTGTGTTATCGTAATAAAAGCCTATCTCCTGATCTAAAATGTTGCCGGCTTTATCAACCGCCTTGGCCCTGGCATAATATGTTCCGTCTACCCAGGTCGGCATGGTTACGTTACTCTCCCAGGTCACTTCATTACTGCCTGTTGTTACCAGGTGAGTCGTGGCCAGCCACCGCGCCGTTGTTGCGTCCCAATTTGTTCCATTCCAATAATGACTATCACTCCCCCGCCTCAAACTAAATATCGTAGTGTTGGCCGCTAAACCCGCGCCATAGAGATCATCGGCAGATCTCCCTTTAAATATCAACGGCATACTGGTCGCGTTGTAATAAGCTTCGGGTGAGGGGGTGGTTACCTCGGCCGTTCTTGGCGCTCCGGTGTCTATCACTATTGCCTTGTTGTAATCCAACGAGCCGCTTCCTCCAGGCGCTGGCAACACCACCGACGCGTCGTTGCCTGATGTACCTTTAATTGTGCCGCCGCTATTCAGCCCAAGAGATGTGCTCGACACATAACCCAAATCACTGCTCCAATCTCCCGCTTCTACCGTATACACAAAGGTCAGGGTTGTTGTGCCGCTGCCGCTTTCGTAAGTCGCGTAACGATCTGTTGTCCCAGTCTCTAATACTAAGCGCGGCTGGCCGGTAACTTCCACTGTCTCTGTAAAAACTATATTGATGGGAATAACTTCTCCCGTAGTGTAATATCCATCATTTTTGGACGACGTAACATTGCTGACACTGGGCGATCCGATGTTAACCACAAAACTTCTGGCGGTGCTTTTAGCGCCCCAATTACCGGCTCCATCTTTGGCTCTGACTTCCCACATATGCGTGCCAGCGCTTAATTCTCCGGCTGTGTAAGAAACGGTCGCATCCTGCGTTACCAATATCCCATCTAATGTTATCTCATAACTGGCTATGCCGGATAAATTATCTGTGGCTGACCACGTCAAGGTCGGTGTAGTATCACTGGTGGAAGCGCCATTAGCCGGGCTGCTTAAACTCGGCGTGCCAGGGTTCGTTGTATCAATCACGAGCGCCTTGTTAGCCCCCAAT
>Ga0155959_130_pt1 | contig 24328 bp, 23 predicted proteins | sample RifCSPlowO2_02_FD_107613 | JGI IMG/M metagenome (GOLD analysis project Ga0155959, IMG submission 107613) | candidate division WOR-1 bacterium RIFCSPLOWO2_02_FULL_46_20
CCACACCATCTCCGTCCGACTCCTCTATCAGTTAGAAAAGGAACACGTTGAAGAAATTTATGCTGGGACATGGCGCGCCTCCAGCTGAAGTGTTTATATACTACCATATTACGCCCTTTGTCAACAAGCGATTTTCACCCACCAGATAATCCATCAAGCCCTCCTACAATATATACCATTTTGGTCCACCTGATCACCGATTTTTATTAAATCCATGGGAAAAATTGGCTGGACCACTTGAAAGCTCAAAGTCAGGCATTCTTGACCACCAGCTTAAGCAAAAATTGCTTACCCAACGCCTTAAGCGCCTTCCGTTTTTCTCGATGAACGCTGGTCTTTGAAATTTTCAATTTTTGCGCAATTTCTCTTTCGGAAAGATTCCGAAAAATAAATAGCTGAATAATTTTTCTCTGGAGCGGGGAAAGGTAAGACAAAACAGCTCTAACCGCGGCAAGCCGAAGCTGTTTCCATTCCTCCACAAGATGAGATTGATCGCAAAATTCGTCCATATTTACCTGGTACCATACGTTATATTTTTCGAACCATTCTTGTTTATTCATCTTCCTTGCTCTCCAGCTGATAACCAAATAAAAAACGCCCACGCACTTTCTTCGTAGCGAATTTATCGCTAGAAAATGCGGGGCGTCAATGCCTAAGTAATTAGTCCCGCAATTTTATTCTATTAATTATATTGCGGGACTAACCCAAAATCCCGATTATAAATCGGGATGGCGTGCAGCAACGCTTGCTTGCCGTTCAAGCAAGATGGCTCTGTTACCAACTATAATCTTTTCGATCGATTCCAGCTTTTCTGCTGGAGTTAGATATTTTATATTGTCCACAACCTGGAAACCCGCGGTCTGCAACCACTGAACTGATTTTCGGCAGGCGTCTGTTATTTTATCTTCTGATGTTCTGCGGGTAGCTAATATGTAGTATAGTAAAGCGAGTTCAAAAGCAGTGGACTGCTCTCTTTTGAGGAGATAAGAGATTCGTCTATTGCGAATTTTATCGTCTAATTTCATGGGAGCTCCTTATAACTCTCTATATATATCGTCACTTTTTGGCGAAAATTTCACCCAGGACTTTTTTTACATTCGAGAAAAAGCGGCGGCGGGCCTGCCGGCGGGCAGGCAAAACGAGATAAAATAGTGATAGGAGGGACTGAAAATGAGCAAAAGGCAGATAAAAAGGTTCGAGACAGGATTTAAGGTGAAAGTTGTTCTTGAGGCGCTCAAGGAGGAGCAGACGTGGAAGAGGAAAAGATATTGGCTAAAGTTTCGACTCCGAGGCGCAGATTATACTTCTTATACTTGGTCCGGGACCAGGGCGGCATCCTTCAGTTTAACAAAGTAAATTCTAGCGTCTCTATACGTTGCTTCGCCGCTAAAGTTATTGTTAACAACAAAAGCTTTCTTTGTGTCGGGGTATCTATTAATGAAGGCGGTTATCCCTTTTGGGATTTCGCCTTGCCGGCAGGAGGTTTTCACTTCGATCGGATATGGCTTCTGGTTTTTTATCCAGATAAAATCCACCTCTGTCCCATCTTTTAACTTCCAGAATCTTATCTCGGTTTCAGGAGACAACCTTTTATTAAGTTCTAAAAAGACAAAACTTTCAACAATCGCTCCCGTATCTTTTCTATCGCCTAATGGCGCAAAGTTCTTTAACAGGGCGTTCCTTATTCCTAAATCATACAGATAGTATTTCTTTGACTTCTTTAGCTCGTTACCATAATTTAAACTAAAACTATGAAGGGGAAAATTAACATAAGTTTGTGATAATATTTCTAGATATGATTCGATTGTCCTGGCGGTTAGCCCAACTTCTTTCGCCAGGCTAGAGGTTGTTACTATCGAACCCTGATATTGGGCCAATAAAAACAATAAACTGTTAAAAGCCCTAATATTTTCTTCCTTGATTAAGGATTTGATGTCTTTCATTAAATACGACTGCAAAATGTCGGTTAAAATCAGCATTTTCTTGTTTTCATTTTCTGTATGGATCAACGCGGGCATCCCTCCATACTTACAATAATATTCAAAAGTGTGTTTTGTAATGACCTGTCCCACTTCTGCAAAAGAACAAGGATAAATCTGATAAATTATTTTCCTGCCGGCCAAAGACTCTTTAAGATGTTTGTGGATTTCCAGCGAAGACGACCCTGATGCATATATTTTTCCTTTTTTACCCCTGTCGAATATTGCCTTAAAAATATGCGAAGCGTTTTTAATATAATGAAATTCATCAATGAAAATAATTTCCCCGGAGCCGCAAAGCAGTTTGACTATCTCGTCATCAGAAGTATTGAAGCGGGCAAGCACATCCGGCTGTTCAAGATCAAAAAAAGAGGTTTGCGACCCCCTGGCGATTGCTTCCGCTTCAATTTTTTTTAAAAGAAAAGTTTTGCCCGCTTGCCTGGCTCCAACCATGATTGCGGTGTTTCTGTCATTAAAGTCTTCTAATAAATTGGCTAAAATATGCCTTTTTATCTCCATGTAGACCATTCTATACTACTTATACAGAATAGTCAAGGGAGGTCAAAACACCTGACTTCCGCACCCGCCTGAAAATGAGCTACTTTTCCTCGTAAAATGTTGCGATTTGGGTGCTGCATTGCGGAAGTCAGGAAATATTCCTTCAACTGCCCAAGCAAAGTGGTTTTACCTGCTTGCCTGGATCCAGTTATCAAGGTAATTTCTGGCTTGTCTAAGTGCGAAGAAATTTCTTTAAATACTTCTCTTTTTACTTTTTTGGTCATGCGTTACCATTTTAGGAGGGTTATTGTGGGTGTCAAGTACTTTTTTATTGGTGTAGCGCTTCGTAGATCTTGGCAGTCACGCCAATCTGGCCAAATCGCCTTGAAGAATAAAGGCGCACATCTCCGCGCATTTCCCTATCTTTTAGCCAAGCGGACCAGCGAAACAAGGAGTCATCCTGAACCTCAAACCGATATTTACTGTTTTCATCCAGGTCCAGGGTAACCAAATAATCTGCCGCCCGCGCCATCTCTTCCTCCGACAAAAATACATCTGCCATAATTTCCGCTTGCCAGTCTCTAAAATGAAACTTAATCCCGTCGGGGTTTAAATGCAGAAGATTGATCGTGGCGGCAATGTTTTTCCCTTTGGGGATACTGGTCTTATAATAATCTAAGACAGTGACAAAACTTTCTCCCCTCCCCACCGGAAACAATAGCCCCAAAGTCTTGGGGAAAGAGAGCAAGGAAGGTAATAAAATGATTAAAATTAAGGCGGTCGCAAAATTTTTGTTTGTCTTGCGTAGTTCATCGTATATATAGACAACAACTCCGGCAAAAATAATAAAAATAAAGGGGACCACAATATAAAGCAGGTGCGGAGCCTTGGTAGGAATAGTGAGAGTCAATAAAACCAAAGTTGTCCACACATATATGTAAATCCTATGCAAACCTCTATAATGAGCCGCTACGCGGGGCAAAAACAACGCGACCACCAGGAACAACCCCAACCAGGGAGAAAAACTGACATTCTCCACAATTACCCGTGGATAATAAAGCAAATTTTGCCAAAGCCCCTGGACAATAGTACCCCCTGAGTATTTAAAAACCGAATCAAACAACAACGTAATCTTACGGTTAAAAGAAAAAGAAAACCAGATGGCAGAAAGAAAGGCAATAATCCCCAAAACAATAAGCTTGCGGTACGCCCACCAGATAAAATGCAGGGCCTCTTTTTCTCCACGACGCCGGAGCTGGACCGCCTGGTAACTCATTGGCCCAACTCTGACCAGAGTTAAAACCGCGAAAGAGGGTATGAGCAGATAGGCGTATAAATAGTTTATATAAATTGACAGCCCGATTATTAAAGCAATAAAAACATACTCGATCGTGATTCTTTTTTCTTCAAACATCATATAAACATGCGCCGCCAGCATAAAAAGCAACGCGCCTAACCCCTCAATCATGTTGAGAGAAGCAAATTCAATCATCAAAGGAGAGGTCAAGGCCAAAAGCACAGCCAAAACACCTACCCGCCAACTTTTTTTATCACAAAGTTCGTTTGAAAAAAGGTAAATTAAGATCATGGCTGCTAAAAAGAAAAACAAGCTTAAAAGACGGGCAGAAACATAGCCCGGAGCGAAGATAAGGAAGACCAGGCCCAAAAACCAGGAATGCAAAAATGGCCAAACCATCTGGCGTTGAGTATCGTACCCAAAAGCGCCTAAGTCCAGGGTCTGGATATCCCGCCAAATCCAGAAACCATAGAGCGCGTGCTGCGCTTCTTCGCTGGTAAAAGCATCTCCGGCCAATATTCGATTAAAAAAGATGACGCCGCCAATCAATAGAGACGTGATGATAACAAAAATTAAACCTCTCGCAAAAGGAGATTTCATAACGCGATTATTATATGACTAGTCATGAAGCAAGTCAATGCTTCTTTACATTCAACCGAAGCTAGAGTAAACTATTTTCTGACGTCATGCTAAAAACACCTAAAACAGCTAATAAAATAATCGCCGCGTTAAAGGATAACGGGTATCAAGCCTATCTGGTCGGCGGCTGTGTGCGCGACCTGCTTTTGGGCCTTAATCCCCATGAGTGGGATGTCACGACTTCTGCCAGGCCGGACGAAGTAACAAAACTGTTCCCAAAAGTTGCGCCCACCGGCATAGATTACGGTACAGTCACCGTAATTCTGGACAAAGAAAATTTTGAAGTAACAACCTTTCGTTCGGACGAAAAATATGTGGACGGCCGGCATCCTTCCAATGTTGTTTTTACCAATGATGTTCATAAGGATCTCTCACGCCGTGATTTTACTATCAACGCCCTGGCTTATGACCCGCAAACCAAGGAATTGATTGATGATTTTGGCGGGCAAAAAGATTTAAAAAAGAAAATTATCAAGGCCGTTGGCCAACCCCTTGAACGTTTTTCGGAAGACGGGCTGCGCGCCGTCCGCGCCTGCCGCTTTGCCGCCAAGCTGGGGTTTAAAATCGAGTCCGACACCCTGGCCGCCATTGCCAAAACCCTGGCCGTCACTCAAAAAGTTGCGCCGGAGCGCCTCCATGACGAAATCGTCAAGATGTTGTCCGCGGATAAGCCCTCCATTGGCTTTGAGCTGATGCGGCAGACTGGCCTTTTGAAATTGATCGTGCCGGAACTCGAAGCCGGCTTCGGCGTTGAACAACCCAGACAATTTCATAAATATGATGTTTATTGGCACAATCTCCAGGCTTGCGATGCCGCGGCTAAAGGCAACATTGCTCTTCGCCTGGCCGCCCTCTTGCATGACATTGAAAAACCAAGCTGCAAAGACGGTAATCATTTTTACAATCATGATCAAGTCGGCGCCGCAACAGCCGAAAACATACTGAAAAGATTAAAATTCAGCAATGCCGACATTAAAAAGATAACCGGCCTGGTCAGCCAGCATATGTTTAACTATACTTCCGAGTGGACAAATGCCGCGGTCCGGCGTTTTATCAGGAGAATTGGCGGACTGGAGAATGTGGCTGATCTTTTTGCGCTTAGGCTCGCGGACAATCAAGCCATGGAGCGGGAAATTGATGTCCAATACCTGACTGAACTACAAAAAAGGATCGACAAAATTGTCGGGGAAGCAAACGCGCTGCATATTGCTGACCTCAAAGTAAATGGGACCGACGTCATGGAAACATTAAACGTTCCGGCCGGGCCCAAAGTTGGGCAAGTCCTTGACGCATTATTGGAAAAAGTGTTGGACGATCCCAAATTAAACGACAAAACCACCCTATTAAAACTAATTAAGGACTATGCGGCCTAGTTATTGTTACGCTATTATCCTAACCCTGGTTCTGGCTTTGTCCACTTTGGCCGACCCGCCTCAAGTTACCAAAATCGAAGCCAAGCGCGACCGGGGCTTCGATTACCTCGACATTTACGCCACCGGCCAGATAAAGGTCCAGGGCTTGCTCCTTGAAGACACGCTGGTTCTTGAATTTCCCGAAGCCACAATCGCCCAAAACGTTGAACTCTCAAAAAAACCGTCCCGGCGTATCGCCAATATCACAGCTAATAATACCCAGGTTATCATTACGTTAAAAAACAAGATCGACTACGACATTGTTAATGTTTTTGGCTACAATAAGTCTGTAGTAGAAATCAGCGACCGCCTGGACCGGGCGGAAAAGATCATGCTGGCCTGGGAAGAGGCAAATCTTAAACAAACAAGCCTGGCGCTTAAACCATATGAGCTCACTCCTCCGGCTTCCGCCAGCCAACAACCTTTATGGGGCAAAACTATTGTGCTGGATCCGGGACACGGCGGGGAAGACCCCGGTGCTGCGGCTCAAGGCGGCACGTTTGAAAAACACCTGACTTTGGCTACGGCCCAACATACCGCCAAATTGCTCCAGGCTGCCGGCGCGACTGTTTATTTAACCCGCAACGAAGACCGCCGCTCCAGCCTCAAGGATATCGTGAACTTTACCAACAAGATTAAGCCTGACATCTTTGTCTCTTTGCACTATAATTACTCACACAAGCGGGATGTCTCTGGAATCGAAACTTATTATTACAACAACGACAGCCGGAGCTTGGCCAAAGTAATGCACTGGATGCTGCTAAACGGTTTAGCCAGAAAGGATCATGGTTTGCGACGCGCTAAATTCTATGTGGTTAATCATTCAAAGGTACCGGCCATTCTGCTTGAACCGCTCTACCTGAGCAACGCCAAAGAGGCACAACTGGCTGCCTCGCCGGCTTTTCAGCAACAAATTGCCAGTAATATTGTCAGGGGGGTAAAGGCTTATTTTAGAAGTAAATCTCGTTAGAAAAGTGTCTGCGGATAAAATCGCTCCCAAAATTAGCGGAAATAAAAACAGGGAAAAGGTTACGCCTGCTTCCCCCATTGGCGTCTTCGATTCCGGCGTTGGCGGCTTAACTGTTCTGCGCCAGATCATGCAAAAACTGCCTCATGAAGATGTAATTTATTTGGCCGATACCGCCCGTATTCCTTATGGCGGGAGATCGCCGCAAGAAATTATTAAAATAAATAATGAAATAATCCCCTTTCTTATCGAGCAGGGGGCCAAACTGATTATGATGGCTTGCGGCACATCGTCTGCCATTGCTTATCCGGAAGTAAAAGACAAATATCCTATTGAAATGATAAATTTAATTGATCCCGGCTCTCGTGCGGCAGTTGAGGCAACACGTTCCGGCAAAATTGGAATTATGGCCACTGCCGGCACAATAAATTCAGGCGCTTTTCAGCAGGCGATTAAAGGTCTCGACGAAAAGGCTCAAGCAGAAGCAATTGCCTGCCCTTTATTTGTTCCTTTAATTGAAGGCGGGTTTATTGAAGCCGATGAAACAAAACGCGTTGCCAAAGAATATTTAAAGCCTTTGCTGGCAGCAGGGATAGACACCTTGATCCTGGGGTGTACCCACTACCCTCATTTAAGAAAAGTCCTGCAAAAGCTGGCCGGCAAAGAGGTGGTGTTAGTTGATCCGGCTGAAGAAGCTGTAGCAGACACAAAAAAACTGCTCAAATTCGCCGGCACCCTAAAATCGCGGGGCGGCCAGCCCAGGTATGAATATTTTGTCACTGGCCCAGAGCTCCACTTTCAAGATCTCGGCAGTCGCCTGCTGGGCAAACCGATTGTTAGTGTGAAGCAGGTCAAGCTGCCCGGCTAAAATTGGCCTTAGTCGGCGCCTTCATCGGCAAACTTAAAAACGCTCCTATCAAGAATTCTGTTCAAAAAATTCGTACCGTTCGTCTGGTATCTCATGCCCAGAAAATAAGCGATTGAGGCGGCTACATCGGATAATCTCCCGTAACCCAGATCCACGCCGCCTCTAATCATGTTGCCGAAAACCAAAAGAGGCACAAATTCCCTGGTGTGATTGGTCCCCCGGATGCGATATTCGTCGCCGCTGGCCAGGCCGCGCGTGGGATCATTCCCGTGGTCAGCCGTTATCAGGCAAATGTCAGTTGGCTCCATGGCGCTAAATATCCGCGGCAATGCCGCATCAATCCGCATTAATTGCTCCGCGTAACCCAGAGGATCATTGCGATGTCCATACCTTTCGTCCAACTCCACCAGGTCCGCTCCGACTATTCCGGCCCCACGACCGCTTAAAGCCTGAACAACTAAATCTATGGCGTCAATGTCTGTCGTGTGGCGAAAAGGGTCAGGCAAAATCGAACCAAACCCTTTAAAACCAAAGACCTCGGCAAATTTACCGATTCCCACAGTGTGAAAGCCCTTTTTCGTAGCGGCATCCAGAATGGTTTGGCCCGGTACTGTCGCGGTCAGGTCCTGGCGCAGAGTGGCTGACCTGATATACTTTTCGCCCTGGGGCCCGGGCGTCAGACGCTCAACAAAGGGCCTGGCAATCACCCGCAGAAATTTTAATGCCGGGTCACCGCTTTCATCCATAACCTTTCTTATCGTCCGGCAAATGTCTTGCATTTTAGCCACAGCTTCATCTGAAACAAGAAAAAATTTGCTTGTGCCAGCCTCTATTTCTTCAATAATAGAATGACCGTCCGGTAGCCTCTCTTCTCTTGAGCTAACTTCCCGGCCCACAAAAAAAGCGACCTGAAAAACGCTGTCTGAAGAAGTGTAAACTATGGGTCGGTTTCCGTACTGTCTCTGACTTTGTAGACCTTGTTCTTCTATTATTGCGGTGCCGGAAATATTTCTGCCGTCTTTAATAAACGTGACTGGTGTTGGCAGTATTTGCTTTATTGCGTCCTCAATCTGCCCCATAATTTCTGCCGGAATTCCTGAAGGATAAGTAACAAGTTCTCCGGTTTCTACTCCCCCCAGCGCCCAGAGACTGGTGGTGGTTTCAGTAAGAGGAATGGGATCCAGAGACAGGAGCCTGTAGGCTGCCGCGGGATTGGCTGCTGGCGGAACTCCCGGGATATTAGCCAGATTGCCAAGACCCAGCGCTCCAAGATTTGGCAATCTGATCTCTTGACCAGTTTCTTGCCGGTACCGTTCCGCAACATTAGGAATTGTATTACAGCCGGTATCTCTCCTCGGATGTTTGGGCATCTGGCCAGCGCCAGCGCTGTCCAGAACAATTAGCAAAGCACGAAAATTCAGATTTTTTAACAAGTAAGGTTTTGCGCCATAAGGAAAGCTTCTTTGTCTTTTTACGTTCTGTCTCCTTTCCCTTGCTAATGAGGGCACTCTGATCGGAGTTTCTTGCGCCGCTTTTAATATAAACATGAATTGTCCTCCCGCTTTAATACAGTTTTTTTCTGCTCTTTTACCCGCTAACTTATCGAACCGGCAAGAAAAAAATTTCACTCAAAAGCCTTTTTGTTATATAATTAATAGCTATGTACGAATTAATGGTAGAAGGGACATTTGCTGCCGCTCACGCCCTGCGGGGTTACGAAGGCCCTTGCGAGAATCTGCATGGCCACACCTGGAAGGTTCAGGCCTTTCTTGAGGGTAATAAGCTCGACAAAATTGGGCTCCTGGCAGACTTTAGAAATATCAAAAATGCTTTAAGGAATATTCTGGCGGAGTTTGATCATAAGCATCTGAATGAATTAAAACTATTTAAATTAGAAAACCCATCTTCTGAAAATCTGGCCAGGATTATTTTTGAGAAGATGAGAACGGAAATGGAATTTACCAGCAAAGTAACGGTTTGGGAATCCCCCACCTCCTCCGCCAGCTACTTTTAAGCTTTGCTCATTTATGCTAAAATTACCCCATGCGATTCTCTAAATACCATGGCCTTGGTAACGACTTCGTCCTCATCGACAGCCGCAAAGAAAAGCTAGATGGCATCAATTTAAATGAATTAGCCGTTAATATGTGTGACCGCCATCTGGGCATTGGCGCCGACGGGATTCTAATAATTTGGCCCTCCAAAAAAGCCCATTACCGCATGCAGATTATCAATTCGGACGGTTCAGAAGCAGAAATGTGCGGTAACGGCATCCGCTGTTTTGCTAAATATGTCTACGAAACAGATAAATTAAGCGAAGAGGTTATTTCCGTTGAAACCCAGGCAGGCATTATCCTGCCGGCAGTTATCCTGGACCTCGCAAAACAGGTTGTCGGCGTTGAAGTCGATATGAGTGTGCCCAAAGATGAAGGAGAAATAGAACTCGAGGGTTACAAATTTAAAAAGATCTCTATGGGAAACCCCCACGCCATTGCCTTTGTGGATGATTTGAGCAAAATAGATTTATACGAAATTGGCCCAAAGATAGAAAATAATTCTCATTTCCCAAACCGCACTAATGTTGAGTTTGTTAAAGTGCTCAATGATAAAGAACTGGAAGCTATTGTCTGGGAAAGGGGAGCCGGCGAAACCCTGGCTTGTGGGACTGGCGCTTGTGCCTGTCTGGCCGCTGCCAACATGGCCGGCAAAATTGGTCGAAGAGCGATCGTTAACCTGCCCGGAGGCAAACTCGATATTGAATGGGGCGAAGATAATCGGATATTAATGCGCGGGCCGGCCGAAAAAGTCTTCGAAGGAGTATATCAATAATGAAAAGGTCCAAACGCCTGGATAAAATTCCACCCTACCTCTTTGTTAAGATCGAGGAAAAGAAAGCAGAATTGACCAGGCAAGGCATTGGCATAATTGACTTTGGCATCGGCGATCCCGACCTGCCCACCCCTGCTCATATTTTCAAAAAAATGCATGATGTGCTGGAATTAAACGATTCCGCCCAATACCCGACCTCAAAAGGTGAGCTGTCATTTCGCAAAGCTGTGGCGGATTGGTACAAAAAACGTTTTAATGTAACGCTTGATCCCATCAGTGAAGTTTGCTGTTTAATCGGCTCAAAAGAAGGGCTGGCCCACCTGCCGCTTTGTTTTATTGACCAGGGAGACGTTTCTCTGATCCCGGATCCCTCCTACCCTGTTTATAAAATCTCTACAACTCTGGCCGGCGGAGAGCCTTATCTTCTGCCCTTAACCGCCAAAAACAACTTTATGGCTGACTTGGACAGCATACCAAATAATATTGTTAATAAAGCCAAACTGCTATATATAAATTATCCAAACAACCCGACCGGTGCCGTGGCTGATAAAGATTATTTTGTCAAATGCGTTGAGTTTTGTAAGAAAAACAACATCCTCCTGGTTTCCGATTTAGCTTATTCTGAAATGGGCTATGACGGGTATGTTCCTTCAAGTGTTTTGGAAGTACCTGGGGCCAAAGATGTTACCATTGAGTTCCACTCACTTTCAAAAACATATAATATGACTGGCTGGCGAATCGGTATGGCGGTAGGCAACAAAGAAGTTGCGCAAGCTTTGGCTACTATTAAGTCGAACATAGACAGTGGCGCATTTAAAGCGATTCAATACGCGGGAATTGAAGCTCTTTCCGGCTCACAAGATTGTGTTAAGCAAAATAATAAGATTTTCGAAGAAAGAAGGGATGTTCTAATTGATGGTTTAAATACTTTGGGTTGGAACCTCAAGAAACCTCAAGCAACCTTCTATATGTGGGTACCTGTTCCCAAAGGCGAGACTTCGACTTCATTCACTGAGAAGCTGCTGGAAAAATGTGGAATTCTGGTTGTCCCCGGCAATGGCTACGGTCCTTCCGGAGAAGGATACGTAAGATTTGCGATTACTATCCCCAAAGAGCGGATCGCTGAAGCAATCGAGCGGTTAAAGAAGAACAGGATCTCCTGCTAAAGAAAAAAGCCTGAACAGGCTCAGGCTTTTAACTTCGATTTAGGTGAAAGGAAAAGTTTGGATTCCTTTCTATATATATATCGGCACTTTTTCAGAAAAATTTCACTTTTCCCAAAAATTGTCCTATAATGATTGCGTGCAAATTCTTATCGCCCGCTACTCCGGTTTTTGTGAAGGGGTTGAAAGAGCTTATCAAATAGCTCTGGAGCAAACTAAAACCGGCCAACCGGTCTTTATGTTAGGGAATCTAGTTCACAATACCCAGGTCATTGAGAAATTAAAAAGCTTAAACGTTAAAACAGTAAAAAGTGTCGCCGAAATTCCCGCGGGGTCAAAGGGAACATTGTTAATCTCCGCCCATGGTGTTTCTCCTCAAGTCTACGAAGAAGCCAAAGGCTTAGGCTTGGGGATAATCGATACCACCTGCGCCTGGGTGAAAAAAGCTCAAAGAATAGCCGAAGAGTCAAACGAAGAAGACAGGACAGTTATTATTGTCGGCGATAAAGGGCACGCCGAGGTTAAGGGCCTGGTGGGCTGGGCTGGCGGCCGGGCTCAGGTTATTGAAAATATCAAGGACATGGACAAGATTGGCGGCGGCAAAGTCAGCGTAATTGCCCAAACCACCCAGGCAGAAGAACATTTTAAAAAAATCGTGGCCGCTATCAGGAACAAAACAAAAGATGTTAAAGAATTTAACACTATTTGCGGCGCCACATCAAAAAGGCAAAACGCCGCTGTTGAATTGGCCAAAAAAGTGGACCTAATTCTTGTGATTGGCGACAAAATGAGCGCCAACACCAAGCGTTTAAGCGAACTCTGTTCACAAACAGGCACAGCAACCCATCAGATTCAAACCGTGGCCGAATTAGATTCAACCTGGTTAAAAGGCAAAACAAAAATTGGTCTGACAGCGGGCGCCTCTACCCCCGATTGGGTTGTTCAGGAAGTTGTAGCTAAACTTGGGCCTGCCCAAAAGGAGAAAAAGTGCTGGTTTAAAGCCCTCGCAATTATAATTTTACTCTGCGCGTTATTAGGCAGGGCCCAGGCCTCTGTCTTGCAGCATGTTCGCTATGGAGATTACAAAGACAAATTGCGGGCGGTCTTTGATTTTGACGGCTCTTTCGGCTACGAGACCGAAGGAACAAAAGATAAAATCGTTATAAGTCTAAAAGATGTCGATGCCGCCGCCAACATTGAGAATTATATTGAATTAAACGACCTGGTAGTCAGACACTTTGAGATTCAAAAAGAAACAAATGGCCTAAAGGTGACTATCCCTTTACTTGCCTCAATTGAATATACGGTTTTTCCCCTGGACAATCCACCACGCTTGGTTGTTGATTTTGGCCGAGAATTTCTCAATATCGTTTCCGAAGGAACGGTGGCAGATGGGGTTGAATTATTAAGCGCTAAAAAAGGTCTTGCTGCCGGCCAAATCAACGCCAGCATCTTAAAAGTTGACCTGAATAAGGTTGAAGTAAAACCGGCTTTGGCCAAAAAGACCAAGCCGAATATCTTTCAATCATTTATCGACATCATTACTCCCTGGCGCCAGGGCACTATTTCCCGCGATTTCTTTTTAGATAAAGTTGTTAATATTGTTAACGACCATAATGCCGTGGCGGGAATAAACGGCACATATTTTGCGCCCGATGGCCAACCGCTGGGCAGTTTAATGATCGACCAGGAACTTGTTTCCTTCCCCATATATGACCGCACCGCTTTTTTTCTTGATCAGGAAAATCAGCCGTACATAGACAATATTTCCATTACCAGCTCCTTCAAACTGGCCTCCGGCATCCGCTATACAATTTCCGGAATTAACCAATCCCGCGGCAGCAGCGACAGCATCATGTATACGCCTGTCTGGGGCGAAACAACCAAGACCAACACTCAGGGGCTAGAAATCGTCGTTAAAAAAGAAAAAATAGTCGGGATAAATGTGTCAAACTCAATTATCCCTGATGACGGCTATGTCCTGTCTATCAATGGTCCAGGCGTAGAAACCCTGGCCGAAAATGTAAAAGTCGGTGACAATATCAACACCAGCATCAGGGTAATTCCCTATTCAACCTCGCCGCAAAGTATTATTAACCTTATTTCCGGCGGTCCGAGGCTGATCAAAAAGGGCCGTGTTTACATCTCCAAATACCAGGAACAATTTAAATCGGATATTGCCAAAGGCAGAGCGGCCCGAACCGCCCTGGGCATCACCAAAAATAGGGATCTATTGCTGATAACTGTTGATGGGCTGCCAAAAAAAAACAAGAATACAAAGGAAAATATCGGCGTGACCCTGGAAGAGCTCTCAAACCTGCTGCTAAGCCTGGGTGCGGTTGAGGCCATGAATCTCGACGGGGGAAGTTCCGCGACGATGGTCGTCAATGGCCGCACAATAAACAAACCAACCGCAGGCTTTCAGAGAAGGATCAGCAACGCCTTAATCCTTAAGCGACTGTAGCAAATTCTTCGAGGTGATTCCTGAATTCCTCAGACAACGGTACCTGGCCATCCCACCGGGCTAAAACCCCTTCGGCTGTTTCAATAACTGTGGCGGGAATTTTTTGCACGCTATAAAAAGCCCCCTCAGCCAATCCGTCAACCGTCTCCATATCAAAAAAATTCAGATTTACTTTTTCCGGATCAATCTGCCAGCGTTTAAAAAAAGTTTCAAACTTTTTCATCGTTGTTTTGCAAAATTCACACCCCGGTTTACCAAAAACTTTAACATCCATTATTATTTTCCCCTTTTATATCCCCGCCTTATACCGCTCACCAAGTTCAGACAATTTACCTTTATTCCAGCCGGATATCTTTGAAAAATAGCCAGTGATGCGTGTAATCCCCTCAACTGCCTCTGACTGGCAATGAGGGCAAGCGTCTTTTAAGCCGCGGACTGTTTTACCACAGGCATTACAGCTGGTAAATTCCGGCGAAAAAGCAATTTGGGCATTTTGAGTGTTTTGAAACGTTTTAGCTACAAAGTTGGCGATGGAATCCGGGTGTGGTTTTGACTCACCCAGCCAAACATGGGTCAAGGCGCCCGCGTCGATCAAGGGATGGAAAAGACCTTCTTGTTTAACTCTGTCTATGGGGTTCATCGTATGGCCAACATTAAAGTAAGTGGAATTGGTATAATATACCCCTCCGTTCTCCTTGTTCCCCTTTACAACCTTCGCCGCCTCATTGGGAAAGTGCTCCAGGTCCAGCTTGGCAAAGCGGTAGGCGGTTGATTCGGCTGGAGTTTGTTCAAGCACAAAATGCATCTTGTACCTCTTGGACATCTCCTCGCATTTCAGCTTCATGTGCGAGAGTACTTTCAGTCCTAATTTTAAAGTCTGGGCAGTCTCGTGCAGCTCTTTACCGGTCAAAGACTGAACCACCTCATTCAACCCCAGGATACCAACAAGATAGCTTACCCGCCACATGCGCAGATAAGCATTGCCATCTCTTTTCATGGCTAACATTGACAACGGCCCCTTGGTCCCCTGCTTTAATAACTCTTCAATAAAACTTTTCTTCTGGATATGCGCCTGCGCCACCATCTTCAGGTGGGTATCCAGCAACTCAAAAAATTTCGTGTCCGACCCGTCGGCTCTAAAGGCTATACGCGGCAGATTAACAGTTACATTTTGCAGGGCGGAATAACGCATACGCCAGGGCTCACTCGCATCATCCAGGTCTGATTGTTCTAATTTGAAAGAGAGTCGGCAACATTCAGAAATTTTAGCGGTTTCACCACGATCAAAAACAAAATAAGTATTGCCCATCTCGGTCGCAACTTCCGAAATATGCCTTAAGAATTTTTCATGCCCTGGAGTCTGAAAAAACTTATCGGTGATATGCACCAACGGTTTAGGAAAAAAGAAAGGGCGACCCGAGCCATCCCCTTCACGATAAACATCAAAGAGCGCCCAGACAAACCTCTGCGCCTCCGGTAAATAATCGGCATAGGTCTTACCGGTATATTCTCCGCCCGGCCCTAGCGCCCGGACTTTTTCAAAATGTTTGGGTATTTCCCAGTAAAGGTTGATGTCAGAAAAAATAGCCTGTCCACCCCTGGCCACCGCTTGTTGGCTATATTCATAGATCATCATCTGGGCTATCTGATAAACTTCCTTATCCGACAGACCGACTAAAAAAGGAGCAAAAAAGAGATTGACCGCATCCCAGCCGATCGCGCCGGCAAAAACTCCTTGCAGCGCCGCAGAAAATTTCACCATTTGGGCCAAAAGAACTTCCGGGTGTTTGGCCGGGCGGGCATTAGATAAAGAGTTGGGCAGGTCCAAACCGAATTTTTTTACATATTCCACCGATTGTCCACTGCAATACGGTCGATCGATAAAACCAAGGTCATGAAGATGGATGTCGCCGCGCATATGCGCGTCGGCAATGTCCTGAGTAAAGACATGCAACAGGGCAAATTCTTTTTTAATACCTTCGGCCAGTGTTAAATTTGTCGCTTCAGGGCCGTGAGGCACATTGGCGTTTTCCTTATTGTGATTAAAAATTATTTCTTTAACATCATGCAAAGGAGAACCCAACCTGGTGTGTCGACGGCGGGCCTCTTCCAGGCCATGCTCCAACAATTTCACGTCAACCAATTCACGAACCAGCGGCGCGGTCACCGTTCTTAAGTTCAAGGATTTTATTTGTACCTCAACCTCGACCCCGATCTCCTCGGCTATTTCCCGATCAATATTTGTCTCGCGAATTAAGGCGACCACAATCCTCTCCCGGTCCCAATCAACGATATCATCCCCGGAAGTCCTGACAAAAAGAGCCAGGTCCGTGGCATCCTGGGTCATCGCTGATCGTGATTGCATGTTTAACCTCCTACTGAAATTTCTTTTACTTCCTTAATAAATTCTGAGAGCTCTTCAAACTTTCTGTAAACAGAGGCAAAACGCACGTAGGCAATTTTATCAACTTTTTGCAGTTTTTCCATCACCATCTCGCCGACTTTTGAGCTTAAAACTTCCCGGCCTTCTTCACGGTGGATCTCACGTTCAATTTCATCCACTAAGGTATCAAGAACCCCAACAGAGACCGGTCTTTTTTCACAAGCCTTTACAATGCCGGCATGAATTTTTTCTTTGCTGAATTGTTCTTTCCGGCCATCACGCTTGATGACCAAAAGGGGCTTCTCTTCTACTCTTTCGTAGGAGGTAAATCGTTCCCGACACGCGGCACATTCGCGGCGCCGACGGATGGCTTTGCCTTCCTCTATTTCGCGGGATTCCAGGACCTTATCTTCAATATTTTCACAAAATGGACATTTCATATCATTTCACACATTTAGAGTGAGTAGAAATTTACCACACCAGATATGGTGTGTCAAGAGGTTATTTTGTCGTCAATTTGGCAGGATTTCGCCGTTTTTCACGTCATAGCCAATAACAAAATCATAAGCGGACATCCGCTTTTTACCTTCAGGTTGAACCTCAGAAATCAGAATATTACTCCCACTTGCCGCGACGACAAAGCCAGCCCCTTTTACAATTTCTACAATAGTTCCGGGTAATTGCATTTTGCTTGTTGCTTCACAATTATAAACTTTTGCTTGCCATATTTTCAAAAGTTTTTTTCTAAAAATAGTATGCGCTCCCGGCCAGGGAACCATGGCCCGGATACGATTATGTATTTCGTCCGCCGCTGATATCCAGTTAAGCTCCCCGCTCTCTTTAGTTATCAATGGGGCAAAGGTTGCCTCTTTATCATTTTGTTTTATATACTTAACTTTTTTTGTTTTGATCTGCTCCAACGCGGCCAGCAAAAGCTTGCCAGCTTTGGCAAACAATTTTTTACTGATAGAAAGCGAATCATCTTCCTGGTTTATTTTTATTTTTTCCTGGAAGATAATGTCGCCGGTGTCAAGCCGCTCATCCAGCCGCATGATAGTAACGCCTGTCTCTCTTTCGCCGTTAAGCAAAGCCCACTGGATAGGCGCCGCCCCTCTGTATTTAGGCAATAATGAGGCGTGGATGTTCAAACAGCCATGTTTGGGGATATCCAATATCTCTTTTGGCAAGATTTTTCCATAAGCCACGACTACAATAATGTCCGGCTTTAAGGATTTAATAAGTGAGGCAAAAAGCCGGTTCCCCTTAATTTTTTCCGCCTGTTCGATGGACAAAGAATGCTTGAGCGCCAGCTCTTTGACCGGAGAAAAGGCCATTTTTTGCCCACGCCCCTTGGGTCGATCGGGCTGGGTTACCACACAGAGAATTTCATGCTTGGCGGAGATTAATTCTTGCAGGATTTTTGCCGCCGGTTCGGGCGTCCCCATGAAAACAATCCTCATATCAATTCTTCTCTCTTTTCCCGTTCAAAAGCCACATATTTAATCAAACTTGGATCCTTTACCCGATCGATAAAAACTTTGCCGTCCAAATGATCAATCTCGTGCTGAAACACGGTCGCCAGCAAGCCTTTGGCCTCTATTTTTATCTTTTCACCTCTACGGTCCATCCCTGAGACAATTACCTGTGAGGCCCTGTCTACCGGCGCTTCTATGCCCGGCAGGCTCAAGCAGCCCTCGACAAAAGTCTGGGCGCCATGTTTTTCGGTAAGCTTGGGATTAATAATCGCCCACCGCCCTTCTCCGGTATCCGCCACAATCACCCTCAGCAGTACGCCAATCTGCGGCGCCGCCAGGCCAATCCCCGGCGCTGCCAGCATAATTTTAATCATTTCATCGATCAACCTGACAATTTCCGGCGTTAGTCTCTTGACCACTTTGGCTTTTTTTTTCAGCATTGGGCTGGGGAATTTAATTATTTTTTTATTCATGTTATAATTATAGCTCGAAGTGAAATTTGTGTCCATAATTATCGACAAACAAACAGCATGAATTTATTCAGATTTAAGCGCAAGATCTTAGTCCTCGGCCTTTTGATAGGTTGGCTGGCCTTAGGCAGCCATACTCATCAGGGACAAAAAGACCAAGACTCCGTCCGCCTTATCTTTCTAAAACAAAAGGTTCTCGCCTTTGCCCAAAAATACGGCAACCAGGATGTAATTATCGTGAGCAAGCGGGAGCGTCTGCTTTTTTATTGTCGTAACGGCAAAGTTGTCACCAACGAAAAATGGCAGGGCTTTACTTACAACTTCCCCGTTAAAGTCGCCCTGGCCGGTAAATATTATAAAACTCCAGAGGGAGAAATGTATATTGACGGCAAAAATCCGAGGAGTAAATTTATTCGCTTTTTAAGTTTTAGCAACCCCGGGGACTATGGCCTCCACAGCGCGCCGACCCGTTATGCCAAATACCTGGAACAAATGGAAAAGAAAGACCCAAACTTTGTTTTTGCCACTAAAAAGGATGACACCCGAGGTTGTGTTCAAGTCGAGAATCGGGTGATAAAATACCTGTACGCCAAGGCTGATGTAAATACGCCGGTTTTAGTGATGCCCTAGTGCATATTCATCGGTTCAACATCCACAGCAACCCTCACCTCTGACGGAATCACAATCTTTTTCATAACCTCCCGTATCACATTACTCATTACCAGTAACTCGCTACCTTTCATAAGAATATGATGCCGAAAATGGCCGCGCACTTTGGGCGTGGCCGCCGGCGCCGGGCCTAAAACACCCTGGGCCAATCTTTTTTTTAAAAATTGGCCGAGATCTTCGGCAACCTTTATCACCTTGGGTTCACTCGCTCCTGAGATTATCAAACTAATCAATTTTGTGAAAGGGGGATAATTAAGCTCCTGACGATGCTTGATTTCCTGCTGATAAAAACTTTCATAATCGTGTTTGGCGGCTGCCTGGATCGCGTAATGATCCGGATTGTAAGTTTGAATAATCACTTTACCGGGAAGATGATGCCGGCCGGCTCGCCCCGCGACCTGGGTCAAAAGCTGGAAAGTATGTTCGGCAGAACGAAAATCAGGAAAATTAAGGCCTGTATCCGCCGTCACCACGCCAACCAAAGTGACATTGGCCACATCCAAGCCTTTGGTCACCAGTTGTGTGCCAATTAAGACATCGGCCTTCCCCCCGGCAAAAGCGGCAAAAAACTGTTCGTGTGAACCTCTTTCGCCCAGACTATCGCGATCATAACGCAAGATTCTTGCGTCAGGACAAAGGTCGGCCACCTCTTTTTCAATGCGCTGAGTGCCGCTGCCAAAATATTTTATCGATAAACTATTACAGCGCGGACAGCTCCGCGGAATTTCCGCTTGATAGCCGCAGCGATTGCAAACAACCTTCCCCACGCCCGTATGATAAGTTAATGAAACAGAACATTTGGGACACTCAATCGTCAAACCACACTCCCGGCACATGACAAAAGTAAAATAACCCCGGCGATTAATAAACAAAATTGCCTGCTGTCCCCAACGCAGCGTTTCTTTTAGCTCTTCTCTCAATTTGTCCGATAAAATAAAACCTTTAGCTTCTCGCATATCAACTATTTTAACCGGGGGGAGTTCTCGATCGTCAATTCTCTTGCTTAAAACCAGCTTCTGGTAATTACCTTTCTCGGCTTGATAATAAGTTTCAACCGTTGGCGTCGCCGAGCCCAGGACTACCGACGCCCGGTGCAGCGCCGAGAGAAAAAAGGCAACTTCCCGCGTATGATAGCGCGGGCTTTGCTCCGATTTGTAAGTGATTTCGTATTCTTCATCAAGAACAATCAAACCAAGATTCTTAACCGGGGCAAAAATTGCCATACGAGTCCCCAAAATAATGCGCGCTTCACTGCTGGCCACTCGTTGCCATTCGAGCTTTCTTTGTTTTAAGGCCAGATGACTATGTAAAACTGCTATTTGATCATGAAAGCGCTCCTTAAAACGTTCAACCAGCTGCGGCGTTAACCCTATTTCCGGGACCAACACAATCGCACTTTTTCCCTGTTCCAAAACATGCGCCACAGTTTGAAGGTAAATTTCTGTTTTTCCCGACCCCGTAACTCCGTAAAGCAAAAACTTGTCCGCTTGCCCGCCATTTATTGCTTCTATGGCTTTCTCTTGTTCTTCTGTAGGTTTAATGCTTGGGATTTCTGATTTCTGATTTATTTCGAATTTCGCGCTTCGGATTTCGGATTTTCCTCCGGGTGGCAGCACGCACTGTAGTGCTTTAAATAGAAAAGAACAATAATAATCTGCCAGCCACTTAGCCAGCTCAGCTTGTTTTTCGTTAAATAAAGGGTGGTCAGAGGCCAAGCGGAGAATATCTCTGATTCCCTTAATATTAGAGGTTTCGACAAAGCCAACCACATGGCCAATTTCTTGTCGTCTGCCAAAGGGGACTACAACCTGATGGCCGATCTGGATTTTATTTTTTATCTCCGGCGGAATAGAATAGTGGAAAATTTTATCGATATTACGCGAGGCTCTTGAGATAATTATCTCAGCATACATGCTATGTTGTCTAAGATCACCTGTGCCGCCTGAGCTTTAGCTTGTTGGGGATAATCTTTAACTTCACCTTTTCTGTCAATCGTCGAAAACTTAATTGAATCACTGTTAAAAGTCGAGTCGTCATTGGCAACAATCAAGTCCAATTTTTTTTCAACTAACTTCTTCTTGGCATTGGCAATCATATTTTCCGTTTCCAGGGCAAATCCGATTAAAACTTTCTGGCTCCGACCCTTTTGTTTGCCAATTATCTTTAGAATATCTTCGGTTTGGCCAAATTGAATAGTTAATTCCTTGGTTTTGAGTTTTGAGTTTTGAGTTTTGAGTTTTGGGGTATAGTCCCCCACCGCCGCCGCCATCACCACAGCGTCCGCTTCACTATAATGGCGAAGCACGGCCTCCAGCATTTCTTGGGCCGATTCAACCTTAACTCTTTTAACGTTATGCGGCGCCGGACAATGGCCATTAGCAGAGATTAGGGTGACGCTAGCCCCGCGCTCCCTGGCGGCTTGAGCAATGGCATAACCCATTTTTCCAGAAGAGCGGTTGGAAATATAACGCACCGGATCGATCGCTTCCTTAGTTCCTCCGGCAGTCACAAGAATGCGCTTGCCTTTCAGGTCTTGCCTAATCCCGATCAACTCAACCACCTTTTCGACTATTTCTTCCGGCTCAGACATTCGCCCAATGTCCTCATCCCCACACGCCAATTTGCCTTTTTCCGGCCCGCTAAATTCAAATTTTAATCCTTTTAACTTTTCAACATTTTCCACTATTATTGGATTCCGCCACATTTCACAATTCATGGCCGGCGCAATCAGTTTTTTCGCGGTCGAGGCCAAGATCATGGTTGTTAAAGGATCGTCAGCAATGCCTCCGGCAATTTTTCCAATAATATTTGCTGTGCCGGGGGTAATTACCATAAGTGAGGCTTTTTTGGTTAAGAAAACATGGGGCATAGGCAGTTTGGTTAATTCTTCAGCGAACAGATCGGTTATCACAGGATTTCCGGAAAGCGCGCGAAAAGTAAGCGGGGCAATTAACTTTGTCGCTTCATCGGTCATCACCACCCAAACCTCCGCTCCCAGATTTTTTAGACGAGAAACAACTTCGCAGGCTTTGTAAGCTGCGATGCTGCCGGAGACGCCAACGATGATGGTCTTATCTTTTAACATGGCCGCCGATCTCGCGATTACTTCTTCTTTTCCTTTTTGGCTTTGCTCTTTTTCTCTTTAGCCAGGCTGTCCAGCAAAGAAGGTTTTATTGAGCTTTTTTCGTCCGGCAGCAGGATCTCCTGTGGTTTTTTAGCGGGGCCGGAGAGAACTTTTATGCGTATTTTATCCGCCGCGATTTCACGCAAAGCGGTAATCACCGGGTTGTTTGGATCAAAATTATTGACGTAGGGTAAAGAGCCCTCCACTATTTGCTTTGCCCTGCCCGCCACGGCGTTTGACAACAGAAACTTGTTTTTCGTTTTTCGGATTAAATCATCTATGTTTTTTTCGCTCAATTTAACAGCGTCCTTTCTTTTTCAACATTAATAATAGCTCTGATTTTTTCTGCCGCAGAATCAACCTTGTCGTTGACTACGATGTAATCGTACTTCTCCATCACCTGCAGCTCGGCAATGGCCGCGCGTAACCGGTAATTTACCACCTCCTGATCCTCGGTTTTCCTTTTCTTTAATCTAAAGGCCAGTATATCAACAGAAGGCGGGATCAAAAAGATAAAAACCGCGGCCGCCGCCAACTTTTCGCGTTCAACAATCTTCTTTATCGAGGCTGCGCCCTGCACATCCACCTCATTCACTATAGTTTTGCCCTTCGCCAGTTCTTCTTTCAGCCGGCCAATTGGTGTTCCGTAATAAAAACCATGTACTTTGGCCCATTCCATAAACTCATTTTTTTTAACCCACTTATCAAATTCCGCTTGAGCGATAAAATAATAGTGCTCCCCATGTGTTTCTCCCGGTCGTGGCGGCCTGGTGGTAGCTGAGGTAGACACCTTAATGCCCTTATCAAGTTTCAAGAGCTTTTTAACAACGGTAGACTTACCCACACCTGAGGGACCGGACACAACAACCAATAAGCCTCTTTTTTTTCTCACTTTTTTGGGCATAAGGACAATTTGTATTTTATCATAATTAGCTTGACAAATCAATCTCATCTGGTATATATTAGAAAAATCAATCTCAAGGAGGCTGCAACATGAAAAAGCTATTCGCCGCGATGCTCCTGGTTTCGCTTCTGGCATCATTTTCCCATGGGCTAATATTTATCGGTTCCAAGCAGGCGGGTATGGGAGGGACCGGCGTGGCTTCTGCTATCGGACTCAACGCCGTAGCCTATAACCCGGCTGGGATGTTGGGCGGGCCAAACGGCGAATTATTACTCTCTTTGGGCGCGGTTAACCAGGGATTGGATCAAGTTGTGAATAGTCTTACCGCCGCCACCAGCCCCGCTCAATTCATGGTTGATAATTACAACAACGTCCTGAATGCCAATGGAACCCTTTCCGGCATATTAGGAATTAATGCCAAGCAGATCGGCATAAGTGTGTTGCTTCCGAGTTTACAAGCCACCCTCAGTAAGCCTGCCACCGGCACAATAGCTGGCTCATTTAGCACCTTGGGTGAAGGAGCGGTTATTTTGACTCTGGGCCACACCTTCACAACTCCCGGGCTCCCCATTGCTTCTCTTGATGTTGGCTTGAATGCTAAATATGTTTACGCCGCGCTAGGTTCACTCACTATCGGTGGGAACCCACTTGTTGGAACCAATGTAACCGCCACTCAAACATACTGGATCGGTAATGGCACAGGCTTTGACCTGGGAGCCAAAACATCAGTTGCCGTGCCTGCTGTTGCCGACTTCAAGGTCGGCATAGCAATGCGTAATATTGCCCAAAGTGTCAAATACACACCAAGCAATAGGACAGATACTTACACAGGCGTAGCCACAGGAGCTCCAACGCTGACAACTGGGACAGAAATTCTCAGTGCTGAAACAACTGCCACCGCCCCAGCCATAACCACTATCGGCTGTGCCGGAACGATTCCTTCAATCGGCCTGGAGTTTGCCGCTGATATCGAATCAATTAGTGGCGGGACAGGACCATTAGCTGTGGCTGCCGATACTGTAACCCATCTTGGGCTTGAATATCCGCTGCTGGCCAGGACTTTAATCTTGCGCGCCGGCACAGCTTCAGGCCAGAGCTCGTCGGTTAGCACAATTGGCGCAAAAATAAACATACCGTTTGTAACTTTGGAGATTGCCAACGTTATTGATAATAAAAACGCTCTAAAC
>Ga0155959_149_pt1 | contig 23424 bp, 22 predicted proteins | sample RifCSPlowO2_02_FD_107613 | JGI IMG/M metagenome (GOLD analysis project Ga0155959, IMG submission 107613) | candidate division WOR-1 bacterium RIFCSPLOWO2_02_FULL_46_20
TTGCTTGATAAGAAGGCTCTGTTTTACAGAGCCTTCTTATTTTGTTATACTTGCATTGAAAAAAATAGCAAGAGTGGAGGATAACTATGCACTTTAATATTGAGAGTATTCGTAAGCAGGATCCCGAAGTTGCCAGCGCGATTGACCAGGAACTCGAACGCCAGCAAAATAATCTGGAAATGATCGCCTCAGAAAATTTTACCTCGCGAGCGGTGCTGGAAGCCTGCGGCACGGTTTTAACCAATAAATACGCCGAAGGCTATCCGGGTAAAAGATATTACGGCGGTTGTCAAAAGGTGGATATTGTGGAATCATTGGCGATCGAACGGGCCAAGAAATTATTTGGCGCGGAACACGCCAATGTCCAGCCGCACTCCGGCTCTCAAGCAAACATTGAAGCCTATCTGGCTTTCTTAAAACCCGGCGACACAATCCTTGGGCTCAATCTTTCTCACGGCGGCCATTTAACCCACGGCAGTCCGGTTAACGCTTCCGGCATCTTGTTTAATGTTGTGGCGTATGGGGTTAGCCAAAAAGATGAGACAATTGATTTTGATCAAGTTAGATCTTTGGCCAAAGAGCATAAGCCAAAATTAATCGTGACCGGAGCAACCGCGTATCCGCGCATCATTGATTTTAATAAGTTTAGAGAAATATGTGATGAAGTAGGGGCGGTGTTGATGGTTGATATTGCCCATATCGCGGGCTTGGTGGCGGCCGGACTTCATCCGTCCCCGGTCCCGGTTTCGGAGGTCGTGACTTCAACTACCCATAAAACTCTGCGCGGTCCTCGCGCCGGGTTAATATTATGTAAAGAAGCGTACGCCAAGCAAATTGATAAATCTGTTTTTCCCGGAAATCAAGGCGGCCCGTTGGAACATGTTATCGCGGCCAAGGCAGTCTGTTTTAAAGAAGCCCTGACGCCTGAATTTAAAAAATACCAGGGGCAGATCATCAAAAATGCCCGGACCCTGGCTGAAAGATTGTTGGGCAATGGTTTTCGCCTGGTCTCCGGCGGGACAGACAACCATCTGGTCCTGGTTGACCTGCGTCCCAAAAAGATCACCGGAAAAATAGCCGAGAAAGTTCTGGATGAAGTTGGGATTACCGTTAATAAAAACACCATCCCTTTTGACCCGGAAAAGCCATTTGTAACTTCCGGTATCCGCATCGGGACCCCGGCTCTGACAACGCGCGGTATGCAAGAAAACGAGATGAAGCAGATTGCCGATTTAATCGGCAGGGTTTTAAGCAATGTTGAAGATGCTGCGGCGCGAAAAGAAGTTTCAGCAAAGATTAAAGAGCTCTGCAAACAGTTCCCTCTCTATGGTAAAATGTAGCTGATGATTGAATTGATTAATGTTTCCAAGACTTACGCCAACGGTATGGATGTGCTCCTGAATATTAATCTCCATATTGGCAAAGAAGAATTTGTGTTTATTGTTGGACCTTCCGGTGCTGGCAAGACTACTCTGATGAGGCTGCTGTATCGGGAAGAAGCCCCTTCATCCGGGAAGGTTATCGTAGACCGCGTCAATGTGGCGGAACTTGATACGGAACAAATTCCCTACCTGCGCCGTAATATCGGCGTGGTTTTTCAGGATTATAAACTTTTACCCAAGAGAACGGTTTTTGAAAATGTAGCCTTCGCCCTAAGGGTTACCGGCGCCCCCAGGTCGACTATCCGTAGAAAAGCGATGCAGTCTCTTGAGCTGGTTGGTATGCTGCGCCGGGCCAATGCTTTTCCCGATGAGCTTTCCGGTGGAGAAAAACAAAGGTCATGTATCGCTCGGGCTATTGTTAATAATCCTCCGATCCTTTTAGCGGACGAGCCAACCGGCAATCTGGACCCGACTACCTCCTGGGATATTCTGCAGCTTTTGGAAAAAATCAATAAAAGAAATACAACCGTTTTGGTCGCCACACACAACAAAAATGTCGTGGATGATATGAAAAAAAGGGTAGTCGCGCTGGAAAGCGGCCGGATTATCAGGGACCAGCAGCTGGGGAGTTATAATGTTTAGTAATCTTGAATTCTTTTTAATTGAAGCTTTGCGTTCTTTTCGCCGGGGAGCGCTGATGAGCGTGGTCTCCGTTGTCACGATTACGGTCGCTCTGGTAATTTTTGGCATCTTCTTGCTTTCGGTTATTAATCTGGGCAATATTGTGGGTATGGTTTCTTCTAAAATGGATATTGCGGCTTATGTCGATAAGGATCTTTCGTTGGAGACTGCCGGGGCTTTGCAGCTTGAATTTTCTAAAATTCCGGGGGTTGAGAAGGTGGATTTTATCTCGCGCGCCGAGGCCTGGCGGGATTTTAAAAAAGAGCTTGGCTCACAACTGGATTTGGCCGCGGTTATTGGTGAAAATCCTTTACCCCATACTTTTAACGTTAAAGTGCGCACCCCGGATCTTTTAGCCCAGGTGGCCAAAAAGATTTCTGAAGATAAATCGGTTACGGAAGTTCGCTACAGCGGAAAATTGATAAGCCAGATAAAGTCACTGGTTGATGCCGTGAGGATTGGCGGAGCGGCACTGGTGATACTTATCTCTTTTGCCACTCTGCTTATTGTGGTTAATACTATTAGATTGACGGTCCTGGCGCGCGAAACGGATATTTACATCATGAAACTGGTCGGAGCGACCAATGCCTTTGTGAAATGGCCATTTATTATTGAAGGTGTTTTGATTGGTGTTTTAGGAGGCTTGTCTTCATTCCTCATCTTAAAAATTGCCTACGACGCGGTCTCTTTCCGCCTCGCCTTGGCGCTCCCTTTTTTGCCTATGGTGAGAGACCATTTTTTGCTCGCGGTTGTCTATATCGTCATGATTGTTGGCGGCACCGCCCTGGGGATGTTGGGGGCGTATATTTCCGTGTCGCGCGTCTTAAAAGCTGAATTTTAAGGAGGCTCGGGATGTTAACATTTTTAAGAAAAAAGATGAAGGCAATTATGATTATAGTGGCGGTGGTCTTTGCGGCGTCAATGTTTTACGGCCTGGGCTTTGGGGGTGGGGGACGAGAAGAAAGCCGGACAAGAGGTCTGGCTAAAGTTAATGGTAAAGAAATTAACTTTAATCATTATCGCGAAACCATGAATAGGCTTATCCGACAGTCCGGGGGTGGAGTAAAAGTTCAGGATCTGGCCTTGCTGCAGCATGTGGCCCTGGGACAATCCATTGACTTTATGTTGATCCTGGCGAAGGCGAACAGAGAGGTTCGGGTTGGCAACCAGGAAGTAAGCGTGGCTTTAGACGGGGTTGTTAAACAAGAGAAAATGCGTTCTGTTAAGGAGATGGAACAGGCCTTAAAAAATGCAGGAGTTAGTCTCACTGATTTTAAAGCCATGTTAAAAAATGACATGATGGTCCAAAAAGTGATTATGAAAATAAGGGAGGGGGCCAAAGTTACTCCGGACGATCTAAGAGAAGTTCGAGCCAGCCATATTCTGGTTAGCAATGAGGCGCAGGCGCAAGATGTTTTGGCCAGAGCCAGAAAAAGAGAAAACTTTGCCTCTTTAGCCGAAAAAAATTCTTTGGATCCTGGCTCGGCTAAATCCGGTGGAGATTTGGGTTTTTTTAGCATTGGGATGATGGTGGAGGCTTTTGAAAAAGCGGCTTTTTCGCTTAAGGTTGGGGAGATCAGTGATGTTGTAAAATCACCGTTTGGTTTTCATATTATTAAAGTGACCGATTCAAAACTGCGTAAATTCGAGGGTGAAGAAAAAGATATTGAGAAAGCGGCCCTGCAGTATAAGCAGGAAGCTGTTTTTAGGCAGTGGTTCAGTCAGTTAAAAGGTAAAGCCAAGCTTGAAATTACCAGCCCGGCGCTAAAAGGGCATGATTTTAGGTTCAAGGGCATGCTTTGGCAGGCCATTCAGGAATATAAGAAGGCGATTCTCGAAGAGCCGGCTAACCCTTATCTTCATGTATTCTTAGGTGATACTTATGTGGCGATGAAAAACATTGATTTAGCCATCGCTGAGTATGAGACCGCTGTCGGCCTTGAAGGTGGGAATCCAGAACTGTACATGGTTTTAGCCGAAGCTTATGAGCAAAACGGCAAAAAGGCTGAGGCGATTCAGCAATACGAGCGAGCCTCACTGGTAGCGGGAGACAATAAAGCTCTGCACGAAAAACTTCTTAAGGCATTCAAAAAACTAAAAGCGGAAAAACAGGTTGGCGACGAAAACGCCGAGATCAAGCGAATTGAGAAAAAAGAGAAGTTTGAGAAGGAATTAAAGGGCGAGAACTAAGGTTTCACCCGCGCCGAGAATTTGTTTGACGTCCGTGTCAGACCTGCCTTCAACATAAACTCTTAGGAGTGGCTCGGTTCCGGAGGCGCGGAAGAGGATCCAGCCGGCATCTTCAAAGCTAAGTTTTAAACCATCTAAGGTTTCTATTTTAGCAACTTTTTTGTTGGCAAACCTGGCCGGCGGAGATTTTTTAAGGCTTTCAACCAGCTGTTGCGCTTTGGCCGTATGGAGATCTGCCCGGTCATAATAAAAATAGCCGTGTTCCCGCATGATCCCATCTAAAATTTGGGCCAGGGTTTTCTTCTCCTGGGCCATCAATTCAAAAAGCAACAATCCGGCCAGCACTCCATCCCGCTCTGGAATAAAGCCTTTTATCCCCATACCGCCGGATTCTTCTCCGCCCAGGACAATATCTTCTTTAAGCATTAGATCGGCAACGTGCTTGAAGCCAATGGGGGTTATGTGCAGCTTACGCTGGTGTTTTTGACAGAATTTATCTATTAAATTGCTTAAATTAAATGTTTTAACTACATTGCCCGAAAGTTTACGGTTAACAATTAAATGGCGCAGCAGCAGGGCAAAAACGTTGTGCGTGTTGATGAATTTGCCAGAGGCATCGATAGCCGCTACGCGGTCCGCGTCACCATCCAGCACAATACAGGCCATCAGTTCGTTCGGATATTCTAGAGAAGTTTCTCTGATAAATGAAAATGATTCTTCGAGATTTACCGGCAAAGGTTCCGGATTAATTCCACCAAACAGGGGATTGCGGTCGGCGCGAATTTCTAGAACAGCCAGACCAAGCTCAGTGAAAAGACCGGCTCCGCTGCCGTACATTGGATCAATAATCATTTTTATCCGGCTCTCCCGGATCAAATCAAAATTGACCAGCGATTTGATCTTTGCAAGGTAAGCGGGCTTAGGATTAAATAGTTTTATATTTGTTGAAGTAGGCTGTATCTTTAATGAATCTTTTAATTTGCCTTCAATTGCTTTGGTGGTCTCCGGGCGTGCTGATCCGCCAAAGTTTTCTTTGATTTTAAAGCCATTCCATTCCGGAGGATTGTGTGACGCGGTGATCATTATACCGGCAGCCAGATTTTGGTTCTTTACCGTAAAGGATAAAGCTGGGGAGGAGACGGCGGTCTCAGTCAGGTGCGTTGTAAGGCCGGCTCCGGAGCAGACTTCCGCCGCGGCCAAAGCAAAATTCTCAGATTGAAAACGATTGTCATAGCCAACGGCGATCCCTTGTTTGGCGGTATCTTGTTCAATTAGATGCTCAACGAGCGCCTGAGTAACCAGCCTAAGATTGTCAAAGTTGAAATCTTCGGCAATTTTGGCGCGCCAGCCATCGGTGCCAAAATTAATTCGTTTCATCTTTCTCTGTCTCAAAGCCAAAAAGCTCATGGACTAATTGATGGAAATCACAGATATTTTTAGGCTGATCTTTTTGCCAGAAGCTGTCCCAACGGATATCTTCAGTGGGGCAATATGATCCGGCTCGTTTGCCGGAGACCCTGCAAATTTTTATCCTGACCAGACCTTCAGGCTTTGGAAAATCCAAAATTGGCAGGTTGGCCAGGGCCGCCTGGTTAAATTCTTTCCAGATGCGTGGACAAACACCGACTTCAGCCACTCTTTTCATTGAAGTATTATCGTCATTCCCTACCCAGACTCCGGTCACCAGTTGCGGCACAAAGCCCACAAACCAGGCGTCACGGAATTCTTCGGTTGTGCCGGTCTTAGCGGCAGCGGGACGGTCAATTCTGCCGCGAAAACCGGTGCCTCTGGCTAAGACACCTTTCATTAAATCGACCATAACAGCGGCAATGTTTTTGTCTATGGCTACTTTTTCTGTAACCGTGTGTTTATAGAGCGTAACCCCCTCGCGATTTTCAACTTTTGTGATGACAATGGGTTCTACCCGGATGCCTGAATTGGCAAATGCGCTGTAGGCTGAAGTTAGCTCAAGTAAAGTGACTTCGGATACTCCAAGAGTTAATGCCAGACCTGGTTCCAGATGACTGGAAATGCCCAGACGCCTGGCTACATCTATGGCGGCGTCAATCCCAACGCGTTCAAGCAGTTTTACCGATGGAATATTAAGTGATTGTTCCAGGGCGTGTCGCAGGGTGACGGCCCCGTTAAATTCTTTGTTGAAATTTCTTGGCTGCCAGGTGCCTTTAGGATTCCACTTATTGGGGTAGACATCAAAGGTTGTCGGGGTGTCCATGAGAATTGTGCCGGGAGAGATCCCTTGTTCCATGGCAGCGGCGTAGACAAAAGGTTTAAAGGCCGAGCCGGGTTGACGTCTGGCCTGGGTGGCGCGGTTAAATTTGCTTTCAAAAAAATCAACTCCGCCAATCAGGGCTTTAATAAAGCCGGTGCGCGGATCAATGGAGACCAAAGCAGCTTGAGAAAAATTATAGGAGGCGCCTTCCCGGCTGGTAAATTCAGAAATAATGCCTTCGGCCGCTGACTGCATAGAAGTATCCAAAGTCGTGAATACTCTTAACCCCCCGTGGTAAACTGTTTCTTCACCGTATTTTTCCAGAAGTTCCTGGAGTACCTGGCTGATGAAGTAGGGGGCTATTTCTCCGCGTCTTTTTAAATTCTTGGGAGAGAATCCTAACTCTGCCAGGGCGGTTGATTTGGCCTCTCTTTCCGTGATAAGTTTGTGTTCCAGCAGTTTGTTTATAACAAAAATCTGTCTTTTTTTGGCGGATTTAAAATTACGGTAGGGGGAATATAATTCAGGGCCCGGGATCAGCCCGGCGATTATGGCGCTTTCCGCCAAATTAAGCTCTGCCGCGTGCTTGCCGAAATATAAATTGGCGGCCGATTCAATACCGTAGGCGTTATGCCCCAGATATACCTGGTTGAGATACATTTCTAAAATCTCTTCTTTGGTATATCTTCTCTCGATTTGCATGGCGAGAATGGCCTCTGCCAGTTTACGGGTAATAGTTTTTCTCTGAGTTAAAAATAAGTTGCGAGCCAATTGTTGGGTAATGGTGCTGCCGCCTTCAACTATCCTGCCGTAAGCGATATTTTTGAGGCTGGCGCGAAAAATGCCGTAAAAGTCCAGGCCGTGATGGGTATAAAAATTGGGATCTTCCGTGGCGATTAATGCTTTTTGAAAATAAGGAGAAATTTTTGACAGGGGGACAACCTGGCGATTTTCTTCTTTATGCAAACGGGCCAGGAGTTTACCGTCATTCGAATAAATCAGGGTGCTTTCGCTGGGAACATATGAATTAATTGAATCAACTTTGGGCAGCTGGAAGAGGATTTTGGTCAATAAACCGATCCCCATGACAAAAAATATCAGTAAGACAATAAAAATTACTTTTATATATTTCATGCTCGCTGGATTATACCATTTATTACTTATCTTGATAAGGTCTCAATGAGTGTGTTAGAATTCAAACGTAAACAGGAGGCTGAAATGGCGAATAAAATATTGGTTATCCACGGGCCGAATTTAAATTTATTAGGCGAGCGGGAGACAGCGGTTTACGGTCAGACTTCATTGGCGGATATTGATAAGCAATTATTGGCTTTGGCCAAGAAATTAAAAGTTGAAATTGAAACCTACCAAAATAATGTTGAGGGGGAAATCGTCAATAAGCTCCAGTCATCCAGGGGAAAGGTTGCCGCGATTGTCATTAATCCGGGTGGTTATACCCATTATAGCGTGGCCATCCGGGATACGATAGCCGCAATTAAGATCCCCGCAGTTGAAGTCCATCTGTCAAATATTTATGCGCGCGAAGAATTTCGCCATAAATCTGTGATTGCGCCGGTGGCTGCCGGCCAGATTTGCGGTTTTGGTGTAAACAGTTATCTCCTGGGCTTTCAGGCCGCGGTTGACCTCATTAAGTGAACAAATCCCAGAAAAAGGCTGTTTGGATTGCCGAGAAGGTCATTAAGGGGTTGGTTGTCACCCCCGGCTTAAAAGAGATGGACGTCGCCCGCGCAATAAGAGTCAAACTCAAACAATACGGCACCAGACCGGCTTTTCGGACCATCGTTGCTTCCGGCAGGCGAGCCGCTTTGCCTCATGGTTTCGCTACAAATAAAATTATTAGGAGGGGAGAATTGGTTGTTATCGATTTTGGGGCATTGTATAATGGATATTGTTCCGACATAACGCGAACAGTTGTAGTCGGCAAACCCACTGCCAGGCAGAAAAGAATCTATCGCGTTGTGAAGAGAGCCAAGCTGCGGGCAATTAGAAAAGTTAAAGTGGGCGTGGCCTGCTGCGAGGTTGACCGGGCGGCTCGCGGCTTTATTGCCGGACGGGGCTTTGGCGAGTATTTTATTCACACAACCGGGCATGGTATCGGCAGAAAAATTCATGAGGCGCCGAAGATTTCCAAAGGGAACAAACACAAGCTTAAGGCGGGGATGGTTATTACAATCGAACCTGGTATATATATTAAGGGTTGGGGCGGAGTGAGGCTCGAAGATATGGTTGTAGTGACAAGCAGAGGGTGCGAGATCCTAACCAGAGCACCCGGGTTTTTAAAATGAAAACAGTAGCCATAATCTCAGCGGCAGGTTGTGGTAAAAGGATGGGGCGGCCCAAACAGTTCCTGGAAATTTGCGGGCGGTCGATCCTGGAACGGACACTGGCTGTTTTTGAGTCGACTCAATTAATTAATGAGATTATTTTAGTTGTTAACGCCGAAGATGTTGAAAAAGCCGGCCGGTTAAAATTTTCCAAAATTAAAAAAATTGTCGCTGGAGGACGAGAAAGACGGGCTTCTGTTTTTAATGGTTTAAAAGCTTTATCGGAAGAGGCTGAAATTGTGGTTATCCATGATGGGGCCAGGCCGTTTGTCACAACAGAGATAATTGAACAAGCTATTGCTGAAGCCAGGCAATGTGGGGCGGTGGTGGTGGGAGTGCCCAGCCAAGACACAATCAAGAAAGTAGAAAGTAGAACGTTGAACGTAGAACGTAGTTTAAATCGCGAAGAAATATGGGCGGCGCAGACACCGCAGGTTTTTAAGAAAGAAATTATTCTGCAAGCGTATCAAAATCAATCTCAGGCAACAGATGATGCGATGCTGGTCGAGAAAATGGGGCTGCCGGTTAAAATGGTCATGGGTTCTTATCGCAATATTAAGATTACGACACCGGAGGATCTCGAAATCGCCGAGGGTCTAATAAACAGGGGGGCAAAAAATGACTGAGATAATCAATGGCCTGCTGGTTAATTTTACTTTTAAGGCGGTGACGGTAGCCTGGTTTTTAGCGCAGTCGATCAAAGTGATAATTTATCGTTTTCAGGAGAAGCAATGGAACCTCTGGCATTTTTTTGAGGCCGGCGGTATGCCCTCGGCTCACTCTGCGGCAGTTACCTCCTTAACGCTTGGAGTCGGGTTGTCCGGTGGTTGGCACACCCCTCTTTTTACGGCCTGTTTGGTTTTTGCTTTGATTGTTATGTACGACGCTACCGGGGTAAGACGGGCGGCCGGGAAGCAAGCAGAGATGTTGAACAGAATTGTCGATGATATTTATTCTTCCGGCAAAATTCGCATAGAGAAACTTAGAGAAATTTTAGGCCATGACCCGATTGAAGTGTTTTGCGGAGGAGCGCTGGCGATAATTGTCACTCTTATAATTTATTATGTCCACTTTGTTAGATAAAATAAAGCTTCCTGAAGGCCTGCGTGAACTTTCGGGTGATCAGCTGGCCAGGATTGCCCGTGAAGTCAGGCAGAAAATAATTGAATCAGCCTCTAAAACAGGTGGGCATTTAGCTTCGAGCCTGGGCGCTGTTGAACTGACGGTTGCTTTGCATTCGACTTTTGAGAGCCCCAAAGACAAGATTATCTGGGATGTCGGGCATCAAGCTTATGCCCACAAAATTTTAACCGGCCGCTTAGAACAAATCCACACGCTCAGGACCAAAGGCGGCCTTTCCGGATTTCCCAAACCAGAGGAAAGCCCGCATGATGCCTTTGCCGTGGGCCACGCGTCCACTTCAATTTCCGCGGCTTTGGGCATGGCCAGAGCCAGAGATTTTAATAAAGAAGATTATTCCGTGGTAGCGGTCATTGGCGATGGGTCTCTTTCCGGCGGCTTAGCTTTTGAGGGCATAAATAACGCCAGCACCCTTAAGACCAATCTTGTTGTTATTCTTAATGACAACGAGATGTCTATTTCCAAGAATGTTGGCGCGCTGGCCAACTATTTAGTCCGAGTGTCCACTTCAAATTTATATGTTGATTTAAGGAACCGCATTGAGCAAGTGGTCAAAAAGATACCGGGCTACGGGGTTTCCCTGTTTGAGGCGGCGAAAAAACTTAAGGACCGCACCAAGCATATTGTACTTGATTTTAAGGTTGATGTGATTTTTGAGGAATTCGGCTTTAAATATTTTGGGCCGATTGACGGTCATAATATCCCATTAATAATCAGCACTTTGCACCATGCGCGTGAAATTAAAGGGCCTGTTTTGATCCATGTACTAACTAAAAAAGGCAAGGGTTACGAGCACGCGGAAAAAGAGCCCAGCCGCTTCCATGGGGTAGGCCCGTTTGACCCGGCTAACGGGCAGTCGTCAACCAGGGGTCAGGCAAGTTATACGTCTATTTTTGGTCAGACAATAGTCAAATTGGGTGAACGGGACAAAAAAATAGTTGGCATTACGGCCGCAATGGTTGATGGCACCGGTCTTGAAGAATTTGCCAAAAAATTCCCGGAGCGCTTTTTTGATGTGGGGATTGCCGAAGAGCATGCGGTAACCTTCGCGGCTGGTTTGGCAATTTCCGGCTATCGTCCTTTTGTGGCCATTTATTCAACATTTTTTCAGCGCTCTTTTGACCAGATCATTCACGACGTTTGTTTGCAGAATCTGCCGGTTACTTTTTGTTTGGATCGAGCGGGAGTTGTGGGTGAGGATGGGCCGACGCACCACGGATTATTTGATCTCTCCTATCTACGCTTAATACCGAATATGGTGGTTATGGCGCCAAAAGATGAAAATGAGCTGCAGCTGATGCTCTTTACAGCTTCAAAGCATAATGGTCCGATCGCGGTCCGCTATCCAAGAGGCGGTGGGCCAGGGGTTGAACTTGAGACTGAGTTTAAGCAAATGGAAATTGGGAAGGGGGAAATATTCTTTAAATCCCAAATCCCAAATCCCAAATCCAAACAATGTATGGTATCTATAGGATCGATGGTTTATCCGTCGATTGAAGCGGCTAAACTTTTGGAAAAGGATGGGATTGCCGTTACGGTGATAAATGCCAGGTTTGTTAAACCGCTTGATAAGGATTTAATTTTAAAGGAAGCTGAGTCTGTCGATAAAATTATTACGGTTGAAGAAGGGGGGTTGGAGGGAGGTTTTGGGTCGGCGGTTTTGGAGCTTCTGACTGAGGTGGGGATCAACACGCCTGTTAAGCGTATCGGCCTGCCAACAAAATTTATTGAACAAGCAAAAAGGTCAGAGCTGTTGGAAAGTTATGGCTTAACAGCCGAAGGGATTTATAAACAATGCTGACGGATATAGAAATCGCTCAGAGGTCAAAAATAAAAAATATAACGGATATCGCTGATAAAGCAGGGATTAAAACTTCTGAGATTGATCTCCATGGTTGTTACAAAGCAAAAATCAGTTTAAATGTTTTGAAAAGGCTGGCGGGTAAAAAAGATGGCAAATTAATTCTGGTGACAACGATGACGCCAACGCCGCGAGGAGAAGGAAAAACTACTATTACGATTGGTTTGGGCCAGGCTCTGAAAAAACTGGGTAAAAAAACCTTTATCTGTATCCGTGAACCTTCCTTGGGGCCGGTTATGGGGTTAAAGGGCGGAGCGGCCGGTGGCGGCTATTCTCAGGTTATTCCCATGGATGATATTAACCTTCACTTAACCGGGGATATGCATATGATAACTTCAGCGCATAATCTTTTGACCGCTATGCTATACAATCACATCCATCATGGGAATTATTTAAATATTGATGAAGATAGATTAGCCTGGCATCGGGTGATGGATATGAACGATCGTTCTTTACGCGGTATGTTTGCCATCACTGCTTCGTCGGAAGTCATGGCTATTTTGTGTTTAGCCAAGAGTGTCACTGATATGAAGCAAAGGCTTGGCCAAATTGTCATAGCTTATAACAAAAAAGGACAACCGGTTAGGGCCAGAGAGATTAAAGCCGAAGGGGCAATGACGTTGCTCTTGTGGCATGCGCTAAAACCCAATTTAGTTCAAACCTTGGAGGGTGGTCCTGCTTTTGTGCACGGTGGTCCTTTTGCCAATATTGCTCATGGTTGCAATAGTTTAATCGCGACGCGTATGGCCCTCAAACTTTCAGATTATGTGGTAACAGAAGCCGGCTTCGGCTCCGATCTGGGAGCCGAGAAATTTTTTAATATAAAATGTCGGGTTGGCGAATTAAAGCCTTCCGCCGTAGTTTTAGTCGTAACTAAACAGGCTGTAGATCGTCATGGTTATGCCAATGTTGCCAGGCATGTTGCGAACCTGAATAAATTTGGCGTGCCGATTGTTATTGCTGTAAATAAAAAGTTGGATGATTCTGATCATGAGATAGGAGAGATACTTGATCAATGTCAGGCAATGGGGGTGCGCTGTTTTGTTTCCGAAGTGTGGGCCAGGGGTGGGGAGGGTGGTAAAGCTTTGGCCGGTGAAGTTATTAAGTTGTGTGCTCATGATTCAAAGTTTCAATTCTTATACGACCTCGGTGTTTCTATCCGGGAGAAAATAGAAATAGTGGCCAGAGAAATCTATGGAGCCGATGAGGTTATTTTTACCAGAGAGGCAGAGCGGGATCTGGAAGTTTTACAACAAACAGGTTGTTCCAGGCTCTCTATTTGTGTTGCCAAGACGCAATATTCTCTGTCCGACGATAAAAATGCCTTTGGCAAGCCGGAAGGCTTTAAGCTTACTGTCAGAGAGCTAAAACCCTCAGCCGGCGCGGGTTTTGTGGTAGTGTACACGGGTGCTATACTGACAATGCCTGGGCTGCCTGAACATCCGGCTGCCGAGAATATGGATATTAGCGAAGACGGCAAGATTGTAGGGTTATTTTAATGATTGATCAAAAAAGAATAGAGGGAGCGATAAAAGAAATATTAAAGGCGGTCGGGGACGACCCAAACCGTTCCGGTATAAGGGATACACCCAAACGCGTCGCCGGAATGTACGCGGAGCTTTTTGCCGGCTTGCACAAAGATCCGTCCAAAGAGATTTCTATCTTTCACGAGGAAGACCACGAAGAGATGGTTATGGTCAAAGATATCCCTTTTTATTCCATGTGTGAGCATCATCTGATCCCATTTTTTGGCCGAGCTCATGTGGTTTATATCCCGACCTCTGGTAAAGTTACCGGGCTTTCTAAATTAGTGCGGGTGGTAGAGGGTTTTGCCAAACGGCCTCAGGTGCAGGAACGCTTGACCAGCCAGATCGCCGATTGTTTGATGAAAAAATTAAAGCCTCGCGGAGTATTTATTATTATTGAGGCCGAGCATCTTTGTATGTCGATGAGGGGAGTGAGGAAGCCGGGGGCGACGACGACAACTTCCGCGGTGCGCGGTGTTTTCCAGAAAAACGCCAAAACCCGCTCCGAAGCGCTGGCTCTTATTAAATCCTAATTATGCTGCAGCACTGGATCGCCGCCAATATGGTAGAAGGCGTTGGACCTGTAAAACTGAAAAAACTTTTAGAACAACATGGTTCTATTGTTGAAGTCTGCCAGGTTTTAAATGCCCCATTAGAAAAATCCCTGCAAGTAATTGATGAAGCCGCCAGAGATAACATAAAGATTCTTTCCCGGGAAGACGAAAATTATCCAGAATTATTAAAGAATATCTATGATCCCCCGCCGGTCTTGTTTATCAAAGGTGAGGTTGCTTCTTTGGCGGGGACAACCATTGCCATTGTCGGAACACGCCAGGCTTCGCGCTACGGCAAAGAAATCGCCCAAAAATTTGCTTTTGAACTTGCTTCACTTGGGCTAACTGTTGTTTCAGGCCTGGCCCTGGGCATTGATACCGCGGCGCATCAAGGCGCGTTAGAGGCAAAAGGAAAAACAATTGCCGTATTTGGTTGTGGGGTCGATTATATTTATCCTCCTTCAAATAGAGATTTAGCGAGGGAGATTGAATCTTCTGGCGCGCTTGTCTCAGAGTTTCCTTTGGGGACAGGAGTAGAAAAAGGGCACTTTCCCAGAAGAAATAGAATAATTTCCGGTCTATCTTTGGGTACGATTGTTGTTGAAGGGCATTATGATAGTGGGGCGATGATTACGGCCAAGTTTGCGCTGGACCAGGGGAGGGAAGTTTTTGCCGTTCCGGGCAACATAGAGCTTGACCAATCTAAAGGGCCGCACTGGTTGATTAAACAAGGAGCTAAGCTGGTTGAGACTGTTGATGATATTTTGGAAGAATTGAATTTGGTAAGGCAGGAAAAAATGTCAAATGACAGATGTTCCGCCTCTGGCGGATCAAATGAAGGTAGGGACTATTCTAATTTATCTTTGGATGAGCAGAAAATAGTTAAAACATTATCCCTCGAACCCAGGCATATTGATGATATTGCCCAAGCAACCTCACTCTCTACTCCCCAGGTTTCGAGCCTCTTAATGATGCTGGAGGTCAAGAAAATTCTTCGCCAGCTGCCCGGCAAAATGTTTGTGCTTTACCCCAACACCAAAAATTTTGGTGTTGGGGTTTACTAATTTCTCTATCCGGGATAAAATATAACTATTATGGTTCTCTTTTCCGAGATGTTTGTGTCAGAATTAAAAAATATACCTGTGGTTGACCGGCTGCAGGAGCCGATTGGCACGGCCAAAGACATAATCTTGACAGTTGGCGACGTTTTTCCCAAGATTACCGGGCTGCTGGTCAGGCTCAAGGATAAAAAAGAAGAAGCAGTCTTGTTAATGGGCGAAATTGACCTGATTGGCAAGCAGTTTGTGGCGACAAAATCAGTCAAAGACCGCATTGTTTTTGCCAGGCCGACCAGGAATGAATTGTTGCTGCGCCAGGATATTTTTGATAAACAGATTGTTGATACCGCCGGCGCCAGAGTTATCAGGGTCAATGATTTAAAATTAGGTAAAATTGACCAGGATGTCCGCCTGCTGGCGGCTGATGTCGGCTTAAAAGGTTTGCTCCGACGGTTGCGCTGGCTGCCATTTTTTGCTTCTATTTTTGGCCTTTTTAAAAAAGACATACCGGATATATTAATTGGTTGGGACCATGTCGAGTCGCTCAAAACCGGCCGGGCTACCGGCATGATCACCATCCCCTCAAAACATCTGCAGGATCTGCACCCGTCTGACATTGCCAATATTATCAGCCAGGTGCATTCAGAGGAAAAAACCGCTATTTTTACCTCTTTGTCTGAAAAAACCGCGGCCGAGGCGTTGCATGAGTTAGAACCCAAGATTCAAGCATTGCTTCTGTTGACGATTGACACGAAAAAGACCCTGAGCATTCTTGAAAAAATGCCGGTTGACGAAGTTGCAGACGTCCTGGGCGACTTGCCGCCGGAGAAAACGGATGAACTGCTGCGTCTCTTGCGGCCCAGAAAGAGCCAGGCAGTGAGCAGATTGCTCAAACACCCCGAAGAAACCGCGGGCGGTTTAATGACTACAGAATTTATGGCTGTGCCGGATACTTTGACAGTGGAACAAACCATTCAAAAGATGCGCGAATTGGCGCCGGACGCAGAAACAGCTTACTATATTTACGTGGTTAACAGCTCGGAAAATTTGGTAGGGATTTTATCTTTAAGGGAATTGATCGTTGCTTCTCCGGACAGGCTGATTTCAGAAATCATGATAAAAAAAGTTATTACTGTTGAGCCGGAAATGGATCAGCGGCAGGTGGCGCAAATTATTTCAAAATACAACCTGTTGGCTGTGCCGGTTGTGGATAAAGACAAGAGACTTGTAGGGATTGTTACTGTTGATGATGTGGTTGATTTTATCCTGCCGCCGATATCCAGGCGTAAAAGGCAAATGGTGGGTTAGTGAAAATAGTCAAGGGCTGGCGCAAAATCTGGCTCTTTTTAATGGTGCTGGGTCCGGGCATTATTACCTCTTTTGCCGACAATGACGCTGGCGGCATTACTACCTATTCGATTGCCGGATCGCATTACGGCTACAAACTGCTCTGGATTTTGGTGTTGATAACAATTGTCCTGGCGGTAGTCCAGGAAATGGCTGCTCGCCTGGGTGTGGTGACTGGCAAAGGCCTGGCTGACTTGATCCGCGAAGAATTCGGCGTAAGGTGGACGCTTTTTGCCATGACGGTCTTGCTGGTTGCCAATTCAGCCACCATTATTTCTAACTTTGCTGGTATCGCGGTTGGTTTCGGCATTCTGGGTATTGGCAAGGAGCTGTCGATTCCTATTGTCGGCTGCCTGATCTGGCTTTTGGTGCTTAAAGGTAATTACCGGCAGGTGGAGCGCATCTTTTTGCTTTTGTGTGTTGTGGCGTTCAGTTACGTGGTTTCTGGCTTGCGGGCCGGGCCAGAATGGGATTTGGCGTTTAAATCTTTGGTAACTCCAACTATTGAGTGGTCTGGTCATTATCTTTTCCTGCTGGTTGCCTTTATCGGCACAACAATCACACCCTGGATGCAGTTTTATTTGCAGGCTTCAGTCGTGGATAAAGGGATCAACATCAGACAATACAAATATGAGCGGCTGGAAGTGATGCTAGGCGCGTTTCTTACGAATCTTGTTTCGTTTTTTATTATCATTGCCTGTGCGGCCACTTTGTTCAAGCATGGCATACGCATTGAAACCGCCGGAGACGCTGCTCTGGCGCTTCAACCGTTTGCCGGTTCTTTCGCGGAAATCCTTTTTGCTTTTGGGCTGATCGGTGCTTCTGTGCTGACTTCAATCATTGTGCCGCTGTCAACTGCCTACGCGATCTGCGAAGCTTTTGGTTTTGAAAGCGGCCTAAGCCGTAAGTTTAAGGAAGCTCCGGCTTTTTACAGCCTCTACACAATTCTACTCACCCTGGGCGCGGCGCTGGTGCTGCTGCCAGGCATCTCTTTACTGTTTGTCATGTACATGGCGCAGGCCATCCAAGGTTTTTTACTGCCGATCATTTTGATCTTTATGCTGTTGCTGGTGAATAACAAGCGGTTGATGGGGCAGCACACAAACAGCAGGTTCTATAATATTGCGGTTTATCTGGTGGTGGCGATTATTGTGGCCGCTTCACTGGCGCTGATTTTTGCGAGATGACCGCTGATTATGCTATAATTATTCAGCCTCTGATGAAGAGACATTTATGTTTAAGAAGCTTTTGATCGCTAACCGTGGTGAGATTGCAGTTAGGGTTATCCGGGCTGCTAAGGAGCTGGGTATCCAAACGGTCGCGGCTTATTCGGAAGCGGATAAAGATTCCCTCCACGTAAAAATTGCCGATGAATCATATTGCATTGGCCCTCCAGCCCCCAGCAAAAGTTATCTCAATATTCCAAGCATCATTAGCGTAGCCGAAGTTGCCGGCGTTGATGCTATCCATCCCGGCTATGGCTTTTTATCAGAAAATGCCAAGTTTGTGGAGATCTGTGAGGCCAGCGGCATTAAATTTATTGGTCCGCCGATTGAGGCGATGCAAAAAATGGGTGATAAGGCCACAGCCAGGAAAACAATGGCTAAGGCTGGTGTGCCCATAGTTCCAGGTTCTGATGGTATTATCTCAGATGAGGCAGAAGCCAGGCGATTTGCCGATAAAATTGGCTATCCTGTTGCCATTAAAGCCACTGCTGGCGGCGGCGGCAGGGGGTTGCGGATTGCCTGGGATCAAGAGGAGTTTATCCATCTGATGAGGACGGCACGAGCCGAGGCCGAGGCCGCTTTTGGCAACCCCGAAGTCTATCTGGAAAAATACATTGAAGAGCCGCGCCATATCGAAGTGCAGATTTTAGCGGACCAACATCACAACGTTATCCACCTGGGAGAAAGAGATTGCTCCATCCAGCGCCGGCACCAGAAATTGGTTGAGGAGTGCCTGTCCCCGGCTGTTGACGATCGGACCAGGCGCAAATTGGGTGAAGCCGCAGTTAAAGCGGCCAGGGCAGTTAATTATTGCAGCGCCGGGACTGTTGAATTTCTTTTTGATAAGCATGGTAAGTTTTATTTTATGGAAATGAATACCAGAGTGCAAGTTGAGCATCCGGTGACTGAGATGGTCACCAATGTTGATATTATCAAGGAACAGATTATTATCGCTACCGGTGAAAAAATGCGGTTGCGTCAGGGAGATATTAAATTTCAAGGGCATGCGATTGAGTGCCGTGTAAATGCTGAAAATCACGAGAAGAGCTTTATGCCATCACCCGGTGTGATTAAGGTTTATCTGGCTCCCGGAGGGTTAGGCATTCGCGTAGATAGCCATGCTTACCCTGGATATGTGGTGCAGTCGCACTATGATTCTTTGATTGCCAAACTGATCTCCTGGGGTAAAGATAGAAATGAGGCTATTGCCAGGATGAAGAGGGCGCTGGACGAATATGTGATAGATGGCATCCATACCACCATTCCTTTTCATTTAAAAGTTTTGAGTAATGAAGCCTTCCGCCGCGGCGAAGTTACCACCAGGTTTATCGAAGACCACTTTGGCGTGGAAAAATAGATGGGCAAACGCAACACCTCGCGCCGTTTAGCCATGCAGGCCCTGTATCAGGCAGACATGGCCGGCGAAGACATTGAAACCGCTCTGGACAATATCGCCCAGTCCGATGAATTTATAGAAGAAACAATAAGTTTTGCCAAAAAATTGGCCAGGGGAGCCTGGCAGGACCGAAATGAGCTGGATAAAAGCATTGCCGGTTTATCTGTAGACTGGCCCCTGGACCGCATCGGCAAAGTAGACCGCAGCATCCTGCGCCTGGCCATCCAGGAATTAAGGATGAAAGAAACCCCGGTTTCAGTGGTCATCAACGAAGCAGTGGAAATCGCCAAAAAATATTCCGGCGCCGAAGCGGCTAAATTCATTAACGGCATCCTCGGCGCCTATGTACGCCAGCTGCCTTAAGCCAGCCGTTGACTTTACTTGAGGAGGCTGATTATAATGTCGGCCAGATCAGGGAAAAAGGAGGAAAAACATGTCAAAGCCAATGATTATGGTGGTTGATGATGATAAAGGGGTAGCCGATGAGATTGCGGAGACGCTTCGCGAAACAGGGAAATATGATCTGATTACAGCCTATTCAGCCAAAGAAGCGCTGGAGCATCTGGCAAAAAACAAGATCATGATGGGGATAGGGGGAAACCGGGTCAGCTTGATTTTTCTTGACATTAAGATGGCGGAAATGGATGGTCTGCAATTCTTAGAAAAGATACGCAAAGATTATGATGAAAGTATTGGCGTTTGCATGTTGACGGCCTATGAGGACACGGAAAAATGGGAGCGTGCCACTTCTGGCCTTGTGATCAATTATTTGCACAAGCCGTTTGACGAAGCAAAAGTGCTTGCAACGGCTGATGATTATTTTGCCGGCAAAGAGGTGCAAATGACCCTCAAAACTTTTGAAGAGCATATGGCGAAAAGGGACGAATTTAAAAAGTCAGATAAAGATTGACGCTGCTCATCATTTTGCTCGTATTTACCACCACACCCTCAAAGGATGTGGTGGTTTACTGCAAATATTTCCCCCTCCCGTTATTCATCGTCTAACAGGAAGCGGGATTTTCCGCCAAAGGCGGATCTGCCTCCGGCATGACTACAATATTCCTCAGCCCGTTTTGTGTCATTATCGCAGATTTTCTGCCCCCCTAAAACCTGAAATTTTATTGTTATTATAGGGATAAAAGAGTAGAATGGGAGCTGTAAATTCTATGAGAATTGCGATTACCGGAGCAACTGGATTGCTGGGCAGACACCTGCTTTTTGAGGTGTTGGAGAAGAATTTCGACCAGCTTGAAAATTTGGAAGTTATCCTTTTCGGCAGACCGCAAAATGGAATTAGTCTCAAAGATCGTTTCGACCATATAGTAAGTGAGGGAATCGCTGATTATCTTAAGGGCGGCAAAGAAGATCGGGAAGAAATAAAAAAGAGGGTAGATAAGCGTCTCGTTTTTATCCCGTTTGATCTGACCAGATATAAGTTAGGATTATTCCCGGAAGTTGTTCAGTACCTGCAAAAGTGTAAAATAGATTATTTTTTCCACGCAGCGGCGCTCTCTGATTTTCGAAATTCTCCCAAAATAACAGCCATGCTATTTAATACTAATTTAGACGGGACAAAGAGAATTTTGGATTTGATTAAAGATCTGCAGATCGGAGAATTTGTTTATACCGGGTCAGCTTATTCGGCGGGTTTTGTTGAAGGAGGGGTTTCGCCTGATTTTATTAATACTTCCGGAAAGTTTAGGAACCCCTATGAGCGCTCAAAATTAGAAGCAGAAATATCTATTGTGCAGTTTGCCAGGGAACACAATCTTAGGTACAGGATCTTTAGGTTAACGGGAATCGGCGGCAGGCTGTTGATTGAGCCAATCGGTAAAATAACAAAATATGATATCTTTTATGGATGGGCGCTTTTCTTTTTTAGACAAAAAATGAAGCGCGTAAAAGATATCGCAAACATATATGCAGAGAGAGTGGAAATGCCAATCCGGATCAAGGTCAATCTTCGCGGAGGGATGAACGTTGTCCCTGTGGATTATGCGGCTAAAGTTATTTATGCCGCCAGCCTTCACAACGATGAACATTCTCATTACCATCTGGTAAATGATATTGATATCCCCAATGCCGAGCATGTAAAGATCATGCTTGAGGCATTAAATATCCATGGCTGGACGCTGGTTGAAAAAGAGCCCCGGGATAAAAATCCGCTGGAGTTATTGTATTATAGAAGCGTTGGAAATATTTTTACTCCTTACGTTGCTACCGGACCTGTTAAATATAATAACAGCAACTTAGCCGGTTTGCATAAAAAAATAGGGTATAATTGCCCGCCCATGGATGAAAAGAATTTTAAAAAACTAATTCATTATGCTAAGAACAAATATTTTGACTCTTTAGCTGTTTGAGGAGGTGTTTTCTTTTATGTCGCAGAATTTGCCGGAAAAATATTATCGAGAAGATTTTAGGGCTCATTTAGCAGATACTTCATGCTATGGCAATGTTTTTTATCTGATATACCATAAATGGGTGGCAACAGCAAAAGAAAACTTCTTTCTAAAAAAAGTAGAAGGGTTTACTAATCTGCTGCAGCAACATGGCATCAAAATGCTGGTGTTTGAAAGTTCCTTAAAACTATTTAGAGAATTGCATTTACACGACAAAGTTTCTGTATATATTCATTGCCCGATACTAAAGAAAATGAAGGCACATCTTAAATATATTCTTGTCGACGGGGAAGGACAAAAAATTGCGGAAGCAGAAAACAAATTGGCTTTTGTTGATCGAGGTGGTAAAATAATTCCAATTCCGGAAGTGGTTTTTCAAGCGCTTGAAACGATAAGGGGATAAGGTGTGAATTTTTTTTCCGTCTTTTCTTTGTTAAACGGAGCCCTAAATCTCTCTCTTGGTTTGATAGTCTTTTTCAGGAAGTCTTTGACTGCTGAAAAAATATTATTCTTCCTTTTCACGCTGTCTATTTTCATTTGGAATATCGGTTATGCCCTAATGTACCGTGCCGCGGATTTGTCCCGGGCCCTCTCATATGCCAAATTAGGGACTCTGGGCATCATTCTTATCCCATTGTTCGCCAATTTGTTTGTTGTAAATGTGCTTGAGAAAAAAGAGCGCCTGTTTACTGCGGTCACATTTATTTATGCTTCAATGCTTGTCTGGTTGTTGGTTACTAATGGTTTTTATTCTTCTGTTAATAGTTATAGTTGGGGCAATTATCCGGTTGCTGACGGTTATAACTATTTAAATATTATTTTCTTTGTTTTTTTATTTTTAAAAATATCATTTCAATTGGGGCATGAAATTTTTATTGTTTCTGGTGCAGACAGGCTGAAGATGTTGTATCTAATGGTAGCTTTTGCCATAGGTTTTTTTGGCTTTATAGATTGGATCCCGAACTACTATTCAAATTTTTATCCGATCGCATTTTTCTTGTCTTCGAGCTGGGTTTTTATTTTGGCCTACGCCATCACCAAACATCGACTCATGAATATTTCCGTCATCATCAGCAAAACCCTGGCCTGGGTGCTGACGATCTTTTTCCTCGGCTCTGTTTATGCCGCCATGGTCTGGTTACACTTGAGTTTCATCTCTTCCCAAATCACCGCTGTTTTCTTTGCCGTGACAATTATCTACGGGATTATTGTCGGCAATACTTTTCAGCGCGTCAGGCTGTTCCTGCAAACTACCGCAGATAAGGCTTTTGTCAAAGGCTGGTACGATTTTCCCGTCGTGGTCAGGAAAGCCGCCTCCAGTCTGGGCCGGGCCCTCACCAGGCAGGATATCGTCAAAGCCATCCAGCCGATTCTCCTTGATGATCTCGATATTGCCCAATTGCAAATCTATTTCTTTGACGAAAGCAATAAAAAATATCTGGAGTGGGACCCGGAAGCAGAAACTTTTAACAATAAAACAGTTGATAGCAGCCTGCTAGCCAGAATCCTCGACAGAAAAGATGTGGTGCGCCTAGAAAATGGATTGGGCGTGCCAGCCTTTGCTGGCAATGACCTGGCGGCCATCATCCTGCTGGGCAAAAAACGATCAGAAGACGAATATACTGATGATGATCTGGAGCTTTTCAGGACTATTGGTGATTATACAGCCATTGCCCTGGAATATATTGTTAAACCGTACGAAGAAGTTAAAACAAAATTCGAAGCCACCCGGTCAAAATTGGTGGAAGCGGAGAAAAATCTGGAGCGCGCCCAGCGGCTTTCGTCGCTTGGCCGGATCATCGCCGAAGTCGCTCACGAAATCAGGAATCCTTTAACCGTGATCAATTCCAGGGCGCAGAAAATAAAGAGGAAAAACAGCGACCCGGCTTATGTTTCGGAATCCGCTGATTTGATGCTGCAAAACTGCGAGCAAATCAAGAAAGTTGCCGCAAAAATGTACACGCTGAGTCAGCCGCAAAAATACGAGCTGGCAGGCGTTGATACCGGAGAAGTCATCAATAAAGCCCTTGAGGCCATGTCGCCAGCCAGCGATATAAAAACAATCAAAGAGCTCAACGCGGCCGCA
>Ga0155959_152_pt1 | contig 22683 bp, 21 predicted proteins | sample RifCSPlowO2_02_FD_107613 | JGI IMG/M metagenome (GOLD analysis project Ga0155959, IMG submission 107613) | candidate division WOR-1 bacterium RIFCSPLOWO2_02_FULL_46_20
GTTATTTTTAGGATCTCTTTTTGGTTTAAAGTGCCGATAATTACACTGGTTTTCATATTACACTCTTGGTAAATGTTTCCTGGTAAAAGTTTAGCAGATTTTCTGTTTCACAAGAAATTGTTGGATTGTCTTTGACATATAATACAGGAAGAACCAGGGTTGGTCCAGAGCAGAGGGTGGTTAGTCTAATTTTGAGAGAGCTATCAATTGCATGAAGAAGGTTGATGTTTAATTCTTTAAAAAGCTTGGGTAGGTTTGGCTTTTTGTTTGTGTCAATTAAAACAACATTGTAATTTTCCCGGGCTAATGAGCGGTAAACATTTTCGGCCCGAGTTTTGTTTTTGGAATAAGTAATCATTATATTAAATGTTTTTTTGAGCCACTCCTGATAGCTTGGCTGGCTGGCTTCACCGGTCAATACTTGTTCGGCAGCGGCAATTATCTCTTTTGAGCTGATTTGCTCGGCACAGAGGATTTTGCGGCAGAGGCGCGGACGGCAAAAGTCTTCACAAGCGACCATTTTTTTTACTACGACTTGTTTTGTCTGCCAGGGGCCCCATCTTGATGGATAAGAGTAGGGAGAGGTGAAAATAGCAACCACCGGGACATTAAGCGCCGCAGCTATGTGGAGCGGCCCCGTATCAACTCCAATAAATAGCGTGTACCTGGAGGTTAAGGCAATTAATTCTCTTAAGGAAGTTTTGGTTGATAAGTCTATAATTTTATTCTGCGCGGCTTTTTGCGCCTCGGCTATCAGTTGTTTGTCTGTTGCCTGGCCACTAGCCACGATTTTGTAGCCTCTGGCCGTAAAATGGCGGGCCACTTCACCAAAACGTTCCGGCAACCAGGCTTTGTTGCTAAGTCCGGTGCTTAAGTGAAGCCCGATAATTTTGTCTTCGGCCGACACGCCGTGGTCAGCCAATATTTTGTCTATTTTTATCCTGCTTTCCTGATCGACAAACAACTCCAGTTTCGGATCATCTGGAGGGACGATCCCCAGTGGTTTTAGCAACGCCAGGTTTTGGGTGACTTCATGTTTGGTAATATCCCGCCAGTTTTGAAAAGTTCTGATATTGTAGAGCCAGGAGAGCAGGGGCTTGGATGTGTCGCCTAGTCGGTGTTTGATCCCCAAACGATAGGCCAGCCAGGCATAATGAAATTCGTTGTAGAAATGGACGGACAAATCAAATTTATTTTTTTGAATACTTCTTTCGTCAGTGATGATTTCACCAACATTCGGGTTGTTGAGAAAAACATCCCGAGTTAATTCTTTAACCAATACGGTGATTTTTGCGTCAGGAAATTTATTTTTTAGAGCAGCCAGGGCGGGGGTAATGAGAAGACAGTCGCCAATGGCGTCCGGGCGGATGACTAGTATATTCATCTTATATTTTGGCCGGAGAGGAATGAGGTGAAGCGTTTTGCTGAATTCTCGAAATCAAAAAACCTGATTTTTTCTAAAGCATATTCCCGGCAGTCTTTGTAGAAACCGGGATTTTCTAAAAGCCTGATTGCTAAAACGACAGCTTGTTTGGTGTCAAAAGGGTCCACGCATAAATTTGGGAAAAGCATTTTATGGGTGGTTGAGTGCGGGGTACTGATACAGGGAATCCCGGCAGCAGCACAATCAAGGCTATAACGGTTCCAGGTCCAGCGATGATCCAGATGAAGTGCCAGATAAGCCTGGCTATGGCGAATAAAATATTTTTGCCAGGCTAAGGGGGGGAGAATCTCAAGATTGAGGCCAAAGCGGTCGGCCAGCGCCTGGTCGAGTTTCCTTTTATTGCTATAGCTGCGGCCTTTTGCTTCCGGATGTAATTTTTGAATCTCTTTTAGGGTAAAAAAATTAGTTAAGCCGCCCATGCCGGAACAAAAAGTATGGAGCATCTCTGCGATCGGTTCTTTTTTTTCTGGAGGAATAATGTGGGCGCGAGACCATTCTACCGGAAAGGGAACGCCCAGCCAAAACACAGGTTTGTTGGTTATTGATTGAAAGTAGGGGATAGAATCTTTAATTAATACGCCAAGGGCATCGACTGTCCTGTACGCCTCGATAAATTCAATGCTGGTTTTGAGTTGGAGGTCGTTGCCTAATGTATGCAGTGAGCCTTCCAGGACGCCAATTAGTTTTTTGTTTGGGTATTTGCGTTTAATCTTTTTTGTCATGGCTAACGCCCGGGGGATAAGCTCTATCATTATGATGTCGTAACTTTTTAGGAGGTAAATGGAAAATGGAATGTAATGGTTAAACACATCTCCTTCGAGAACCGTAGCCCAGGTCTGGATTTCCTGGGAGAGGCTGACGCTTTTACCCCAGCGTACCAGATCCGATAAGAAAACCAGATTGAATGGTCCGCCTTTTGATTTTTTGTTCATATGGTTTCTTTAATAAATTCCGCAATTTTATTAACCGCCCCAATCCCTCCCATTCGCTCTTTGCCAATTTTGCCCATCTCCTGCATCCTGGCGGGATCACGCAGCAGCTTGAGTGTCCTTGCGGCAACCAGGACAGGGTTATTTTCCTGAACCAACAAAAGCGCGAAGCCCAAGAGTTCTTTTTGGGCGTCGGCAAATTTCTTATTATATTGCGAACCTCGGCCATAAAAGGAAACCAGGGGCTTGCCGATGCCGGCCGCCTGCTCATTACCCGTGCCGGAGAGGCCGACGATGAGTGTTGATGTTGCCAGGAGCTCTTCAAAAGGCACATTTTCCATAGTGCTAAGTACATTTTTGAGTTTGGTGGCAATAATAAACTCAAATTTATCAGTCGGCTCTGCCTTTTTCTCAATTTCTTCTGCAACTTTTTCAAAATCTTCGATATTTAACTTCGCATCATCCCTTGTCCCCGGCAAAAATCCTATAATAGTTTTACCTTCATTGGAAATTGGAAATTTGTCATTGGAAATTTCCCCCATGCAGTCCATCAGGGGATTACCCACAAACTCAGCCTTGGGTACTCTGATGCCCCGGGTTTTGAGCCCAAGTTCGGTAATTTTGTCGCGCACAAAGACTTTGAGCGCGTATTTTTGCAGTAAAATCTTTTCCCAAAAGAGGTAGCTTGAGCCAAAACTTTTGTAATAGCTTGATTTATTAACGCCGACAAAGACAAATGGGGATTTGACAACCAGCGCGCCAATGACCGGGATGATATCCCCAATGGCAATGGTCAGGTCTATTTTACCACTTAGTTCTTTAAGGATTTTATAATGTTTGAGGGTATTGCCAACCAAGCCGGCGCTGATGTCTTTGGCCAGATACCGGAGGTTGCGCAGCGAAAAGCCGCCGCTGGGCAGGCTCTCATTGGCCAGCGAAAGCCGAGTAATGTTGAAGTCGGCTGGCAGATGTTCTGTCAGCCTGTCTGCGACTAAAGCTTCGCCGTGACCATTAGTGATAAATAAGAGTTTTTTCATTTTTTATCTATCCCCACACCAATGTTATTGGTGTGGGGATAGATCATTTTGAATTTATAAACCATATATAGTGTCTTTAAAAGGATAGCGAGATTCAACTTTGTCTCTCCCTGTCTGCGATCTTCAAAGACAATTGGCGTTTCGTATATTTTAAACCCTTTTAAGGTTGATTTGTAGAGGAGCTCAGTGACAATTGAAGGGCCGGTGGAAATCAGCTGATCCAAATTAATCTCTTCAAGAACTTTTCGTCTGAAACAGCGATAACCGGAGGTAATATCCTTAACTTTTATGCCCAGCATTTGTTGAATATAGATTTGGGCAAAGACGGTCACGATTTTTCTGGTCCAACCACGGTTGATATCTTGACCGCCCGCAACAAAACGTGAACCCAGAACGATATCGTAGTTGATGATGTGTTTGAGCAGGTTGGGGATATATTTGGGCTGGTGAGAGAAATCCGCGTCCATTTCAACAATGTAATCAGCGCCTTCTTTTAAGGCAAATTTAAAACCCTCAATGCCGGCTGAGCCTCGTCCGCGATCTTTATAACGATGGATGACCTTTAGACCGGGGAATTCTTTGGTCAGCCGATCAGCAATCTCTCCTGTGCCGTCCGGAGAATTATCATCTACCACCACTGCGGTTAAGTCGGGGAGATTTAGTTGTTGTATCTCCCGCAAGAGCGGCTCGATATTCTCGGCTTCATTGTAAGTTGGTATTATTACGTAAGTTTTCATGTTTTATCGGAGGAGAACCAAATTTTCTTTGTCATCGGTTGTAAAAACATAGCCCTTTTTTTCCTTGAGAAAAGTTTTAAATTCTTGTTCGTTTTTAAGATAAACGACCGGTTTTGAGCTGTAGAAGACTATTCCCGGCCGATTGCCGGTGTTGTAAGCAGCGATAGTTTGGTTTTCCTTTATGTTCTGTGTGACCTCTTGAGCTAATTCCTTTGTCCCCTTATATTTTTCAACTGCTGGCAAGGTTTGGGTTGTTAAAACAAAGGCCAGGGCGAAGACCATGATGGGAATGGCGTAAAATGACATCTTAAACTTAGACCACAGGGCACAGATCGCAGAGCACAGGGCTCCAATTCCTAAAATCGTTGCCAAAACCAATAGATTTGGCATGAGTTCCTCATATTGTCCCGCGTAATTGGCCGTGCCGAGCAAGGCAAAACCAATAATGATCATAGCCACAACTCCGGCAAAGGCTAAATTTGATAGCATAAAAGGACCGCGCAGTTTGTTGGCCGATTCCGATAAAATATCATCCCATAACTTTGCCACCATTATGGCCAGAAAAGGGTAGAGGGGGAGCATATAGTTTGGCAATTTGGTTTGAGCAATAGAAAAAACAAAGATGACCGGAACAATATAGCACAGGGATAGCAATTCAACCTGGCCGACACGATTCTTCCAGGTTCTGGTTAAGGCAAGGGGTAGAAAATGTGACCAGGGAGCGAACCCAAGGATTAGCGCAAGCAGATAATAATACCAAGGTCCGGGATGTCCCGCGACCACCCCTTGAAAGCGTGATAGGAAAAGAAAGCCTAAGACAAATTCAGTAAACCTTTGGCCATGTAAAAACCACTCGGCTGCGTACCAGGGAGTTGCTATGGTTAATAAGATCAAAGCGCCCGGGATTATTTTTATCTCTTTAAGGCGGGGAACCCCCCCCCTAAAAAGTAGAAATAAAAATATGGCGAAACCGGGCAGGGCAATGCCGAGCAACCCTTTAACCAGCGTGGCTAATCCTGCGGCAGCATAGCAAACCAAATAATACTTAGAATTATTGCTTTGATAACCCAGCCAAAAGAATAAAAAGGTCAGGGTGATAAGCAGGGTGAGAAGAATATCCAGCTCGGCTATTCTTGATTGAATCAGAAATTGAAAAGAGGTCAGGGCAATGATGCCGGCCAACCAGCCGACCCGCTGATCATAAAAAGATTTGCCCAGAAAATAAGTGGCGGCTACTGTTAAGACCCCGCAAAGCGCCGCCCAAAAGCGGAGAGCAAACTCATTAAAGCCAAATATATATGTGGCTAGCGTGGCCAACCAGAAATAGAGTGGTGGTTTGTCAAAGACAATCTCGCCATTGTAGTGCATGGTGACCCAATCACCGGTCAAACGAATTTGTTTGATAAATTCCCCATATGTAGTCTCTGCTGCATCGTAGAGGGAAAAACTGCCGAGTTTAAAGAAGAATAGTATAGAGGCCAGAACTATTAAGGTCAAAATTAATTTCTTATTCATTGCCAGTCATCCTCCTGGTTTCAAATTCATTGATAAAAATCGCCCATTGTTCGGGATTGTGTTCGATGTAGCTTTCAAAAATCTGGCCGGTTTCTTGGATAATTGCTTCCCGGTTATCTTTGGTAACCTCAATTGGCTGAAACATGATAATTGTGTTTTTGGGGCCTGCTTTTTTGGCCAGAGTAGGAATAACCACGGCGCCGGAGCGTTGGGCCAAAGTCAGCCAACCGGTAGCTGCCGGGACTTTTTTACCCAAAAAAGAAATGTATTCATGCCGGCTTTCTAACGCGCCGGTGTCTGCCAAGAGGAAAACCAGTTCGTTGTCAGCTAAAGCTTTGAGGGTCTGTTTATACATGTCTTCTTCTAGAATATTGATCAGGTTAACGCCGCCCTGTTGCCGGCTTTGGTTAACAATCTCAAAAATAGAATCTTCTGCTGTGGCACGGAACACGGTATTAATCTTGTAGCCGCGTTTGGCCAGGGCCATGGGGATCAACTCATAACCACCAGCGTGCATGGTGAGAATAATCACCCCCTTTCCTTGCTTTAAGGCTGCCTCAAGCCGCTGCTCGCCCTGCCAGCTAATTACTTGGTCAAAATGCTCTGGCCTGAAAAACGGGATGCAGAGCAGCTCAAGAATGGCATGGGCAATATTCTCAATCAATTTGTCGGCAATTGGCCCGGCCTGGCTTTGCGGCAAAACCATTTTAATGTTGCCAACCACTATTTTTTTGAGTCTGGTTTTCTTGGCCACGGTCTGGACCAGCCAGCCAGCACCGTGCATAATGGAGAGGGAAACATTAACAGGCGCATAGAAAATTATTCTAAAAAATAACTGTAGGCTTTTGAGCAATAAAATCATGTTTTGTTTCTAAACTGGATCTCGTATAAGCTCGAGTATAAGCCACCCTTGGCCAGGAGTTCCCGATGCGGGCCGATTTCAACAATCTGGCCGTCGTCTATGACCACGATACGGTTGGCTTTTTCAATCGTGTACAAACGGTGGGCGATGATAAAGGTAGTGCGATTTTGCATGAGCCTGTCTAAAGCTTCGTGGATCAGATTTTCGGTCTCCGGATCCAAAGAAGACGTGGCTTCGTCTAAGATCAATATTTTGGGGTCGCGTAAAATTGCCCGGGCAATGGCGATCCTTTGTCTCTCGCCGCCAGAAAGCTTACTACCGCGCTCGCCAACCTCGGTTTCGTATTTGTCCGGCAGATTTTCGATAAACTGGCGCGCGTTGGCGGCTTGGGACGCGGCCACGATGGCTGCCTGGCTGGCCGTAGGCTGGCCGTAGCAAATGTTGTCTTTAATGGTGCCGCTAAAGAGATTGATTTCCTGGGGCACTACGGCAATTTGTTGGCGCAGAGACTCCATTTTTACTTTTTTCAGATCATAACCGTCAACCAGGATTTGTCCTGCCGCAGGGTCGTAAAACCTCAGGAGTAAACTGACCAAGGTGCTCTTGCCCGCGCCGGTGCGGCCGACCAGGGCAATGACTTCTCCCGGTTCAACCACGAGATTGATGTCGCACAGCACCGTTTCATTTTCATAAGCAAAAGAAAGATTTCTATATTCAACCCGGCCCTGGATTCTCGGTAGAATTTTGGCGTCTTTGGCGTCTTTGATGCTGGGCTGGATATCGGATATTTCAAAGATCCTTTTAACCGAAGCCAGGCCTTGCTGCGCCACGGTATAGCCCCTGCTTAAAGTACTGCCGGGATCGGTCATGATACCGAGAGCTGTGGCAAAGGAGATCAGTTGCGGCAAAGTCATGTTGCCCTCAATGATTTCTTTGCCGCCATACCAGACAACGGCGACGACGGCAATGGTTTGCAAAAGAGCGATAACCGGGGTTTGGGTGGCTAAGATCTGCATGGCGCGCATGGTCAGATGAAATGATTTTTCTGACTCTTTGGCAAACTTTTCAACTTCATTTTTTTCCATGGTGAAAGATTTAACGACCTTAATTTGTGAAATAGTTTCCTGAAGATGAGAGGTGATATCGGCAGCTTTTTGCTGCACCCCTTCACTGATTTCGCGGATCTCCGCGGCAAAAATTCTTATGACTTGAACGATTAAGGGCAAGGCAATTAAGGTTAAAAGCGAAAGCCGCCAGTTGAGCCAGAAAATGTAGCCCATGAGCCCAATCAATAGAAGTGAGTGGGGGATGATAGTTGTAAACATTGTCAGTATGGTGAGTTGCAGGGTTTGGATGTCGGTCATAATGCGGGAAATTAGCTCGCCCGTGTGCCATTTGCCAAAAAAATCCAGGGAATGGTCTTGCAGGCGCTCATAAAGCTTTGTCCTAAGGTTAAAAATAGTTTTTTGAACAACAAAGGCGGATAAGTATTCCTGACCATAGAGAAATAGCCCTTTGACAAAGAAAAGGCCGACCATTCCCAGAGCAGCCAGATTTAACCGGAGCAAATCCTTTCTGCCAATGACGTCAAAGATAAAACCGGCTAAGGGGGCAATCAGCAGGGTGGTACCGGTAACCAGGATAATGCAGAGGGAAATGCCAACTACGTGCATCGTATATGGTTTTATATAACTAAAAAGTCTGCCGAATAACTTCATTTATTTCCCCCATAATTTTTTGAGCTGCCCCGGGCTGCCCCATAGCTAATCTCAATTCTTGAGACATTCGTTCTCTTTTGCTTTTGTCTTTTAGCAGACTGACAGCTGTTCTGGCTACCTCTGCCGGTTTAATTATACCTCGAATCTCCTGGATAATCTCAGTATCGGCTTTGATATTGGGCAAGGCAAAGAACCTGGTCCTCTTGTTGACTATAGCGGCAAGTTTTTTCTTAAATTTTGATCCCAAATAAGGAATTTTGCCAATGAAATGAGGCAATCCCTCAAGTGGGATAACATCCGGATTATCAAGCGGGAAGATAACCAGCATGGGGATCCCCAGAGCCGCCAATCTGGCTGTGTTTGTCCCGGGAATAGTGATGATCAGGTCAGAATTATGTGTATCTTCAAATTTTATCAGTTTCATATCAGGAATCTGAGTGGCTTTTTGAAAAGGTGAGCTCACTAATTGGAAACTCACCTCCGGCAGCCTGATATTGATCTGCCGCATAATCTCTTCGTAAATCGGCGTGGTGTGTTTAATCTGCCAGACCCGGCTGCCGGGCAAAAAAGTAATGACATTTTTATGCGGCGACCATTTTTTCATGTCTTTAATTGAATCAACCATTAAGTTGCCGATAATTTTTAGTTTGGCCCTGGCTTTTTTGTTTTTGCCAAGCTTACGGTAACATTGTTCGTCAGGAACCAGGAATTTTTTGTAAAAACCTGTCCAACCGATCCAATCCTGGACATAGGCCAGGGCGGGATAGTGAGTTTTTTTGGCTACAAGCACGGCATGGGCTAGATCTCCACCCAGATAAAAGACCACCCCCTTCTCATTAAATTCAATTTTTGGTTTTTGGTTAAGCAGGATCCAGTTTTTGTAGTCATTGGCGGTAATGATTTCAGAAATTCCCTGGATGGTTTGAATGTATTCCAGTTCTTTGCCGCTGGTGTATTGGCAGGGGGTAAGGACAAGAATTATTCTTATTTCTTTTGAGTTTTCAAAGAGTGTTTCAGCCACCGGCTTAACCAGGGCTGATAACTCTCCGGGGCTATTGGCGACCAATATGACATCGTATTTACTCATCTTCTCCGGGAACGCCGATCCCCAATTTTCTAGCTAACCAGCTGCGCTTAAGCTTAATCGCCTTGTATTCGCACAGCTCATGGCAGCAGAAGCAGTTGATGCAATCTTTTAAATCAATCTCAACGATTTTGCGCTCTTTATCATAGTTAATTGTTTTAGCCGGACAGCCTTTAACGCAAACCAAGCATTTTGTACATTTGTCTTGAATGATATAGGGATCGATTCTGGCTTGGCGGGCCAGGGGTCGGACCAGATCATACATGAACCCCGGGATCCACCTGGTGAGACGGTTGACATCGGTGGAGAGTTTCCAATCTGAAACTTTGATCTCTTCCATCGAAGTGCCGAAGATCGTTATTTTGTCCAGGCAGCTTTCACCAAGCCCGCGTCTGTTGGCGATAACAGTGGTATCAATTTGTGAAGGTTCATAGCCTATTAAATGTCCGCCCACCGCGTCCATGGCGACAGGGTCGGTTGAGGCCATAATTATTCCAAGTTTTCTGGGTGAACCGCCGGTTGGTCCGTGTCCTTCCATGCCCATAACAGCGTCCATAATATTTAGGTGTGGTTTGGTGAGCTCCAGGATATCAACCAAAGATTCTGCGAACTCATGGGGGCGAGGGGCCCGGATATGAAAATGGGCCTTCTCAAATCCCGGGACAGCGCCAAACATGTTTTTGATGGCGCCGGTAAACAAGGTATAATTGTGCGTTTTGAGTTTGGGCAGGTTGATAATGACGTCGGCATCCAAGACTTTACTGGCAATTCTTAAGGTCTTGATTTTTTTGTTGTGGCTGGGACTAAGCAGGTCAAAGATTTCAGCCTCCTGAAAATAGACTACCTCTCCTCCGGCCTCATCGGCCGCTTTTTTAAAACCGGTGTCAACCATGGTTTTGCGCACATTGGCTGAAGCATTGCCCGGGCTGTCTCCAACCAGAGCGATCCCGCCGCATTTTTTAACTTCTTTGATAACCGCCGTTACCAAAGAAGGATGGGTTGTGACTGCCGCCTCGGGGGAGGAACCCATCAAAGCATTAACTTTGAGCAGGACTTTATTGCCAGGTTTAACAATGTTTGCCAGCCCGCCAATCAGCTCCAGGCTCTGCTGGACAGCCCGGTCAACTTCGTTTTGGTCGTAACTATCGCATTTGGTGATCGCGACTTTTGACATTTGGTTAATACCCCAACCGTTTAACTATCTCTGTAATTTTGCATGGAACGAGAGCGGGTTTTGTGCCTTGTTTTATGGCAGTATCCGGGTCTTTTAAGCCGTGGCCGGTTAAAACGCAAACAATAGTTGAGCCTTCTGGAATTTTGCCGGCTTTGTGTAATTTTAAAGTCCCGGCTACCGAGGCGGCGGAAGCCGGTTCGCAAAAAATGCCCTCTTTGGCCGCGATTACTTTATAGGCATCCAGGATTTCCTGGTCTGTCACAATACTGATTGAGCCGCCGGAGTCTCTGGCCGCGGCTTCAGCTTGTTTCCAGCTGGCAGGATTGCCAATCCTGATGGCTGTAGCCACGGTTTCTGGATTCTTAACCAGATGGCCAAGGACAATAGGGGCGGCACCTTCAGCTTGAAAACCAATCATCTTTGGCAGGCTATTAATTTTTCCCGCAGCTTTATATTCATTATAACCTTTCCAGTAAGCGGTGATGTTGCCGGCGTTGCCAACCGGGATAGCGTGAAAATCAGGCACAGCGCCCAATTGGTTGCAAACTTCAAAGGCTCCGGTTTTTTGGCCTTCGATTCTAAATGGATTGATTGAATTAACAATTTCTACAGGGTATTTTTCTCCCATTTCCCTAACGAGATTCAGTGCTTCATCAAAGTTGCCATCGACTTCAAAAACTTTGGCGCCGTGCATAATGGCTTGGGAAAGCTTGCCTAAAGCAATTTTGCCTTTGGGAATAATCACGATACAATCAATGCCGGCGCGGACAGCATAGGCGGCGGCCGAGGCCGAAGTGTTGCCGGTTGAAGCGCAGATGACAGCTTGGCGGCCTTTTTCAACTGCCTTGGCTATGGCCAGGCACATACCGCGGTCTTTGAATGAGCCGGTCGGGTTTGCGCCTTCGTATTTAAGGTAAACTTTGCAATTGGTTAACCTGGAAACGTGCCTGGATTCAATTAGCGGGGTATTGCCTTCATAAAATGTAACAAACGGAGTTTTGTTAGTAACCGGAAGATATTCTTTGTACTCTTCAATTACACCTTTCCAGCGCATAGTTTGGGTATTATATCACGCGGTGTCAGGCTTTTGAAGTTTAAATATCCGTATGTTATAATCGTCCCACCATGAAATATTCTGTTCCCCGAGGGACAAAAGACATCCTGCCAAACGAAACCCCGCTGTGGCAGAAATTAGAAGCAGCTTGCCGCAAAGTTTTTTCTCTCTACAATTATATCGAAATCCGCACCCCGGTTTTTGAGAGCACCGAACTTTTTACCCGTTCCATTGGGGCGACAACAGATATTGTTAAAAAAGAAATGTACGAATTTAAGGATAAAAAAGGCAGAAGTTTGACTTTGCGGCCAGAGGAAACTGCCCCGGTTGTCCGCGCTTGCCTGGAAAACAACCTCATTGGCCCCGATCTTTTGACAAAACTTTATTATATTGGCCCGATGTTCCGCTATGAACGGCCCCAGGCTGGCCGCCAGCGCCAGTTTCATCAGGCCGGGGTTGAGGTTTTTGGTTCTGCTGATCCTTTAATCGATGTCGAAGTTATCCAGCTGAACCTGAAATTGTTTGAAGAAATAGGCTTAAAAGATCTGTCTACTCATATCAATAGTGTCGGGTGTGCCAGGTGCCGGCCGGAATATATAAATCAATTGAAAAATTATTTTAAAGAAAAAACAAAAAAAATGTGTGAGGATTGCCGGGAAAGATTTAAGACAAATACGCTGCGTATCTTAGATTGTAAGGAAGCGCGGTGCCAGAAATATATTGAACAAGCTCCAGGTTCGGTTGATGTGCTTTGTGCTGAATGCAAAGATCATTTTGAGGCGGTTGTTAGTAAACTAAAAGAGCAAAAAATAACCTTTAAAATCAATAAACGGTTAGTCCGCGGACTTGATTACTACACAAAAACGTCTTTTGAAATAGTTTCCGGTGAGCTTGGAGCACAAAACGCGGTTTCCGGCGGGGGGAGATATGATACATTGGTTGAAGATTTGGGCGGTAAGCCCATACCGGCGGTGGGGTTTGCGGTGGGGATGGAACGCATTATACAATTAATGCCGAATGCCGAATTACGAATGCCGAATGAAGGTAGGACTATTTTATATATTGCAACGCTTGGAGATGATGCCAGGAAAGTCGGCTTTAGGTTGATTTCTCAGGTAAGGGACAAGGGCATCAGCGCTGATATGGATTATTTGGGGAAATCATTAAAAGCCCAAATGAAAGCGGCGGATCGGCTTGGCGCGAAATATGTTTATATTGTTGGTGAGGCTGAATTAAAGAAAAAATCTGGTATACTTAAAGATATGGAAACCGGTGAGCAAAAAGAAGTCACTTTTGACGCTCTTAAGGAGGAAATGTAATGAGTGAATTTCGCTGTCAGCAATGTAATCGTCTTTTAGCCAAGGTTGAAGGGGAGGCTACGGTCGAGATTAAATGTCCCAGGTGTAAAACCATGAACCTTTATTCGAAAGAGATTTATATTACAATTGAGGAAAAAGTAAAAGCCAAGGTAAAGGAAGATCAATGTACCGATCCCGAAATTGCGGAGACATAAGCAAAAAAGACATTGGCGCAGAGGTTGAACTGGCCGGTTGGGTCCACCGCCGCCGTGATCACGGCGGGTTAATTTTTATTGACCTGCGTGACCGCTCGGGTCTTGCCCAAATTGTTTTTAATCTTGACAATAAAGAGCTTCACCAACAAGCCGAGAATCTGCGCAGTGAATTTGTCATCAGCGTCAAAGGGAAAATTGTAGAACGAGCGGCTGAAGCCGTTAATAAGGATTTGCCGACCGGCGAGATTGAAATCGTTGCATCAACTCTGGAGATTTTAAATACTTCAAAAACCCCGCCGATAGAAATTGCTGATGCCAGGACAGAACCCGACGAAAATATTCGTTTAAAATACCGTTATCTTGATTTGCGCAAAGATAAAATGCGCAATAATCTTATTTTTCGCCACAAAGTAACCAAAGCTATTGCTGATTGTCTTGATCAGGAAGGTTTTTTGGAAATCGAAACCCCGTTCTTAACCAAATCAACACCAGAAGGGGCGCGTGATTATCTGGTCCCCAGCCGTTTGAACCCGGGTAAGTTTTATGCCCTGCCGCAATCGCCCCAGCTTTTTAAACAGTTGTGCATGGTTGGCGGGCTGGAGAAATATTATCAAATAGTCCGCTGCTTTCGTGACGAAGATTTACGCGCGGATCGCCAGCCGGAATTTACCCAGGTTGATATTGAGATGTCATTTTGCAGCGAAAAGGATGTTATTGATACGATTGAAAAGATTATGGCTCATGTTATGTCCAGGATAAAGATTCCTAATGTTGTCATGCCGTTCCCTCGACTGACTTGGGAAGAAGCCATGGGACGTTATGGGACAGATAAGCCGGATACCAGATTTGGCCTGGAATTAGTCGATGTTTCAGGCTTGGTTAAGGATGTTGAATTTAAAGTTTTTAAAGAAACAGTGAAAAATGGTGGTATGGTTAAATCAATTAATGTAAAGGGTGGGGCCAAGTTTTCTCGCGCGGAGATGGACAGGCTTGAAGACGAAGCTAAAAAATTAGGGGCCAAGGGTTTAGCCTGGGTGGTTATCGCGGAAAGCGGACTAAAGTCTCCAATCACTAAATTTTTTAGGCCGGAACAAATAAATGCGCTTGTTTCTCGAATGAAAGGGGAGACCGGCGATACTTTAATCTTTGTGGCTGATAAAGCGCAAGTCGTGCACGATGTCTTAGGGGAAATAAGGCTGCAATTAGCCGTCAAGCTTAATTTGATTGATAGAAATAAGTTTAATTTTCTCTGGGTGACTGATTTTCCGCTTTTTGAATATAGTGAAACGGAAAAGCGCTGGGTATCCCGCCATCATCCGTTTACCGCGCCGCACGGCAAGATGGAAGAGATTGAAGAGCGGTTTATGAAAGATCCGGCCGGAGTTAAAGCCCAGGCCTATGATTTTGTGTTAAATGGTACAGAGATTGGTGGGGGATCTATCAGGATTCATCGTATGGATGTTCAGCGTAAAGTATTTAAGATATTAGGTTTTCCCGAAGCTGAAGCGCGCAGTCGTTTTGGTTTTTTGCTTGATGCTCTGGAGTACGGCGCGCCGCCGCATGGTGGTATTGCGCTGGGTCTTGATCGTTTTGTGGCAATTTTGGTAGGCGCGTCATCAATCCGCGATGTGATCGCTTTCCCTAAAACTCAAAGCGCTGTTTGTCCGCTGACCGGGGCTCCGGATGTGGTGGATATTAAACAGTTAAAAGAGCTGCATATTAAATTACTTTAAGGAGAAAATATCTTATGACAGTGACAATTATTGTCGGCACGCAGTGGGGTGATGAGGGGAAAGGGAAGATAACCGATCTTTTATCCCGCGATATGGATATGGTCGTCCGCTACCAGGGGGGGAACAATGCCGGCCATACAGTGGTGATCAAAGAAGATGTTTTTAAGCTCCATCTTATCCCTTCAGGCATTTTCTTCGCTAATGTCCAATGCGTTATTGGCAATGGGGTCGTTGTTGACCCGGCGGTGCTGTTAGGGGAGATCGAAACCTTGCAAACCAAGGGGTTTGCGGTCAATAACTTAAATATCTCCGGTCAAGCGCACGTTATCATGCCATATCACAAGGATCTCGATAAAGCGCAGGAGAAAAGGAAAGAAGCGGGACGGATCGGCACCACCTGCCGCGGGATCGGCCCTTGTTATGTCGATAAATACAGCCGCTACGGGATCAGGATCGCCGATCTTTATAATCAGAATGTTTTCAAGTCAGCTTTAGCCTGGAACCTCGAAGAAAAAACTTTTTTGCTGGAGAAATTCTACGGAATGAAAGTTGATTACAACGTTGAATCGATCATGGAAGAATACCTTGGCTATGCCCACGCGATCAAAAAATATGTGGTCGAGGAATCTTCTTCTCTCGTCAATAACGCGATCAAAAAAGGGAAGAAGCTTCTTCTCGAAGGGGCGCAGGGGACAATGCTTGATGTCGACCATGGAACCTACCCTTTCGTCACTTCCTCCAATCCTGTTTCGTCCGGCGCTTGTGTCGGCGCCGGGTTTTCGCCCAAAGCGGTTAATGATATCCTGGGGGTAGTTAAGGCTTATGTTACCCGGGTCGGCGGCGGTCCTTTTCCGACCGAGATCGAAGGCGGTGTTGGCGACAAGCTGCGGGAGTGGGGGCATGAATACGGCGCGACGACCGGAAGACCGCGGCGCTGTGGTTGGTTTGACGGCGTTGTGATGAGCCACGCGGCTAAGATCAACGGTTTAACTTCGCTGGCGGTCACGAAACTAGACGTGCTTGATAAGCTTGAGCGGATCAAAGTCTGTGTCGCGTATGAATATCAGGGGAAAGAGATCAAAGATTTTCCGACCGAGATCTATCGGCTGGAACAATGCAAGCCAGTCTATGTTGAAATGCCGGGCTGGCAGGAATCAATTGATAAGGTGACTGATTATAAATATCTTCCCGCTAACGCGAAGAAGTATTTAGACAAATTGGCCGAACTGGCAGAGGCCCCAATCTCCCTTATTTCAGTCGGAGCGGAAAGAGGGCAGATAATTAGGATTTAATTAACTTGCGTCTTTTCTGTATATCCGCTTCTTACCGCATTTGCGCTAATTGTTTTTGCACCAACGAAGTGTAAAATATGCCCCCAGGCTCCGGGCTTTGCTGCTGACTTCCGCAATGCAGCACCCATAATACTTAGGGATATCTTTCCCGGGTGAGCAGGTGGGGTTTCAGTCCTCCCCCTATCATGCCAGGCTTTTGTCCCTTATTCAACTGATAGCATAAAGCTGTAAACATGCCACAATTTTAACTTTGCATCACCCTAATCGCAACTTTTTACTAGGGAATTTGGCCTATTTTGAGGCGAGTGCGGAAGTCAGGAGGAGGTGCCTATAAAAAGCCTCAAGAGCTCCTCCGTTAATTTCGTAATCATTCCCTATGGAGCTTCGAAGGAGGCCAATATCTGATAAATATTTCAATCGTTCTTCATTCGCTTGGGGCTGGACTCCAGCCAACAAATCTTTAAATAATCTTTTATCCTCTGGAGTTAAGCGTCTAAGGAGCGCAAAGGTTTTAAGGCAGGGCACATAGGAGAAGAAAATGTCAAGTTCAGAAGGGGTCTCTTTGAAAAGCGCTTCTATCTTGTCCAGTATATTCTGCATGGTTGTCTCTTCCTCAATTAAGTTTTTAACATAGCGGCAGAAGCCATTTATCATATAAGGAACGCCGCCGCAAAAATCATGGATTGGGGTGACCAATTCTCCAAAAAACGGACTTTTTTTAAAAGGGGACAAAACTAAGGTTCTGGTTTCTTCCCTTGTTACCGGTCCAACTGTGAAGGAAGAAGCATCAGGAAAATAATCTCTAATCAGGCTGTCCCCTTCATTGATACTATGAATAACTAAAACCAGGCGGAGATCAGGAAATTCCCGCGTCAAGCTGTTAAGGTATTCAGGCGCAAGTTTGTTGCCGCGCAAACCGGTCGCCTCGTCAATTGCCAGCATAAGAGAGGGACCCTTTGCGGCGGCAATAAACTGCGCAATCTTTTTTTTGAACCACTCATCGCTATTTTTAATATGCACAAGTGACGCATTTTCCTGCATCACAGCTACTCCTCTTGCCGTAAAAGCTTTTGATATAGCGGTCAATATGCTGCTCTTGCCAGTACGATAGCTGCCTCGGATTAAAACTATTCTCTCTTTATCTATTCGCGCCACAATTTGCGCTTCCAGCTCTTTTCTAACCAGGCTGGGATAAACCGGAAACTCTGTGGGATAACTGACGCTATTGATTACCGCCCTCATCCCGGACAAAAAATATGGCGCATTAATCGCGGATAACCTTCCCCATTTTGGAACTGGTCTTATATTCATAGTTATCTATCGACGCTTCTCCAGAAGATTTCAGGTGATTTTAGAATTATCTCAAGCTATAATAAACCTAGTATGGAAGTCTTAATTGAAGAGGCCCCTAATATCATGTTAAAACGATCAAACACTTTATCCAGGTCGAACGCCTCTCTCCTGGGCTTTTCTAAAGATCCTGGCAAGGTTATCTGCTGTAGCTTTATAGCTTCCTGCCTGGTCAATTGGGTCAAACAAATGAGTGAGCGAGGATATTTTTACGGAAACCTCCGGATCTAATCCGCTCTGTTTTTGCTGTCCGGCAAACTTATTGGCGATTTCATCAATTAAAGCGATATATCTTTGTGTGCTTGCGTCCGCTTCTTCGTCGCTATATGTGTGTTCTCCCAAAAGATCAGCTGTTATACCAAAGCCTTCCTGGTCAAGTCTAATAAATTCTGCCATGGCGGCATCTGTTGTTTCCGCCGCAACAAACCTTTTAGCCATGTATTCAATGCCCCTTTTTATTGCTCCGGCTGCCAGGGAGTTCGATATGCCAGCCGCGAATAAGCCCATCTTAAATATGGCGGGCATTTCTACTACTTTGAAATACGCTTTGGCATGTTCAATAATATCTTGAGGCGTTTTTAAGGCGGGGAAGACATCGATGAAAAAGAAAGTTGCTTTTTGCATGGCTGGGTTATTCATGACAGATTGAAGAAGGTTGTCAAAAAGTTTCCCGATTGTTCCGGAGCTGTGTTTTTTACGGTCAGCTCTCATCCCGGCAAACAAGCTTTCACTGACAGTTTGTGTGGTTCCCTCGAGCCTATCGTGTTCTTTTGGTTTTGCGACGGGGAGACTGCCAAGTATCCGTTGCGCCTCTTCAGTGTCAGCTGTTTTTAATATTTCCTCAAGGGCAACATTTTTGTTCTTAAGCCCGCTGTTCCTTAAAGTTATTTCATTCCTAATTGCTTCAGGGGCCCTTTCCGCAAGTTTTAAATCTGTTGCTCTGATCTTTTGACCGTCTTCTAAAACATGCTGCACGCCATATTTAAGCGGAGCTAAGCCTAATTGTTTTCTTAAGGCCGCTCGGCGCAGAATCTGGCGGGCGATTAATTGATCGCAGATTTTAGCCTGACGCAACTGGACTTCCAGTCTTAGATTTATTTGAGTCATGCGCATCTCCCAACAATAATTTTGGCTATCTTTTTATCATCACGTTTGGCAGGAAATCTCACCCAATTACGATTTAAACCCTCTCGATTGAGTCGTATATATCCTCAAAGATCTTCACGAAATGATCGAAAGCAAGCGTAAATCCCTTAACGGATAACTCGAGCTGAAGCATTGTGTTTAGGGGGAATCTTTGATAATACTCTACGTTGGTTGAGGAAATAATGGCGAACTCAACCCTCCCCAAATGCACAGCAAATACATCTCTGAACTGTCGCCGGCATTGCCGATAGATTGGATACTGTCCTGTCTTTCCAGCCAGGGCGGCGGCCATAGCCAGATGGGCGATGGTCTTAAAGATGTTTATCTTATTAGAGTCTGATACCGGTTTTCCTGACTCTTCCTGCAGATCAGAGAAAAGTTCGCGAGCAAAGGTTGGGATTTCAGTCCCGGGTAAAGTTTCTCTGCCCTGTAATAGATAGGCCATTTTGATTTTCATCGTTCTCATTCCAAATTCATTTGCGGTTTTAAAGAAATTATCGTGAAGAGTGGAATCGGCGGCTATCAAACCTCTTCTTTCGGCATAAAAATCACTTAAGGCAGCAAAGCCGCTATTTGAGAGCTCATGAAAATTTGTTTTCTTAAATCTCAAGCCGGTTAACTCTTTCTTTGGGTCAAGAGAAACTTGATAAATAAACTCGACTAATTGCAGGCCAGCGAAGGCCGGCGCTAAGGCGAGGACAATTTCCGGACCTGGTTGCAGATAAACACAGATTGTTTTTGCGGGGCGATCAAAAATCGCAATGTCATTCTCGTCATCTAGACTTACATCGCGGATGATGATTTTTGGGTTCCAGGGACTTTTTGTAATCCCATTAAAATTTCTTAAAACGGCCTGCAGTCTGCCCGACAAGGCGACAATTTTGCCGGGGGTCCACCCTACTTTTTTGATAGCGGGACGTAAAACAGAACCTAAGCGATAGGGGAGCGAGGATAGATTTGTGCTGCCATCAAAAGAATTAATCATCATGATTGTTTTCGCCTCATGTATTTATCCTCTGAAACCTGCTAAAATTTCAGTATATGTCAAAAAATAAGGCGATCGTCCTTCTCTCCGGCGGACTCGATTCAACCACCACACTATATTACGCCAAAGACAAAGGCTATCAATGTCACGCGCTTATTTTTGATTATGGGCAAAGGCACAAAAGGGAGCTTAAGAGTGCTGTGGTTGTGGCAAAGAGCGCTCATGTTCCTCACCATGTAATAAGGATCACATTGCCATGGAAGGGGAGTTCACTTTTAGATAAAAAAATCGAGATTCCAATTCGAAAATCATTGAAAGGAATACCTTCGACCTATGTTCCAGCGCGCAACACAATCTTCTTAAGCTTTGCCGTGTCCTATGCCGAGGTAATTGGAGCGAAGACGATCTTTATCGGTGCGAACGCTGTTGATTTTAGCGGTTATCCAGATTGTCGACCGTCTTTCTATGAGGCATTTCAAAAAGTGATCAAAGAAGGGACAAAAGACAAGAAGATTAAAGTGCTAACCCCGTTGATTGATATGACAAAAGCTCAAATCATTGCTTTGGCTATGAAACTAAAAGCCCCGCTAAGCCTGACTTGGTCTTGTTATCTGGGCGGGAGGAAACCTTGTGGAATTTGTGATAGTTGTAAATTGCGCGGCAAGGGTTTTTCCCAGCTTGGTATCCGTGATATAATCTAATCTTATTATGAGTCCACTTATCGTCGTATGTTTTTTTACCGGTTTATTGCATTTTGCCGAGGCCTCGGCTTCGTGTTTGAGACTGGCCGGGATCAGGACCAAACAAGTTGCCACTTCACTTTCGTTTGTCAATGCGTCACTTTTGGTCTCCCGCATGTCTAATATGCTCCAGGCCCCATTTCTGGGCGGTATGGTTGATACGGCGATTCTGGTCGGCGCGGTGGGAGTTTTAACCGGTAATTTTCGTGTTGTTATTTTTGCGGCTTTTATTGGGAACTTAATGGCCTTGTTCCTGGCACCGACAATGGTTAATATTTTTACTAAGGCCATCAGGCAGTTTGAACAAAAACCGTCAGTGCCTCGCTTGTTGTTCTCTTTATTGTGGCCTGGCAATTTTTGGGCTTTGCTTCAATGTTTTAAATTGCCAAAGATCAGTTCTCTAAAAGAGATGTCTTTGGAGGGCATTCCCAAAACATTCCTGGTGTTAAATATCCTTGTTGGATCCATCTATACTATAGGAGTGCTGGCGTCGTTGCTGGCCGGGGCCTTGATTCCGGAATATCGAGTAACCGCGGTTCAATTGTCCGCCATTGTTAATGGTCTTGCGACTATTCTCTTTACTCTGATGGTTGATCCGCGTGCCGCGCATATTACCGATCAGGCGGCGCAGGGGAAGCGGTCGGAAAAGGATGTGCGTACGGTGGTTTTTTATCTGTTGGCCGGCCGGGTGGTTGGCACATTAATCATTTCCCAGCTGATCTTACTGCCTGCGGCCAACTATATCCAAACAGTTACCTTGATGGTTAAGGGCTTCTTCTTGCGATGAGGATTATCCGCCACCCAAAAAAGAAAAGCTTAAAAGGTTCCGTTGTTGCCCTGGGGACTTTTGATGGGGTGCATCGCGGCCATCAGGTGATTCTTCAACAAGCGGTTAAGCAAGCAAAAAAAGACAAAACAGCCTCCATAGCCATAACTTTTGATCCCCATCCTCAGCTTTTGATCAGTCCGGAACGGGGTTTAAAGTTATTAACCACGTTAACTGAAAGAGAGAAGCTGTTTTGCCGGTACGGCATTGATGGTGTCGTGGTTATCCGGTTTAATAAACGCCTTCAGGCGCTGGCCAAAGAAGATTTTGTAAAGAAATATTTAGTTGAGAAAATCGGAGCCAGCCATGTTTTCGTTGGTTTTGATTATGCTTTTGGTAAAAGTCGGGCGGGGGATGTCTCGCAACTTAAAAAACTGGGTAAAAAACATGGTTTTGCCGTAACTGTTGTGAGGGCTGTTTCCGCGGATAAACATGTGATCAAATCCAAGGTAATCCGTGAATTGCTCAGTCAGGGGAAGTTTAATCAGGCGGTGCAATTATTGGGGCACGCCTACCAAATAGAAGGGGTGGTGGTCAGGGGGAGCGGCAGAGGCAAGCCTTTGGGTTTTCCTACCGCCAACTTGAGGGTGGCTAATAATAAGTTAATCCCCGCGCATGGTGTTTATGCCGGGCTGTGGGGTGAAAAAAAATGCGCGGTCAATATTGGAGCTCGACCGACCTTTGGAGCGGGAGAAACTGCTATCGAAGTGCATATCCCGCGGTATAAAAAAAATCTGCGCGGCCAAAGGCTTAACCTTATTCTAACCAGAAGACTGCGTGAGGAAAGACAATTTTCAGACGTGGAGAAACTGAAGCGACAAATAGCCAAAGATATACGGCGCTTGTAAGTTTTTCTCTGTTATGGTATAATTACCTTTACAATGGTGCTCAAAAAAGAAAATAAAGAACAGGTTATCGGTAAATACCGGCAAAGTGAGACGGATACCGGCTCTCCGGAGGTGCAGGTTGCCTTATTGACAGAGCGGATCAACGGTTTAGTGGAGCATTTAAAAAATAATAAAAAGGATAACCACAGTCGCCATGGTCTTCTTCTCCTGGTTGGACAGCGTAAAAAGCTTCTCAGTTACCTGCAACGCAAGGATATGACCAGATACCATGAATTGTCCACAAGTTTAGGAATTAGATGATTAAAAAAGTAGAATTGGATTTGGGTGGAGGCAAGGTTCTTTCCCTTGAGACCGGTCGGGTAGCCAACGAAGCCAGCGGTTCCGTTATTGTCAGGCTTGGGGATACCATGGTTTTGGCCTCGACAGTTGTGGCATCAACACCCCGTCCCAACATGGATTTTTTCCCTCTCTTAATCGATTTTGAAGAAAAGCTTTATGCCATAGGTAAAATTCCCGGCAGTTTTTTTAAACGTGAAGGCAGGCCGACTGAAAGCGCGATTCTAACCGCCAGACGAATTGATCGGCCGATTAGGCCGCTTTTCCCCAAAGGTTATCGCAATGACGTTCAGGTTGTCATTACTCCTTTGTCTGTTGACGAAGAAACTCCGCCGGATATATTAGCCATTATCGGGGCTT
>Ga0155959_157_pt1 | contig 17229 bp, 16 predicted proteins | sample RifCSPlowO2_02_FD_107613 | JGI IMG/M metagenome (GOLD analysis project Ga0155959, IMG submission 107613) | candidate division WOR-1 bacterium RIFCSPLOWO2_02_FULL_46_20
TGGTTCATCAATCGACGGCGGATTAGGATCGTTATCTGGAACGATGGTTCATCAATCGACGGCGGATTAGGATCGTTATCTGGAACGAAAGTATAATTTGACCAGTTAGATTGACTTACACCAGTGATGTTTGACATGGTTTATTTCCTCCCTATACGAACAGAGACTCGATTGTCTCTCACGATATATATCCGCATCTTTCCCCAAAAATTTCACTTAATCTCGAGGCAGGTTATTTTAGGTGAAATTAAGCGCACTAACCGCCGAAACTAAATCATGATAACAATTGAGCGCGCGCGAATGCTTGGTGTGATCCATGGCAGAGTAACTAAACTTCAGTTATTTGAAAAGCTCCACGGTGAAAAACTAAACAACCTGGAAGCAGTCGCTGCAGCGGCTACCGCTTTTTCCCGACTTAAAGCTCTGCAGATTCTGGTTCCCGCTGACTTTCCCCAATTGTTAAAGCTCATGAATGAAAGTCCCCGCAACCGCTGGGAAGAATATTACAGCGGAACCGAAATGGGGTCATTTTACAATGGTCCTTTCGGATCTCTCGAGCCGGATTCGAGACAAGAAAGCTTTGATGAGATTGCCAGGCTTGAAGAAGAAGCCGATGCGCCTATAGAGGAAAGAATATCCATCCTGGTCAAAGATATAAAAACATATATCGCGTCGCACAGCTCTACATCAAGAGATATCCTAATAACTCTTTTTAAAGAAAGTGACCATGAGATCAAAGAATTATCCCGGAAAATGTTATTGTCCCGCGGGCTGGCTACTGCAGCGGAGATCCTTGATATAGAATTGGGCTACGCCAGCGCCGCCAAAAGAGTACAAATTGTGAGCATTTGGCCGGTTGGATCGCAAATCATGCCCGACATATATGATCCGGTTTTCCCTCTCCGTCGTTGCGGACACCAAAGCCGCGCTTTATCGCCTGTTAATAATCATGAAGAGTATTACCTCGCCCTGAATAATATATCAAGATACACGCGGGAACAGATGGAAACAGGGAGTTTGGATGATTTCGAGATGAGGCGGTATAGCTTACTCGCAGATGACGGCAACGCATTATTTAATGATTTAATCCTTACTTCTCATCAATTTAGGAGTTTTGGATCTGGGGCTCAAACCCCAACCGCACAGCAAATAATCTCTTACTTTCGCGCCAGAGGGGCGTTAAAAGCCGCGGAAGCAAGCTATGGCAATGATTACCATGATCTTGCCTATCTTTATTATGTCGCGAGTTTTGGCGTCTCAACATTGGGAGCGGATAAGAATTCATTGACAATTGCCAACGCCCTGCGGAACCTTAAATTGAGGCAAATCTTCGCGCCAATAATTTTGGTTTTAGGGTTTTCTTCGATTTATTCCCTGGAAAACCTGGGGGCAATACTCCAACTGGTCGGTTTTAAAAATGCCGCAATTGTTGCGCTTGATATTTCCGATTCACCGATAAAAAAAGCGCAGGAACATTTTGGGGATTCAGTTTTTGGGTTCCCGATTGATTATGTCAAAGGAGACGCGTTGGACCTTCATTTCGCGGATGACACCTTTAACCTCGTCATGACCCATCTGTTTCTAGCCCATATTGATGATCGGCTAAAAGGGAAGGTTTTTACCGAAGCCAGGAGAGTTTTAGCGGCCGGCGGAGAATTTATTGATGAAGAAATTGTTATGCCCAAAAGATTTGACCAGGATCAATACCAATCTTTTTACGCGACTTTAGGCGATGAATTCCCGGGATCCAGCGATGATAAATACAGAGTTAGGCAACATATGTGGAGATTTGGAGGCCACTCAATATTTTATCCCTATACCGACGAAAGAGCGCTAAAGAATGATATTACTGCCAGCGGGCTTGCGGTTGATTTAAGCGATAAAGATACAAGAAGGGTTTCTGAACATGAAAAGGCGGCAACCTATCAAATTCGAGCTCGAAAGATATCCCCATAGTCCTCTTTCTATGGTAGAATTATTTCCACCATGTCAGGACATTCAAAATGGGCCACCATCAAGCACAAAAAGGCGAAAACTGACGCCCAGCGCGGTAAAGTCTTCACTAAAATAATCCGTGAGATCACCTCCGCGGCCAAGATCGGCGGCGGCGACCCGAATGGCAATCCTCGCTTAAGGTTGGCGATCGATAAGGCCAAAGAAGCCAATATGCCCAACGATAATATCAAACGGGCGATCGACAAAGGGATCGGCGGCGGCGATGTCGCCATGGAAGAGCTGCTTTACGAAGGCTATGGCCCGGGCGGTGTCGCCTTATTGATCGAACTTATGACTGATAACCGCAACCGGACAGCCGGCGATATAAGGAGCATCCTTGATAAAAATGGCGGGAACCTGGGGGCGGCTGGCTCCGTCTCCTATTTATTCAGTAAAAAAGGGATCATGGTTTTTGATAAGCAGGGGATTGATGAAGAATCTCTAACGATGGCGGCGATCGATGCCGGAGCGGAAGATATCAGCGCTGAAGGGGATGCGATTGAGGTTACAACCGTGCCGGAAAACTTTGAAGCGGTCCGCGACGCGCTGAAAAAGCAGGGCTTTGCGCCTCAAACGGCAGAAGTGACGATGGTCTCCTCGACGACAGTAAAATTGATCGGAGAAACCGCGCAACAAATGATTAGACTTGTCAGCGCTCTCGAAGATCACGACGACGTTCAGGCAGTCCACGCTAATTTCGATATCGCTGATGAAGAGATCGAGCGCCTCTCATGAAGATCGCAGCTGATCTTCATATCCACACCATCTCTTCCGGCCATGCTTATTCCACGTTAGAAGAGTATATTGCCCAGGCGAAAAAGATCGGCTTAAAGGCTATTGGGATTACCGACCATGCGTCAACTATGCCGGGCGGTCCTCACCAATATCATTTTTCAAATATGAGGATGATACCCAAAGAGATAAGAGGGATAAGGGTCTATCGGGGGGTAGAAGCGAATATAATAAATAATGGGGGGGAGATTGATTACGCTGAGGATGATTTTACCGATCTTGATATTGTCATGGCGGCCCTGCATCCTGTGCCTGGTTGTTATAGTAACCAGGGGAAGAAAATAAATACCGAAGTTTTGCTAAAAACATTGGCCAATCCTCTGGTTAATGTGCTGGCCCATCCCGGCAACCCAAAATATCCGATCAAAGTTGAAGAGACTGTGGCCGCGGCCAAAGCCAACGGTGTATTAATTGAAATAAATAACAGCTCACCCTTTAGCCGGGCCGGCAGCCGGGACAAGTGTGTGGAGTTTGCCAAAGAGGTCAAACGACAGGATTGGCAGGTTATTTTGGGCACCGACTCGCATATTTCTACTATGCTGGGTGTCTTTGAGGATGCGCTTAAGATTGTTAAAGAAGCGGGTTTAGCTGAGAAGCATGTAGTGAATACCTCTTTGGCTAAGATAGATAAATGGCTAAAACGCTAACCAAGTTCCAAAAAAAAGTCTATAATATAGTGAAGCAGATTCCCAGGGGTGAAGTTCGTACCTACGGTTGGGTGGCCAGGAAGATTGGTAAGCCCAAAGCGGCGAGAGCGGTAGGGAATGCGTTGAATAGAAATCCGTGGCCGCTGGTTGTTCCGTGCCACAGAGTCGTGGCCAAAAATGGTTTAGGCGGGTTTGCCCAGGGTGGGCAAAGGAAAAGAAAACTTTTAAGAAGCGAAGGATACAGATGCTAGCCAAAAGAATTATACCCTGTCTTGATGTAACCGAGGGGCGAGTTGTTAAGGGGACAAGGTTTGTTAATCTAAAAGATGCCGGGGATCCGGTTGAGCTGGCTGCTTATTATGACAAAGAAGGGGCGGACGAGCTGGTTTTTCTAGATATCACCGCGTCTTCGGACAAAAGATACATTATGCTTGATGTGGTCAAGCGGGTTTCGGAGAAGATCTATATCCCTTTTACGGTCGGCGGCGGGATTAATGATGTGGAGACCATGCGCAAGATCCTGGCTAATGGGGCGGATAAAGTTTCGGTTAACACCGCGGCGGTAAATAATCCCGAGCTGATAACGCAGGGAGCGGAAAAGTTTGGGAGTCAATGTATCGTTGTGGCTATAGACGCAAAAAGAAACTCTGTCCTCCGAAGCTCGAGGAGCGAAGGAGGATGGGAAGTGTACACACACGGCGGCAGAACGCCAACTGGCGTTGATGCGGTTGACTGGGCAAAGAAAGCGGAGCGGCTGGGGGCGGGAGAAATTTTATTGACCAGCATGGATTGTGATGGGACAAAAGATGGCTATGAATTAAATTTAACTAAAGCCATTGCCGACGCGGTCGGGATTCCGGTGATTGCTTCTGGCGGGGCAGGTAAGGTTGAGCATATTTATGAAGCGTTTGTGCGTGGGCAGGCCGATGCCGCGCTTTTAGCTTCTTTGCTTCACTACCGCGAGTTGACTATAAAAGACATTAAGGATTATCTCGTTGATAAAAATATTACAGTCAGAACTTGATAACTATTTGCCCAAAAAGGGCCGGCTGGCCAGGGCCATGCGCTACTCGATTTTTGCCGGGGGCAAACGCTTTCGCCCCAGGCTTTGTTTTGCTACAGCCGAGGCTTTAGGCAAAAACCCCACGAGGATTTTGCCCATTGCCTGTGCCATTGAGATGATCCACACTTTTACTTTGATCCATGATGATCTTCCCGCTATGGACAATAGTGATTATCGCAGAGGCAAATTAGCTTGCCATAAAAAATTTGATGAAGCGACTGCGGTTCTGGCCGGCGATGCTTTAAATACGTTAGCTTTTGAAATTTTAGCCAGAGAGACAGGCGATGCAAAAGTAATTGCCGAAATTAGCCGGGCTTTATTGGGAGTTGTCGATGGTCAGGTGGCCGATATTGGGTCCGCAGATAAAAAGATCAGTTTAGCTAAATTGAAATCGATCCATAGACAAAAAACCGCGGCTTTGCTCAAAGCCTGCGCGCTCTCGGTGGCTATTTATTTGAAAGCTTCGCCAAAACAATTGAAAGCCTTAACCGCTTATGCCGAACACCTTGGTCTGGCCTTCCAGGTCGCCGATGATGTACTGGACGCTACTTCAACGCGGGAAAAACTGGGCAAACCGGTTAAAGCCGATCTTAAAAAAGGGTTTCCTTATCTGATAGGCATAGAAAAATCAATAAAATTAGCTCGCCGGGAAAAGAAAAAAGCGATCCAGGCGTTAAAAATCTTTGATGAAAAAGCAACTGCTCTGGTAAGTCTCGCGGAATATGTAGTGGAGAGGAATAAATAGTATGTATAAGCCAAACAAACAGGAATTTATTAAATTAGCTAAAACAGGGAACTTAATCCCGGTTCGCAAAGAGTTGCCCGTTGGAGATGAGACGCCGGTAACCGCTTTTCGCAAGATAGAGGGCGAATATTCTTTTCTGCTGGAATCAATTGAAGGAGAAGAAAAAGTCGCGCGGTATTCATTCATTGGTACCGGCCCTAAGTCCCGGGTGCAAACCCCAAAATCGTTGCTTGATATAAGAAAAACATTGGCCAGGTACAAGCCTGTGCCTATCCCTGGTTTGCCTCGCTTCCATGGAGGGCTGGTGGGCTACGCGGCCTATGATGTAGTCAGGGAAGTAGAAAAAATCCCGCATAAAAATCCGGATAAATTAAAAGTTCCCGACATGATGTTTTTGCTGACAGATACAACTGTTGCTTTCGATCATATTAAGAAAAAAATATTAATCATTGCCAACGCCCCTGTCAGGGGTGACGCGGCCAAAGCCTATCAAAAGGCTTGTCGGCGGATTGAAGGGCTGGGAAAGAAATTAAAACAACCTGTGCCAAAGGAAAAATCAACCCCAACCAAAAAGCAAATCGGGTTTACTTCAAATTTCACTCAGGCGGAGTATGAAGCCGTGGTGGAAAAAGCTAAAGAGTATATCCGTGCCGGTGATATTATTCAGGTGGTGCCGTCGCAAAGGTTGGTGGCCGAGTGCCAGACCGACCCTTTTTGTGTTTACGCGGTGCTGCGCAAAATTAATCCTTCACCCTACATGTTTTATCTCAAGTTTGGCAAAGTCCAAATTGCCGGCTCGTCTCCCGAAGTAATGGTTCGCCTGGAAGATGGCCTGGCTACCGTCCGGCCGATAGCCGGGACTCGCCGTCGCGGGAAAGATTTGGCAGAAGATAAGGCAATGGAAAAAGAGCTGCTGGCGTCTGAAAAGGAGCGGGCAGAGCATATAATGCTGGTTGACCTGGGCCGTAATGATCTGGGTCGGGTGTGTGAATACGGCACAGTTAAAGTTACAGAAGAGATGGTAATTGAGAAGTATTCACATGTTATGCATATTGTAAGCAATGTGGCCGGGCAATTAAAAAAAGATAAAGATGCGATTGATCTCTTGCGGGCAACTTTTCCTGCCGGTACGGTTTCCGGCGCGCCCAAAGTCCGGGCCATGGAAATTATTGATGAGCTCGAAAATGTTAAACGCGGCCCTTATGCCGGTTGCGTCGGCTACTTTGGTTTTTCCGGTGAAATGGACACGGGCATTACCATCCGCACTATTGTTTTTAAAAACAAAAAAGCCTATATCCAGGCCGGTGGTGGTGTTGTGGCAGACTCTATTCCTGCCGAAGAATACAAGGAAACCGTCAATAAAGCCCGTGCCATGCTGCGGGCTATTGAAATAGCTTCATGATTAACTTCCGAATGTTAAAGCTCTCGGATCTTTGGCTTTGGGCGGCTATGAGTGTGCTGCTGTTGATAGGTTTGCTGGCAATCTTCAGTTGTACTCATTCCTTACAGGCAAAGTTTGGCGTAGATTCTCTGCTCTTTGTTAAACGGCAATTGTTGTCATTATTAGTGGGCGGTGTTGGCCTGGCGATTTTTGCCTATTTTGATTATAAACGTTTTAAAAAAGCTACGCCGTACTTTTATGTTGGAATACTGGTGTTATTGGCCTTGATCCTATTTGCCGGCGGCAACGGCAAGAGTGCTCAACGCTGGTTTCAACTTGGTTCTTTTTCTTTTCAACCGTCCGAGCTGTCTAAAATTGTTATGGTTTTGGTGTTAGCGGCATTTTTTGCAAAGCGAAAAGAATTAAAGACTTTTTATGAAAACGGCTCACTTCTGCTTCTGGTCAGCCTCCCTTTTCTGTTGATTTTTAAGCAGCCGGACCTTGGCACAGCTCTGGTCTTTTTCTTTATTTTGGTCGGTATGTTAACCGCCTCCGGCTCGTCAACAAAACTTTTGGTTTTTCTGGTTACCCCCATGGTTTCTATAATGCTCCGGCCAATGCCTTACGTCTGGATCGTCTATCTATTAGCCATTGCTTTGGCGCTTTTTTTAACCAGAGCGAGTTTTTGGGATTGGTTGTTTGTTTTAGGGATCAATCTCGCAGTCGGCGTGGCCATGCCGTTTATTTGGGGGATGCTCAAGGCGTATCAGCGGCAGCGTGTCTTAGTTTTTCTTAATCCGGGGTTGGATCCGTATGGGGCGGGCTATCATAGTTTGCAATCTAAAATCGCGATTGGCAGCGGCGGATTGTTTGGTAAAGGTTTTCTGCGCGGCACGCAAACCCAGCTGCAATTTATTCCGGAGCAACACTCTGATTTTATTTTCTCTGTAATTGGAGAGGAGTTCGGGTTTATAGGCGCTTCACTTGTTTTGGCGTTATTCGCGATAATAGTCTGGCGAGCGGTGGTGATCGCGGGTGAAGCGGACACTCCGTTTGGCTCGTTGTTAGCTTACGGCGTCGCGTCTATGACCGCTTTCCATGTTATTGCCAATATCGGGATGACCCTGGGGTTACTTCCGGTAGTCGGCATGCCGCTGCCGTTTGTCAGCTACGGGGGATCTTCTCTCTTGATGAATATGATTTCTATGGGGCTACTGCAGAGTATTTCTATGAGAAGGCATAAGCTGATTTTTTAGAGCGTAAACTCCGCTTCAACCTCTCCAATAGCCTCAAAGGTTTCGTTGACCACAGAAACTATAACTTTTCTGGCTTTAACCCATTCCCCCTCTTTTTTCATAAAAACATTGCCGGTTAACGTTAAGGTCTCTTCACTGTCATCGTAAATCGCGCGATCAGATTTGGCTGCGCGGTCTTTTTGGGTAACAAAAACATTGCCGGATGCGTCTACCTTGCCATCCTGGGTGGAAAAAACAATTTCGTCCGAAGTTAAAACAGTTTGTTGCGTTAAGATTTGTTTGGCTTCGATATTCTTGAGTTTTTTTACCGTTGTTTCCTTTAAGATCGCCTGGGCTTTTCCAAAAACAGTTTTGCTCGACCCTTTCAGGGTGAGTGCTTTGTTCTTTTGTGAGTAAGTGCCTTCATTGGCCACGGCTATTTTTTTGCCTTGAACCACCTCGAGGCTCCCCTGCAAGGTCATAAGTTTTGTAATGTCAGTAAAAAACGAAGCGCGGCTGGCCTTGACCCTTGTTTTTATCCGGCCTTCCGCGACATTTAAATCAACATTGCCGTTCGCGTCCATTTTTTCCTCGTTGCTAAAATAGCGTATCTGGTCTGCCTTGAGGACGCCGTCTTTCCTTTGTAGCCGGATATTATCGGAAATGTCGGCGATATCTTTGCTATGGTCAATATTTATCTTGTCGGCATAAATAGAACTGTCTTTTTTGTGTAATTCAACATGCCCGGCCATTTCTGAGCGATCGTCATTGGGAATGTGTTTTAGGCAATCAGCTTTAAACCTGTTCCATTCACCGGGATCGCTGCATTTTGAAATTTTTCCCAGGTTGATGGAGGCCTTAAGCTCGGTCGCGCCCTGGTTTTGTCCTTCGGGAAAGCCAAAAACTTCTACAATATCAGTGCTGCGATAGGCTTTGGCGTAGGGTGCGGTAAGCTCTGTAACCACAACTTCTCCGGCGCGGTAAATTTTCCCCTTGCTTACGTGGTTTAGGAAAGTAATTTCCCTGTTTTTGTTTGACCAGCCTTCTGCCGCAAAGAATTCCCAGAGTCGCTTGCCTTCTTTTTTGCCGCTAATGCGGGTATTTTTGAATTCAGCGATTTTGGCTGTTTTTTCTTCAGTGAAATATTCCGACCCTTTTGGAGAGATTAACCAATAAGCAAAGCCCAAAACAATTAATGAAAAAATAGTGGCAAGATAAACAACTTTCCAGGATATATTTTCATCCATGGCGGCATTATAGCACGGTTGTGGAGATCGGCAAATAATGTTATAATCTTCTTTTGTTTTATAAAGAACTGAGGCGTTTAGCCTCAGGTTCCTAAATTTAAGGAGGAGTTTAAAATGGCAATCAAGGTTGGGATAAACGGGTTCGGCAGAATCGGCAGACAGGTTTTGAGCGCAATGGCGGACAAAGGGGTGTTGGGGCAAGAAATTGAGGTTGTGGCGGTGGTTGATGTCTCTACCGACGCCAAATATTTTGCTTATCAAATGAAATACGATTCAGTCCACGGCAGGTTCAATGGTACGGTTAAAGCCGCGGCTGATGATGTGCTGGAAGTTAACGGCAACAAGATCAAATGTATTATGGCGACTAAAGAGCCGGCTCAATTGCCGTGGAAAGCTCTAGGAGTTGAGTATGTGATTGAGTCAACCGGCTTATTTACAGACGCCGAAAAAGCTCAAGGCCATATCACGGCCGGCGCCAAAAAGGTCATTGTCTCCGCTCCCGGCAAAGGCGGTGTCAAGACCATTGTCATGGGTGTTAATGACAATGAATATAATTCCGCCGAACATCATATTGTTTCCAATGCTTCTTGCACTACCAATTGTTTGGCTCCTGTTGTCCAGGTGATCCTCAAAGAAGGGTTTGGCATTGAAACCGGTTTAATGACCACAATTCATGCTATGACCGCTACCCAGAAAACCGTTGACGGCCCGTCAAAAAAAGACTGGCGCGGCGGCCGGGCAGCTTCGATCAATATTATCCCGTCAACCACTGGCGCGGCTAAAGCTGTTGGCGAAGTTTTGCCAGTGACCAAAGGCAAGCTGACCGGGATGGCTTTTCGTGTCCCAATCGCGGATGTTTCTGTTGTTGACCTGACTTTCCGCACAGAAAAAGATACTTCTATCGAAGAGATAGACGCCAGGTTGAAGGCTGCGGCAAAAACCTATCTAAAGGGCATTTTGGGCGTAACTGACGAAGAAGTTGTCTCAACTGACTTTATCCACGACAACCGCTCTTCTATTTATGATTCTCTGGCAACCTTGCAGAATAATCTTAAAGGGGAGAAGCGGTTTTTTAAAATTGTTTCCTGGTATGACAATGAGTGGGGTTATTCATGCCGCGTGGTTGATCTGTTAAAGTTGATCGCCGGTATATAAGAAGTAATTTCTTATGCCTAAGAAAACGGTTGCGGATATCTCTGACAAGGAACTTAGCGGTAAGCGGATTTTTGTCCGCTGTGACTTTAACGTCCCTTTGGATGATAAACAGAAGATAACCTCTGATAAGAGAATCCAAGCCGCGCTCCCTACCATTAAATATCTTATTGATAAAGGTGCCAAGCTGATTTTAGCCTCGCATTTAGGCCGACCCAAAGGGCAGGTAAAACCGGAGTTTAGTCTGGCTCCTGTTCAGAAAAGATTATCCGAACTTTTAGGCAAAACAATTGCTATGACCCTTGACTGTGTAGGGGAAGAAGTGAAAAAAGCGGTAGCCGGGTTAAAAGATGGTGATGTTTTGCTGCTGGAAAATCTCCGTTTTCACAAAGAAGAAGAGAAGAATGATCCTGCGTTTGCCAAAGAATTAGCTTCACTCGCGGATATTTATGTCTCAGACGCGTTTGGCACGGTCCACCGCGCTCACGCTTCAACAGAGGGGATTGCCCATTACTTGCCGGCTTATGCCGGGTTTTTGATTGAAAAAGAGCTAAAGTTTTTGGGCGGCGCTTTAATTGAGCCCAAGCGGCCGTTTGTCGCGATTATTGGCGGGGCTAAAATTTCGGGCAAGCTGGAAGTCCTAAAAAGCCTGCTGAGCAAAGTTGATAAGCTGATTGTTGGCGGCGGCATGGCATATACATTCCTTAAAGCTAGAAACGTAGAGGTGGGCACGTCATTGGTTGAAGAAGAGTTGATTCAAGATGCCAAAGAAATACTAAAGGCCGCACTTGATAAAGATATTCCACTGTTATTGCCGACTGATCATGTTGTAGCTGATAAATTTACCGCAGATGCCAATATTCAGGTTGTTCCGCGCGCCACTATTTCCAAAGGTTGGCTGGGAGTAGATATCGGGCCGGAAACCATTTTAAAGTTTAGCGAAGCGATCAGAGACGCAAAAACAATTATCTGGAATGGTCCCATGGGTGTTTTTGAAATGGATAATTTTGCTAAAGGAACTATCGCAATTGCCCAAGCCGTGGCTGACGCTACTGCCAGAGGCGCTGTTTCAATTATTGGCGGCGGAGATTCCGCTTCGGCGGTGAAAAAAGCTGGCTTAGCAGATAAAATGTCTCATATTTCTACCGGGGGCGGAGCTTCTTTGGAGTTTATGGAAGGCAAAGTCCTTCCGGGCATCGCAGTCTTACAAGATAAATAGGCGCGGGGCGGTAGTTCAGTTGGGAGAACGCAGCGTTCGCAACGCTGAGGTCAGGGGTTCAACTCCCCTCCGCTCCACAAGGAAGGTTAGTAATGAAAAAAACCGAACAGACTCTGGTTGTTATTAAGCCCGATGGGATCAAAAAGTCTTTAACCGGGAATATTCTAACCAGGTTATCAGAAACAAAACTCCGTATTTTAGGCGCAAAAGTTATACATGTTTCCAGGGAATTGGCAGAAAAACACTATGCTCATCTGAAAGATAAGCCGTTTTTTGATGATGTGGTAAAGTATATTTGCGGAGAACACCACGGTTCGCAGTATAGCCGGGTCATGGCTCTGGTTTACGATGGTGAAAATGCCATTGAAAAAGTCAGAAAACTGGCCGGCACAACAAATCCGGAAGAAGCGGATCCTACAAGTATTCGCGGCCAATACGGCCGTTTGACGACTAAAGGTTTATTTGAAAATGTGGTGCATTGTTCAGCTAACGCAATAGAGGCTGAAAATGAGATCAAACTCTGGTTTGTTCCTGATGAAATTGTCGATGAAATTTTCCCGACCAGGTGTGTGGAAGAAAGCCTAAAAAGGCGTGTTTGGTCGTAACAAGCTTTTTGCCGTCATATCTTTCGGCTTCTTAAGCCCCAGCAGAGCCAAAACGGTTACCCCGACATCCGGCACAATGCCTTTAGCTTTTAGTGCAACTTGTTTTTTACCAAGCGCCCAGAGCGGGACGGGGTTTAGTGAATGTTGAGTGCTGACTTTGTGGTTTAGTTCCATCTCATCGGCATTCCCATGATCAGAAGTTATAATGAATATGCCGTCTTTGGCTGTCCAGGCCGGAACGAGTTTGGCCAGGCATTTTGCAAGATGGCCAATGGCCGCGGTTGCCGCTTGCAAATTACCGGTATGCCCGACCATATCTCCATTTTGAAAATTATGCACGATCAGAGAATATTTGTCCGATTCAATTGCTTTAAGCGCGTACTCGGTTTCGAGATAAGCGGTCATCTCTGGCGCCAGATCATAACGCTTGCCGCCTTCAGTTCTTTTTTTTAATTTTAAATCCCGGGCTAAATGACGATCCTCATTAGGGAAGGGTTCGGTGTGCCGGCCGGAGAACCAGCCGGTGACATGGGCGAATTTTTCTGGTCCCGCCAAACGAAGCTGCTTTAAGCCGGCTTGTGACACAATTTCCCCAACAGTGTGGGAGATGGGTTTTTCAGGAAAAGCGGTTAAAGCGTTTAAACCAGGATAATATTCTGTCATGGCGATAAAAACCAAACCTTTTAGCTTATTCTGCAAGGCTTGAATCGATTGGTAAGTCTTATCGTCAATTAGATTGGCCCCCTTTTTGTAATTAAAGAATTTTAAATCTTGTTCGCAAAAAGCGGTTGTTAATTGAATTGTTCTGTCTTGTCTAAAGTTAAAATATATCGCGGAATCTTTGGCCGACATCCCCTGGTAATCCCCGACAATTGTCGGACGGATAAATTCATCCGTTTGTCCGCGCTTGTAAGATTCTTCAATCGCTTCTCTGGCAGAGCCGGCCATAAACTCTCCTTGTCCATTAACTAATGTCCGCATAGCCAATAATGTTTTGTCCCAGGCCGTGTCGCGGTCCATCGCGATCTCACGCCCGATCACGGTAGTAATCTTAACCCCGGCCCCCAGCCCTAAATTTTCAAGCCTATCTTCCAGCATCTTCAGATAAACTTCACCGGCAGCTTTTGGGTTTGAATCTCGGCCGTCAGTTAATAAATGTATGGCCACATTTTTTAAACCGGCTTGTTTGATCAGCTTAAGGAGGGCAAACAGATGAGCAATGCTGGCGTGGACTGTGCCGCCGTGGCCTTGCAGCAGGCCAATGAGATGAAGGGTGGAGTTGTTCTGCCGGCAATTTTTAACCGCGCTAACCAGCGCTTCGTTCTTAAAAAATGATTTGTCTTTGATTGCTACATTGATTCTTTCGATTGACTGATAAACGATCCGGCCAGCGCCCATATTCAGGTGATTAACTTCGGAGTTGCCCATGGTTCCTTCGGGCAGCCCAACAGCCAGGCCGGAACATTCTAATTGAGCATAGGGCTTATTGGCAAAAAGGTTTGCTATGAATGGGGCTGTCCCTTGTTTGATGGCCCGATAGATGGCGTTGTTGGCATTGTCTTCTCCCAGAGCAAAACCATCTAAGATACACAGGTAGACTGGTGTATGTTTCATGTTCTTTTTATTCTACTATATAATATAGTGTTTGACAAAGGGAAGGCTCTGGTTTAAAATAACACGCAAATGAGAGGGTTATTATTATTACTGCAGATTATTTCGGCGGTAGCTTTAATTATTTCGGTTCTATTGCATACGGCAAAGGGAGAGGGGTTGGGCGGCATTGGTGGTTCGGCCAAAATTTTTGGCACGCCCAAGGGTATGGAAAAGGGGCTCGATCGCGTTACCTGGGGGTGCGCTATTACTTTTCTGTCTGTGTCTATTCTCCTGGCAATCTTGAAAATTTGATTAGGAGGTAAAGTAATGACCGTGCAGGGCTTAGTCGCTTCTCTCAATCAGGTTTTCTTTAGTGTTTATCCGCTGGTATCCAATCTTATTTTAGCTTTGTTATTGCTTTTGACCGGTATTCTAATCGCTAAGGGGCTGGGCAGCCTAACCACGGTGGCTTTTAAGACAGTTGGCCTGGATAACGCGGCCGAAAAAACCGGCCTGGTGGAGATTTTACAAAAAGGCAATATAAAGAGTAATGTCTCACAATTGCTGGGTGAGCTGGTTTATTGGTTTATTGTTTTTGTGGTGGTAATCGGCGTGGCCGGTATCTTTGGTCTGGCAGTTGATTCGGTGCTCAATTCTATTTTTACTTATATGGGGATCGTATTTCTAGCTGCCTTGATTTTAGGGGTGGGCTTGTTTTTGGCCAGCTTAATCTCCGGGATTGTCCGGGTTATTATGAGCAACCTGGGGCTTGAAGGGGCCAAAACCGCTTCCCGCATTATCTATTATATTGTTATTATTTTCACTTTCCTGGCAGCCTTGGGTGAATTAGGTTTCTCGCCTGATTGGACACCTCAGATCGGAGTGATCCTGGGTATGCCGGCCCTGGCCGCGGCCATTGCCTTTGGTCTGGGCTGCAAAGACATGGCGGCAGACTTTCTTTATAATTTGTTTAAAGGGAAATAGAGTTTTTAGTACCTGGTAACGCTAGAAAAGAAAGGAGGTGAAATAAATTGAAAAAAATTATTTTGTTGGCTTTCGCGGTAATGTTGGCCACTACTCCAGTTCTGGCTGGGATAAACATTGGGTCTTCTATAGGATTCGCCACATTGAATTTAGGTCTTAATGACAATATAACCGTGATTCTTGGTGCAAACTATATCTCAACTGCTGGAGTATCAATGACCGGTCTGTTGGGGAAAGTGAACTATAACCTGGCTAAAGCAGGTGAGGTTCAGCCAAACGTTGGGTTGTATTATACCACCAACGGAGCAGCAGCAGCGACAACCACTATTGGGTTGACTTGGGGTGTCTTGACTCCTTTAACCTCCAGTCTATCAATTGGCGCCGACTTTGTTTTGGCCAGTTCTACTTCAGCAGCTGGTGTTAGCACTACGAGCATTCTGCCAGCTGTTGCCGTCGCCGCTACCTATAGTCTCTAGGAATTAAACGGATCTGTTTAATAGGAAGTTCCTCATTTGGCGCAAGCTAGATGAGGGGCTTCTTTTATGCTAAAATAGACTGATGATTGGCCAAATGTTGCTTTTTTGCGCGGCGGCGTTATTTTCGTTTTTGTTAACTTTCCCCGTAATTTGGGTTTTGAAATTACTGCACCTCAACCAGTCTATCCGCCAGGAAGGCCCGCCAAACCATCAGATTAAAACCGGGACTCTAACCATGGGTGGTATTGGTTTTATCTTAACTATAATTATTTTTACCATTATATTTATTAGCTTTGAGTTTAACTTGAGATATTTGGCTTTAATCCTGCTGGTGCTTGGCTTTGCCGGCATTGGCCTAACAGATGATCTTATGAAAGTTTTTAGACATCAAAATCAGGGGCTGACATTTTGGCAGAAGATTATTGTCCAAACTATTTTTGCCGCGATATTCTCTGCGTTTTTGGTAATGCAAGGCCATTATTTAATAAATCCTGCGCTTTATGTCCTACTGTCTACGTTCTTAATTGTTGGTACGGCTAACGCTACCAATCTTACGGATGGTTTAAATGGGCTTCTGGCAGGCACAGCCACGATTGCCTTTATTGTCTTTGCTTTGGTGGCGGAAAAACTTGCTTTGTCGGACGCGGTGACATTTTGTGTCCTGTCCGCCGGAGCAATAGCGGTTTTTTTGTATTTTAATTTCCCGGAAGCCAAAGTCTTTATGGGTGATATTGGCTCTTTAGCCATAGGCGCGGCTTTAGCCGGGATTGCCATTATTATGCATAAAGAGTTATTGTTGGCTGTTATCGGTGGAGTCTTTCTAGTTGAAGCGCTATCCGTAATTATGCAGGTGGCCGGTTATAAGCTTTGGCGACGACGCGTCTTTAAAATGGCCCCCATACATCATCATTTTGAGCTAATGGGTTTTTCTGAATTCAGTATAGTTATTGGGTTTTGGGTAGTGGGGATTATTTTAGGTATAGCAGGAGTGTTAATCGGATGAGAGGGATAAGGGTTTTAGTCCTCGGCTTTGCCAGAAGCGGCATAGCGGCGGCGAAAAAACTGGTTTCACTTGGAGCAAAAGTTATATTGAGTGAGGTTAAGCCCGAGTCAAAAGTTGATTCGGCGATGGTTAAAGAACTACGAACGTTGGGAGTTGATCTGGAATTTGGAGGCCACACCTTTTCGCCTGTTGATCTAATTGTGGTTAGCCCGGAGATCCATTTGGATATCCCTGTTCTTGAGCGGGCCAGACGAAAGAATATCCCAATTATTTCAGAGATTGAACTGGCTTATCGTTTGCTTAAAAAGCCGATTATCGCGGTGACCGGAACAAACGGAAAAACAACGACCACGACGCTGATCGGTGAATTGTTAAAAGCCGGCGGCAAAAAAGTTGCGGTAGCTGGCAATATTGGCAACCCCATGGTCGAAGTTGACGATGCCAATCTTGATTATATTGTGGCCGAAATCAGCAGCTATCAGCTTGAAACTACGGTTGATTTTAAACCCTGGATCAGCGTTATTCTCAACATCCAGCCGGACCATCTTGAACGCCATAAGTCTATGGCGGAATATATTAAACAAAAAGCGAAAATCTTTGCCAACCAGTCGGCTGATGATTACCTGGTGTATAATCTGGACGAGCCTCAAGTCGCGGCCACGGTTAAATCCGCCAAAGCCAAGCTTGTTGCTTTCACAAAAAACCGGGCTGAAATCATTGCCTTGCGGCCGGCAGAAATTAAAATTCCCGGCAGGCATAATCTGGAAAATGCTTTAGCCGCGGCCCAGGCCGCCTATCTCTGTGGAGTTGATAAAAATACGGTGGCGGATGGTTTAAAAACTTTTCCGGGTGTGGAACATCGCATTGAGTTTGTCGCCAAGATCAAGGAAGTTGAATATTATAACGATTCCAAGGCTACAAATCCCGATTCAACCCTGGTTGCTTTGGAAACTTTCGCGGGCAGAGGGATTGTGCTTATCCTGGGGGGCAAAGATAAAGGGGTGCCTTTGGCTGTTTTGGCGAAGCATGTTAAAGCCGGAGTTAAAGAAGTAGTGTTGTTGGGTGAAGCCACTCAAAGATTTAAAAAAGAGT
>Ga0155959_164_pt2 | contig 16277 bp, 16 predicted proteins | sample RifCSPlowO2_02_FD_107613 | JGI IMG/M metagenome (GOLD analysis project Ga0155959, IMG submission 107613) | candidate division WOR-1 bacterium RIFCSPLOWO2_02_FULL_46_20
CTATGCGGGGGGAGGGATGGGGGCGCAGCCCCGACTGGGCCAAAAACTTGAAGATTTTATTCCTGCCCGGCAAGTCGGCGCTGCGGTTGAGGCGATAAAAAATATTTTTGACCGCCGGGGGGACCGCAAAGACCGACACCACAATCGCTTGAAATTTCTCATTGAAGCTTTAGGTTTTGAGGAATTCAAACGTTTGTATCGGGCCGAATTCGCGAGATTAATGTCAGAGGGCGGCGTCGTTTTGCCGGAAATAAAGCCGCCGCGCTTGGGGACAGAGGGGGAGGCGCCGGCTGGGGGCGGCCGGGACTATCAGGCGTTTCTTGATTACAGTGTGCGGCCCATGAAGCAAAAAGGGTACGCGCTGGTTACTTTGCGCGTTCCGCGCGGCGATATCGCGGCGGCAACCCTCCGGAAAATCGCGGCGTTAAGCGCGGATTTTCCGGGCATTGAATTCCGCACTAACCAAAGCCAAAATCTTCTTATCACCTGGGTGAAGCAAAGAGACCTCTTTCAGCTTTTTAAAAAACTGGCGGTGATTTTGACTGATTTCCTTTATCCGGCAACCCTGCTTGATATTGTCGCTTGCAAAGGAGCTCTAACTTGCAACCTGGGAATCTGCAACTCGCCGGGGCTGTCGGTGGAAATTGAAAAAATGATCCAGGCCGAATTCGTCGGGACCGAGGTTTTTAAAAAAATAGACCTGAAACTGAACGGTTGTCCCAATGCCTGCGGACAGCATCCGGTGGGTAAAATCGCTTTCTACGGCCTGGTGAAGCGCTTTGATAACCGCCCCGTCCCGTTTTATAAGCTCCTCCTGGGCGCGGGGAAAAAAGGGGAGACGATAAATTTGGCTGAAGAAGTTGGCCAACTGCCGGCCAGAAATGTCGTGGTTTTCTTAAGGGAGTTTCTGGCTCGTCTCGAGGAAAAATTGAAGCGGGGGGCGAGTCTCTCCGATCTCCTGGCAGGCGAAGCTCAAGAGCTGGCGGTAGAGATATTGAAAAAATACGAGCAGGTGCCGACGCACGCGGAGAGCCGCGATTTCTACATTGATTGGGGTGGCCAGGAAGAGTTTTCCCTGGCCGGAATCGGTCCGGGCGAATGCGGCGCGGGCGTAATTGATATGATCGAGGCCGATCTTAAGGACGCCGACTGTCACCTGGCGGGCGCCGCGCCGCAAGATCTTTATCAGTCCCTGATTTACTCCGCCCGCGCTTTGCTGGTGGTCAAAGGTCTCGAACCCAAAAACGACAGCGCGACCCTCTTGAATTTTAAAACTAGTTTTATCGAAGAGGGAATAATTGCCTACCGCTTTAAAGATATTTCCGAGGTTGCCCTGTCTATCTTGAAAAGGGAAATCAGTGATAGCGAGGCCCGGGCTTACGTCCGGGAGCTTTATGAAGAAATTACCGCCGCTTATCGGCAGATGGACAGCAGTTTTAATTTTTCCCTGCGCGCAGAAATCAGGCAAGAGGCGGCCAGGGTGGCGCCAGCGGAGGAACGAGTTGACCAGACAGAAATATTGATGGACTTGCGGGGGATTAAGTGCCCGATAAATTATGTCAAAGCTAAATTAAGATTGGAAACAATGCCCAAGGGCGAAAAACTTCTGCTATACTTGGATCCGGGGGAGCCGATCAGGAATGTGCCTGCCAGTCTTAAAAATGATGGTCAAGACGTCATGAAGATAGAAGAAAAAGCCAATTATTTCACGGTCCTGGTCAGGAAGGAGGTCTAGACCAAATCCCGCTTGACAAGGTATCTTTTTAATTTATAATATGACTAAATCGGTCATATTAATATGAACAAAGAAAAAGAAGCAAGAGTCCTCGATAATTTTGTAAAGGTGTATTGCCGGGAAAAGCACGGTTCGCTGGATTTGTGCGCCGAATGCGGCGATCTTTTGATCTACGCGGCAAAGCGTTTGCGGCTCTGCCGTTATGATCCCAAGCCAAAATGCAAAGATTGCCGGACGCATTGCTATGTTCCGGGGTATCGTGATAAAATTCGAGCGGTGATGCGGTTCTCCGGCCCGCGGATAGTTGGGCGGGGATGGCTTGATTGGTTAAGGGGGAAAATTTATTTTAATCAATAGGAGGGTTGATTACGCGCTTAGAAGTTTGCTGTTTTTAGCCAAGGTAAAGGATGGGAGTTGGAGTTCAACCCAAACGATCAGCAAGAAATTTAAGATCCCGCAGAAGTTCCTGGCCAAAATTATTAACGCGCTTTCCCGCGCCAGGATTATTGAGACCCAGCGCGGCAAAACTGGCGGGGTGCGGTTATTAAATAAAGAAGTCTCGGTGGCTGATGTCATAAAGCTTTTGAATTTAAGGTTTTCGCTTAATAAATGCCTGGGCAAGGGTTTTACCTGCTTTCTTAAAAAAACCTGCCCAACGCACAAACTGTTCAAGCTGGTCGAAAAGGAACTATTCGAAAAATTGAACGCTGTCACGATCGCTCAACTGATTTAGATGAACAATGTCAAAACGTAAGATCATCAAAATCGATGAAGATAAATGCGACGGCTGCGGCTTATGCATTCCCAACTGTCCGGAAGGGGCGATGCAAATAATTGACGGCAAAGCCCGCCTGATCAGCGATCTCTTTTGCGATGGATTGGGCGCTTGCCTTGGCCATTGTCCGGTTGGCGCGATCACGGTGACCGAGCGGGAGGCCGAGCCGTATAACGAAGCCAAAGTGATGGAGAACATCATCAAAGGCGGGCCGAACGTGATCAAGGCCCATCTAGAACACTTAAAAGATCATGGCGAAGATAAGCTTTATAAGGAGGCGATAACCATTCTAGAACATAAAAATATCCCGGCCCCTGCGGTTTGCGGTTGTCCCGGCGCGGCGATGCAGGATTTTTCTGATCGAGAGTCGTCGGCAGGCGACTTGTCCGGATCACGGCCCTCACAGTTAAAACAGTGGCCGGTCCAATTGCACCTGGTTTCGCCGACGGCTCCTTATTTCCAAGGAAAAGATGTCGTGTTGGCGGCCGATTGCGTGGCTTATTCACTTGGCGACTTTCATAAAAATTATCTTAAAGGGAAAAGCCTGGCGATCGCCTGTCCGAAGCTGGATGAGGAACAGGATATTTATGTGGAGAAAATAGCCGCCATGATCGATGAAGCTAAGATCAACACGCTGACCGTGATGATCATGGAGGTGCCGTGCTGCGGGGGCTTGCTGCAAATCGCCAAGCAGGGGGCGGCCAAAGCGCAAAGAAGGATCCCGCTCAAAACAATTGTGGTCGGCCTGCAGGGGGAGATACAAAAAGAAAGCTGGGAGGGATAGAGATGAAAAGATTTCTGGAGTCCATTAAAAAAAGAAACGGCAAAGTTGTCCCTTTTGACCGCGCCAAGGTCGAGTCGGCGATTTCTAAAGCGTTTAAAGCGGTAGGGACTGAAGATGTTAAACTCACCCTTCAGCTGACCGAGCGAATTATTCACACGTTAAAGAAAAATTACGGCTATGATATCCCAACGGTCGAACAAGTCCAGGATATTGTTGAAGCGGAATTAATCGGGGCTGGACTAGCGGAATGCGCCAAAGCCTACATCTTGTACCGCAGCCGCCGGTCAGAACTTCGGGAATCACAGGCTTTTCTCAATAAAGTTGACACGATTATTCAAGGCTATGTTGGTCAATCTGACTGGCGCGTGGCCGAGAACAGCAATACCTCTTATTCAATCTCTGGTTTACAGGCGCATATTTCCGGCGCGGTGATAGCGGAATACACCTTAAAATATATTTATCCCAAAGAGATCGGCCAGGCCCACCGCTCCGGCGATTTCCATATCCATGATTTAAGCATGGGGACTTTTGCCGGTTATTGCGCCGGCTGGTCCTTGCGCCAGCTGCTGGAACTGGGTTTTAACGGCGTCCCCGGCCGGATCTCCGCTAAACCAGCCAAGCATTTTAACGCCGCTTTAGGCCAGGTGGTCAATTTTCTGGGAACCTTGCAGAATGAGTGGGCCGGCGCCCAGGCTTTTTCTTCTTTTGACACTTACCTCGCGCCGTTAGCGGCCAAAGACGGGCTGAATTATCAGCAGATCAAGCAGGCGATCCAGGAATTTGTTTTCGCTATCAACGCGACTTCGCGCTGGGGGAACCAGGTTCCTTTTACTAACATCACTCTTGATTGGACCGTGCCTGAAGATCTGGCCGATCAGCCGATCATTTACGGCGGTGAATATCTCCAGGACGAGACTTACCGCCAGTTCCAGCCGCAAATGGACATGATCAACAAGGCTTTTATCGAGGTGATGATCAAAGGTGATAAAGACAGTCGGATCTTCACTTTTCCTATTCCCACTTATAATATCACTAAAGATTTTGACTGGGAGAGCGAGAACGCGCTGCTCCTCTTTGCCATGACGGCAAAATACGGTATCCCTTATTTCCAAAATTTTATTAACAGCAGCCTTAATCCCTCTGACGTGCGCAGTATGTGCTGCCGCCTGCAGCTAAACCTGCGCGACCTGATGACCAAAACCGGCGGCCTCTTCGGATCAGGCGAGAAAACCGGCAGTATCGGCGTGGTCACGATCAATTTACCGCGGCTGGGTTATCTTTCGAAAAGCGAAGCGGAGTTTTTTGAACGGCTAGACAATCTGCTCTATCTGGCCAAGGAATCCCTCGAGATCAAACGCAAAGAAGTCTCCAAACATATGAATGCCGGGTTACTCCCTTGGTCCAAACGCTATCTGGGGAACCTTAAACATCATTTTTCCACCATTGGCCTGGTGGGGATGCACGAATGTTGTTTGAATTTCCTGGAGGAAGGGATCGAGAGCGAGGCGGGCAAGACTCTCGCCCTTAAAGTCTTGGATTTTTTCCGGGCCAGATTGGCCCTGTTCCAGGAAGAAACCGGCCATATTTATAACCTGGAAGCGACCCCGGCGGAAGGGACCGCTTACCGTCTGGCGCGCCTCGACAAAAAACTTTTTCCAGAGATAAGGACCTCCGGCGCCAGCGAGCCATATTACACCAACTCGACCCAATTGCCGGTCGGCTTTACCGACAGCGTGCTTGAAACCCTGACCCATCAGGACGAACTGCAGACAAAATATACCGGCGGCACTGTCGTGCACGTCTTTTTAGGCGAGCGCTTACCCTCGGCCGAAAGCTGCCGGCAACTGGTAAAGAAGATCGCGTACAAATTCCATCTGCCGTATTTTACGATCACTCCGACATTTAGTATTTGTCCCGTACACGGCTACATAAAAGGAGAGCATTATACCTGTCCAATCGAAATAAACAAGTCTCTCGACTCCGCTCGAGACAAGGAGGTGAAAGAAAATGCCACAGAAAGCCAATTTGCCAGAGACAGAGAGCTGCAATATGCGCACTGAAGTTTACAGCCGCGTGGTCGGTTATTTCCGTCCGGTGCAGAACTGGAATAAAGGGAAAAAGGAAGAATTCAGGGACCGCCAGCCATATCAAGCGAACCCGCAAGAAACAGCGTGATGAAAGAATGAATAATTACCGCGCCCGCGCGGTCATAATACTGGCTCTTGTGTTTGAGTCCGTCTTGGCTTACAATGTAAGATAACGTGACGGAAAGATTGTTCTGGCTGGTTAAATTAAGATGGATAGCCGCGGCCGGGGTTGTACTAACTGTTTTTATTGCCGACCATATTCTAGGCATTAGGCTGCCCGCTTATATTCTCTACTCTGCTATTTTATTCCTGGCTTCATATAATTTGCTTATTTATATTATTTTGGTTTCGATCAATAAGCGCAAGGTTGAGTTGTCTGTTTACTCGGATTGGCTGGCCAACCTTCAAATTTCATTGGATCTTTTGATTTTAGCGGTCTGCATACATTTTTCCGGAGGAATAGAGAACCTTTTTATTTTTTATTTTATTTTTCATGCAATAATAGCCAGTATTTTGCTTTCTCGGCGGGCAGCTTTTTTACAAGCTACTTTTACAGTCTTTTTGTTTTTGTTGATAGTTAGCTTGGAATATCTCGGAATCATGCCCCATTATCCTTTGAGCGGTTTTATCACGGCGGTGCTTTATAATAATCTTTTATATGTTGTGGAAATTTCTTTTGTTTTTATCAGCACGATATATATTGCTGTTTACATGGCTACGTCGGTGGCTAACCGGCTAAAGACAGTTAATCAGCTACTCAAAGAAAAAGATCGGATTAAAAGCGAGTATGTTTTGAGGGTGACTCACGACATTAAAGAACATTTGTCTGCTATTCAGGGGTGCATCGATCCGGTGGCTAGCGAAATTTGCGGGCCTTTGGCAGAGCAACAAAAAAACTTATTAAATCGCGCTAGCCGACGAACTCTAAAACTATTGTTTTTCGTGCGCGCCTTGCTTGATATTACAAAATTAAAATTAACCAGAGAGCTTAAGGCGGAGGTCCTACATTTATCTGATATTATTGAGCCGCTCCTTGAGGATGCCAGGGTCAGAGCGCACGAGAAGAACGTGGCTTTTGAAGTGGTGCTGCCGGAATTTTTAGGTTGCATCAATGGAGTTGGAATCTATCTGGAAGCTGCTTTGTCTAATCTTTTAGTAAATGCCTGCAAATATACTTTAGCTGGCGGCAAAATTACCTTTGTTGTTGAAGACCAAGGGGACAACTATCAAATAAAAATTATAGATACCGGAATTGGAATTCCCAAAGACGATTTGCCCTGTATTTTTGAAGAGTTTCATCGGGCTAAGAATGCCCAGGCAATTGAAAAAATGGGGACAGGTTTAGGCCTGGCGATGAGTAAAGAAGTGGTTGAAATGCATCAGGGAAAGATCTGGGTTGAGTCGAGGGAAGGTGAGGGGACAACTTTTTTTGTCAGCCTGCCCAAGCGCACCTAAAATTTGATATTGAAATCTTATTTAAACAATTGTAGAATGGGGTCTGTGAAAAAAATCGCAAACCAAAAGATATTTATATGAAAATTGTCGTTTGCATAAAACAGGTTCCCGATACGACCGACGTAAAAATCGATCCGGTCACCAATACTTTGATCCGTGAAGGGGTTCCTTCTATCCCCAACCCCTATGATATGCACGCGCTGGAAATGGCCCTCGAGATCAAAGACCGTTATGGCGCGGAGGTTATTGTCGTCAGCATGGGGCCGCCGCAGGCCAGGGCAGTTTTAAAAAAAGCCATTTCGCTCGGCGCTGATGAAGCGATGCTCTTGACCGATCGGGCTTTTGCCGGCGCCGATACCTGGGCGACCAGCTACGCTCTGGCGGGCGCGATCGCCAAAATTAATCCTGATATTGTTTTCTGCGGCAAGCAGGCGATCGATGGCGACACCGCGCAGGTCGGGCCCGGGATCGCCACTCGCCTTAACTTTTCGCAATTAACTTATGTCTCTGATTTTAAAAGCGTTGATGTCGAGAAACATGAGATAACTGTGGTTCGGAAATTGGAAGAAGGGGTGGAAACGGTGGCCGCGCGTTTGCCGGCGCTTTTGACAGTGCTCAAAGAAGCCAACGAAATCCGCTACGCTTCCCTGCCCAATCTGATGAAATCAGTCAAATACGAGCCGCCGATCTGGGATAATAAAATAATCGGGCTTGATGCTAATTTACTCGGCTTAAAAGGGTCGCCCACCCAAGTCGTCAAAATTTTCAGCCCGCCTCTGCGCGAGGGCGGCAAATTAATTACAGCCAGTGAAGCGGAAATAAAAAAGATCGTCGGGCAGCTTATGCCGCAAATTAGATCGGAGGCAAGTTGTGCCGTCTAATTTAGAGGAATACCGCGGCGTCGCGGTTTTTATCGAGCAGTCGCGCGGCAAGATTGCTGTGGTGGCGTTTGAGCTGTTGGGCGAGGGGCGCAAGTTGGCGGATAAGCTGGGAGTTCCCCTGGCCGGTATTTTACTGGGAGACAACGTTCATTCCCTCGCGGCGGAAGTTATCCAGTACGGCGCGGATGCGGTTTATCTGATCGCTGACCACCGGCTGAAAAATTATACTACCGCGGCCTATCTTGCGGCCTCGCTCGATATCTGCCAAAAATATAAACCCGAGATCTTACTGCTCGGGGCGACCACCATGGGAAGGGATCTGGGCGGAGCTCTGGCCACCAAACTTGGGACGGGTCTCACGGCCGACTGCACCGGTTTGGATATTGAAGAAGGGACCAGGAATTTAAAGCAGACCCGGCCGGCTTTTGGCGGCAACATCCTGGCGACCATTATGACCAAGCGTCATCGCCCCCAAATGGCGACGGTGCGGCCGCGAGTCATGGTTGCTCTGCCGCCTGACGCGCGGCGGACCGATAAAATTATAGAAGAAAAAATGCCCGCGTGCGATCTTCCTGCCCGGGTGCTTGACTTTGTCTGCCAGATAAAAACCGACGCGCCGCTCGAAGATGCCGAGGTTATTGTTGCCGGCGGAAAAGGGATGGGCGGGGCAAAAAACTTCGCGCTGTTAAAAGAGCTGGCAGATTTGTTGGGCGGGGTGGTGGGGGGATCGCGCAAAGCGGCTGATGCCGGCTGGGTGCCGGTCAGCGCGCAGGTTGGCCAAACGGGCAAGACCGTCCGACCCAAGATCTATTTTGCCTGCGGCATTTCCGGCGCGATCCAGCATCTGGTCGGGATGCAGACTTCCGATGTTATCGTCGCCATCAATACTGACAGGGAAGCGCCGATCTTTAGGCTGGCCACCTATTCCATTGTGGGAGATCTCTTTGCTGTGCTGCCGATCTTTATCAGCCAATTTAAGGAGAGACTAAAATAGCGGACAATAAATTTGACGCGATCGTTGTTGGCGCCGGCCCGGCAGGCGCTTCCACCGCCCTGGTGCTGGCGCAGAACGGCCTCAATGTCGCTCTTGTCGAGCGCGGTGATTTTCCCGGCTCTAAAAATGTCATGGGCGGCCAGATCTATAGCCGTGCCTTGAATGAACTCGTGCCGGAATTCTGGAAGGAGGCGCCGCTCGAGCGCTACGTGACGGAAAAACGTTTTTGGTTTTTGTCTAAGGATTCCAAGGTTTCCGTTTCGCACAAAACCCCTAAATTCGCGCAGCCGCCATACAACAGCTGTACGGTTTTGCGCGCGAAATTTGATAAATGGTTTGTTGGGAAGGCGATTGAAAAAGGGGCGTTTTATATCCCCGAAACACTGGTGGAAGAGGTGATTCGCAATGCCCAGGGTATAATAATCGGGGTCAAGACCGGCCGAACCGACGGCGAACTTTACGCGCCGGTGGTGGTGGCGGCCGACGGCGTCAATTCGCTGCTGTCCAAAGCTGCCGGTTTCCATACTGAAATATCTCCTGAAAATGTGGCGCTGGCGGTTAAAGAGATTATCTCCATGCCTAAAAACCGGATCCAGGACCTTTTTGACCTGGAAGGCGATCAGGGTTTGACGATTGAGATCGCCGGTGAGATCACTAAAGGAATGGTGGGGGTAGGCTTTATCTACACCAATAAAACCACGCTTTCAGTTGGCGTCGGCTGTATCCTCTCCGACTGGGTGAATTATAAAATTAGCCCGTACGATCTGATCGAAGAGATGAAAAATCATCCGGTGGTAAAACCCCTCTTGGCAGGCGGGCAAACCCGCGAATATCTGGCGCACCTGATCCCGGAGGGGGGCTACAACGCCATGCCAATTCTCTGCAGTGACGGCTTTTTGGTGGTGGGTGATGCCGGGATGATGGTCAATGGTTTGCACCAGGAGGGGTCGAATTTGGCGATGACTTCCGGCAAATTGGCGGCGGAAACTATCCTCGAGGCGCATCGCAAATGGGATTTTTCCGCGCGCGGCCTGTCTTTATACAAAAAAAAGTTGACTGAAAGTTATGTCATGAAGGATCTAAAAAAATACCGCAACAGTTACACTTACCTCGAAAGCAATCGCCAGCTGTTGACGCTGTATCCGGAGATCATCAATGAAGCGGCGACTGAATTTTTGACGGTCGATGGTGTGCCGAAACGGGAGAAACAAAGGAAAATTTTCTGGTCGACGCTAAAAAAACGGAGTTTATGGGGCTTGGCGAAAGACGCCTTTTCGGCCTGGAGAGCTTTTGGTTAGGAGATGAATTATGAAATTAGAAGATAAATTGTTTTTGGATCGCTATGTGGTGGATAGTCTGCCGCATCTTAAGATTATTAATCCGGACCTCTGCGCCATGTGCCAGAAGAAACAGTGCCTTTACACCTGTCCGGCGCAGGTCTACAAGCTGGAAGAGGGGAAAATTGTTGTTTCTTACGAGGGTTGCGTTGAATGCGGAACCTGCCGGATAATTTGCAATGAATATAATAATTTGGAATGGCGCTATCCGCGCGGCGGGTTCGGTATCTCTTACAAATACGGTTAAAAAAAGGAGGAAATGATCATGGAAACGACACATACACGAGAGGAAATCTTACAAACTTTAGCAGCGACAGAATTTGGCGTTGTGGCAACGCTCGAAGCTGGTCGGATTAAAACCCGGGCCATGCACTTCGCGGTAGATGGTGATCTTAATTTTTATCTGGCGACACTCAAGGGTGATCCCAAGGTCAAGCAATTTCTCGACAATCCAACGGCTTCTATTTTAGTGATCAAGGGTGACCAGGGATTTTTTGAGGCGAAGGAGGTTGAGGTTACAGGTGCGGCTGAGCTTTTAGCTAATAAAAATGAGCGCGAGGCCGCCTTGGATCTCCTTATGACCCGATCGCCGGTGGTGGCAAATATGAAGCAGGGAGGCGCGCTGGATTTACTCTCTGTTGTTAAAGTTGTGCCCAAGACCGTTAAATATCGGGTCGTTCAAGAAGTTATTAGAGGCGTGGGCCCGACAGTAATTAATTTCGGCGAGCGCGAGCTGGCCGCTCATTACTATCTCGGCTGGGACAACTTCAAGAAAAATTTAGTTGCCTGGATCACCGAAATGCGCGTTCCTTTTCTCACGGCGACAGTGATCCCGGTTGTGCTGGGCGCTTTAGTCGCCTGGACAAGCGCGAATGTGTTTCACTGGGGATATTTTCTTTTAACCCTTCTGGGGATAACTTGCCTGCACCTGGGGACCAATGTCATTAACGACTATTTTGACCACCGGAGCGGGAATGACGAGATCAACACCGAATATGTCCGGCCTTTTTCCGGCGGGAGCCGAATGATCCAAAAGGGTTTGCTCAAACCCGGCCAGGTTTTAGCGGCGGCCTTGCTCTTTTTTGGCCTGGGCAGTTTGATCGGGCTTTATTTAACTCTCTTGAGAGGCAATGTCATTTTGCTCCTTGGCGTCATCGGAGTTTTTTCGGGCTTCTTTTATTCAGCGCCTCCTTTTCGTCTGGTAAATCGGGGCATAGGAGAATTGGTCGTAGGGCTGAACTTCGGGATTCTGGTGACGCTCGGTTCCTATTATGTCCAGACCCAGCAGCTGGCACTTGAACCGGTGCTGGCAGCATTGCCAGTCTCTTTGCTGATCGCCGGAGTATTATATATTAACGAATTTCCTGACTACGCGGCGGATAAAAAAGTGGGCAAGGATACTTTGGTCGTCAGATTGGGCAAAGAGCGGGCGGTTAACGGTTATGTTATTATCATGTCCCTGGTTTTTCTTTCCGTTATCACTTTGGCCGCTTTGCGCTTGATTTCGCCCTTCTCTTTGTTGATCTTCCTTGTCCTGCCGCGAGTGGTGCGAGCGATCAGGGTGGCCCGTTTAAATTTTGCGCAAACACTTTATCTTATTCCGGCTAACGCGGACACTATATTAAGTCATTTATACGGCGGAGGATTGATTTCTCTGGGTTATGTGCTGCATAAATTTATTTTAGGTTGAGGGTGGTTTTTTTCGAGATAAGTTAAGATGGAACTGGAAACAATTTATAAACCGATAAAAAATGAGCTGGCAGAAACAGAGGCTCGGATCAAGAGAGCGCTGATCAATAGTGATATTTTTTTTTCGGCTCCAGGGGAACACCTGTTGCGGGCCAAAGGAAAACGACTGCGGCCGGCTTTGGTGCTGCTGTGCGCGAAGCTGGGAAAGCGTAATTCAGAAAAAGCGGTAGATTTGGCAGCGGCGCTAGAGTTGATTCATACCGCGACCCTGGTTCATGATGATATTATTGACAATGCGAAAGTCAGGAGGAAACTCCCTTCGTTGGGCGTTAAATTCGGCCTTGACACATCTATTCTTTTTGGGGATTTTTTATTTTCCAAAGCCTTTGAGATTGTTTCCGATCTTAAAATTGGGAGCATCAGTTCGGTTTTGCTGCGGACGACGAGCGCTATCTGCCAGGGAGAAATACGGCAACTCGCCCGGGCGGCGCGGCCGCTTGAGGAAAAGGAGTATTTTCAGATTATTGCCAAGAAGACCGCTTCTTTGTTCTCTGTCTGCTGCGAAACAGGGGGAGTGTTAGGTGGATTAGGGGGAGAAAAAACAAAAGAGCTTAAAACTTATGGCCGCAACCTGGGCCTGGGTTTTCAGATCGCGGATGACTGTCTCGATCTTGTCGGAGACGAGAAAACGGCCGGAAAGAGTCTGCGGCTGGATAAGAAGACAGGGAAGATGACACTGCCGCTGATTTATTTACATCGTTGGCCTGGGAAGACGCAAGACGAGGTGATAAATTATTCCCGGATGACAGCCGTAAAGTTTGAAAAGCGCGCGCTGGCCGCGCTGGGGACTTTTGCCGAAAGCGAAGCTAAAGCCAGCTTAAAAAATATAGTAGAATATGTTTTTGCTTCAATTAACGGCACACGGAGAAGCGCGCGATGTTAGAGTTCTTTGTCTACCTTATCGTTGGGATTATCTTTGTTTTAGGTGCTTTCGCGGCTTCTTTCTTCTTTGCTCCCCATAAGCCGACCGAAAAAAAATTGTCGACGTATGAATGCGGAGAAGAGACGGTGGGGGAGTCGTGGATCCAATATAACATCCGCTACTATCTTTTCGGCCTGGCCTTTGTTATTTTTGATGTCGGGGTGCTCTTTCTTGTCCCCTGGGCGCTGACTTTAAAATCTTTAGGGATGTTTGCCTTTCTGGAGATGGCCTTTTTTCTTGGCATTTTATTTTTGGGGCTGGCCTACGCCTGGCGGAAGGGAGCGCTTGAATGGATTTAGCCAAAGAGGTTTTTCAACATGTTGAGAAGCTCCCCGGGGGGAACTTGATTCTCACTTCAACGGATAAGCTTTTTAACTGGGCGCGGAGTAATTCCCTATGGTATCTTCTGTTCGGTTTAAAATGCTGCGCCATTGAAATGATGGCGGCCGGGGCTTCACGCTATGACATGGATCGCCTGGGCTTGATGTTCCGCGCCTCTCCGCGGCAGACCGATCTGATGATCGTCGCGGGGACTGTGACGGCTAAAATGGCGCCGCGCATCCGCCTCTTGTGGGAGCAGATGGCCGAGCCGCGTTATGTGATCGCCATGGGGAGCTGCTCCATCACCGGCGGCGCGTTTTTTTATGATTCCTACGCGGCGATCAAAGGGGTTGACGAAGTAGTCCCGGTTGACGTTTACATTCCCGGCTGTCCCCCCCGTCCGGAGGCATTAATCGAAGGGATCTTAAAACTGCAGGAAAAAATCAAGCAAGAGAGTATCGTCAGGCGATGATTGAAGAGATAAAGATCGGCAAAGATGAGATACTGGATGTCTGTTTAAAATTAAAAGAGAGCTGCGATTTTTTGGCTTTTGTCACGGCCGTCGATTATCCGGAGCGCGGTCTGCTCGAGTTAGTTTATAACTTGAGATCGCTGACGGATAATAAAAATGTGATTTTAAAAGTTGAGCTTCCCCGCGAGAACCCCGAAATTTCTTCTGTGGCGGTAGTCTGGCCCGCGGCCGAATGGCATGAAAGGGAAATCTTTGATCTTTTTGGGGTAAAGTTTAGTGGTCATCCCGACCTAAGAAGAATTCTTTTGCCGGAGGATTGGCAGGGACATCCCTTATTAAAAGATTATGTTAAGCCAGGGGTTATCAAACGGCCGGAGACGATAAAATGACCGAATTAAAAACCGAAGAATATTATTTGTCCATGGGGCCGCAGCACCCCTCCACTCATGGGGTGTTAAGGCTGCTGCTGAAACTTGACGGAGAGGTAATCCTGCAGGCGACCCCGGACATGGGGTATATTCATCGCGGATTAGAAAAAATCGCCGAAAACCGGCTTTACTTGCAGATCATCCCTTTCACCGACCGGTTGGACTATCTCTCCTCGATGAGCAATAACCTGGCTTATGTTTTGGCGGTGGAAAAACTGGCCAATATCGCTGTGCCGCCGCGCGTGGAATATTTGCGGGTGATCATGGCGGAACTAAACCGGATCGCCAGCCATTTGATCTGGTTGGGGACGCTGGCGCTTGATCTAGGGGCGATTACCCCGTTTCTTTATTGTTTCCGGGAAAGAGAGCAGGTCTTGGACCTGTTTGAAATGTCTGCCGGCGCGCGCCTGACCTATAACTATATGCGTTTTGGCGGGGTGGCGCGGGATGTTTCGACAGAATTTATTAAGGGGACGGCGGATTTTATTAAGAAATTTGGGTCGAAAATTACTGAATATGAGGCGCTGTTGACTAACAATCCGATCTTTCTCGCGCGGACGAAACAGGTTGGCATTATTACCCCGAAACAGGCGATTGGGTACGGGTTAAGCGGTCCGCTCTTGCGAGCCTCCGGCATAAAATACGACTTGCGGCGCGCTCTCCCTTATTCGATTTATGAAAAATTTTCTTTTGATATCCCTACCGGAGAGCTGGGAGACTGCTGGGATCGCTATATCGTCCGTATCCGGGAAATGCGGGAATCAATTAAAATCATTGATCAGGCTTTAGCCGGACTTCCGGCGGGCGATTTTAAGGCTAAGGTCCCGCTCAATCTTAAGCTGCCGGCCGGGGAAACCTATGTGCCGATCGAGTCGCCGCGCGGCGAGTTCGGCTTCTATATTGTAAGTAACGGAACAAATAAGCCCTATCGCTTAAAGATACGAGCCCCTTCCTTTTGCAACTTAAGCATTATCAGCAATCTGTTAAAAGGCTGGAAAGTCGCGGACGTGGTGGCGATTTTGGGGACATTTGACATCGTGCTGGGAGAGGTGGACCGGTGATCCCTCTGGCCATAATGCTTTTTAAATCGGTGGTCGTCCTGGCTTTTCTGGCCGTGACCACTATGTTTCTAGTTTACCTTGAAAGAAAAGTCAGCGCCCATTTCCAGGTCCGGTACGGGCCGATGAGAGTGGGCTGGCACGGTTCGCTCCAGCTGATAGCGGACGCTTTGAAGTTGTTGATGAAAGAAGACATCATCCCGAAAATGGCTGATAAATGGGTTTTCCTTACTGCCCCGGTCCTGGTGTTTGTTTCGGCTTATTTAGCTTATCTTGTGATCCCATTCTCTCCTTTCCTGGTGGTCAAAGATCTGAACGTTGGCGTGCTTTACGTCCTCGGGGTGACCAGCTTGACGGTCTTGGCGATCTTGATGGCGGGATGGTCGTCAAATAATAAATATGCCCTGCTGGGCGGTTTGCGGGCGGTCGCGCAGATAATCAGCTACGAAATCCCCTTGATCCTTTCGATCATTCCGGTAATCATGTTGGCCGGGTCCTTAAGCCTTAGCCGGATCGTTGAGGCGCAGCATACTTTCCCGTTCATCCTGCTCCAGCCGCTGGGCTTTTTGCTTTACCTCCTCTCGGCGACCGCCGAAGTGAACCGCACTCCCTTCGATATCCCGGAGGCGGAATCAGAGCTGGTCGCGGGCTACAACATTGAGTATAGCGGGATGAGATTTGTGATGTTTTTCTTTGCTGAATATTTGAACATGTTCACCGTCTGCGCCCTGGCGGCGACTTTGTTCCTGGGCGGGTGGCAGGGGCCGCTGCTCCCGGCGCCGGTTTGGTTTTTTCTCAAGACATACTTTTTGGTCCTGGTGCTGATGTGGATGCGCTGGACACTGCCGCGCCTGCGGATTGACCAGCTGATGGATTTTTGCTGGAAGGGACTGCTCCCGCTCTCGTTGGTCAATTTGATCCTCTCGGCTCTCTGGATGGTGTTTTATGGGTAAGATTATTTTTCAGGTCTGGAGTGGGATCTACAACTTGTTTTTAGGGTTTCGGACGACATTCAGCCATCTTTTCCAGCCGGCCATCACTCTCCAGTATCCGGAGGAAAAAAGCGCTCCGTCTCCCGCTTTCCGCGGCAACCTAAAACTGCGCCGTGATAAGTGCACTTCGTGTATGATCTGCGTCAATTATTGCCCTAATTACTGCATTGACGTAAAATACGAAATAGGGGAAGATAAAAAGAGAAAATTAGCCAGCTATACGGTGGACATGGGGAAATGCATGTACTGCGGTCTTTGTGTTGAGGTCTGCCCATTCTCCGCTAATT
>Ga0155959_114_pt1 | contig 15109 bp, 16 predicted proteins | sample RifCSPlowO2_02_FD_107613 | JGI IMG/M metagenome (GOLD analysis project Ga0155959, IMG submission 107613) | candidate division WOR-1 bacterium RIFCSPLOWO2_02_FULL_46_20
GCCGATTTTCTCCCTTCAATCTTCCAGGGTATAACCTGAAAAGTTAAGGGATCGGGTTTAAGAAACATGTCGGACTCCGCAATCCTGACAAATCCCTCAATTGATGAACCATCAAACCAAATCCCCTTGTCCAAAGCATCCCGCAGCCTGGCAATAGGGAGAGTGACACACTTCATCATCCCCAAAACATCCGTAAACTGTAATAATATAAATTTTATTTCCTCTGCCTTTGCCCTTGCTATAATCTCTTTACTCACCGCGTCTAAAGCCATTTTGTTTTCCCCTTTTTTTATAAACCGATCGCGCCAGGCGCGTACCGTATCTAATTTTATTCCCAGGTCCCGACTAATTTGCCGAAGCGACTGCCCGCTTTCAATTTTCTTGAGCACAACATCAATCTTATGTTGATCAGCATGCAAACCGTAGAGGCCGGTCAAGGCTCGTTCGGAAAAAGTCTCGCCGCAGTGCTGGCACTTAAAACGCGAACGCGCCCCCTGCTTGCTCTGGTAGGTACCGAATTTGACAATTTTATCGCTGGAACAATGTGGGCAACGCAAACTCATCTGCGGGTTATTTTGGGAGTGAAAATTCAGCTTGTCAACAACATTGCGGGTCATGTATAATATGATTATGGTAAAAATCGATCAAATCATCGCTTTTCCTACGGAAACAGTCTTTGGCATAGGCGCACCGCTTGATCAACCAAAGGCCATCAAAAAAATCTTCAAGATTAAAAATCGGCCCAAGAATAAGCCACTGCAGATTTTAATTGCAGCCATTGAACAAGCCCAACAATTGGGAAAGTTTAGTAAAAAAGATTTAGCGTTTGCCAAAAAAAAATGGCCCGGCCCCTACACTCTTGTTGTTTACAAAACCAGAAAAGTCCCCAAGCTGGTGACAGGAGGGGGCAACAAAGTCGGCCTGCGCATGCCAGATCATGAAGTTGCTTTGGAATTGATTAAAAAATATGGACCGCTCGTTGCCACTTCGGCTAATCGCTCCGGAGAAAAGCCGGCCTTAACAGCGGAAGAAGTAAAAAAATGTTTGCCGGAAATAGAAATCATTATTCCCGGAACAACCAAACACGGCAAAGCTTCGCAGGTTATTGATCTAACCCAAGGCCACAAAGTTCTCAGATATTAATCTTAACTTCGTATGATTGTGATTCCTCGACCTGACCGATAGTGGCATTGTATGCTTTTTTATAATTTAAAACCATCTTGGTAAAAGTATTTACCGGATAAGCTATAGAATACCCCAAAACCGCCCCCTGCTCAAAAGAGAGGGACGAGAAATTAACAAATTTTGGCTGCTGATAATACCCGGCCACTTCGACATCTTGAGGCAAAACGGCCGAGAGATCAGCCATGAAGGTCGCCGAGCCGCTGTCATTATAATTTTCATACTTGGCATTAAGAGTCGCCATCCCCATGGCTTTGAGCCCTAGTTTAGCCACATAACCATTTTTTACATTACCAGAGGCTTCGGCAGAAGTCAGATTAATCGGATTGTTTTGATAATTCGTATTAAAATAACCGGGCACGAACCTGCTGTCTAAAAAGCGGTACCCAATTGTAAAATCAGCCGCTGCCACCATAATATCCTGAGCCCAGGAAAACCCGGCACCCCAACCACTGCCATGGTTAAGCAACTGGGCATATTCGGCATAACCCTCAAAATTTGCCGGCAAAGGCATAGTGGCATCAATGCCAACCCCTCCCACTTTTTGATTCAACGTCGTCCCGGCCGGAGTAACGCCATTGCTATCAGTAATGTATGTTTCTCCCAATGTTAGCGTCGGATTGATCCTTTGCTCTGCCCGTACACCATAGACTCCCTTTTTAGTTACCAGCGCTCGAACTACATTCTGCTCCATATCAACAAAACCAAGATAAGCCAACTGTTCATTATTCAATAAAACTGAACCTGAAGGTCTGGTTGAATAAGCATCAACCAATAAACCGTGGCCCCAGGTTAAATTATCAATCACTCCATAACGCAAGCCTCTTTTGCCATCATTATATTCAACATAACGCAAAACGATATTCTCGTAGCCTGTCGGCGTAATCGCACTGCCCAAAGGATAGTTGATATCCGCGCCTAAACCAAAAGACCCAAATTTGAAATCCGGATGCCAGGACAAACTCCCTACCTCACTGCTGCCCACCTTCAGGTATCCGAGATTGATGGCACCAAGACTGGGCACAAGCTTTGAGGCAATCTTGGCAGCGTCCCCACTGGTCGTAACCACTGTCTTAATATCCTCCGCACAAACAACTGAACCCGCCAGCATAACAACCAATAAACATAACAACAATTTCCTCATGACAACCTCCTTAATCAATGCTTAAAATGCCTGCGTCCGGTGAAGGCCATGGCTATATTGGATTCATTGGCCTTATCAATCGATTCCTGATCACGCTTTGACCCGCCCGGTTGAATAATAGCAGTAACGCCAAGCTTCGCTGCAAATTCTACTACATCCGGAAAAGGAAAGAAAGCATCAGAAGCTAGAACCGAACCTTTTACATCTTCTCGGGAGCGCCTGGCAGCCAACTCAGCTGCCTCAATGCGGCTCATTTGCCCTGCCCCAATACCAATCGCCACACCATTCTTGGCCAGAACAATGGTATTTGACTTAACATGCTTGGCTACCCCCCAGGAAAAAAACAGATCTTCCATCTCTGCCAAGGTAGGCTGTTTATTAGTAACAACCTTAATTTCATTAATAGCCAATTGGGCTAAATCCGGATCCTGAATCAATAATCCGCCGCTGACCCTTTTATAATCCAAGCCGGAAAATGGTTTGCCCGCCGCCGCATCCCCCATCTCTATAACACGCAAGTTCTTCTTTTCCTTTAAAACTGTTAACGCTTTGGGAGTATAAGCCGGCGCGATAACCACCTCAATAAACAGTGAGAGAATCTCTTGAGCTGTTTCCTCATCAACCCGGCGATTGGTAGCCACAATCCCGCCAAAGGCCGACACCGGGTCACACGCTAGCGCTTTTTTGTAGGCACCAAGCACAGTATTATCTTTGGCTACGCCACAAGGATTGGTATGCTTAATAATAGCCACTACCGTATCCGCAAAATAATTAGCCACACTCCAGGCCGCGTCCATATCAACTATGTTGTTAAAAGATAACTCCTTGCCATGCAGCTGCTTGGCCCTGACTACTTGAGCTCCCATGGCCCCTTCGCCAATCCCCATTTCCCGATAAAATGCCGCTCTCTGGTGCGGATTTTCACCGTAGCGCAGATCCTGGATCTTTTCTAAAAATATTTCGGTGTGGTGGGGAAACTCTTTCCCCTCCCCAAAACGTGTTGAGAGATAATTGACAATAACCGAATCATAGTAACGGGTATGTTTAAACGCTTTTAGAGAAAGTTTTTCTTTGGTCTCAATACTTAACTCGCCATTTTTTTGTTTTAATTCATCAAGTACCGGCTCGTAATCTTCGGGATCCGAAACAATGGCCACACTCTTACAATTCTTGGCTGCCGCCCGCACCATACACGGCCCGCCAATATCAATATTCTCTATCGCTTCCGCATGCGTAAACTTTGGTTTTCTCACCACATTTTCAAACGGATAAAGATTGCAAACTACCAGGCTAAAAGGATTGATGCCGTATTTTTTTAGTTCTTTGAGATGCTTTGGGTTACTCTGGTCGGCCAGGATGGCTCCGTGGATAACCGGATGAAGCGTTTTAACTCTCCCATCCAACAGGTGAGGATATTTTGTTAATCTTGAAACCTCGGTAACCTTAACGCCGGCTTTGCGCAAAAACTTGGCGGTGCCTCCTGACGAAACGATTTCAAACCCCAGCTGTTTTAATCCTTTCGCGAACGGGATCAATCCCGTTTTGTCCGAAACCGACAGGAGAGCATAGCGCCTCCCCTTTGCCTGTGCCTGTTCCTTTGTCTTTCTTCTTCTGGGTGTTTTGCGTTTCTTTCTTTTCATGTTGGCTCCTTTTCAACGTGGAGACAACCTTTATGGTTGTCCATTTAATCGAACAAGGATAAACCCTGTCCCTACATTATTTTAACTTTCCTTCCTTCAATCCTCAATCTTCCCTCGGCAAACAATCTAATTGCTTGAGGATAGATTTTATGCTCTTCTTCTAATATCCTGGCCGACAAGGCTTCCTCTGTATCCCCTTCTAAGACCGGCACCGCCTGCTGCAGAATAATCGGCCCGGTATCACAACCTTCATCCACAAAATGGACTGTAACCCCGGAAATCTTGGCTCCATAATCCAAGGCCTGTTTTGAGCCATGCGGCCCGGGAAAGGCCGGCAAAAGGGCCGGGTGTATATTAATCGTTTTCCCCTTATACGCATCCAGTAAAACATGGCCGACAATCCGCATGTACCCGGCTAAACAGACCAAATCGACTTTATTTTCTTTGAGCGCTTTGACAATTTCTGATTCGTAATCATTTTTATTGGTAAAATTGTCCGGCTCAAAAACCGCAGTCGGGATCCGGTGCTTTTTGGCCCGCTCTAGTCCATAAGCCTCGGGCTTGTTGGAAATTACCAGCGCGACTTTCGCCAACACCTCCCCCTTCTCCACAGAATCGATAATCGCCTGGAGATTAGACCCGCGACCCGAGATTAAAACACCAATATTTATCATATAATGATTACTTCTCGTTTCCCTTTACCAATTTCTCCAATCAAATACGCTTTTTCTTTTTGTTTATGAAGGAAACCCATGACTTTTTTCACATCTCGTTCTTCAACCACAAAAATCATACCTATGCCCATATTAAAGGTACGGAACATTTCGTCCTGGGACACCTTCCCCCTGCGGCGGATCATCTTAAAAATTGACGGAATCTGCCATGAATTGAGATCGATCACCGCCTGGGCGGATTTGGGCAGGATCCTGGCCAGGTTTTCCGGGATACCGCCGCCGGTAATGTGGGCTATCCCTTTAACCTTGTAGCGCTTAATCAGTTTTAACATAGTCGACACATAGATTTTGGTCGGCGTCAGCAATTCTTCGCCCAGACTTTTTCCGACATCCTCATTAACCTCTTTTGGATTCAATTTCGCGTGTTCAAAAAGGATCTTGCGCGCCAAAGTGTAACCATTGCTGTGCAGCCCGGAAGAGGCCAACCCGATAATACGGTCACCGTTTTTAATTTTTGAACCGTTAATCACCTTTTTCTTATCCACTATTCCAACAGCAAATCCGGCCAGATCATATTCTCCCGAATAATACATATCGGACAGCTCGGCCGTCTCTCCTCCCAACAGCTCACAGCCCGCCTGTTTGCACCCATTGGCTACACCTTTGATAATTTTCTCAATCTGCGGCGGATGGACCTTTTGGCAGGCAATGTAATCCAAGAAAAAGAGCGGTTTTGCTCCCGTCGCTATAATATCATTCACATTCATGGCCACAAGATCAATGCCCACCGTATCATGGCGATTCATGGCAAAAGCAACCTTAAGCTTTGTCCCCACACCGTCCGCCGCTCCCACCAAATGGTTCTTCCCCAGAGGAAAGAAGCCAGCAAAGAAACCAATTTTTTTGGCATACTTCCTTATTCTGCGGACCACTTCATTGCCCGCGTCAACGTCCACCCCTGCCTGTTTATAGGTAACCATAACTACCTCCTCGTTATCTTGCCGCTTCTGCCGTGGCTGTGCCGTAATAAACATCCCCACCACGCAGTACGATAAAATATCTGCATTCACGATTGCTGCACGCCCAAGCCTTATAACGAATAGAGACCGAATTATTCGAGAAATCAGACAGCGGCACCAATTGCCCTTTCCCGCACGATTGACATTTTGGATAACAACTCTCTGTCATATCTTTTCACCTCCCTGAACTAATTAAAAAATAATTTCAAACTTTGCAGGCGCTCTGGAATCCTAACCGGATACTCACCATTCAAACAGGCCAGGCATAAACTCTTACCCGGCAGACTTATGGCTTTAACTAAATGTTTCAAACTCAAATACCCCAGAGAATCAGTCTCAATATATTTGCGAATACCTTCGACCGACAAATTGGCGGCAATAAGCTCAGCCTTGGAAGCGGTGTCGATACCATAGTAGCATGGGTTAATATTGGGCGGTGAGGATATCCGCATATGCACCTCTCGCGCTCCGGCCTCCCGGATCAACCTCACGATCTGCCGCGAAGTCGTCCCCCGGATAATTGAATCATCAATAATGATGACTTTTTTGCCTCGCACCGCGTCACGGATAGGATTTAATTTTAGCCTGACCCCCAGATCTCTGATCTCCTGACTGGGTTGAATAAAAGTCCGGCCTACATAACGGTTTTTAATTAAACCCTCTTCATAGGGGATCTTTGATTCTGCGGCATATCCCATGGCGGCCGGTATGCCGGACTCCGGCACGGCCATAACCATATCTGCCTCAACCGGATGTTCTTTAGCCAGATATTTACCCATGTGAAACCTAGTTTCGTAAATATTGCGTCCATGCAAAACACTATCTGGCCGGGCAAAGTAAACATACTCGAAAACACACAACGCCTCTCTCTCTTCCAGTTGCCAGGTCTGCGACCTTAAACCATCTCTGTCAATGAGAACCAGTTCACCATTGGCCACTTCCCTCACAAACCGGGCACCCAAAATATCTAAAGCACAGGTTTCAGATGAAACCACATAAGCCTTATCCAGTTTGCCAATACACAGCGGGCGAATACCATTGGGATCGCGCACGGCTATCAGCTGATCCCTGGTCATAATAACTATTGAGTAAGCTCCCTTACAATGTTTCAAAGTATCGGTAACAGCTTCTTCAAATTTTTCTTTTATTGAAGTGGCGATCAGCGACGCCAGGACCTCCGAATCGGTGGTGCCGACAAAACTGATCCCTTTATCTTTTAGCTCCTGGCGTAAGACATTGGAATTAACCAGATTGCCATTGTGGACCAAAGCGATCGTGCCGTATTTGGTATCAATCACAATCGGCTGCGCATTCTCAATAACGGAGGAACCGGTTGTTGAATAACGTACGTGGCCCACGGCAATATTACCTTTTAAGCCGCTTAAGGATTTTTCATCAAAGACCTGATTAACCAACCCCATACCCTTATGACATCTGATATCCTTGCCATCCGAGACGGCAATGCCCGCTGATTCCTGGCCGCGATGCTGCAGGGCAAAAAGGCCATAGTAGACCGATTTAGCCGGAGAATCCGCCTCAAAATTATATATGCCGAATACGCCGCATTCTTCTTTCATTTTAGACTCTATATTTGTCCGTCCAACATGAGACGCAAATTTGATCCAACGGCCGGCCTAAGGCCTCACCCACATCTTCCAAAGTATTATAAGCCAAACCATCTACGTCGATATATTTCCTAACCTTTTCCACGCTTTTTTGATGAGCCACCAGCTCTTCTTTGGAACGAGTTGCCACACCGTAAAGACAAGGCGCCTTGAGCGGCGGACAAGCGACTCGAACATGAATCTCCTTAACTCCGCTGCTTCTCATTTTAACCACCAGATCATTCTTCATCTGCGTTCCTCTAACGATTGAATCATCACAGATCACTATGTTGCGGTCCTTAATTTTAGCCGGGACCGGAATTAACTTAATTTTGGCTTCGCGATCCCGCTCGGCTTGCGTTGGCTGAGTATAACTGCGGCCGGCGTAATCATATTTTATAAAAGCATTATCAAAAGGGATCTTTGATTCCTGGGAATAACCAATGGCATGTCCAATCCCTGAGTTTGGCACAGCTCCGACAATATCAACATTCACCGGATAACGCCTGGCCAAAGCTGCTCCAAGATTTCTGCGGGCAATATCGACAGACAACCCGTCGATGGTTGAAGCCGCATTGGCGGTATAAACCCACTCAAACGAACAATATTGGGTAAATTCCGCCGGGATAATCTTTTTTGTCTCAATCTCCGCCCCCTCAATCATCAGAATTTCGCCCGGCTTGACATCTCTTAGAATAGTAAAACCAAGATTAACAAAAGAACAGGACTCCGAGGTAATAACGACCGCTCCATCACGTTTCCCAATGACCATAGGCCGAAAAGCATATTTATCACGAGCGGCATAAATCCCCCCCCCGGTTAAGATAACCAGAGCGTAGGCTCCGCGGATCCTCTGAGCCATTTTCTCAATGCCGTCGACAAAATCATCACCCTGAGCAATTAATTTTGCCACGACCTCGATATCCGAATCCGTATAAAAAGAGTGCCCGTTTTTCTTTAACTCATCACTCAGCTCTCCACGATTGATGATATTACCTTCAAAACAGACAGTGAACTCACCCATTTTAGAATCAAGCTTAAGCGGCTGCCGATCTTTAAGTGAGGTGTGGCCAATTCCCATGTTCCCTTCCAGACCCACCAAATCATTGGTAAAAGTTTCGCGGACCAAACCACGATGAGTGCGGATTTTTATTCCATCCCCGGCATAGGTCGACAAGCCGCAATAGAGCTGCCCGCGATGCTGCAGATAAAAAGTCCCCAAAAACAGATCGTCCAGTATATTTTCCTTAGCCGAAATCGCAAATATTCCACACATTTGTTAGTTCCTCTCTTACTCTATCAATCGCCACAAGCTTAACTTCGCCGGATTTGCGCGTCTTAATCTCTATTTTATTCTCTTTTAGCCCCTTAGGACCAACAATAATTTTGATGGGAATACCGATTAAATCCATATCTTTGAGTTTCGCGCCGATCCTACCGGCCCGATCATCCAACAAAACATCAAACCCCGTAGTTGCAAAGCTTGCTTTACAGTCGGAATATATTTTTTCCGCCACCTCAAACTGTTCTTTCTCCTCCGCATTAACCGGCACAATAGCCACCTGGTAAGGGGCTAGAGGGATAGGCCAGAGAATACCGTCTTTATCATGATTTTGTTCAATCGCGGCCTGAGCCGTTCTCGCCACGCCAATGCCATAGCATCCCATCACCATCGGTTTTTCTTTGTTATTTTCGTCCATATACATACAGCCCATCTTTTCAGAATACTTGGTCCCTAATTTAAAAATATGGCCGACTTCTATCCCGCGCTTGCCATTGGGCAGCTCTTCTTCTCCAGCATCGGCAATAACATGAAACTCTTCGGAAAAACCGCCACCAATCAACCCGGAATCCGCCTTAGTTACACAATATTCAAGGCCCATGCGTTGAAAAATGCGGCAATAGGTTTCGTACATCTTTTTATATTCTCTGTCTAAATCTTCTTCTGAAGCGTGGAAGCTGTAGGAATCTTTCATCATAAACTCACGGCCGCGCATCAAGCCAAAACGAGGTCGGATCTCATCGCGGAATTTAGTTTGGATTTGATATAGATTGAGCGGCAGCTCTTTGTAAGAACGGACAGAATCACGGACCAACTCCGTGATAATTTCTTCATGGGTTGGGCCGAGGCAAAATTCACGCTCATGGCGGTCCTTAACGCGGAAAAGTTCTTTACCATATTGCTCCCAGCGGCCGGTTTGCCGCCATAATTCTGCCGGTAAAAGTACCGGCATAAAGATTTCTTGGGCCCCTGCCCTGTTCATCTCCTCACGAACGATATTGGTCACATTCTGAAGAACTTTAAGTCCAAGCGGTAAGTAGGTGTAGATTCCGGCAGCGACTTTTTTGATATAACCAGCGCGAAGGAGCAATTTATGGGATACTATCTCCGCCTCTGAGGGATCCTCCCGTAGCGTCGGCACCAGCAGCTGCGACATTTTCACAGTAGCTCTTCTTCCCCCCTTAAAACACCCAGAAATCAGATTTTATTATAGCACAAAAATAGTGAAATTTCCAGCCAATAGTACGGATATAGGGTTAGAGAGAAATAAAGGGGGATAAAAATAATGCGCATAGGAACAACACGTTTTCTCAACGCCGGAAGCATCGGCGGCATGGATGGAAATTTTAAGGGTACACTAGAGGCAGTATCCGGAGCAGCGCTTACAAAATTATTAAGAGCAGCAAAGTTTGCCGGATACATTGCCGCGAATTCAAACTTGGGAAATACCCAGAATGATCTCATGGCCGCTGGAGCAGATTTCATGATTAATAAAGTTACGATATCTGACTTTATTACAATGGATTTGTTTGAGAATAGACCATAATAACGTCATGACAATAATTTCTCCTGTATATTTAACAAAAACCGGCCAGCCAAGACTAGGGCCGGAACACAAAAAACCACATTTTGACAAGCGGCCCTTTCGCTCAACTCTATTTTGGGCTTACAGAGAAGAAAAACCAGACATCGAAACATTAAAAAGCCTACGAACTTCAATTCAAGAAAGAAGCTTTAAGCCGTTTTTTGATCGGAATGAAATTGATGTTTTGCTTGAACAGGAAGTGACAACCCCGCACGGCGCAGGTGTTTATCAGGACCAGCAATCTTTAAAAACCTTCAAGTTTTGGCAACATTTCCTGAACAATATTGCGTCGGCAATGGCCTTTGTAAGCGATTATAATAGTAGTATCTCAAAAGATTCAAAAGAAGAAGACAAAGCATATATACAAACAACTTTAAGACTTTTAAAAATAATCGAGGACTGGTTTTATTATCACCCGGATATTCTGGGTACGGTCATTGCTAACGTCCCTACCCCGGAAGAAGAAGCCCGGCTAAATGCCCTGCTCGCAGTTTTGGGTCGTCGTTAATGCTATAATCATCCCCTATGCTCTTTGCACCGGAAAAAGCCATTCTCGTTGGTGTGCAGCTAACAGAAACCAAACATATTCCTCTGGAAGAATCTATGCAGGAGCTGACGCGTCTGGCAGAAACTGCCGGCGCCGAGGTAGTTGGCCAGCTTACCCAAAACAGGCCCAAACCAGACCTTAAATATTTTATCGGCTCCGGCAAACTAGACGAAATTAAAGCCGCCATTGCCGCATATAACGCCAATATGGTTATCCTCGATAATAATATCTCTGCCGCGCAAAACAGAAACCTGGAAGAAGCCCTAGAAGTAAAAGTTGTTGACCGCACAGAGATAATCCTTGATATTTTTGCCCAGCATGCCAGCTCCCACGAAGGCAAACTCCAGGTCGAACTGGCCCAATCGAGTTTTCTTTTGACCAGATTAATCGGCCATGGGGTAGCCATGTCCCGACTGGGCGGCGGCATTGGCACCAGGGGCCCGGGAGAAACAAAACTGGAACAAGATCGCCGCTATATTCGCAAAAGAATCTCCGAGTTAAAGAAAGAGATTGAAAAATTACGAAAAGAAAGATCCGTACGCCGGGACAAGCGCAGAAAAAGCAATATCCCAACCATCGCGATTGTCGGCTATACCAATTCCGGCAAATCTACACTGCTTAACGCCCTGGCTAAATCTGATGTACTGACCCAAGATCAACTTTTTGCCACGCTTGACCCGACCGTCCGGCGGGTAACACTGCCCAATCACAAAATCGTCTTAATGAGCGACACGGTCGGTTTTATCCAGAAGCTCCCCCATCAGCTGATTGCCGCTTTTCGCGCCACCCTGGAAGAGGTATCAGAAGCAGACTTGCTTCTTCACGTAGTTGACGCGTCTCACCCCTACCGCGAAGACCAGATTAACGCGGTGCTTACTGTGCTTGAAGAGCTAAAATGCGGCACCAAGCCCATGATTACTGTTTTTAATAAATCGGACAAACTAACCAGGAAGATTTCAGGGGAACTATTAAAAAAACACGAACCGAGTGTGGTAATCTCCGCATTACATAAGTCGGGACTGGACAAGCTAGTTACAATTTTCTCCCAACTGCTGCGGCAACCCGCTTAAGCTCCTTCATTAAAGAAGCAAAGGTCTCCGGTTTCAAGCTCTGCGAGCCGTCACTCATCGCCTCTTCAGGTCGAGGATGGACTTCGAGCATCAAGCCATCCGCGCCGGCAGCGATACTGGCCAGCGCCATAGCCGGGACATAATCCCACTCCCCCGTACCATGGCTTGGGTCAACCACAACAGGCAAGTGTGATAATTTTTTAATCACCGGCACAGCATTCAAATCCAACGTATTACGAGTCGCTGTCTCAAAGGTCTTAATCCCCCGTTCACACAAAACCACATTCTTGTTGCCTTCGGACATGATGTATTCAGCCGACATAAGTAACTCCTGGATGGTTGAGCCTGGCCCGCGTTTGAGCAAAATAGCTTTATTTGTTTTGCCAACCTCTTTTAATAAATTAAAATTAGCCATGTTGCGCGCGCCTATCTGCAACATATCAGCATATTTGGCTACCAGCTCAACCTCACGGGTATCCATAACCTCTGTCACAACCGGCAAACCTGTTTTTTTTCTCGCGAGAGCTAAATATTTTAGACCTTCTTCCCCTAAGCCTTGAAAAGAATATGGGGAGGTCCTCGGTTTAAACGCCCCACCGCGCAGCACCGCCGCCCCGGCTCGTTTCACGGCGTCAGCCGCTTCCAAAAGTTCCTTTTTGCCTTCGACAGAACACGGCCCGGCCATAATGACAATTTTTTGCCCGGCGCCAATCGATAAGGATTTGGTTATTTGAACAACCGTATCTTCCTGTTTGAATTCACGGCTAACCAGTTTATAAGGTTTTCTAATGTGGACGATTTCAGAAACCCCGGGCAGCATCTGAATGGTATCAAGCTCAAGCATGGTCTTGTCACCGATAGCGCCAATAACTGTGCGTTCGACACCCCTGGACAAGTGGGTCCCAAAACCATGCTGTTTTAATTTTTCTACGACCTGACCAATCTGTACCTCGGTAGCGCTGGGTTTCATTATGATGATCATTGGAAAGTTACCTCCGGAGATTAACAGCTTCTTTGAGATAGATGTTTTTGATCTCTTTTTGGGGTTTATCGGTATTGACCTGCATCAATATCCTGATGCACCTGGCTAAGCTGCCGGGGACATCAATTTCGCTGGTACAAAGCAGGGAGGTATCGTTCCAGCCTAATTCGCGGGCGGCAACGGCCGGAAATTCAGCGCTAAGGTCCCGGGTAGCCGAAAAGATAATTGAGGCAATATCTTCAATTTTGAGCTGATTAGCTTTTATTAATTCGGTTAACAACTCTTTAGTTGCCGCAACGATTTCTTCTCTGGTATTCTCAGCCGCAGTGGTCGCGCCCCTAATTCCTCTAATTCGCATAGTCAAGATGCTATCAGATTTTGTTTAAATACGCAAGGTAGCGTTGATCAAGCTCAACCAACAACACATCCTGTAATTGCCGCGGATCATAATCCAACCCGGCTTCTATTTTCAATGAAGTGGCCGAATTTTTAATCTCATCCGGCCAGATATCCGGCAGATTATTAACATTAACTCCGATCCCTATGATTAAATACCCCGCAGCCACCCGCTCCACCAGGATACCACAAACCTTTTTGCCGTTAATTAAAACATCATTGGGGAATTTAATTTCAGTGGTCAGTTTTGATATATTATTGATGGCGGCCTCAACCGCTTCGGCGCATAATAAAGTAAGAGAGACGAGATCTTTGGGTCTTTTGCGTGGTTTAATAATTGCCGAAAGATAAAGCCCTAATTTTGGCGGAGAAAACCAGTGGCGGCCAGGCTTACCCCGGCCTCGTGTCTGCTCGCCGGCAATAATAACCACACCCTCACCTAAACCTTTGCCAATTAAACGCTTAGCTTCATCACTGGTGGAATCAAGTGAAGGGTAGCCAACAATCTTTTTACCGATTATTTTAGAAATTATAAAGAAGTCCTAAGGCAGCAATGTCAGAAACATTGCCGGTTGCCCTGTCATTATGCAGGCGATACATGGCGTCAAAAACAGTATTGGGGGCAATCGTATAGGATACGCCTCCCTGAGCAGTCAACCTGCCACCGGGTGCGGCAAACCCATAATCGGCATTCAAGCGATAATCACCTTTACCAACCAGCTTGATGTCTTCGGATAACAGCTGGACTATTTTTCCACCGATATTAACTGTTGAATTTATCAAGGGGCGATCAAAAGAATCTAGACCGGCAAAATCAAATTCGTCCGCGGCAAAGGCTTGGGTAATATACAAAGAGCCCACCTTGACCAGATTAAGGTTAATAACAGTTCCAGTTTCCCACACATCCTCCAACGCTACCCCGCCGGCGACCATTATATTACTGGAGCTGGCACCGGCCAATCCCACTTTTCCGGAAGCCTTAATTTTATCAGAGAGAGGCGCGGACAAGGCAATGTTGGCTCGGACATCACGAGGGGTAGAAGAGATAAAACCTGAAGATAAATAATCACCACTCACCTCAAGTTTCATAGAGGTAAAAAGAGGGACGCCAACTTTTCCGGTTATTTTACTGGTAGTCAGCCGGCCGGCCGCGGTTTGAGTTAAAGCAATATATCCAGCCGAGACATCAGCTCCCCAGAGCCTCGTCGAAGCCAAAATTGCGGTATCCGGCCGTTTATAAACCTGGCCGGTCTCACTTGGCACAACACCGGTCGCGTCCGTATGCTGCACAACACCCGAACCATAGGTAAGTTTTAAATTTACCGGCGTCTCCCATCCCAGATCCAATCTTAGATTTGACTCGATACCAAAGAGCTCGGTACCCAGAACTCCGCCGGCTGTTGAACCCCAACCATAATCCATTGTATCCAGGTTAACAATCACGTTTACGCCATCGCCAAATTCATGCGCACTGGTCAAGATAAGCCTGTAGCGTCCTATGGCCCCACGAGCGCCGCCGCTTAAAAGATTGGCTAACAACCAATCCGCTTGATAGCTGCCGGATAAGCCGACGCCTTCGCCACCCTTTTTCAAACGGGAGATATCATCCTTTATCTTTTTAAGGTCCCCTTTAAGATCTTCGGCCCCAATGGCTTTGGCAAATTTTGAAAGAAAGACAGCCGTTTCAAACCTGGTAATTTTTCCCGCACCGCGGAAGGTCCCATCAGGATAGCCCCTGGTAACTCCGAGTTTGACTAAATCATAGACTGAAGAAGCCGCCCAGTGATCATCAGGCAAATCTTTAAACTTGAGCTGCTCCCCGATTGCCATACCCGACACCAATAACACCGCGATAAACACTGCCCAATACCGTTTCATATTGAAAATATTAGCACTATACGGGCTTTTGTCAATAGGCCAAAATAGGCGGGATTTTTATTTGGATACTAAGAAGCAAATCAGAGAAATCCAAACAAAAATGTAT
>Ga0155959_162_pt1 | contig 14298 bp, 11 predicted proteins | sample RifCSPlowO2_02_FD_107613 | JGI IMG/M metagenome (GOLD analysis project Ga0155959, IMG submission 107613) | candidate division WOR-1 bacterium RIFCSPLOWO2_02_FULL_46_20
ATTCTCGAACATTATAGGGAACAGGCTGAATTTAACAACGCGCTATGCAGCCTGTGGAAAAATGAGTTGGCATAGGTTGGCAGGCCGGTGTCAAAAAGCTCTGGCAAACGAGACAAATCCCAATCTATCCCCTTCAGGCTAATTATAACACGTGGCCTCGAAGCATCGAGATCCATCCGCGTCTCGGTTAAAATTCCTCTTGCTTCTTGATACCTGGCTTCAATAATCGCGAGATCATCTGGATGAAACCAGCTATCAATAATAACTTGTCTGCGTTGCTCTAAACTGGCAATTGCTTTGGGTAATGCCTCTGTTGGTTGCAGGCCCCGCCTGTCATAAACCTCAAGAAAACGATAAACACCAATTACGCCAAAAGCATCCAGACAGTCCAAAACCCTTAAAGCAATTGCTTCCGGTGAATTGTCGCTGGGCCATTCATACTCATGATGGGACCGAATCATGGAGCAAATTTTGTCGGCTTCGTCGGGAGTAACTCCAACCTCATTAACAAGATACGGGCGAATTCTAAAGGCGCTCTCCCTACCGTGATCCATCGCCTGGGAATAAAACACGCCGATATCATGCAGGGCGATGGCGACTTCCAATAGCCGGGTATCAAAGCCTTGATGACAGATGACTGGAATGTTATTCAACAGGCGCAGGGAGTGGTCTTGGCGATGGGATTTGGAGTCCAGCGGAGCGCTTTTTAATAAATTGTCGAACAGGGCAAAGCTTCGACGAACAGCTGTATTAAGCCGCCCGCCAATGCGCGTATCGGCCAATGTTATGGCTCTACTTCTTTGAGTCACTGGATATAAAACAGTCATTTCAAATCAGGTTTAATTCTAGTCTCGAAGAGCGCCTGTTTACTCACTATAAATAGCTCGATTGCCGGAATTCGCGCAAAGGCCTGTCTTACTATTTCTCTTGTTGCCGGGGTAACTTGCCTCCCCAATTCAGAGTAATAATCACCCGCATATCTCATCAAGCTGTTCAATTTATCCGCAAAAACCATTTCCCTGACTTGCAGAGGGATATCATTTAAGGTGCCGATGACAGAGGTTATTGTCCCTGTATTGGGATCATCAGGATTTCTATGGGGGATATTCACCTCTATTTTGCCGGCAACGGCCTCTCCATGTCTGGAATCGATGAGATCAATAAATATCGCGAGCTCCCCTTCCGGAACAAAAGTTCCCCCTTTATGACTGGATGTTTCTACCCAGCCGTCCGCAGCTTTGGAAACATAATCTACTGCCGCACCTTTTCTGCTCTCTTGATCAAGCCAAAGATACGGTCGGGCATTTCCATTAAGGCCTGTCCCCATTTTTACCCTATAAACCATCTGCCCTTCCGGCACAAAGTAATTACCCAGGATAGCCATCTCAGCTTGATGTTGTTTATCCAGCTGACCTAATAATTCCGGGTTATCAAAAATATACCTTCTAACCAAAGCTTCTTCAGGAACAGGGTAGACAGGAAGTTCCTTTCTTAACGCCATGTGTATGCTTCTACCTTGACGGATAAGACCTTCGGATACCTGCCTAAAAATAACTCTCAATTCATCAATCCCAATGGCCTTAAGAGCGGCGACATCTTTTTGCGCGGGATCGGCGGTATTGTTAGCAATGAAATGCGCCATGGTTTCAATCGCCTGCTCCCTAATAAGCTCCCAAAGCTCTTTCCCCTCCATTGCCGCAAACGCCCGGCCTAATGCCAGAGATATGGACAGAATCGCATTCATCCCCAAGCCTGCCTTTCTCTGCATGGCATGGACCTGATCAGCGTAAGGAGCGTTAGCATCCAGCTTACCCAAAGCGATGGCCTGTTCCCTTTCTAAACCGAGCAGTTCCCTGTCAACCTTAAGCAAGCTCCCCAAGTCAATCAGGCTCCTCTTCTCAAAGGCCTTGGCCAAAACTCCATTAATATGGCTTACTGCATCCAGACAACCTTTGCCGCCATAGCGTTGGGTATTATCCCAAACCGTCAGAAGCTCCGCGTCACCAATAGCGGCGATGGATTGCCTCTTTAATCCTTTCTTAAAGCGATAAGTTCCATCAGCCGTCACGCGGAAAAGATCAGCGTGTCTGGTCGTAAGCTCCCCAGATTGGATAATACTATCAACTAAATGGATCGCCTCATCCTCCCCGGCAGAGCTGCCAAGAGGGGTTGCTCCTTTAAATCGGATAGTCCCAGAGTGACCAAGCAGGACAGTAGCCGCGGCAGTGGGAATACCGGCATTAGTTGAATCTTCTGTACCGATAACCGCTTCAATCGACAACATACTAAGCATTAAGCGGGTAAGATCGGTATCAGCCGCCCCCTCAACCAACTCGACATCCGTTTGTCCTGTCAAGGTTGTGACCAGCTCGCGTAACATCCGTTCCACTTCTTGCCTTTCAGCCCTGCTTAATTGTCGACCAGTAGTTTGAGCCAGGGCAATAATTTCAATAACCCGTCCATACTTTTGCAGCCTTTCTGTGTTTGCTCCTCCCCCGGTCTTCATGCCAAGCGCGTTAAAGGCGATAGCAATGTCTGCTTCAAAAGGATCGTTGGGGGACTTGGAGCGGTGTGAAACAACTACTTCAGCATCGTAGGCCCACGAAGTGAGCACAGCTAAAATGGTTTCCATCAAGGTCCCGATCTGGTTAGCCTTGATCAGGGTCGCGTTCATAATGCCATTTCCAGCGCAGTTTTCCACACTGCTATCTTTAGTGGTAACTAAATCGTCCCCAATAATAAGAATTTTATCGCCAAGTTCTTTCATGGCCAGAGCCCAACCAGCATGGTCTCTTTCTCCAAAACCATCTTCAATAGAAACAATCGGCACACCATCTCTTTCAATAGCTGTCTTATATAAATCAACTAACTGGTCTCTGCTCATTTCAACTTTCTCGCCGCCTCTCCAGAACAAGTACATACCCACAGAATCCGGCTGCTCATGGGCGTCACGATACGCGTTTTCCAGCTCTGACGCGGCCGGATCCAAGGCAATGGCGACATCCATCCCTGGCCTAAGACCACAGTCAGCAATCGCTTGCTTCATCATTCTCCATAGACGTTGTTCTGGAACCTTGTCTTGCGACTCCTTTTCAAGATAAGGAGCAATACCCCCCTCAAGGCCTATTCCCAAGATTCTCGCGCCAGGAATAGATTCCAAAATTTCTTTGAGACGAGTTTGTAACCTTACCGTCCACTCCTGCGCTTCTCCATAATCCTGGGCTGTAAGCGGGATAAACATTGCTTCCTGCATACTGATATTGCTTTCTGGATATTCTTTTTCAGTGTGACGCCCGCCCATGCCGCAGTTTCTATACTGCCAGGGAGCAGAAATAACTCGGCCATCAGCTAAAGTAATTGATTGCATACGGGTGGTTGACAACATGCTGCGAATGCCTGCCAATCTATCCAAAAGACTCCCTGCGGTGGCAGTTTCGGCTACCTGGGCGGCTCTTTCAGCCGCCAGCCTCTCCCTTGTCCTGAACTCATTGAGCTTGCCGCGATCAGCCAAAAAGCGGTCCAACAAGCCCACTGCTCCAGGAGCAAGAAAAAACCTGCCTATATATATTGCGGTCTCACTGCCTAAAACAAGCCCTAAGGAAATGGCCAAAGTAGCAACCGGTAAACAGGCCATCGCCATATATCCGCTCCAACGGGGACCAGCCGCTGCCACAGCTAAATTGTAAGGCGCGTCGGGGGCAAAGTTACCCCCCTCTTTTTTTACCCCTTCGAATTTTCCCCATGGAGTCTTAGCAATTATCTTCGAGTACCAGCCCACCTTTGCCAGAAAACTCTCCCCTCTCATACTATCGGCAGCTTTTTGTGACGCATCGTTTAACGCGGTCAATTTAGCGGCTGTCACATAATGGCCCAATTCGTGAATGGCAATACCAGCATGCCAGGAAAGATAAAGAATGGCGCTAGAAATTACTGTTTCAGCGCTTAAAAACACAAATTCTAATGTTTCGAGTTTTCCGCTAATAGACTCTGGTAAACTCAACAACGAGGAAATAAAAGCGGCATGGAAAGAAACCAACTTATGGTTGGCGATAACATGTGATCTTTCTAAATAGCCGGCAGGTTCCGCTGTCAGAGAACCGGGAAGCAGAGAAGTCTCTAATGTAGAATAAGAATCGAGCAGCGCGCTATAGCTTTCAAACCCAAGATCGACCGCCGCCCCTTTCAGGGCGCTGCCAGCTTCCCACGAATTAAACCCCAAACTCAAAGCTAACAAGCCGGATGTATGAGAAAGCTCTCCGGCTAGAGTTCCTAAAGTTCGGTTCCTCGCCATCCTTGCTACCAATGGTTGCAGCAGCCAATCGGCGGCTCGATTAACGCCTCTCCCAATTCTTGTTCCGGTCATTGTCATTCCTACCATTTTTAATTTCCCCTTTTTTACTTAATAAAAAACCCCGGCTTTGGGCCAGGGCTTCGAACGAGTCTCTGTTTACTAAAATAGTGTCGGCATCTTTTTTGGAAAATTTCACTCTATTTTGAAATTAATGAAATTTATCGAATCCCTATGCCTGTCTTCCTTAAGGCAGCGGCAATGACTTTGTGCGGTTTATGCAAAGGATCAGGATCAAGGTCCCAAAATCTTCTCAAATTAATTATTTGTTCAAGAGTCAGTCCAGCCAAGCGCTCACTCCCTATGCGCCGCGCCAAATTTTCGATAAAATCGTCTCTTTCTATTCTCAAGGTTTCCGGTTGGTCAGGTCTCTTCTCTGGCACCCTGGAAATTTCCAGGTACTGTTTGGCTTTGATTACTTCTTCCCGCAAGAAGGACTGCTCTGCTTCAGCAAAACCATCAAGGAATTCTTTTAGCCCAGCATCTCCTGCTTCCTGCTGAACTGCCAGCACTAATCTGCCCAAAATAAAGGTTCCAAAACTCCTGCTGTTTGGCTCGTTTTTTATCAATATTAAACGGACCAAAGCAATCTTATTATCTTTTGACAGCGTTTTAAACATATTAAGACGCAGCAAATGCTTGCCTACATCAGTGGCAGCAAAAAAATCAGTTACCTCTTCGAATCGGGATTCAAACCAGGCATTAACAATTTGGCTAACCTTGTCCTGTCTATCGATAAAGCTTAAAAAACTAATTGCGTTGGTTAACCCGGCTAAGCTGGTTATTTCTTCGGCATCAGTACGCAAAACAATGCCCATATAAACCTCAAAATCACTTTTTGCTTCCTGCGAAAGTTCAGAAGGCAGGGCAATGGCTTCCCCGACATAAAGCGCCCCCTCTTCACTAGAAAGGGCAATTGCGTCTCCCTCCTCAATTTCAAAAATCTTCCCGGATACCGGCAAGCTAATCTTGTCATCTTTTATAACTATCTTTTGCCCGTTAAAATCCTTAACATCAATAATAACCGGCAAGCCGTGGTTTCTCGCCAGAGTAGAAGCATGTATGCCGGTTTGACTAAGGCTGATAATCCCATCAACTTCTATTCCGGTGCTTACATCTCCCGGTCTAAAGAGCTCTTTAATCAGGATAACCTTCTCACCTTTGGCTTTGGCTGCCAGAGCTGCTTCATTGGAAAAATAAGCCTTACCACACACATCAAATTTTGAAAGGATAGAAGTGCCCCTTGCAACCATAGTCAGGCGATCCTTGCTTACAATCTCATCAGCATATAACTGCCTTACATGAAAAGGCTCAATCAGCTCTAAGACCTGGGCGGCAGAAATCTTTCCATCAAGATACTTTTGTACTGTATAAGCAAGAACTACCGGTCCGTTTAAAACTGCTGGATTGGCCTGGAGCAGAGCCAACACACCTCTTTGCACTGTTAATTCAACCCTAACAGGAGAACCAAATATATCCTGCAAAAACATCAACGCCGGTTTATTTGCAACAATCTCAGCCGGCGGCACTTGCCCGCTATCTTCAGCCAGGCGCAAAGTCCTGATTATCGCGCTACTGGGCATCTCTCCCGTCATTACATCTTCACCAAAGCTATTTTCCGCAATTACCAGCTGCGGACATCCTCCTCTCTTTGGGTCAAGGCTAAAAAAGACTCCAGAATAAGAACCCTCCCCTGCCTTACCGACTATCATTTCTTGAATAATAATAGAAAAATTGGGGGTTCGCGGTTTTCTGGACAAGCTTCTAATTGTTTCTAAATTAGAGCGGTATGCACCGCTAATCCGGCCAATAAAATGTCCCAAATGTGAATCAGGGCGGCAAAAAGTTACAAATCTGCTAGCGCTAGCAATGCCTAATAATTTTTCTAAAAGAGCAGCTTTCCTTTCAAGCGTCTGTGGATATGGGGTCGCCACCCGCTGAAGCCAGGGTCGATATTGCTGCGGATCGCTGTCTAAAATAAGCGTCATAAGATTATGAATAAAAATATCTGTGGCAACTTCCTCTCCGTAAAAAGAGACCAAAGTAGGAAAAGTTGTTTGAGTAACTCCCATGTTGGCATAAGACGGCAAAACCCCGGGCAGATTTTCTCCCGGCCCTGACCGGATAGAAAATAAAAGCGGGCTGTGTGAATCGTTAAATTTTTTCTGCGTTAACCACTCTAATAGCTTCAAAGCATGATCAAAAATTTTATTCCAATTGATTGCGAAAACTTCTCGAAAAGAACTTTTGATAATAACAAACGCAGGAATTGGATAACCCAAACGATGAAGCCGCAACAAGTTTAATCCTTTATTGCTAATATCCGCCTCACTAAATTCCTCCGCCGTAGTAAACGGGACAACATATTGGCCAAATTCATCAGGTATCTCTGGCGGCTGCGCGAACCTTTCCTCCAACAAAGCCAGGTCAGCATTTTGTCTCCTCTTAAGAAAAGCTTGCGCTTCATCACTGCCACCTCTTGCCGCAAGAATTTGTTTTAAGTGTTCTGCCGCCTCGAATGATTTTAAATCAGCCAGATGTAAAATGTCTGTGCCTCTCACTTCCATCGGCTCCGCTGACTCACTGTGTTGAACTCTAAGAGGAAAATTTACGGCAGGTCGTATGAAACCATGCGGCAGGGAAACTCTTTTCTCGAGACGCTGCTTCATTATTTTTTGAGGAATATAAGATTGGATAATACGGGGAGTTTGCGTTCCCATTAGATTTTTCTCCTACCCCACTATCTAACACTTCTAACGGAAATTTCACTAAATCTTGAGGGTTGAGTCTATGAGTTGTCTGGTATAGGGATCTCGGGGCGCAGAAAATATTTCCGCAGTATTATTTTCCTCCACAATTTTCCCATCTTTCATAACCATGACCCTGTCACACATAAAACCGATCACCGACAAATCGTGGGCAATAAAGAGATAGGTCAGATTTAATTGGAGTTTGATCTCTTTTAGCAGCTTAAGGATATCAACCTGGATAGAGACATCGAGGGACGAAACTGGCTCGTCAAGGATTAAGAATTTTGGATTTGAAGCTAAAGCCCTGGCAATCCCCACCCTCTGCCGCTCCCCACCGGAGAGCTCATGCGGAAAACGGCTGGAGTGCTCTTTAGATAGCTTAACCAAACCTAAAAGTTCAGCCACCCTGGCTGTGATATTTTCCTTTGGCAGGAGCTTATGAATCAAAATCGGCTCGCCAATTGCCTCACCAATCTTGATGCGCGGATTGAGTGAGCTTTGCGGGTCCTGAAACACGATTTGGCACTCGCGGCGGATATCCCCTACACTATTATAGACAATAGAACCAGAAGTAGGTTCAATCAGCTTGAGGATCAATCGTGCCAGCGTAGTCTTGCCAGAACCGGACTCTCCTACTAAGCCCAGACTCTCCCCTTGCCTAATAGAAAAAGAAAGGTTATCAACGGCTACGGCAGTTCCAAAAGATTTAGTTAAATTTCTAACCTCCAGCATACTAGAGGATATACTATCAGAAGAGGTAGAATTTTGCTACTGACAGCGCGCCAGAGAGGCTGTTTTTAAAAGCGGAAAGCAGAAATTTGTTGCGTGGGGTAAAGTCCAATTTTGCCTCAACCAGTTGTTCCAGCTTGATAAGCTGCGCCCTGGCCTCATCAGAATTTTCATGGATCAGATCGGCAATCTCTTTGATCACCTTATCTTCCAGATCACGCAGGTAATCAAGCCGACCAAGTTCTTCGATCTCGCGCAATATTTCTTTATAGTTATCGATCTTAAATCGATTGACGGGATTCATGATCCTCCCTCCTATTATATAATCGACAGATTTAGGGGAAAATTTCAGCTAGAAGGTTACAGGCAGGCTAAGATTAAAGGTTGTCCCCATGCCAGGCAGGCTGCTAACAGAGATGGATCCCTTGTGCTCGTCAATAATTTTCTTGGAAATAGCCAGGCCAAGCCCGGTGCCCGATTCTTTGGTTGAAAAGAATGGGTCAAAAATATTTTTTATTTGGTCTTTGGGAATACCGGGACCTGTATCTTTTATATATACCTTTATCTCTTCCGCACTATCACTGGTGGTCACCGACAGATTGCCGCCTTTATCCCCCATGGCCTGCACAGCATTGGAAATAAGGTTCATAAAAACCTGGATTAAACGATTGGCGTCTATATTGGCTTTCTTGGCGTGTCCATAAGTCGTCTTAACTTCGATTTTGTTTTTGCGGATTTCAAAAACCAGTAAAGCCAGAGCCCTATCCAGCACATCTTTGATATCACCAGGCTTTAACATTAAAGGCTTATTCCTGGAATAATCAAGTAAACCTTCAATAATAAGCTGCATGCGCTGGATTTCAGGATATAGCATCTTGTTGACCGATTCTTTAAACTCCTGATCATCCCATTTCAGAGGCATAATCTGAGCTATGGTGCTCAGGTAAGTGAGCGGCCCTTTTAATTCGTGAGCCACGCCAGCGGTTGTCTTCCCAATAGCCGCCAGTTTTTCCGAACGCAACACTATTTCCTGGTTTTTCTTTAATTCCTCAAAAATAAAGGCATACTCAATGCCAACTGTTGCCTGATCGGCAAAGGTTTTAAGAAATTCTTTATCATCAACGGAGAAAGACTGTCCGGAAATTTTGTCACCCAGGCAAATAATAGCCAGCAGCGTCGGTCTTTTAAAATATTGGGTTTCAGTTATGCTGGGAATCACCAGGACGGCTTTGAGCTTTTTCATTTCTTCCGCAATAGACCCGGGGAGATTGGCTTCATGCAGAGAAATTCCCTGTTTACGGCTTAATAATTCTTTGAGTAGCGGAGAATCTTCCGGGATAGAATAGCCCGCCAGCTCTGCCGCCTGATTTTCCCCAGCCCGAACCGTATAGACATGCTCTCCCCTATCCAGCACCAGGACCGATGCTCCATTAAGTTTCATAAACTTATTGAGCAAGTAAGGAGCCAGGTGCGCAAAGTAATCGAGGTCAGTCTTTGGTTGCGTCAAAGCATGGGTAAAATTACTGATGATCCGCTGGTAACTATAACTTTCGCGAAAAAAAATCTTGTCAACCAGATTTTGGATTATATTACTCAAAGGCTGAAAAATAAAAGCGATTAAAAAAATTCCAGCTATACCGACCCAAACAGAGGAGTAACCGGTCAGGCCGCGAAACAACTGACCTCCTGCGAGAATTAACGACACAAAAATGCCGCTAATTAATGCCGTCAGTAGCGCGTACAGTACTCCTCGTTTAATAACCACGGCTTTTCACCTGCCTATATTGAGAAGTTTCGCATAAAGACTGTAATAAATCAATGGTTTACCCTTAATTCCTGGACACGATGATTCCCGGTATCTACTACAAAAAGCTGCCCGGCTTTGCTGCCCAGACAAATACCGCTGGGGCCGTTAAATTCTCCCGGGGCTGAACCCTTTTCCCCAAAGGCCAGCAAAAAATCACCGTTTACATTAAAAATCTGGATGCGATTATTCCCCGTATCGGACACATAGATAAATTTGTCGTCAACCGCCACCCCCAAAGGCATATAAAATTCTCCCTCCCCGTCTCCTATCCGGCCAAATGCGCTTAGCGGCAAATAATTTATGTCTAATTTTTGGATCCGGTTGTTACTCGTATCAGCCACGTAGATATAGCGGTTTATATCTACGGCAATGTCACTAGGATTATCAAAAAATCCCAGACCATAACCAAAGCCTCCAACATCCTTGAGGAATTCACCCTTATCATTATAGAGAAGAAGGCGATCGTTCCCCGTATCTGCAATATATAAATTACCTAAAACGTCAACGTCCAGGCCGGCCGGATCATTTATTGTTTTATACTTAATCTCGTCAGTCGCGACATCCGTTATATAGTTTCCGCGAATATCAAAAAGCTGGATGCGGTCATTATCTTTTTCGGAAACGTAAATGCGATAATTAAAATCAACGGCAATCCCAACCGGGGCGTTTAATTTGCCGCTTTGGCTGCCAAACCCGCCAAATTGATCGACAAACTTACCCTCTTCATCCAATCTCTGAATACGATTATTACCTGTATCGGTAACAAACACATTACCCAGGCCGGTTTCCAGATTTCCTTTAAGGCCAACGTCAATATCATGAGGATAATAGAACTGGCGGTCACCTGAGCCGGGTAAGCCGAACTCGCGGACAAACTCCACTGCGGGCGGGGTAGTTACGGCAAGCGGCGGGGGTTCCCCCATGGCAATGGCAAACTGAAAACTTAAAACGTAAAACGCAAAACTAAAAGTTAAAAGATTTTTCATCCTATCAATTCCCTTATCTTCGCCGGTATATTGTCGCTCTTCAGCAAGGTTTCACCGATCAACACTCCATCCACCCCCACCTGCTGCAAAACCAAAACATCCTCTTTTGTCTTGATCCCGCTTTCGCTGATTATTATTCGCTTCTTTAGCTCGGGAATTTCACTCATTATGCGGACAGTATTTTGCAGATCAATTTCTAAGGTATCCAGATCACGATTATTGATCCCAATAATTTTAGCGCCCGCCCGCAAAGCCCTCCTGGCTTCTTCCGCGCTATGCGTTTCAACCAGGGTCTGCATCCCCAGGCTCTCTGTTAATTCAATTAATTTGACGAGCTCAGCATTTTTTAACACTCTGACAATCAACAAAAGCGCGTCCGCGCCGGCAATTCTCGATTCATAGATCTGGGTTTCATCCAGGATAAAATCTTTGCGTAGGATTGGCACAGTAGTTGAATCCTTGGCTGCCTTGATATGACCAAGCTTACCCTGGAAATACTTCCCATCGGTCAAGACAGAAATGGCGGAAGCTCCACCCTCTTCATAAACTTTGCCCAGGGTTGTTGGATTATAGTCTTGTTTGATAAGGCCAGCGGAAGGTGAAGCCTTTTTGATTTCAGCAATCAGTGAAAATTTACCCTTTTTCAGGAAAGCGCGAGCCTGGGACAATTCTTCTACCAATTTGAGCGGATCTTTACCGGCAAAACGCTCTTTGAGAGCGTCAATTTCCTGGCGTTTATTGAGGATAATCTCGTCCAAGATCATTACAGATAATATACCTTAAATCAAAAAGGAGGTCAATCAGAGCAAAGTGATTTAACTGGACAATTTTCGCAGGCCGGCTTGGGCTTACAATAATTCTTGCCCAACGCCACAATCAGCGCATGATATTCTTGGTATAGTTTTAAGTTTCTTGGCAGATCATTTTCAAAAATCTTTTTAATCTCATGATAATCTTTAGTTTTGATTAATCCCAGCCGATTAAAAATGCGGACAGTATACGCGTCAACCACAAAACTCTTTTTGCCCAATGCATAGCAAAGAATAGAATCAGCCGTCTCCGGCCCAATCCCCCAAATCCCCAAAAGTTCCCGCCTCAATTCCCCCAGCCCCCAGCCCCCAACCCCCGGTACTCCCCCATTTTTTAACAACCACCCGCAAAATATCTTCAATTTTTTTGTTTTAGCTCGGAAGTAGCCGGAAGGTTTTATCCAACACTCTACGTTCGACGCTTTACTTTCCACCATCTTCTGCGGATTAAGCGCTTGCGCCTGTTTTAGATTATTAATCGCCCTCTCAACATTCCCCCAATTAGTATTTTGCGTCAAAATCGCCCCAACCATGATTTCAAACGGAGTCTCACCCGGCCACCAGTGTTGTCGGCCGAAGTGTTTAAGGAGTTTCTTATGGATATTGATTAATCGACTCTGCATGGGCACATCACTCAGCTAAGATCTCCTGCCTGAGCTTCTCCATCATCTGCATATAGAAGCGCAGGTTATGGATAGTCAAAAGCTGCAGGCTTAAAATCTCCCGCGCCCAGAAAAGGTGGCGGATATAGGCCTTGGTAAAATTGCGACAGGCGTAACAATCACATCCTGGATCAATCGGGTTAAAATCTTTTTCAAATTTTTTCTGGCGCAGGTTGACTGCGCCGTCATAAGTTAAAAACGCCCCATGCCGGGCTAAACGAGTCGGGATCACGCAGTCAAAGATGTCCGCTCCAAGCTTTACCGCGCCTAAAATATCAGCCGGAAAGCCCACGCCCAGCAAATGCCGCGGTTTGTCTTCAGGAAGGACACCTGTGACAACCTCCAGCATCGCCAACATCTCATTCCGCGGCTCGCCAACTGACAATCCGCCAATGCCATAGCCTGGGAAATCTATTTCCGCAATCTCCTCTGCCGATTCCCTCCTCAAATCCTTGTATGTTCCGCCTTGTATAATTCCGAATAGAACCCTCACCCCCTCCCCGACTTCGTCGGGGGTGAGGGCTTTTTTCGACTCCCTGGCCCAGACCGTGGTCCTCTCCACCGCCTTCTTAACCAGCTTCTTGTCGCATGGATACGCCACACACTCGTCCAATGGCATCATAATGTCTGAATCAAACTTTGTTTGAATCTCAAGAACACTTTTTGGAGTTAAAAAGTACTTGGTGCCATCGACATGGGAGGTAAACTCCACCCCATCTTCCGTCACCTTCCGCATATGGGCCAAAGAGAAGACTTGAAATCCGCCTGAATCAGTTAAAATCGGCTTATCCCAGTTTATAAATTTGTGAAGTCCGCCGGCTTCTTTAATTAAATCCGGTCCTGGACGAAGCAAAAGATGATAGGTATTAGCCAGTATAATTTGGGCGCCTATTTCATTCAAGTCACGCGGCGACATAGCCTTTACCGCGCCCTGGGTGCCGATAGCCAAAAAAGCCGGGGTATCAATTACGCCATGAGCGGTCTGGATTTTACCAACACGGGCCCTGGATGTTTTTGATTTTTTAAGGATTTCGAACTTGAAGGGCGCCATAGATTAATTATATCACAGGATCAACATAGCGTCTCCAAAGGAGTAGAAGCGGTAGTTTTGCTTGATGGCTTCCTGGTAGGCCCGCATGATAAAATCTCTGCCGGCAAAAATTGACTTGGCTCCCAGCCCTTCCTGGGCAAAGGCAGAAACCAGCATGATTAAAGTCGAACGCGGCCAGTGGAAATTGGTGATTATGGCATCGACAACCTTAAACCTATAACCGGGGGTAATAAACAAGCCCGTTTCTCCGCTTATGCGCTTGTTTATTTTCCAATCTTTGACCGAAGCTGATTCCAGCGCCCGCACCGTTGTCGTGCCGACGGCAATTACTCTCCTGGCCGCTTGGAGCGCCTCGATTGTCTCCTGTGGAATGTCATAATATTCCAGGTGCATCTCATGGTCCTCCAATCTTTCGGTGCGCACCGGCAAAAATGTGGCCAGCCCGGTATGAAGAGTTAAATAAGCAATTTTAATACCTTTGACAATAAGTTTTTCTAAGAGCTCTGAAGTAAAATGCAGGCCTGCGGTTGGCGCCGCCGAAGCTCCTTCTTTACTGGCATAAATAGTTTGGTAGCGCGACAGCAAATTATCTTTGGGACTAATATAGGGAGGCAACGGTAGCTTCCCCAGTTTGTGGATAATATACCAAAAATCAGCGGCCGACTCAAATTCAACAATCTGCTCGCCACTCTCAAGTTTTTCTAAGACCTTTCCTTTGAGCATCCCTTTGCGAAAACTTATTTCAGAACCAACATTTAAACGCTTGCCCGGCCTCACCAGACACTTCCATATTTGCCGATTTTCATCTTTACCCTGTTTTCTAACCAACAGAACTTCCACTTTTGCCCCACCGTTAACTTTCTCTCCCACCAAATTTGCTGGAATCACCTTGGTGTCATTTAGGACCAAGAGATCTCCCGGACCAAGATAATCAACAATGTCGTAAAAATGATTGTGTTTAAAATTTTGGTCCGCGCGACCTATAACCATAAGTCGTGACTGATCGCGCTCCTTTGCCGGCTCCTGGGCAATTAATCCTTCGGGAAGCTCATAATTAAAATCAGAAGTTTTCATGCTATAATACCCGTCACGGGGCGTGGCCCAGTTTGGTCTAAGGCGCTACCTTGGGGTGGTAGAGATCGCTGGTTCGAATCCA
>Ga0155959_121_pt1 | contig 12846 bp, 14 predicted proteins | sample RifCSPlowO2_02_FD_107613 | JGI IMG/M metagenome (GOLD analysis project Ga0155959, IMG submission 107613) | candidate division WOR-1 bacterium RIFCSPLOWO2_02_FULL_46_20
ACCAGCCAAATTTGGTGGCAGTGGAAGGCAACTATGACGAGGTAAATCGTTTGTGCTCTGAAGTCGCGGCTAAGTACAAATGGGCCTTTGTTAATGTAAATATCCGGCCGTACTATGCGGAGGGGTCTAAGACCTATGGTTATGAAATCGCCGAACAGTTAGGCTGGAAAACACCGGATCATATTCTTTCTCCTTGTGCCGGCGGCTCTTTGATCACCAAGATCTGGAAGTCGTTTAAGGAATTGCATAAGCTGGGTTTGGTGGCAGAACCTAAAACAAAAGTGTATGCCGCTCAAGCCGAGGGGTGCGCGCCGATTGTTAACGCCATTAAGGAAAAGAGTGAGATAATAAGGCCGGTTAAGCCGAAAACTATTGCTAAATCTCTGGCTATTGGCAACCCGGCAGATGGCTACTATGCAATGGCTACGGTAGCCGAGAGTGGAGGGTGGGCAGAAACGGTAACCGATGAAGAAATTGTTGAGGGGATTAAACTCCTGGCAGCAACAGAAGGCATTTTTACCGAAACAGCTGGTGGAGTAACTGTTGGCGTAACCAAAAAGTTGATTGAACAGGGAAAAATTCCCAAAAATGAATCTATTGTGATTTGCATAACCGGTAATGGATTAAAAACCCAGGAAGCGGTGCAGGCAAAAATTGGTAAGCCGATAAAGATTAAGCCAACGCTCAAATCATTCGAGGAGGAGGTAAAAATATGAGTATTAAAGTTAGAATTCCTCAGCCGTTACAAAAGTTGACTCGAGGTCAAGAAGAGGTGGAGGCTGCTGCCTCGGATGTGAAAGGCTTAATAGATGATCTGGAAAAAAACTTTCCGGGAATAAAAGACAGGATATGTGATGGACAGGGAAAACTCAGGCGTTTTATAAATATTTATGTTAATGAGGAAGATGTCCGGTTTCAGCAGGGGGATGCGACAACCATCAAAGATGGCGATGAGGTTTCCATTGTTCCGGCTATCGCGGGAGGCGCTCAATGATTCTAAATGATGAGCAGATAGAAAGATACAGTCGGCAGATTCTTTTGCCCAAAATTGGTGGTGGAGGGCAAGAAAGATTGTTGGCAGCCAAAGTCTTGGTTGTAGGGGTTGGCGGGTTGGGTTCGCCGGTGGCTGCTTATTTAACCGGAGCAGGGGTGGGGACCTTGGGGCTGGTTGACTCGGATAGTGTAGATATTACCAATCTGCACCGTCAGATAATATATTCCACGGATGATCTGGGTAAGGCAAAAGTTGAGGCGGCTAAGGTGCGCTTGGAACGGATGAATCCGGACGTGAAAGTTATTGTTCATAAACTGCGTCTTACTTCAGCCAACATTATGGCCGTGATTAATGATTATGACATTGTGGTTGATGGGACAGATAATTTTCCTGCGCGTTATTTAATAAACGACGCTTGTGTCTTGGCCAAAAAACCACTGGTTCATGGCGCGTTTTTTAGATTTGAAGGCCAGGCCATGGTTATTAAGCCGGGCGAGGGGCCGTGCTATCGCTGTATGTTTTCTGAACCACCACCCCCTGGCGCGGTGCCGTCTTGTCAGGAGGCTGGGGTTCTAGGCGCTTTAGCTGGAGTTATCGGTTTGATTCAGGCCACAGAAACATTAAAGTTAATTTTGAGGATCGGAGAGCCTTTAGTCGGAAAATTAATTATATTTAATTCTTTGGAAATGGGTTTTAGGAAAGTTAAAGTTCCTCAAGACAAGAATTGTCCGGTTTGTGGAGAAAACCCGACAATTACGGAGCTGATTGATTACGAAATATTCTGTGGCATAAAGAAAAAGGAGAGTGAGTAATATGGCAAAAAAATTAGTTAAATTGACGTTTCCTCAAAAGCTTATCAAGGAGCCGGTTATTTTTACCATGGCTAAGAAGTTTGATGTGATGCCCAATATCAGACGAGCCAGAGTGACGGAAAAAGACGGAGAGATGGTTCTGGAGCTTGAGGGGGAAGAAAAGAATCTGGAAAAGGGGACCAATTATTTAGCCAAAACAGGAGTAATCGTTGAGCCGATAGTTGGCGATATTGTTGAATAATAAATAAGCGAGGGGGGCTGGCGAGTTTTATTCGCTTATAGCAGAGAGAGAATCTTATCAATATCCACGTATTGTTTAACCAGTTTTTCGGTGGCTTTAATCTTTTCCGTGTCGGTCGCCCTGACTTTAACTATTAAGTCGTGCATGTAAGAGGCGACTGTAAAGGTATCTTCCTCAACCGAAATTATCGGAATGTCGGTCTCCTTGACCAGTTTAAGGATTGTTTTATGAGGGAGTATTTTGCCGGTTAAGACGATGCCGGAGAGGCCGTAGGCCTTGGTTTTCCCGGTTAGATAACCACTTAAGGCGGCCAAAATAATATCTTCGCGAGAGCCCGGAGTGATTAAAAGATTACCTTCGCCAAAATAGTCTAAGGCTTCGTGTGGTGTCATCGCGCCGATAATAATTTTATTAACTGAGTTGCTCAATCCCTTCTCTCCGCAGATCAATTTGCCGTGCATATCTTCCAAAAGTTGGCCCAGGGTAGGGCTGGATAGGGTTTGTTGATAAGGGATTACACCCAAAACCTCAAGTCCCTTCCGGGCTAAACCCATTCGAAACAGTTTGTTTATTTTTTCGTATTTTTCCGGCAGAACCTTATTGGTAATAACTCCCAATATCTCAACACCGACATTGTCAAACTTGGCTTTGTTAAGGATGATTTCATCGATCGGGCGGCCTATGCCGCCACGGGAGACCAGAATAACTTTTGCCCCCAGAAGTTTAGCGACTTCGGCATTGCATAGATCGAAGACAGAACCCACCCCGGCATGGCCGGTCCCCTCAATCAAAACCATCTCTTTGTTTTTGCTGATATTTTTATAAGCATTTAAAATGCTTTTCTCAAGTGCTTTTTTGTCGCCGTTTAATATGTAATTTTCGGTGAACCCTTTGGGGACGGCAATCGGGCTCATATCCCCATAGTCATCGGGCAAATTATAAACGTCGTGCATCAGAATGGCATCTTTATCGATCTTATGCTCTTTGATCTCTTTATATTGCTGGCCGACCGGTTTAATGTAGCCGACACTGCCCAGTTTTTCGATAAAAGCAGAGAGGAGTCCCAGGGAAACGATGGTTTTGCCGTCATTTTGCCTGGTGGCGGCGATATAAACTTTTTTAGCTTTGTTTTCCATATAGTCCCCCTTTTAGTTTTTGAATCGAATAGGTGGGGACGATGTATTTGGGGCAGGCTTCAGCGCAGTTGAAGAGGGTATGGCAGCGCAGGGCGCCGTGTTCGCCGTCGACCAACTTTAGCCGCTCGCCTCGCGCGGCATCTCTGGAATCGGCCAGAAAGCGGTAGGCTTTGGTGAGAGCCGCCGGCCCCAAAAATTGCGGATCGGTCGCGGCAACCGTGCAGGCCGAATAACAGGCGCCGCAGAGGATACAGTTGATCATTTCATCGATCCTGGCTCTTTCTTTGACGCTCTGGGTTCTTTCTTTGGCTGGAGCGGGAGAAGGATTAATAAGGTAAGGCTTAACTTTTTCGTATTTTGCAAAAAAGTGGTCCATGTCTACCACCAGGTCTTTGATAACCGGCAGATGGGGGAGCGCGGAAACGGTGATGGTTTTCGCCCGCAAGGTTTTGATCAAGGTTTGGCAGGCGAGGCGGTTTTTACCGTTGATGCGCATCGCGCACGAGCCGCAAACTGCTCCCCGGCAGGAATAACGGAAAGCCAGCGACCCGTCCAGATTTTCAACGATATAAAAGAGCGCTTCCAGCACCGACATCTCTTTTTCGGCCATGACCTCGTAGGTTTTGAAATATGGCGCCTTATCGACGTCAGGATCGAATCTCTCAATTTTAAACGTTACCATATTAATAAGTCCTCGCTGATTTTTAAACTCTGATTTTTGACAATTATTAGAGAAAGGCTAATTTAGACCGCGTAAGCTTCTTTGAACCTTTTAACCGGGACCTGCAGAGTACGTTCGACTACATGGGACCTGACCAAATCATCCAGCCCCTTGGAAACTTTAGCGGTATAATATTTTTCTCCGCATTGTTGGCAGATCCCGGCCGGCACGTCCTCGATCAGATAGAGCTTTCCTTCCCACCAGAAATCCATCCTGATTTTCTGTTCGTCAACCTCGCCGCCGCAGCAGCCGCAGTCGCCGTAAACATCTTTAATTGGCACTATTATCTTCCTCCTTTTTCCCTTTGCTTTGGCGTAACCCATTTTGGCTGTTTCGGGATGTAAACCGTGATTACTTTTAACCAGCCAATTTTAGATTTTCCGCAAATAACATGTATCGGCCGGACATTTGAGTAGCCCGAAATTAAACAGCTTTCGCCTCTTTTATCTTCCGGGTAGCTTTCAATTATTTCACCGCCCAGAATGGCTGTTTTAATGTCGTCAATTATCAATTGATTCTGCCTGACGTTCTTCGTGTGCGTGCTGACTCAAAACAAATTCGTCATTTTCTAGCGCCGCTTTTATATCTTCGATTTTCATAAAATAAAGTGAAATTTCCCAAACTACCCGCCGATAATATATTGTAGATGAATTAAGCCCCGAAGTAAAGTAAAAGCAAGAAGGAAAACAAAAATGGCGATTGAAAGAACAAGTCCCAGATTAACGGTGGCACAGCAAATATCGAGAAACCCTCAATTTGGAGGAAGATTATTGGCGATCACGGCAAAGACTTCTTCGGGTGGCATTATAAGGGCAGCCGAAGCAATAAAGAGACTGCCGCATCTGATTGCGGCGGGAATCCGGGTTGAGATAAGAACCCCCGGAGGAAATTTGTTGGATAATTCGGCTTTGATCGGTAAAATACCGAAACAAATTGATGCGTTAGCAAGGGGTGTTGATACTTTAATTGGAATTGATCAGTTACGAAAGGGTAAATCGGTCGGCATTGCAGAACAAGCGGGCAAACGCTCAGAGATGATCGATGACTCCCGATTGCCTTTTAAGGTCGCGATAGATGTGCTTCCCGGCTTTTCTTTAGTAGAAGGCCGAGAGAAAGCCGCAGAAAGGAATGAGCAGGACGGCGGTAAGCGCAGGATCCCAACCGAGCCAGAATTATTAGAGTTAAACAGATTGCTTGGAGATCGGTTAGAAGGTAGTGACGATTGGATATGGACAGAAACGGAGCATGAGGATTATCCGGGGCAATTTGTTCTCCGTCGCCAGGACGACGACGGCCGCGGTTGCAGCCATCCCGGGAGCAACTACTACTACAGCGACGTCGCGGTTCGGTTCGTCGAGGACAGATAATTACGCTAATAAGTCCTCGCTTGGGGTTTGAATTTGGTGATCGTGACCGGCTTATAATCTAATTTTGGCCCGTCGGGACTGTAGCTCGCCATGGTGTGTTTTAGCCATTGCTCGTCATTCCTTCCGGGAAAATCAGTCCTGAAGTGCGACCCGCGGCTCTCTTCTCGATTAAGCGCGCCCAGGACGATCACCTCGGCCAGCTCGAGTTTTCCTTCCAGCTCGAGGTTCCTGACCAGGTCAAGATTGAATTTTTTGCCTTTGTGCATGAGATGGATCTGCTTGTAGCGCGCCTTAAGCTTGCGAACCTTGGCCAAGCCTTTAGTCAGCTTTTCTTTGTTGCGGAAGACGCCGGCTTCTTCAGCCATGGTTGCCTTCAACTCATTGCGGATTTCAGCCGCGGTTTCTTTACCGGTGGAATTTTCCAGTTTAGCCACTTTGGCTTTGACTTTTTCCAGTTCAGCTTGGAGAACAGAGCTTGTGTCTGAATTTTTCTTGCTCTTCACATAATCCGACGCAAAATGTCCCGATCTCTTGCCGAAGACGATCGTGTCGAGCAGGGAATTGCCGCCCAGGCGATTGCCGCCGTGGACCGAAACACAGGCGCATTCGCCAGCGGCATAAAGACCGGGCAGGGGAGTTGAGCCATTAGGATCGGTGTCGACGCCGCCCATCGAATAGTGCTGGCCGGGCTGGATCGGGATCGGTTTGTCGATCGGGTCAAGACCGAGGAAGTGGAGACAGATGTCGCGGATGCCGGGCAGACGCTCGATGATCTTTTGCCTGCCGAGGTGACGCAAATCGAGGTGGACATAGGCATTATCGAAGCCGCGCCCCTCATTGATCTCGGTCTGGATCGAACGGGCGACGATATCGCGCGGCGCGAGTTCTTTAACAAAGCGTTCTCCCTTATTATTGTACAGATAGCCTCCTTCGCCGCGGGCGCCTTCGGTCATCAGGATGTTGGTGCCGTATAGCGTGGTGGGATGGAACTGGACGAACTCGAGGTCCTTGAGCGGCACGCCGGCCGTCATGTAAACCGCCGCCATGCCGGAGCCAGTGTTGATGATGGCGTTGGTCGAATTGCCGTAAATGCGCCCATAGCCGCCGGTCGCCATGATCACTGTGTCGGCGCTCATGGCCGCGATCTTGCCGTTCTTAATATTTAACGCGATCAGGCCGACGCAGGCCGAATCGTTTTTGACGATCGAGAGGAGCAAGTATTCTTCATAAACTTTGATCTCTTCTTTGACCGATCGCTCATACATGGTGTGGAGCAGAGCATGCCCGGTGATGTCGGATGCATAGCAGGTGCGGGGGAAAGCGGCGCCGCCAAAAGGACGCTGGGCGATCTTGCCTTCAGCCGTGCGGGAAAATGGGCAGCCCCAGTGTTCCATTTCATAAACAATGCCCGGCGCTTCGTTGGTCATGATCTCGACGGCGTCCTGGTCGGCCAGATAATCGGAGCCCTTGACGGTGTCAAAGGCGTGGCTCTCGGCCGAATCTTCGGAGGCGTTACCCAGCGAGGCGTTGATGCCGCCCTGCGCGGCGATCGAGTGCGAGCGGGTCGGCTGGACGCGGGAAAGCACTGCCACTTCCAAACCATTCTTTTTAGCTTCCAGGGCGGCCCGCAGGCCGGCGAGCCCGGAGCCAATAACAATTACTTGATGATGAGAAATGCCCATAAACCTTTAACTCCTCCAAAAAAGAAAATAATCCCGATGATCAGCAGGGACCAGGAGATTCTTTTTTCGTGTTTAGTGAAGAACTCGTAGTCAAGCAGGACAGCGCGCACGCCGTTCAACCCGTGAAAAAGCGCGAGCAAAAGTAGGGAGCTGTCGGTCAAGAGGATCAACAGGTCCTTTAAGCGCAAGGCCACGCCGGCAAAAAGGATCGGCTGTCCCAGCTCCACATAATGGACGCGGAAGATATGACTGTAAAGTATTATTACGATCAGCGCCGCTGTCACACGCTGAAGAAACCAGAGCCAACCAGCTTTCATTCTATTTCCCCATTATGAATGGGAGGGTAAGATAAAGCGTTACCCCCCAAATGAGCGCCGCCGCGGCAATGACGGCCCAAAAAATTATTTTTTGGATCCTGATCCCAACTCCAAGATCAAAAAACAATATCCTGATCCCATTAAGCCCGTGAAAAAGGACCGCGGCCAAGAGCCCAAGATCAGCGATGATAAAAGGTTGTGAGGTCAAAACCGCCAATAACTGGTTGAAAGCGTGAGGCCCGCGCAGGGAAGTGGAAATGACCATGATATGCATCAATAAATAGAAGATTAGGGCCAGGCCGGTTAGCCGGTGGAGAAGGAATGCCCACATGCCAACGCCGGATTGGCAGGCGAGGATCGATTCTTTTTTTAAATTATTTAACATAAACTGGCCATTAAGATATTATTTTTTCGGATAGCCTACAATTTCATAATAAATCTGCATCAATTCTTTATCAAAGAGAGGGCGCTTGGCTTCGACGGCCAGTTCGCGCACGCGCTCGAGTATTTTTCCGGAGACAGCTTCGTTAATTTTGATGCCGTATTCACTAAACTTGGCAATGATCGAGCGGCGGCCGGAGTGCTTGCCGACCAGAAGCTGGCGGATACCGCCCACAACCTCCGGAGCAAAAATATCATAAGTGCCTGGTTGTTTTAGGATCGCATCGGCAATGATTCCGGCTTCGTGCAAAAATAAATTTTTCCCCACGATAGGCTTGTTGGGTGAGATTTCCCTCCCCGAAGCCTTGGCGACGTATTCGGAGATCTCCTTGATCTTGCCGACGTCAAAGCCGGTGTCATAATTTTTTAGATATTTCAGCGCCATGACGACTTCTTCCAGCGCGGCATTGCCGGCACGCTCCCCCAGGCCGTTGACAGTGACGGAGGCGAAAGTTGCGCCGGCTTCCAGCGCGGCCAGGGTGATGCCCGAAGCCATACCAAAATCGTTGTGAGTATGGATTTCGACCGGAAGACCGGTCAGTTTGATGATCGCGTCGATTTTCTCATAAGTTGAGAGGGGATCAAGCGATCCGGTCGTGTCGCAATAACGCAAGCGGTCCGCTCCAGCGTCCTGCACAGTTTTGATGAACTGGATCAGGAAAGAGGGGTCGCAGCGCGAGGCGTCTTCGGCATTAGCGGAAACGTAAAGCCCGTGGCTTTTGGCGTAATTAACGGCCCGGGTAACGGTATCGAGCACCCAGGCGCGGTCCTTACCTAATTTCTCTTTAATATGCACGTCAGAAATGGAAATAGAGATGGCAACCGCGTCAAGGCCGCATTGGATCGAGGCATCAATGTCGGTCGTGACAGCGCGGTTCCAGCCCATGATGCTGGCTTTCAGCCCGGCCTTGACGATCCCTTTGATCGCTTCTATTTCACTGCCGCCCATGGCAGGCACACCAACTTCCAATTGGTAGACGCCAGCTTCGGAAAGTAGCGTGGCAATTTTTAGTTTTTCTTCAGGGGTAAAAACAACTCCGGCTGTTTGCTCACCATCCCTTAATGTTGTGTCAACAATTTTAATATCTTTTAACATCTTTTCCCTCCTATTTTTGCAAAGCAAGCTTCGCAACTACTAAGTTTGGAATCTCAGCAGTTGTTTCGGCAATCGGAACTTTTGCCTGGATTAAGGCTTTAATCTTTGATTCAGCTGTCCCGGTTCCGCCAGAGATAATTGCTCCAGCATGTCCCATGCGTTTTCCCCTGGGGGCAGTACGCCCAGAAATAAATGCTATCACAGGTTTGGTCATATTAGTAGCAATGTAGTCGGCCGCCAGCTCTTCGTCGCTGCCGCCGATCTCACCAATCATAATTACGACTTTTGTTTCCCGGTCGGCTTCAAATAAGGGGAGAAGATCGGTAAAGGTTGAGCCAAGAATCGGATCTCCCCCAATACCAATACAAGTAGATTGACCGAGATGAGCTTTAGTTAAGGCAGCGACCACTTCGTAGGTGAGGGTGCCGCTGCGAGAGATAAGGCCAATTTGCCCTTTTTTGAAAATATTACCCGGCATGATCCCTAATTTTGCCTCATCAACCGAGGTGATCCCGGGACAATTTGGTCCGATCATTGTTGCGCCCGTCTCTTTTAGCTTTTGACAGACGGCAATCATGTCCTGGGTCGGAATACCTTCGGTAATGGTCACGATAGTTTTAATCCCGGCTTCAATAGCTTCAAAAATAGCCGCTTTACAAAATCTGGCCGGGACAAAGATAGTGGAAGCGTTAGCTTTGGTCTCTTTAACCGCTTCAGCCACGTTATTAAACACTTTAACTCCCAGATGTTCTTGACCACCCTTACCCGGGGTAACACCGCCGACAACCTTGGTGCCGTATTCAATCATTTGTTCGGTGTGAAAACTTCCTTCGCGACCAGTGATTCCCTGAACAATGACTTTAGAATTTTTATTTACTAATATACTCAACGATCTTCTCTGCTCCTTCTTGCATAGTGGCGGCGGTAACCAGATTTGTTTGGGCTAATATTTTTTGCCCTTCTTCTTCTCTCGTGCCGGTTAATCTTATGACCAGAGGAATTTTAAGGTTTAAGTCCTGAGTGGCCCGAATGATTCCCTGAGCGACTTCATCGCAGCGGGTAATGCCGCCAAAAACATTAAAAAATATACCTTTAATATTCTTATCCATAGTTAAAATTTCGAGACATGATTTTACCAGCTCCGCTTTGGCGCCGCCGCCAATATCCAAAAAACTGGCAGGTTGGCCGCCCGCTCTTTTTACTTCGTCCATAGTGGTCATAACCAAACCGGCGCCATTACCGATAATCCCGATATTGCCAGGCAGGCGAACGTAGGCGATCCTGCGGCGATGGGCTTCGGCTTCGATCTCATCCTCTTCAGCTGCTTCTGCTAGCAAAGCCAGGTCCGGATGTCTGAAGAGGGCGCTATCATCAATTATTATCTTAGCATCCGCGGCGATGAACTGCCGGTCTTTGGTTTTAACCAACGGATTAATCTCGACCAGAGTGGCATCGGTTTTTAAATAGAGGTCGTAGAGTTTTTCGATTATGGCGGAAACCTGCGAATGAACTTCGCGGTTTCCGACCGGGATTTGGAAATTATGATTTTGAATTTGTTTAGGATTTAGTATTTCGAATTTAAATATTTTATCTGGCCGTGTCCTTGCCACTTCTTCAATATCAACTCCGCCGACTGTTGAGAACATCAGAGTATTCCCTCTATTGGCTCGATCAACCACGATGCCCAAATAATATTCTTTTTCAATCTCCAAAGCTTTTTCGATCAGCACCTTTTTTACCGACAGCCCTTTGATTTTCATCGCCAAGATCTGAGCGGCTAATATTTTTACTTCAGCTTCTGTTTTCGCTATTTTTATGCCGCCCGCTTTGCCGCGGCCGCCGACATGAACCTGAGCTTTGATGGCTACCGGCAACCCCGTTGTGGCGGCAATCTCAGCGGCTTGATCCGCGCTTTCAGCCACTCCGCCTGGCGGGGTAGATATATTATTTTTAACTAAAAGTTCTTTGGCTTGATATTCGTATAGCTTCATTTTATCGCCGTCTGTCCGGTTCTATAGCCGAGCTCTAAGGCTTTTTGATTATCCTCTTTGGTCTTTTCTGGGACATGCTTTAAGACTGTCCTGGTTAGCTCTTCCTGGTTGACGATGCCAGAGATGGCGGCAATCGCTCCCAGGGCAATGATGTTGGCAAAGAGTGTTTTGCCCAATTCATTTTTAGCTAATTGAATGATCGGGATGGAGTAAACTTTAAAATTACCTTTTGGTGTTGATTTTACCTCCAGGGGGTCGATAATAAGTATTCCGTCGGATTCCAGGTTAACCGAGTATTTATCGCAAGATTCCTGACTGAGCGCTAACAGAAGATTTAGTTGGGTAACCTTGGGGTAATCTATCTCTTCATCACTGACAACAATTTCTGAACGGCTGGCTCCGCCGCGCGCTTCCGGGCCATAAGATTGCGTTTGCACAACATGTTTGTCTTGATAAAGAGCGATGGCTTCGGCCAGTATTTTCCCCCCGAGGACCATGCCCTGTCCTCCGTGGCCGCTCAAACAGATCTCAAATCGCATCTATTCCTCCCGTGATTTTGTTTCTCTTTCTTCGCTTTTAGGCGAGGGTTGTCTCTTTTCAATATGTCGCTCAATCAAAGACTGATAACTTTCAGTGTATTCCGGCCGCGGTTGATTATGTAATTCTCCGATAACAAATTTGCCCTGCTTTTCTTCGTCGCTTAAAATACTCCATTGTTTAATATTACGGGCATTGTCCCGTTGCTCTTTGAGCATGTCAACCGCATCTTTTATTTTGTTCATCCGGCCGTAGTAAACGGGGCATTGGGTGATAATGTCCAGAAAAGAAAATCCCTTATTTTGGATCGCTTTGATTACAAAATTAGAGATTTGGGTCGCGTGATACGTGGTACTCCTGGCAATATAGGTTGCCCCGGCCGCTTTGGTTAATTCACAGAGATCAAAAGGTGGATCCAGATTGCCAAATGGAGCGGTGGCTGCGATGTCATTAAGTGGCGTGGTGGGGGAGAATTGCCCGCCGGTCATGCCATAAATACTATTATTAAAAACTACTACGTTAAGATCGATATTGCGCCGCGCTGCGTGGATAAGGTGGTTGCCGCCAATGGCGGAGCAATCGCCGTCGCCAGTCAGGACGATTACAGTTAATTCTGGTTTGGCCATTTTGATCCCGGTAGCAAAAGTTAAAGCCCGGCCGTGGGTCGTGTGCAGGGTGTTAAAGTCAAGATACCCGGCGGCGCGCGATGAACAACCGATCCCCGAAATAACCGCGACCTTGTTTTGATCAAGTCCAAGTTTGTCTATCCCGCGCAAGACCGATTGCATAACAATTCCATTGCCGCAACCAGGACACCAGATGTGAGGAAATTTGTCTAAACGCAGATATTTGCTAATGTCTCTAAGCGCCATGGCTTTTTATCTCCTCAAAAATAGCTCGAGGCTTCATCAGTTGCCCATTGACGGAATTGATGCCTATAACTTTGGCCAACCCGCCGGCTACTCGTTCGACTTCCAGGCGCAATTGTCCCAGATTCATCTCGGCCACAAAAATTATATCTACTTTACGGGCCAGCTCGCGGATCTCTTGTTCGGGAAAAGGCCAGATGGTGGTCAGTTTAACATAGCCGATGTTGGCGTCGAGAGCTGCCCGCTTAGCGGTTCTAAAGGTTGAGCCATAGGAAAGTATAACGGCACGGCAATTTTGGGGCAGAGTAATCTCGCTGCCGCGGATATCTTTGTAGGCGGCTTCGATTTTTTTGTGTAAACGGTAAATTAACTTTTCGGTAATTTCGGGCGATGAGCTGGGGAAGCCTGTTTCATCGTGGATTAAACCGGTGACATTGAAGCGAAAGCCCTCGCCATAATTAGCCATAGTTGGCGGTTCGTTATCTTTGGCCGCGTACGGCTTATAATTTTTCTTATTAACAAAAAATCCTGGTTTCTTGCGATCAATAATCTTGAGAGCGGAGGTTGGCGGCAACTCGATTTTTTCTCTCATATGAGCGATAACTTCGTCAGAGAGTAAGATTACAGGAGTGCGTAACTTTT
>Ga0155959_119_pt1 | contig 11340 bp, 5 predicted proteins | sample RifCSPlowO2_02_FD_107613 | JGI IMG/M metagenome (GOLD analysis project Ga0155959, IMG submission 107613) | candidate division WOR-1 bacterium RIFCSPLOWO2_02_FULL_46_20
CGGCGTATTTGCGGGACAATAACTTAACAGGAACAGGAACCATGATTACTGATTGGCAGCATGCTGATCCCGGACCTTTGCGGGACATCGCGGCCCTTTTTCAGGCCTATGCCGCGATTGATACCGCGACTTACCAGAACGATCCAATTGCTGATATAGCCAATTATTCTCTCGCCAGTCTTGACCTGATGCGAATTTTAGGAAGTTCATGGACTAGATGTCAAGCAGAAAGCTGTGATGATCTTGAAGCTGTGCGAATCTTTATCCCTGATCCTGAAGCGACAGAGATTGAAGAGGTCGGATATCTTGCCACTACTACAAGCCATCGTGCTTTAGACCTGGCCATGGGCGGAGATACACTTTCAGACTTCAGCTTCGAAGAGGACTTCCATTGGAATGTCGTTGGAGAGAGTTCCGTTTCAATGTTAGCAAGTTTATTGACTATGCCCATAACTATCACCGGGGGAATGTATGATACTGGAGCTTTATCAGGAAGTTTTATTTGGTCGGTTGGCGACTATTTTTTTGGCGACGGCACTACCCACGAAATGTACCAGGCTGGATTGCCTCTCCTTAAAACCGCAGTCCGCACCGGTATTTCGTTTAGCTTTTTCGAATCCTTTAGAAAAGGATTCTATGCCAGCGCCTTTTTTAAACTACTGGCAGGGGATGTGGATGGGGCTTTTGGAGATTTTCTGGGTATTCTTGCTTTTAACACCATTATGGAGACTACGCAGCACTATAGACAAAGATCTCAAGCCAGGCAAAATCCGGTGATTTATGAGGATAGGGCGCCGCTTAGAACCGGATTGGTTCGTCGGGCCATCGGGGCCGATTTCTTTGAAGGGATAGTAAGAAACGCGAGAAACGCTTATGGTGAAGAAGGGTTAGGCGTAAGAGATTACGCGTACCGAGCGACCAGGGGTCTATTATGGCGAACTCCGCTAAATACTATTCGCGGCCTTGCCGGTATCGGCATCAACTTTGCTAAGCTCCCGCTTTGGCTGGCAACCTCCCCGTTAAATTTGGCGAATCGTGGAATTAGCCGTCTGACCGGCGATAATGTGATTACTGATGGCGTTGACACAATTTTTGAAGCGATTACTCCAAGACGCAGAGAGGCGCGTCTGCAAGAAGCCTTCCAGGGAAATAAAGAAATTAGAAGGGCGGGCGGGTCGATATCCACCGGCAGCCATCTTGCCGATGCCTTCCACAATATAGGCATGCGTGAGGCGAGGAGTTTCGCTGACAGCTTGCGCCAGTCAGGTGTTAGAACTTTTTATACAGAGCCGAACGTTGTTTTTGAATCAGGCGATTTGACACGGATTGTCAATGAGCTGAGCCATGCTAATGCCACCGGCAGGACGGTTATTATCCAGCGGGGTTCCAATGGCCGGCCGGCAGTTAGATACGATTTAAACCTGCCACCAAATGTCCGCCTTGAAGTGCTGGGAACCCATGGGCGCGTTTTTATTTCTTCTGATGTAACATATCGGCTTACAATATCTACTGCTCCCGCGGACAGTAGAGGCAGGATCCCATTCAGCGGCCCGATCGTATTAGGTGAAATTGACGCGGCTGGAAATTTTAGGCGATCCGGCGAACTGCCGGCCGATACCGAATTAAGTACACGAATTATTGCCGCGCGCGATGCCGTGTCTGAATCCTTCTCAACCGCAACTCCGGTCGCAACACCAACGGCGCGCGAGATTCCCCGTGAAGTTAATGAGCGCGCTGTTAGAGAATATTGTTCGGTAGAAGTAGTAGAACCAGATCCTCTTCGAGGTGAAACTGAGCCCAGGTACAGATTTATTGATGCGGCTACCGGACAGCGAATGGAGACCTATCGTTTTATAAATGGTGAGCTTGTGCCGATTTCTGAAATGGTACCGCCGCCCGCGCCGGAAGTTGCGGTTGTAGAAGCGCCTGCACCTGAAGCAGTTGCTGCGTCAACCCTGGCCGGCGACCAGCTTGAAGCCACCCGGGAAATTTTAGGAAGAATGGGTATTCCCGAAGAAAGGATAGGACAGATCACCACCCGGGAAGCTTTTCTTGAGGCCGTTGGAGAGCAGTTCGGCAACCGATTGCCTTCATGGTTGGAAGCCTTAAGATCCGGCAGTCCGGAACGTTATAATGAGATTGTTGCCGAGATCGTGAGAAGTCAAACCTTAACCCGGGGAGGAAGAGCGTTAGCGTTCGGCGGCAATCTGGCGATCGCGGTTATGAGCTTTCTGGGCATAGAGGAAATACTGGATGTCTGCGGCGTTGAAAACGAGGCCGCTCGCTTCGTAATTGTTATTGGTGGCGCCCATCTGGTCACTTCTGGCTCAAGCTATCTAATTCAGGAATCGCTCACTCCCATGGGCCGGGCCCGCCTGAGTGAACTTCGCAGAACGCTGGCGCCGTCCCTTCGCAGAGGTTTGGAGCGCGTGACTTTGGGAAGCATGGCAGGCGGAACCGGTAGGCTTGCCGTGGGCGTTGGTTACGCTATTCTGGCTACTAATGTTTATAACGGCATCCTGGATGGGGCCGGGGTTTCGGAGGATTCATGGCTGCGCGGGCGTTTCGCTCAGTTTACGGTGGGCATGGGGGTGCCCGGCCTGGTTCAGTGGGGAGGAAAAACCCTTCTGGGCACGGCCGAAAGAACCGTGATCGGTCGAGCGGCAATTCCATTGGCGGTTACTCATTTGATATCTACCGGCATTAATTTTTTTGATTCGGACTATGAACAATCTGTCCAGGAAAGAGCGCAAGATGCAATGCGCCTTGAATTAGCAGGAGGAGGAACCGGTTACCAGCTCCTCCTGGCGGGTGACATTGTTGCAAACACTATCTCTGGAGGAGCATTTGGAGAAGTGGCGACCGATGAGGCTGCCCTGGATCAGATAGCCCGGGAAGATGCCATTCAGATAGGGGCGCTGCTGCCGCAGGCGCAGATCACGCTTGGCTCGCTGCTTCTTCCCGGTTTATTAGATTACGATGGAAGCGCGCGAGGACCTTCTTTCTTCACCAATCCCGAGCGCGTAAATTCAGAATTCAGATTTGATAACTATCGTCCGATTTTAGCAACTGTGGACCCGGTGTACGGCGAGACACACGACTTCTTGCATATTCCTATTCCTTCGGACCTTCTCACGACGGGCATGGACATGGGTATGGGCCAGTTCACTATGCTTCCTAACTCGACCTTCGAGCCCGTCTCCCTTCCCCTGCTGGGAATGGGAACGAGTTCATCCCCCACTGCTTCATCGCCTACTGCCTATCTTATTCACATTGCAGACGACGAAGGCGGCAGTCAGCCGCTTGATCAATTTGCAGATAGATTCGCAATAGATACCCAAACTCTATTTGACAGCGCCGTACCGGGGAACGGGGGATACTACCTTGTTCAGCCAGGGGGCGCGTTGTCAATCTATAGTCCCGGGACCATTTATGGCAGCGCCGTAAGAGAAGCCGATGCCCTGGAATTTGTGGTAGACGCCCCGGGATCTCCAGGTCTGTATCAAACCCTCCGTCAGGCATATAATATTCCAGATCCTGCCGTATTTCTCGATCAGGTTTCCATTTATCAAGAAAATGTTCCGGGCGTTTCTGAAGGCCAGCTTCAAGGAGTAATTGGACTTTTGGGGGAAAATATCGAATTCAGGAATCATTATGAACAAGAAGAACCTGTCAGCGAATGTGATATAGGGGGTTGCTTTACTTTTACTTTACACAGCGGCGCCCACATCCGGGAAGCCGATGCCTACGAGTATATCATGAACCAGGGAGGGGAAGGAGCCGGCAGCGAATCTTTAATCCAAACTCTAAGCGGCGAGTACCATATTCCTGATCCCGAGGAATTTCTAGAAAGAGTAGAGGCCAAAAATCTGCAGGATCTAATTGCTTATCTCGTATTTTTAGACCCTGAGAGCATCGATCCTTTCATCGTCGGCCTGGATGGCCATCGCGCTCTGCGCCGGATCTTTGATCGCGATGGGGTTTTGATTGAAGGAATGGAAGGAGAACTAATCGGCTGGCTTTCCGATGACGTCCGGGAAAGCGTGGCCACCTTCCGCAGATTCCGCCGGCTTCAGGCGCTTATGGTTGAAGGAGCGGAACCCAATTATGTGGACCGACAATTGGGATTGGTAAATGAAGATGGCGCCATTAATGAAAACAGCGCGGAATACGCTATATTTGTGCGCACTTTCGGACAGGGCCTTCCAGGCATGCTAACTGCCATGGGTAATAATTGAGTCCGGCGTTAAACAGGCACGCCGGGCTCTTTTTTACCTCCCCTGAAGAACCGCGACAGGACGTTTACATGCAAGTTTTTAGTGAGTTGTTACGATATTATTGTTGTAAGGAGAAAAAATGGGCACAACTGCACTTATACCGCCAGGTCTGACACCAAGAGTGTTTACTAGAGCTCTCGGGAATGCTGCGACTGCTTTGGGAACAGTATTGGCTGCTGTAGTAACGGTTGATGATACGGTGAGCGTTACTTCTCTACCTGAGTCTGCGGTAGTTGCGGAATCTGATCCAGAAGCAGTTATTCCACTTGAGGTATCTGAGGAAGAGGTAATTTCTACCTCCCCTGATTCTGTCAGAAGCGCTTTTAATTTATTTGTTCGATTAAATCCCGGTAGAAATATCGGTCTGCGGGCTGACGCGGGTTCTGGCGATGATACAGATGAGACAATAGATTATAGGACGCATCATGAATCTTGGTTCGCGGAGGACAGGGATGGGGATGGTCAGCCAGAAGTTGATATTAACAGCGGCGAATTTGAAACCGGCTTAGCAGCCTTGCTTGGAGTTAGAGAGAGTGAAATTAATGACGCCCCTTTGGACGCGATATTCGGCAATCAGGACGGGAGACTAAATGGTGACGATCTCCTGACAGCAGAGGAATTTATCGCTCGCCTGGAAATTGCCGTCCGCTACTTTGAAGTTAGCAGCCGGACGAGCGGCGGACAAAGATTTTCTACATTTCTTAGAAACGATACCGTTGTTTTTGTAAATACATCCGTGCTGTCAGGTGGTCTTGATGGTTTTGAATTTAACAGTCTCTTAGAGCGCTTACTGCAAAACCCGGAAAATTATGATTACACTGCCGCCCTCAATCGTCTTAAAGACATGTGGGGCGCGGCCGGTTCCGCCTGGGTTGAGTTGGAAGAAGGTCTTGCCGCCGAGGATCGTCAAACCATTAACGAGGATGTAATGTATAATCTTGGTATTCTTTGTGATGAAGAGGCCTCTGATAGCGGCAAAGCGGCTGCCGCCGACGCTCTCCTTGCTACCCTTAGTGGACATGGGGATATAGGCGAGCTCCTTTTCTTTGCTTATATTTCAACCCTTGAGACAGATCTTGTCCAACACCGAAATGACATTGAGGGGAGTATTGATTGGGAAGATCCCACTCTTAGAAGCGACTTTATGACCGGTCTTTTTACCGACTATGTTTTACTTTCGACCGGAGAACTTGAAAGAAACGATTCCATTGATGCTGAATATATCCAGGGCAGGGCTGAAGTGAACAGCCGTATTTGGAATAGTATCAACGGAACAGGTCCAAGTTCACCTGACGATGCGCTAGTCCCGGTGGTGAATGAGAGTATATAGGAGGTATTGATATGGCAGGGATTCAATTTGAGGCGCAGGGTCACTTAAGTGATCCCAATATTAGGAGGCTTGATAAGAGCAAAGGAGAGCTGGCCCGGGAAACAAGCGAGGGGGCCAGCGAAATTGGCGACTTAGTCGCGGGGAAAAATGTTATTGATACACAGGGAGACAAAGGCCCGGATGAAGCTCTGCTGGCTTTCGCTATTAGAGAGCTTATTGGGGAAGATCGTGGATCAATATATACCGAAGTCGACGAAGCGCCCCCGCCTGAGACGGATGGCATTATCCCGGCTGGCGTTGTAATCTAGTGTTCGAAATTGTAATCGCGGTTGGCATCATTATATTCCTTCTGAATATTCTTCAGCTGCTTTCGGCGTATAAAAGGAAGAGAGAAGCCCAACATAGGGTTAAAGAATTGGATATAAAAGTAGAGGCCATAAAGGCCGAGCTCGAAAAAGAGAAAATTAGGCTCCAAAGCGAACTGCAAAATACGGTCAAGAAATTCCAAGAAAAAAGAAGCTAAATTCCTCATATTTGACGCAAGTTTTTCCCCGCTTAATACGATAAATTATATAGCATGGTACAATCTTCTGCGCCTATTCAAAAAACGGATGAAGCTCAGGATACCGACAGGTATCAGGGTGATATACCGGGCGGCTATTTTGACTCTTCCGAGGAAGTAAATGATAGCGGCGGCGGCCCGCAAGATAGCTCCGGGGTTTCTTCTCAAAAACGTGGCGCCGCGCCGCCGGCTTCATCCGGGACAGATTCGCCCCCCAATGATTCTTCAAATTATCTTGATGTTGGCGCGGATTTGGATGGGGCCATGGAAGATTTTCTGGATGAGATTATCAATAATGACGATCTTTATCTGAGGAATTCCGGTGGTTACAGGATCATCAATGAAGAGCTTTGGGAATCATATTATCGGCGTATCCAGGGCTTGATGAATCTGGTCTTGATGATCGCCATGATTGCGGACGCGCGCAGCGAAAACAGCTGGATGATATTTGAGACTTTTAGTGATCTTCCTCCTGCTTCTGAACAGACCAAGACAAGTAACCTTACCGAGGGGATTGCCAAGGCTAATGAAACTTTCATGAAGCTTTTTAATAAAACCCAGGTTATTTTACTGCAGGATGTTCAAGCCCATAACGCATCAGTTTACAAAAAGAAGATGAAAAAAGCGGAAAAGATGATGGATGATTGGTATGAAGGGGTTCTCAACTGGCTCAACCTTGGCGCGACAGAAAGAAAACAACTAGATCTGCAAAAAGCCGTTAATGAGGGATACGAGAGTGTTTTGGCGCAAAACATTAGCTCTCTCAGTCCTGGTTTGAGCTTCAGTGGAATTAATGATGGAGTTGATGCTAAGGGCGATCGGGTTTTTGAGGAGTTGTCTCAGGCTGACAACTATATTCAATATGACAAAAATGGTTATATAGATCTAAATGCTACCAAAGCCTGGATTGTGGATTTGCGACAACGGCTTAGTGGCCTTGCCAATTACAACCGTTTGTTAGTCTCTACTCAGGCTGATCGAGAAGAAAACCAAAAAATGATTTGGGAGGTTTTTACTGAAAAAGATTCTGGTTCAAGCAAGATGAAAGGCGTTGAATCAGCTCTTGAGCAAGAAATCGCTCATCAGACCCTGCTTTTTGATAAATTTGCTTCAGTTATCCTGGAGCTCCAGGGAACAACCAACAAGATCCACCACATTGATAAACAGATTGAAAAATGGGAGGATTCTTTGGGGTTAAGGATCCTGGGTGGTATTTTAAGTTTTGCCGCCCTTGTGATTGGCATAATTGGACTAGCCATGGGTTGGGGTGCAATACTTCTAGGAGCTCTAGTCGCCGGACTTTCCACCGGTGGCGCGCTTTCTCAGTGGGGGGCGCAACAGGTCGCGGATTCCGTGGATGATGAATATGTTCCCGGTGGTTTTGATAGCCAGCAAGCGGTTGCGACTATTGTCAGAGAGGCCCGAGACGCCAGGGCGAGGCAAAACGAAGAATTAAGAGAAGCTGACAGGAGCGTAGAGTCTGAGGTGGAGTGGTTAGACAGGAAGCAAGATGAACTTATGTCGGAAATTGGCTATGGCCAGATCAGCACAATTTCTGATGGTTATTATCAGATAGAATATGGCGAGCTGGGATCACTCCAGCGACAGCTTACGGGTGTGCAAAATATGTTGAGAGTGATCCAGATGATTCGTGAGACCCGCTCGGCCGCCCGGCGAGCTATCTTCAGCGCCTTTACCGGCTTGCGAGCCGGCTCAGATTCTCCTCTGATTAAAGGGATGCTGGAAACAACCCTTACCCAGTCAAATGTTAAATTCCAATCACTCTCGTCATATTTAACCGAGATTCAGCAGGCTCATAATTGGGAACAACAGCAAAAAATTGCCATGGAGAGAGCTACTTTTGCTTTAAAAGTTTCTTTAATCAGCGCCTTTGGGAGCGCTGGATTGGCGGCCGGTATAGGAGCTATCGCCGGAGTCGCCGGGCAGGTAGTAGCTAAGGTTGCTCTCTATACTTTTAGTATTACCCAGGCGATTGGCAATGCCCTGGCCGGTTATATTAGCGCGCGGTGGGGAGCTGGTTCCAATGGCAACACTTCTAATGGCGTTGCTTTTGATCCGGATGTCTCTTCAATACGTAAGGAAACAAGGCGAAGTTCTAACGGTGATTACTTGCGGTATCTAGACCAGGAGTCTAATGAGATCTACTCCGAAATGCTGGACTTTAGTAAATCGATTATTTCTGCCGGAGATAATCGAGTGGGCGTAAATTCCAAGCATATAGCCGATCTGCAAAAAAGACTCGCGATGATTAATAATTTACTTCTTGTGTTGACATCTATCCATGAGACAAAGGCCAAGGCTAGCCAGGCCATTGCCAGATCTTACGGCGCGTCGGTCGGCTCTGTAGAAGGGACTTCTGAGCTAGTCGGCTCCCAGGTTGAAGCCAGCTTAAATACTTTTGCCACGATTAAAAGGATTTTAAGTGAAAAGGTTGAGGTAGCCAACCGAGCCGCTCAAGCCTCTGACGAAGTTACCTCCGCGGGCTGGAGATTGGCGATTTCCAGCGTGTTGGGCGCGACAGGTATAGCTTTAGGATCATTTGTTAGCACCTTCTACTTTGCTATTACCTCCGCGTCAATCGCTCTCTCAAACGCAGTTTTTGATCTTGTAAATAGCCTGAATCATGCCAAAGATGATTATGGGAACTTTGAAAAATATACTCAGGAAAACAAGAAGAGCGCGCCGCGGGAAGAAAACAGGCGCAGCCAGGATAATGTTGAGGAAGTTCTTGGGAGCCTGGATCGGCAGCTGGAAGAGCTTGCGGCTTTGGATAGCGCGTATATGGTTGAGGTCGGTGGAGGAAACTGGGGCTTGAATATGGGGATGGTCAATCAAACCCAGTTGGCCATGGAGAAAATCTTTCGGGTTGTAGAAATCCTGAATTCAATGCAAAGAGCGTTGCCAGAAATAATTGGGCGGATTTCTGGCAGGCCGTCAATTGCTTCTCTTTCTGCGTTGGATCAGACAATAAGCAATATTCAGCAAACCGCTTTTGCCGTTTTAGAAACTGAAATAGATGCTATGCAAACTGTCGTGGCTCGCCGTAACGAGATGAATGCTTTTACCCGCCAGGCCTGGCAAGCGGCCTTTAGAGCAGGCATTGCGGCTATCTCTTTAGCCATTACCTCCATCAAGGCGAACTTAAACCAGAAGCTTGATAATATTAATAATAATATTGAGAATAGGGTGGAGCTAACTCCTACGGAACAGGCAGATCAACTTGAAATCCAGGAGACACTTGATACTTACGCTTGGGTAAGTCAAGCAGTTAGTCTGTCAGGGATTATTTCAGATGTGGTTGTGGGAGAAATTTACGATGCCACACAGGAAGATGCCGGTTATAGCGAAAAGGCTGCCGCAAAAAATGTTGATAAGGCGCAATCTTCAAAGAATAGAGTTGAGGGATTTGGTGACAAACTGGATGCGGTTGAAGAAACTATCACGGCCAATAAATTGTATGGCAGCGCTATTACCTTGGAGTCACAAGCCATAGGGATTTTTACGGAAAAAATGGATGCCCTGGTGCAGATGCTGGGCAGTCTGGGAGAAAGCATAGGTCAATTCACCGCCGAGCGCATTGATGCCGCGGGTGATGAAAATGGTTTTTACACTGAAATTGATGAGGCTGCCGTCGCGGCTTTAGCCCCGCAGCCACAGGGACCGGATGCCGTTACTCCATTTTCGGCGGATAATGAGCAAGCGCCCCCATCTACCAGAGCCTACGTGGAAGCTTTAGATCAATTAATAGCGCGAAGAGAAGTATTGATGCAACAGGAAACTCAAGTTACAGAGTCTTCTACCCGGCTTGCAGAGCTGGCTGCTCAGACTGAAAATTTGAGTCTGGAAGAAATTCAACAAATAGTCAGCCAGCCAGCTAGTGGAGAACAGATTGATCCCCAGGAGCAATTGCTGAGATTACAAACCCGCTTGGGTGAGCTTCGCTCAGAAGTAGATCGGTTGATTGGCGAAAACCAAAGGTTACAAGGTGTGCTCCCAAGCGTTCTGGCAGAGGTAGCCCAAATTGAAGCCGGCGCTGAACAAAGGCTCCGTGACTTAATGGGGACTAGTCCGGATGAGCCGCTTACCCCTGAGCAAGAAACTTGGTTGAATAGCGCCCTTGAGCTGCTTGGTGGCAGGGTAACAGAGATTGAGGAGCAAATTGCTCAGGTTCAGGCCAGAATTCAAGAGTTGCGTCAGGAGGTTCCGGAGCTGCAAAGGGAGATTGGCCGGCTGCAAAGACAAATTCAAGATCAGACCGATCCTGCAACATCAGCTCCTGCTGGCCAGGAAGTTGGAGCGGTTTCCCGCTCTCCGCTTGAATTCATCCGAAGATTCTTCACTTCTAACGGAGGGGAGGAATCATCCCTTAGCCCTGATAATTCAACTGACGTGGTTTTGGCCATAAGACATGCCGGAAATGGACAGTCCAGCCCTCAACAAAGTTACGAGCAGGCCATGAGGGATCAAGATGTTTTATCCGGATCAGGAAGTTCTACTGGAGGGGGATATTTCGCCTAATGAATATTTGGGGCATTATGCCAAATTATAATGAAGTCGCCGGTGTAAAATCGGCCAATAAATCAACGGCTGCCCAGCTTAATAATAGCGGGCCCAGTTTTGTCGAAAGTATAGGAGAAATCGCACGCTCGGCAAATATGCAGATTGCCAGTGGTGCGACCGCCGGCGAACTGCGATTCGCTCGTCATAAAGAAGGTTTTGAGAAGCATTTTAGCTATAAAGAAGAAGAAAAGGTTTTTCTTGACGACCGCGTTACCAGGATAAGCGAGCTTTTTAACCAGCTTAAGAAATAGGCTGAGATTGGTTAGGAAATCGGAACCCCAGACTCCTGACTTCCGCAATGGGACACCCAAATATTTATGAAGATTTTCTTTTGGAAGAATAGGTGTGAATCCCCACATTAAAATGTGGGGAATTACATAATATATAGGTCCTTCTTCTGATTAAGAATGTGGCTCTTCTCCCAAACAAGTGGATAAACCCCACATTAAAATGTGGGGAATTATGCAACATGTAAATCCTTCTTCTGATTAAGAATGTAGGCTCTTCTCCCAAACAAGTGGGTAAACCCCACATTAAAATGTGGGGAATTATGCAACATGTAAATCCTTCTTCTGATTACGAACATAATT
>Ga0155959_120_pt1 | contig 10505 bp, 8 predicted proteins | sample RifCSPlowO2_02_FD_107613 | JGI IMG/M metagenome (GOLD analysis project Ga0155959, IMG submission 107613) | candidate division WOR-1 bacterium RIFCSPLOWO2_02_FULL_46_20
AAATGAGGTCAAAAGACTACTGATCCTCCCTTAACTTCGTAAATTCCCAAAACAGACGCCCTGTTCCCTGACTTTTTCATCACTCCCACTTTATACCAATTAGTCTCCCACCAATCAGGCCTTTCGCTTGCCTCAACTGATATTACATCACCATACTTGATCTCGCCAGTATAATTTTTTCCAGCCAGTGCCTTGGCTTCATTAACAGATTCAGCTTCCTTAACATCCCAGGTGCTCGTTTTGAGATTATGCTGGATCGCTCAAATCAAAATACTAGGAATTCGTGAATTCGTTAGACAAAAGAAAGGGTGTAAAAGGCGAAGACAAAAAAGAAAGCTGCTTGGAATTGTCCCGGCAAAAATAAGAAGCATTCGTAGCGAAACCGGCGTCAAAGCCTTCTTCCAGCAAAAAGCCTTCTATGGGCCAACCAAGCTTCACCAAACCGACGAAGGATCTGAATTTAAAGGAGATTATCCTTCTGCTGTCGAAAATGCCGGCGGTCAGCATCGGTTCGCTAGACCATACAAAAAAAATGATCAAGCCTTTATTGAAAACTTCAACCGCAGCCTTAGAAGCGAGTGTTGATGACACCGGCCCAATTCAAACTATGGTATACTCAAAATAAGAAAGTTAATAGGATTGTCGCATTTGCGCCTTAACGTTGCGGGCTCGTTTGCCCTAATAGCTGATTAAGTATAATTGTAATTTTGGACGCTTGTTCCGATTATCTCAAATTATTCAATGCGCGTTCCATTTGTGGACTTCAGATCGGTTATTATAATATCATCCCCGCGCCGTTGAATCCTTACATGTGTTTTGCTTACGGTATCCGGGAATCGAATATTAAATTGGTTTATTCTCCCCAGTTCGATCTCCGCCTTATCATGCAAGGCAATAACCGCAGGTCCTGAATCCGCCCCTTTAATTATTATGTAGTAGTCAGCTGGACATGAATAATTAGATAATAATGCCTTTATTTCCGCGGATTCAATATCTTCTTGGTGAACTATTTGTAAGGATATGGATTTTCTGCTGTCTGGACACAAATGAACCGTAATTGGCCCCCTATACCTAACTGATTTTGGCACATGTGCAGTTAATTTCCCATCTGAGTCCATTGACAAAAATTCTTTGAGATAGTTATCATAAAGAGGAAGTTTTTGGCGAGGCACTTCCGGGGAAATATGCCGATTTCCGCCACCCATGCTTTTTATGTCCACTCCCTCATCCCCGCGCATCCATATCCCGCCCCCTCCTAAAACCATTCCCCGGTCAATTCCAAAAATACGATTATCAATGTTTAATGTCTCCCTTTGAATGGTATGTCCAAAAACCAACATGCTAACCCCTTCTAACTGACCCAAAACATGCTCTGCCCCATATTTTTGGGCAATTTTAAGCCAGCTTCGGTTCCAAAGCAAAGTATCATCACCGCAAATTCTATCGGAGCTTGATTTAAGCAACTGCCGAAATATTAAAGATGTTACTGATGCTTTCTCGATAGCAATTTTCCCATTATTGGGGCGAGGTTTTGGCAACCCATATTTCTTTATTTCGCCTGAAGGGGTGTTCGACTACCGGCTGGATTAAATATCGTTTCGCTTATCCAATAGCCATGCCTTCCTACGCTTTGCTCCGGATAAGCCGGCAAGGCCCTTGCCTCTTTTCTGCCGGCCTGCTACAATCGTTATTAATGACGTCGATAGAACAGCTTAAAATACTCCTCAAAGAAACCGGCGCGGTCAAGACCGGCGAGTTCGTCCTTTCCTCCGGCAAGAAAAGCAATCTATATATTGACTGCCGCAGATACGAAAGGGAAGAATTAGTAAAATGAACAAAAGGATTTCTCTTGTTCCTGTCCCGCAAGAAAGAATAGAGACTAAGATCCTTCTAATTAGAGGGCAAAAAGTGATGCTCGACAGGGAGTTGGCGGAACTCTATGGGGTAGCAACAAGGATATTAAACCAAGCGGTAAGAAGAAACATAAAACGCTTCCCTGAAGATTTTATGTTTCAATTAACAAAAGAAGAAACGAATAATTGGAAATCACAAATTGTGATATCCAAATCTATGAAAATGGGGTTAAGAAAAATGCCTCTTGTTTTCACCGAGCAAGGGGTTGCGATGTTATCAAGCGTCTTAAACAGCGAAAGAGCTATCCAGGTCAACATCCAAATAATGAGGGTATTCACAAAACTGCGAGAAGTTTTAGCGACTCATAAGGACCTGCAAAGAAAAATTGAGGGACATGACCAACAAATAAGGTATATTTTTCAAATAATTAAGCGGTTGTTAGCTCCGCCAAAGTCTCCAAAGAAAAAAATAGGCTTTTTGCAATGAAAGACCAGCTTAAAAAACTGCTGATAGAAACCGGCGCCGTTAAGACAGGCGATTTCACTTTAGCCTCCGGCAAGAAAAGCAATTTATATATCGACTGCCGCAAAGTGACCCTCCATCCCCAAGGGGCAAAACTGATTGGCAAGATTATCCTCGAGAAAATTAAGGGTTTAAAAGTTAACGCGATTGGCGGGTTAACCCTTGGCGCTGACCCAATCACCTCTGCCGTTGTAACCCTCGGGGATATCCCAGGCTTTATCGTCCGCAAAAAAGAGAAAGAGCACGGGACAAAGCAGAAGATTGAAGGGATAATTGAGCCCGGCTGGAATGTCGTTATTGTCGAAGATGTCGCGACGACTGGGGGTTCCGCCCTGCAAGCGATTGAAGCGGTTGAAGCGTTCGGCGCAAAAGTTGTCAAGGTTATTTCCGTTATTGATCGGGAAGAAGGCGCCGCGGAAGCGCTTTCGAAATACGATTTTGATCCGATTTTAAAAAGGGCTGATTTAACTCGGTAAACCTCAGCTTGACAGCTCCTCCGTTATAGCTTATAATCCATACCATCAATAGCTTATAGGCTATCCCCCATATTATGGAAAAGCTAATTAGAGACGCGCAATTAAAATTACTTGGCGCTTTTGCCGGCGCCGGCGGGTCCTTCGCGCTGGCCGGCGGGACAGCGTTGGAATTGTATTATCTCCAGCACCGCTTTTCCCGGGACCTCGACTTCTTTTCCCCGGAATATAAGACCGAAGAGATTAAGGCCATAGTAAAACTATTCAGCGCCGTACTGGGCTCCCCCGTCAAGCTCGAAAGCGAACTTAACGCTTCCAATAAGGCAAGTGTCCGATTTTACACGGTGAAAATAAGGGGGGCACCAGCGCCGCTCAAAATTGATTTTATTGAGGATGTTTTCTTTAAGCGCCCCACAATTACCAAATTCGGCGGCGTCCCTGTTTACAGCGCGAAAAATATTTATTTTCAAAAGATCATGACCCTAATCGGCTCATTCCTGATAACCGACGCAATCGGCCGGGAAATTCCGGCCGGCAGGAAAGAGGTTCGTGATATAGTTGATATCTATTACCTCTCGAAAAAAATCGAGCCTTTGCATAAATTCCTCAAAACCCTGGGGCGGCAGTATCAAAGAGGGGTAATCCAATGGTATCGCGGCTATTCAAGACAGGACGTCAAGCTGGGAATGCTTGATCTCAACCTGTATGACAAGGAATTCGATATTTCCGCGATGATCGCTTACCTGGACGCGGAGATCAGGGCCTTTATGGCAGAGGAGATAAGATGAATATTAATAAGTATTTCTGGTCCCTTACCCCGCAAGCCTTGAGAGAAATAAAGACTATCTTAAAAAATCCCCGGCACTCAAAATTTGTTGATCGGTGCTTTACCCTCCTCTCGAGATGTGACGACGCCAAAGAGGTTTTTTCGATAATTGACCGAAGCCTTTTCATCGAGGCCTGGCCGCGCGTCAGGCGATACTGGGCAAGAACCAATCAGTCCCCGGATTTTAAGGCCTGGTGGGAGACTGTTTATGAGCAACTTCTACAAAAAAATAAACCCAAAAAAGCGCTCCAGGGAAACCCAGCGGAAACTTTCATGGCCATTGGTAAAATCATTAAAGAAAAAAGAGTCGGGAGAAAAATCAGCCAGCGTGATTTTGCCCGCCAGGCCGGCATGACCCAGCCTGATATTTCCGCGATCGAAGCCGGCAAAAAAAATCTCACCATAGAGACCCTGTCCCGGTTGTGTAAAATATTGGGTATTAAGACTCTGCCTCTCTAATTAGCGCTAAGATTGCGGAATTCCACCGCACGAGATAATCGCCCCCCGCGGAATTTATGATATAATTAGTTGCACAATGCCCGTGTAGTTAGTGGTCGATGCCCCTGTAGCTCAGTTGGTAGAGCACGTCCTTGGTAAGGACGAGGTCACCGGTTCAATCCCGGTCGCGGGCTTTTATTCCCGCGAGTTCTTGCACCCCCCCCCATTTTATGATAGAATTAATTTTCGTTTTTACGAGGGGGAATAACAAATGCCAGTTGTGACTATGAGGGAATTGCTTGAAGCCGGAGTTCACTTTGGGCACCAGAGTAAGCGCTGGGATCCAAAGATGAAAAAATATATTTTCGCGGCCAGAAACGATATTCACGTCATTGACCTTAATAAAAGTATCCCTTTAATTGAACGGGCCTATGAGTTTGTAAAAAATGCCATCATCGCCAACGGCACCATACTCTTTATTGGCACAAAAAAGCAGGCACAAGAAGCGGTTGAAGAGGAAGCCAAACGTTGCGGCATGTTTTTTGTTAATCAGCGCTGGATGGGCGGCACTTTAACTAATTTTAAAACTCTTAAAAAGAATATAACTCGCCTAAACGAGATCGAAAAAATGAAAGAAGACGGCACTTTTGACAGCCTGCCCAAAAAAGAAGTCATTCTTATCGAGCGCGAACATCGCAAGCTGGTCAGAGGTTTGGGCGGTATCCGCCAGATGACCACTTTACCAACCGTTGTTTTTATTGTTGATACAAAGAAAGAACAAACTGCTGTTAATGAAGCCTTGAAACTCGGCATCCCGATAGTTGGCATTATTGACACTAACGCCAACCCGGATGAAGTTGATTTTCCCATCCCGGGCAACGACGACGCCATTCGCTCCGTTAAACTGCTTGCCTCAATTATTGCCGAAGCGGTTATTGCCGGCAGAGAAATCAGCAAGCCCACCGAAGAAAAAACCGAAGAAATTGCCGTACCGCTGGACACGCTTGAAGAGGCCGAAGCAATAGAAGTGGAGCAGATAATTGAAGAGACCGTTGCCCCGATACTAATTAAAGATGAACCAGAAGAAAAGAGGACAGGATTTTAAGTTATGGGGACCTCGGTTGAAGAAATAAAAGACCTCAGAGAAAAAACCGGCTGCGGCATGATGGACTGTAAGCAAGCCTTGAAAGAGGCTGATGGTGACGCGGAGAAAGCCGGTGATCTCTTAAGGAAAAAGGGCCTGGCTTCGGCAGCCAGGCGTGCCGGACGAACAGCCGCTCAAGGGTTGGTTGATTCCTACCTTCATGTTGGCGGGAAGATTGGGGTTCTGGTAGAGATCAATTGTGAGTCTGACTTTGTGGCCCGCAATAATGAGTTCCAGGCCTTCGTCAAAAATATCGCCATGCAGATTGCTGCCTCAAATCCCCAATATATTACCCGGGAGGAAGTTCCGGAAGCAGTATTGCAACGCGAAAAAGATATCTTACAAACCCAAGCCAAGGAAGAGGGAAAACCAGCCGCGGCTATGGCCAAAATCATCGAAGGTCGTTTGAATAAATTTTATTCTGAAATCTGTTTACTCGAGCAGCCTTTTATCAAAGACCCCAAATTGATTGTGAGGGATCTCTTGGCCGATATGGTCGCCAAAATCGGAGAGAATATCGTCATTCGAAGATTTAACAGATATCAATTGGGTGAAAATTCCTAAATCAATATTTCTCATAGACGGTAACAGCCTCGCATATAGAGCTTTCTACGCCCTCCCCGATACCATGAAGACCACTACCGGCATCACAACCAATGCCATTTACGGGTTTACCACAATGCTGATTAAAATATTAGATGAAAACCCGGAATTCGTGGCTATTTCCTTCGACCGGCCCGAACCCACTTTCCGCCATAAAGAATATAAAGAGTATAAAGCCACCAGGCAAAAGGCGCCCCCCACCCTCCACGAACAAATCCCTTACGTCAAAGAAATTGCCGCGGCCTTTGATATTCCAATTTACGAAATTGCCGGCTACGAAGCTGACGACGTAATCGGAACTTTAGCCAAAGAAGCGGAAAAACAAGGGCATCACGTTGTCATTCTTTCTGGAGACCTTGATCCATTGCAGTTGGTTAATGAAAATATTAAAGTTATGACTACGCGCAAAGGGATAACCGACACAATGCTCTACGGCATTGAAGAAGTTAAAGAGCGTTACAACCTGAAACCGGAACAACTAATTGATTTTAAGGCTTTAAAAGGTGATACCTCGGACAACATTCCAGGCGTTCCTAAAATTGGCGAGAAAACCGCGGTGCAATTATTAAAAGAATTTGGCTCGCTGGATAATCTTCTGGAGAATGTTGATCGTATTACCAGGAAATCCGTTAAAGATAACATAAAAAACAATGTTGAACTGGCCCACTTAAGCAAAAGATTGGGGACAATCGTTACCAATGTGCCGATTGACATTGATTTTGATAAATGCAAGCGAGAGGAGATCAATTGGCAAAAGATTATCCCTCTTTTTGAAAAATTCGAGTTTGAACGTTTGATAAAAAAGTACGGCCAAAATCTGAAAGAGTACCAAACAGAAGCGGTAGTTGAAAAAAAACGCGTAGAATTGGCTAAGTTTGACTTTAAATGCGTCCAAACAGCTGGGGAACTGGAAGCCTTAATTAAAACACTGGCAAAAGCTGAGGTTGTTGCTTTTGATCTGGAAACAACGGGATTGGATGTTTTTACGGCCGAGATCGTGGGGATCTCTTTTGCCACCGAAACAGAAGCTGCCTTCTATTTCCCTATAAGCTCAAAGGTGCCCGAACAGCTCAAATCTATGTTCAGCTCAAATAAGCTAAAAATCGGTCATAATATTAAATATGACATTGAGGTTTTGAACAATAATGGGATCGAAGTCAAAGGCCCGCTGTTTGATACCATGGTGGCAGCTTATTTACTTGATCCAGTTTCCGGAAAATTGGCTTTAAAGTCCTTAGCCAGGCAGTTTTTGGGTCGGGACATGATCAAGCTGGCGGAATTAATCGGCCAAAACGCGGAATATAAGAATTTTGCTGATGTGCCAATTGCCATTGCCAGGGATTACGCTTGTTCTGATGCCGAAGCAACCTTTGGCCTCTATGAAATATTTAGATTGGCGCTCAAAGGACAAAAGCTGGACAAACTTTTCTATGAAATTGAGATGCCGCTGATACCTGTTTTAATTGAGATGGAAACAAATGGTGTATCAATCAACAAAAAACTACTTGCCAACATGTCCAAAGACATAGAAAAAGAGCTGAAGGAACTGGAAACACATATTTTTGCTATTTCCGGCGAAGGTTTTAACATCAACTCGCCCAAACAACTGGCTAAAATCCTGTTTGAAAAGCTCAAGTTGCCAATCAGCAAAAGGACCAAGACCGGGGCGTCAACCAACATCGAAGTTCTGGAAGAGTTGGCCGCGCAAAAGTTTGAAATCGCTGAAAGATTGATGGCTTACCGCCAATTGACCAAATTAAAATCTACCTATGTCGATGTTCTCCCAACCCTCGTCCATCCTAAAACCGGCCGGATCCACACCTCTTTTAACCAGACCATCACCGCGACCGGAAGACTGTCAAGCTCTGATCCGAATCTGCAGAATATTCCCAAGCGCATCAGATCCGCTTTTATTCCGGAGAAAAAGGACTGGGTCATTTTAGCGGCGGACTATTCACAGATCGAGTTGCGTATTCTGGCCCATATGAGCCAGGATCCCCTGTTAATCAAAGCTTTTAACAGGGACAAAGACATTCACCAGGCCACGGCTGATGAGTTGGGCATAACTCGCGATGCTGCCAAGGCCGTTAACTTTGGCATAATTTACGGCATATCAGATTTTGGCCTGGCCAAGCAACTAAAAATTAAACGAACTGAAGCCCAGGGTTTTATCGACAAATATTTTGCCAAACATGCGGGTGTTAAAGCATTTATGGACAAAACTATTAAGGCAGCCGGAGAAAACGGCTACGTCACCACTATGTTAGGCAGAAAGCGTCCCCTGCCCGACATCAATAGCCCCAACTACGGCATCAAATCATTTACCGAGCGCACAGCCATAAACACACCGGTTCAGGGAACAGCGGCTGATATGATTAAGATTGCCATGGTCAGGCTAAACTTAAAACTTAAAACTAAAAACGTAAAACTAATCCTCCAGGTCCACGACGAACTGGTTTTTGAATGTCCGAGAGCGGAAGCCGCTCAAATTAAGAAAATTATCGAAGAAGAAATGGTGAAGGCCTTGCCTTTAGTTGTACCGATAAAAGTGGACATTAGTGTCGGGGAAAGCTGGCGCAAGCTAAATGTTACTTAAGCCTATTTCCCCCATTTTCCAAACTTGCTAGTTTCAGCAAAAGAAGCTCCTTAACTTCCCTTCGAGGCAAAACTCTTACCCCTACATTTTTCCCAATCCCCAGTTCCATACAAGCTAATTTTATGATTGTTTTTGCTTGTATTCGTTGAACTTTACCAAGCACCCCTCCGCCAACTACAACCCCTCCATGTAAAACCCCAAAGACATTTGGAGCAACAGCCAAAATAAGCCTATCTGTTTCTGGAACATTGGCAACAACAACATCATTTAAATTCAGGCCTAAATGTTTAAATGAGGCTCCAATTGCTTGCAGCAGGCCGGTTTGATCCTTTATTTCTACAGCAACATAATAAGCAACCTTCCTTAATTTACATTTTTTAAATCTGGCTCGATAGAATTGATCCATTCGCTCCACTTCTTTGTCCGCGTTTCTTGTTCCCCGCCCAATTTCCAGGAGATATTCATTTGGCTCTACCCCCCCGGCAATTTTTTTAAGGTAGTGCGTAAAAAAGCCCGTCCTTATTAAATCTTCGGCTCCCACATAAAATTTCATCCCAGCCCGATGCAAAGCACGCAAACCAATTTTTTTTAATTCGTCAAGCGGTAAACCCTTAAGATATTTACGCAGCGTTTGACGGGCACCATCCGTTTTTAGAAAAGGCAACCATTCTGATTGCGCCACAATTCTATTTTTCGGATCTTTATTTATTCTTATGCTCTGGCCAAAAGTAACCGCCCCCAACAGGTTGTCAACAGGCTGCCATTCATCGTCCACAAGTTTTTCCGCAGAAACAGCGCGTAAAAATACCTCATCATGAATGGCACAAGCAAAATCCAAAACAGTTGCCCCCACAGGCAGGTTAATAACTTCGCCGCCAGGAGTATAAACCATAACAAACTTCATATATTTGCCGACTCTTTCATATAATTCAGCTGGAGCCAGATCCCGTTCTGCCAAGTCTTCTCCCAGTTCCATCAATAAGCTGCGGAAGAAAGGCAGCAGACTGTATCGCAACTCCTTGCGCGCGGTAGATATCCCAATGCAAAATTCTCTAAACATTCTTTGATCGCGTATAACTACCGCCATATCACCAATGCCATCTACCGATGAAACATAAAAGCGCAACAACTGCTGGCCATTGGGCATAGGTTTGGCAATATGATCTACGGAGGTAAATTCTCTTGGCAGATAGCTTCGCTGAAGCAGCGGATATCTTCCGGTTATGGCTTTAAAAGCCCTGGGACAATCAGCCTCAGCCGGAACCTTTACTCGGACATTGTAAACATCTGTTGCGCTCAATTTTTCACCGGCTTTAAGCTTGATATCCAACTCCGTCACTCTAAGATGAAGTTCATAGATATTACGCTTAACTAAGCTTACTTCCGCAGTGGCAACGCCTGCGTCAATAAGTGTATTTCTCAACATCTCAACCATTGCTTCTGCCGCTTGCTTTGTAGAACTAATCGCTACAGATCTCTCATACTCAATTTCTTCAAAGTCCTCCGGACATACATAACGAAAGGCCAAATCTTCCAACTCGCGGCACAGCAACAACATGCCAAAAGCTTTGGCGATTGGCGCATAAACATACAAAGTCTCCGCGGCAATCCTTTGACGCTTTTCGGTAATGATTTCATGAGTTGCGCTAAGTTTGGCTTCGGCTTCCCCCAGGTCATCCAATGTCCTCATATTATGCAATCGATCAAACAATTTGATCATTAGCGCTTCCGGATATACAACTCCGTGTTTCAGTAATTTTGCAAAAATAACCGCTTGAGATGGTTTGCCAACAAAGGTTGTTCCTGCTTCTTTGCCTACTTTTATCAGGCCGCTTACAATGCCAAGAACCTTCTGTCCTGATCGCCCAAACCCGGCTTCATTTAGCTGCGCTTTAAGCTCTTTCACTGATAGCCGCTGTCCCTCCTTGTTCGGATCCTCAGGAACATCATGGATCAGCGCCGCGGCGATTGCCTCATGCCCTAGCTCAAACTCTGTCGCCATCTCGGCCACAAGCATAGCGTGCTCAAAATATGGCGTAATTTTATTAT
>Ga0155959_105_pt1 | contig 10112 bp, 9 predicted proteins | sample RifCSPlowO2_02_FD_107613 | JGI IMG/M metagenome (GOLD analysis project Ga0155959, IMG submission 107613) | candidate division WOR-1 bacterium RIFCSPLOWO2_02_FULL_46_20
GCGACCGCCATTTGCGGTAGAGGGAGATGTATGACATTGAAGGTTTATTTTAGCATTTTTGGGGAGGATTGGGAATATCACAACCCCCGCCTCGCGTGTGAAGTTTCTATTTTGGGTTGACAGGAGTCTGTCCAACGCAAGTTAGAAGCGTTCCTGCGCAATCATCGTGTCAATGCGAGGTCTTCCCAATCATGCGCTCCCCTCAACGATATACCATCCCCCACTTATACTCATCATCCGCAGCGACATAAAGGGGTTGAAATAATTTATAAACTTCAAGTCCATCTTCACCAGTTGACCCGAAACTAATTTCCCTCACGCGCCTGCCCAAATTTTTCACCAGATTATCTGGAATGGTATTCCCCGCGAAATAAAGAAGGAGTGTATCTTCATCTGCAGCATTTAGAGCAATATGTTGTAATCCGCTCCCAAACTTATGAAATTCCCCACCCCGATCAATAACAATAACTGCCTGCGCACCATAGAGAAGGATAAGTTTCCTTAAGTCTTGAGGAGTAAACCTGCTATTTACATCAGCTATATATATAAATAAGGCGTCGGGGTAAGAAGAAAATAATTCTTTTATATCCTGCTCGGGTAGTCTCGCTTCAAAATTTAAATCAGCAATGATGGCATGATTAAAGGTTTTGCTCCCTCTGCCAATCACATCATTTGTATTCAACAAAATATTTTCCGCGCTTGTTTTCGGTTTTGGAACTATTCCTGCTTTGGGCTTTACTGGCCTGACCTGAAGCAGATAAGGCCGGCTGTCTTCTCCCAATGCCCATTCAACATCCACCGGATGGCCGATCCTTTTTTGGATACTTAATCCAAGCTTTGCTAAATCTCTTTCGATAAAAGATTGAGGGTCACGACCAGAATAGGGTGGAAGTGCATCAGCGGAGGCCATGCCCCCCTCGCTTTTGTCTACATAATAAATTTGAGGAAGCACGCCTTCTTTCCCTATCAGTCCTAAATCATGGTTGAAAGTATGTGTTATTCCCAGCCCGGCGATACTCACAGCGGTTAATCCAAAACCTCTAACCGTAACAACCCTAGTTTTATTTGGAGAAGCAGTGTTGACGATACCGGCAAGTGCCGGGAAAAATGATGAAGGGGGGTATGTCCAATCGTTCCCGACCAATTCCTGGATGATTACAGAAAGGGGAGGAATTTTAAGGTTCCCTCTTCTTTGATAATAAGCAGCCGCCACATCCGAATAAGTTGAATTATAAACCTCTAAGAGGTTCCGGCCGAAAGAAGCAGAATCGTCCCCTGGTTTGGCATTAAATCGGGTGGAAAAAACACCGGCGGCAGTTTGACCGATCTGGTCCTCAATGGGGGCTGAGGATCGAAACGCTAAGAATTGAGAAAAGCCCAATTTTTGTAATAATTTAATAATATCACTAACCGATTGAGGGGCCAAATCTCCGAGCAGAGCAGGATTCTCAACCGGTTGGGGGTGAATGCGGAAAAAGTCCTCGCACACGATCAGGGTGCGTGGAACCATAAATCCAAGTTCTTCGCTTGTTCTATCCAGGAAAATCGCTCCCTCCCCTTTGCCGCCAACCCCCCCATTTCCCAGCAGATAAACCCGCCCCGATTCACTTTGCCAAAGATCGGACCACTCAAGTTGCCTAAATGTGCCAAGTTGACCATAGATTTCCGAAGAAAGATTACGTGTTTCCGTTCCGTAGCTACCCACCCGGGGGATTTTTCGAGCTTTTACTGATGATATTATCGCTGTGGTCCCATCAGGCGGAGTAAGCGTTGACGACCTCACAGGGACCCTGACCTCGTGCCTGAACCACCTCCACAGAAAAGTCTGTATCTCATGAGCATATTCTGGATAGTTTTTTAGAGATTTTAACTCTTTTCCCATGAATAGTTTCTTCAGAAATTTTCCTCTCTCTATTTCATCAGGCCATCTTAGTCGTGCCAGCTCATTTGCGGCTTCTACAAAATCCTTTATCAAAACCATGCGAATTTTATTAATATCCTCATTCTTTGTAATTTCTATCCGTGCTTGCCGCCTTTCGGCTTCTTTGTCCCCAGTCTGAACCCCTTCGTCAAATACCACAAGAAATCGAAATGTCTTTATGCTCAGCCCTTTATCCCCCTTTGCCAAATTGGATGGCCCCTCCCTCGACGAAGTTGGTGTTATGTATGGGAAGTGCCTTTCTTCCCTATCTAATTTTTCTGCTGCTCTTAACATCCTGCTAAGAGGGTCTTGCAGTTCTTTCTCCCCCTCCGAAGGAAACCCACTTACATCCCTCATCCATGCTAAGTGTATTTTTCCCTGCTCCAGGTAGCTATCCACCACTCTTAGCAGTTCCACCATCGCAGTCACGCAAAAATCCATTGAATCTCTATCCGCCAGATTAAGCCAGCTTATGATTTCATTTAAATATTGATTTATTCCGCTTAAATGCGGCTCTATTTTAGTAAGGCACACCGTTAGTTGCCCATCTTCTCTTTTAATCATCAATGCCGGAAGAAGCGCCCTCATGGCGCCGAGATAAAATGCAGTCTGGTCCTTTTCTTTTAAAGCCGCGGCCGTACTTTTCACAAATTGAACAATTTCTGCCGGGCTTAATTTGCCGTACTTCATAAGCTCTCCAGTCAAGATGCCGCATTCCCCCCCGCTAAGGCCTTTGAGCGCTTCTCCGATCTCCAGACCGCTTCCTCTTTTTCCCTCAATGCGCTTTCTTAGCTCTGCCCCATATTCATGAGGCGGTTCAGCTCTCTTCAGCCCTCTCGCCGCGCGCCGCAAAAAGTCGCTCATCCCTATCTGACTTCTTGAATTTAAATCTACCCCAACCATTTTTATCTCCCCCTTCAGATTTCCCTGCTAGAACATAAGCTCAGCCTCGCTATGTTAATGACTAATGTCCAATGATTAATGACAAATGAATGTATCGCCGCAAGGAGCGGCGAATTATTTATATCGGACTCGAAGAACTTTCCTAACCCCTGCCACACACCTCTAACCCCACCAAAAAATATTTCGGGAGGTTTTGGGGAAAATTTCAGTGTTTTTGAAGATTAGGGAGAAGATTCGGAAAGGCAGTTTAGAGCGAGACAATATCCCGCCAACCAAGAACAGTCCCTTGGCTTCTTTTTTGGCTTTGCTCTCCAGCATAGACCACGAAAGATTTTTTCCGTTCACACTTGGCCAAATCGCACCAGTAATTCAGATTTTTAAAATACTCCTGGGAGATTGTCCGCCCGGTTTTAATTTCTACTGGGACAAGCTCCTTCCCCTTGTCGATTAAGCAATCGACCTCCCGACCAAGCTTATCCTGCCAGAAATATAAATTTGCCTGCTCCCCCCGATTGGCCCTGTTCTTCAATAATTCACTGATAATAAAAGTTTCAAAAATCGCTCCCGCTTCAGGCCTCATCATCAGCCCTTTTTCGTCTTCAATCCCTAATAAATAACAAAGCAGACCGGTATCATAAAAAAACAACTTTGGCGTCTTGACTAGCCGCTTGTTAAAGTTTTTAAAATGCGGCGTCAGCGTAAAAACAATAAAACTGGCTTCCAGCACGGACAACCACGCCCTGGCGGTATTATGAGTGATCCCGCAATCATTCGCTAACGCGGACAAGTTCAGCAATTTACCGGAACGAAACGCGCACATTTTAAGGAACCGCTGGAAAACCGAAAGGTCTCCTACCTTAATAATCGAACGGACGTCCCGCTCCAAATAAGTTAAAACATAGTTGCCCAGCCAATCGGTCGGGCGGATTCCCTTATCGTATATTCTCGGATAACCACCGGTAAACATCGTGGCCGCCAAACTTGTCGGGTTCCACGGGCTTGACAGCAACTCTCCCAGAGAAAATGGGAGTAATTTCTGGATCGAGGTCCGGCCGGCTAATGATTCCGTCACCCTCTGTAAAAAATTAAAGTTCTGGGAACCGGTCAAAACATATCTGCCGGCTGTTTGTTTTTCGTCGACTATCGCTTGAATATAAGAAAATAATTCCGGCGCCTTCTGCGCTTCATCAATAACCGCGCCGCGCGGATAGCGGGCTAGGAACCCTTCCGGATCTTCGAGGGCAAAAGCCAGTTCAGATGGTTTTTCCAGTGAAACATAGGGCTGGCGGGGAAAAGTCATTTTTGCCAAAGTTGTTTTCCCTGATTGCCGCGGCCCCACCAGGGAAATAACGGGATATTTTTTGGCCGCCTCTTTTATCTTCCTGCTTAAATGCCGTTTAATCATATGGTCCGATTATACACTCTCTGGACATTTTGTCAATTACATTTACAATTTGTCCAGCAGGGTCTACTTGTAAATCCTCGACACCCTCTTACCGATGCCGCAGATGACTTCGTAAGAGATCGTCTCTTCAAGGTTAGCAATTTCGTCGGCGGAAATCAATTGGCCGTTCTGCTCGCCGATCAAGACAACTTCATCGCCAACCTTGATTTTCGCGGTTCCGACATTAACCAGCGTCAGGTCCATGGTGATCCGGCCGACGACCGGATAGCGCTGGCCGCGGATGATCACTTGTCCCTTATTGGACAACCGCCGGTTATAGCCATCGGCATAACCGACCGGGATCGTGGCAATGGTCGTCTCCCGCGGCGTGATATAAGTGCAGCCATAAGAGAGCGGCGTCCCGGCCGGGACTTTTTTCAAGTAAGAAACCCGGCTTTTGAACGCGAGCGCCGGCAAGAGATTCGCCAGGCGGCGGGCATTCCCCTGCGGATATAATCCGTACATCATGAGGCCGACCCTAACCATATTAAGATGGGTCTGCGGATGGAATAAAACGGCCGCGGAATTGGCGGCGTGCTTGAGCGGAATGTTCGGGACTTTGGCGGCAACCTGCTGGAATTTTTCAAATTGCGGAGCGGTAAAGTTATCATGCGGGTCCTCCGCCATCGCGAAATGGGTAAAAATTCCCTCCAGCTCCAGTGCCGGCAAAGAAGCTATCTTGGTAATAAAAGCCAGGGCCTCGGACGGCGGAACTCCCACCCGCCCCATCCCGGTATCAACCTTAACGTGAACTTTAGCCGGCTTGCTCCTCTTTTGGGCCTCTTCCGAAAGCGCCCTGGCCTCGGTAAAAGAATAAACAGTCTGGCACAAATCGTATTGAACAATTTCGTCCACAACCGAGGTTGGGGACTCGGTCAAAATTAAAATTGGAGAAACAATGCCCGCTTCGCGCAGCTCCAAAGCTTCTTTAAGATTAGCCACCGCTAAATAATCGGCACCCGCCTCAACCGCGGCCCTGGCCACCGCCACCGCCCCATGGCCGTAAGCGTTGGCTTTAACCACTGCCATAAACTTAACATTATTGGCCAGCAATTTTCTGACTTCGGAGATATTATGCTTTACGGCTTCAAGATTTATTTCGGCGTATGTATTCATTTTTTAAATCTTCCACACAGGCGTCAGGGACATCTACCGACCCTAACCTAACCTCACGTCCGCTTGAAAACCCATGATAATCGGATCCGCCGGTTACCAGTAAGCCATTATCTTTCGCCAACTTCAAATAATGCTCTGTCTGACTGGCGCTATGAGTAAAATAATGCGCTTCGATTCCTACCAGGCCAGCGGCACGCAAGTCAGGAATAATTTCATCACAGTTAGAAACAGCCGGATGCCCAAAAACCGGCAAGCCGCCGGACTTGAGCACCAACGCTATCGCCTCTTCGGGAGAAAGCTTGTAATGCGGTACATAAGCCGGACCGTGAAATTCTATATATTTATCAAAGGCCTCTTTAAAACCCGCCACAAAACCACCGTCAACCAAAGCTCTGGCCACATGAGGCCGGCCGGGAGCGTCATTAGCCGCCAACTGAAAAACTTTGTCGGCCTTTAAATCAATCCCAAGCTCTTGCAGCCTGGTACACATGGCAATTATTCTATCCTTGCGGCCGTTTTGAATTTTTTTGATCACCCTAAGAAGCTCAGGGCTGTTTATACCAATAAAATAACCAAGGATGTGAACTTCAGCTTCTTTGGTTTCTGAGGTGAGTTCGATGCCGGGGATAATCTCCACCCCAAGCTCTTGCCCCTTAATTTTAGCCGGTTCAATGCCATTTACGACATCATGGTCGGTAATGGCAACGGTTGTCAAACCAACCTGTTTTGCCAAACTAATAACCTCCGCGGGGGTCTGTGTTCCGTCAGAGAAGGTGGTATGCACATGTAAATCTGCGGACATTATAAATTAGTATACAATATGTAGGTTAAATAATCAAAAACCTGGGGAGAAATCTCCAGCCCCAAAAGTGACAAAGTAAAAGCCTGAGCCGCCACATCACTCAATCCTTTTATATATCTGTCTTTCTTATAGGGGCCCAGACGCCAGCCGTTAAATTTAAATCTTTTATAAATTTGCCCAACGCGGCTTATTTCCAGATAATGAAAAAGCTCATGCGCCACCATAAACTTCAAGATATGGTCCGAAAGCTCAGCCGATTTTATTTCCCGCACAAGCTTCTCATGAAAATCGCGATAAACAACGATTTCGTTTTTTCCTTTGCGATACTCGGCTCCTTTTTTCTTGCCGCGATCTTCCCCAAAAACCCGCACCCCCAGCTTACTGGCAATCTTACGCGGATCATTTGTGTCATACTCTGCCAACACCCAACCGGCCACCTCATCACCGATTGACAACACTTCCCTGACCGTGTGCAGCTTTTGCTCTTCAGATAATCTTTGGAAAGTCTTGTCGCGAGCCAGCTCCATGTAAGCCAGAGTAATGCGGTTTCTTTCGCCAATGGCACTCCGAGCCTCATTTCGGACATTGGGCGGCTTCCGAAGATTAATCTTTGTTGTTTTTCGTTTTTTAATCATGGGAAATCCTTACAACTTTATCACTTATTTTATTTTCGTCAACTGTTATTTTGACATAGTGGTTAAATCCGCCAAAGGCTTTGGGTAGATAGAGGGGCGCGCCAGCCCCGGCGGCAATGATATAAACGACGCCCTCCCGTTCCGCCCGGGCATAGCCGTGCAAATGACCGGCAAAAACATAATCAACATTATACCTGGTAAACAATTCCATCAACGCCTTCACTGTTTGTCTTCCGGACATTACATAGTTTTCATAGATCTCCGTCGGGTCAAAAGTCGGGCGATGCATAAAAACAAAGATGTGTTCCTGCTTTGTATTGGCCAGATCCTGCTTTAACCAGGCAAACTGTTGCGCCTGAAAAGACTGATTAAAAGCGTTATTTAAAACAATAAAATGCGAGTTGGCATAATCGAAGGAATAATAATATGGGCCGAAATATTTTGTAAAATACTTATACCCGTATTTAACCATGTCGTGATTACCCGGAACATTGTAAATTTTGGGTTTTAATTTTTTAGTCAGCGCCAGATAATGCTTATATTCCCACTCCTGCCCCTGGGAGACAAAGTCGCCGGTGTTAAAGCCAAACGCTAGATTGTCTTCCTGATTGACCTTGTCAATCAACCGGAGAAAAGTTTCTTCTCCGTCACGATTGTCGCCAAAGACCACGAAGCTAAAAGGTTCAGCCGCAACCGCGCCGGCCAACAGCCCGACCAGCAGGCCGGCAGCAAGAAGTTTATTCCCCCAGGTCATCAATGGCCACTCGAAACTCTCTGGTGTTCTTTTCTATATGCTTAGCCGAAGTGCCGGTAACTACCGGGGTCAACAATATTCCTTTGGCTCCTGTATCAGCAATAATTGCCACCTCGGATGGTCTTATGGAACGTTGGGTCGGGATAATAACCGGCAGACCCGCTGACAAAATTATAGAAATATAGTTTTGCAGGTCACCAACCACCAGCTCTTTGCCTTGTCCAGACTGAGGCACAATCGCCGCGTCAAGAGCATTCAAGCCGGCCCCTTCTATCTCTACCAGGTCGTCAAGAAAAAAACGGCTGTTAAGCGATAAAACTTTGGCGATTTTTTTCAGCTTAACTATTTCACCTGAAAAATTTTCAAAGTTTATGTCGATAAAATCAAACCCCAGGCCAGCCATTGCTTCAACTTCTGTTTTTTTAAAGTGCTCCGCCCTGTTCTGGTCGATCCCGACCGGCACCTTAAGCCGACTGACAATCGCTTTCATGTTTTTCTTGTCAGCAGACAAATCACCGGCCAGCAGCAAAGCGTCAGCCCCGCCTTTGCTGGCGGCTTCAGCCAGCTCCAGATTATTCTCCGGCAGCGCCACGATTAAGGTCATTTTATTCCTGGCTAATAACTCAAGCAACTGCGACATAACTTGCCTCCTTGCACCCGCAGTATTTTTGCATATAAAGTTTCATCTCGCGAGCCATCTGTCTGCTTGTCCGATAACCGATCCTAAAGTCCCGACACAGGAATTCTACACCAGATTCCCTGCCGATTTCCTCTCCTATTTGCTTAATGAGTTTAATCTTTTGATAAGGGCTGATTAATAAGGTCGTGGAAAAATAATCATAACCTGACTCCTGGGCTTTTTGGGCTGTTTTTGTCAGACGAACGCGGTAGCAAGCGGCGCAGTCTGCCTGCTCTATTTGCACATCATTAGCCTCATAGATAACTTTTAACCCGACCACGGTCGCGTAGTGCTCCATAGTCAGCAATCTTCGTTCGTATTCTGCTTGGGGGCGGATATTCGGATTATAAAACAACCCTTTTATCTCGAACTCGTTTTCCCTAAGATGTTGGTAAACATAAGTCGTGCACGGCCCACAGCAAGTATGCAGCAGTATCCTACGCAAGCTTGAGGTCCTTGAGCACTTTCTTGATCTGCTCCTTTTCGCTGGCGGACGGCTCAACCAGCGGAAGGCGCGGACGGCCAACCGGCCGGCCAATCAATTCCAGCGCGTATTTTACCGGCGCCGGATTGGCGGTGATGAATAAAACTTTAAACAGCGGTAGAAGTTTTAGGTGGATCGCGGCCGCTTTTTTTACGTCACCCGCGTGATAAGCGGCAACCATAGCGGCGATATCTTTACCCGCGATATGCGAGGCGACCGAAATTATCCCCACCGCCCCGACCGACATCATGGGGAGGGTCAGTGAATCATCTCCGCTCCAGATCGTGAATTCCGGCCGGCATAATTGCCGGGTGGCGGAAGTCTGGTCGATGTTTCCCGCCGCGTCTTTCAAACCGATGACATTTTTGCAGTCAGCGGCAATCATCCTGGTTGTCTCCGGGGTCATGTTGATCCCGGTCCGGCCCGGGATGTTGTAGATGATGATCGGCAAAGAGCTGTTGGCGGCCACTTTTTTATAATGCTGGTAGAGCCCTTCCGGGGAAGGTTTATTATAGTAAGGGACGACGATCATTAGTCCGTCAACCCCGATCTTCTCCGCTTCCTGGGAAGATTTGATCGTTGTGGCAGTTGAATTTGAGCCGGTCCCGGCAATTATTTTACAACGCCCGCCAACCGCTTTTTTGACAACGCGATAGAGCTCGTACTCTTCTTCATGCGTCAGGGTTGGCGATTCGCCGGTTGTGCCATGGACAACTAAAGCCTCCGAGCCATTATTAACCAGATAATCAGTTATTTCTTCTGTCCTTTGCCAGTCGATCGTCAGGTCTTCCTTAAACGGCGTCACCATCGCCGTCATCACTTTACCAAGATTTATCATTACCGCACCTCCGCTTTCCAGAATTTTAGCATAAAAAGAAAATTGAAAATAGCTGCAATTTCAGCCGGAACCTAACGAAGAAATATGGCATGGGAAGAATACCCCCTACCCCAATATTCCGTCCGACGGGAATAAGGAATTTTCCCGCTGAAAGAACTTTGCGTTTAATCCGACTTCAAGGAATGGGTTCCCTCAACTGCGAATCTGAAGTCCGCGGATTGCTGGCAGAAAATCCAGGGAGACATTTAATCGGCGTTTCTCCGGACAGCAGAATAACAAAAGCTTTTGAAAATTGGCAGGCGGATAAGACCCGATTGGCGGTCGTTCCTGTTCATCTCACCGATGAATCCGCAAAAACGTGGACATCTGTTTTGGCTGTAGTAGAACTGGGAGGCCGCAGGGTAAGCGACGAGGAATATCTCCTCTGGATCATAGTTGACAAGGATCAAAAAATGATCGGAGTTTTCGAAAACAAAATCTCTTCCCTTCCATCCCAATTTATTCAAGACGAAGCAGCCTATGAACAACTGGCTGAT
>Ga0155959_104_pt1 | contig 10051 bp, 11 predicted proteins | sample RifCSPlowO2_02_FD_107613 | JGI IMG/M metagenome (GOLD analysis project Ga0155959, IMG submission 107613) | candidate division WOR-1 bacterium RIFCSPLOWO2_02_FULL_46_20
GCACAAACATATAAATATTTTAGCCTGGGACACCCAAATCGCAACTTTTTACTAGGGAAATTAGCTCATTTTGAGGCAAGTGCGGAAGTCAGGGGGCTTGACCGGGGGTGTCATTCCTAACTAGTTTCAGGATGCAAGTTTTCCCTTATTTAACCCGATAATAGTAGTGGGCATGACAAATATATCTTCATTAAATTCAGGACAGGTTAGAGAATCCCAGAACCAGGACAGCCTCTCAATTGGTGGAGGGAATCTGCTGTCGCAATTAGAAGACAGGGTTTCTCAAGCCCTGGGAAAAAATGAATCATTACCGGGTGGGGAAAATGGGTTGAACGCTGAAATGATAAACCCCCAGGAAGTAGTTAATTACATGTCCCAGCTGTCTCAAGAACCGATGTCGGGTGAGAACGTTAGTTTTGTAGTTTGACTTGTCCTGCGAAGCTCCGATTTGTCGGAGCGAAGTAGGACGCAAGTTTTTAGAGACTTGTTACGATAATAGTAGTAGAAGGGTTCGATTCGATTTTAGGTGAAAGGGAGGTGAAAAATATGACATCAGGTTTAGAAAGAGTTTTCGAAATGATTGATGATATCACAAATGCGTTGCCAGATAATATCGAGGTTTTTACTAACAATAATGGTGGTGGGACTGAGACAGTGACGCCTGAAGGTGGTAACCCTGGCGGGATTGATGCTGATAGGGCTGGTATCTGGACTCAAACCTCAGGAGGTAAAGATATTAATTTAGAGTCAGCTCAGGGTACATACCTAGCAGGGGCTGAAACACTGAAGACAAATTACTTAACCCAAGTTGGTACTGAACACATTTCAGCCACCAAAGCAATTAGACAAAAGATTGAGAGAGCTATAAGTCAGGTATAAGTTAGCGATAAGGGCCCTCGGAATACGGGGGCCTTTTTATCATGCCACGGATTTAGCATGACATGATAAGAAGGACAAGGAGGAAAAGATAATGGGAATCAACCAAGCTTTATTTTCGCCCGCGGGTATGGGTTCGGTTTATGGTGGGTCTTCCGGCGTGGATCTAAAAACTGAAGTCAAGTTTTTGGATTTGATGAAGGATAAAATGATTGAAGAGTACGCAGAACCCGATGGCGAGATGACCCTCTATGGCAGGACGCTTGTGGGAGAGGATAGATATGGCGCTTTAGGGGTCTTTTTGGTCGGTAAGTTTTTTCAAGACTACACAAACATAGTCGATAGCTTGATAAACAGCGTTACCCTGCAAAACAAAATTGCTAATGATCTGGGGAAACTTCTTGGGTCAGCTTAGGGAGGGACTTAATTGTTTAGTCTTGCCAGACCCAAACCACTGCCTCCGGCTAATATTGATCCACCCCCGGACTATAATTTCTTTTATCATATTGACCAGGGAGAGGATTATGGCGCATATCTCAAACTTGGTAAGGTCCTAAATAGTTTTTGGGAGATTTTCAAATTTCTGCCAAATTTTGCCCAGGAAGGATATACCCTTGGCAGGGAGGAATCAACTTCAGACGCTGGCATTGGTGAGTGGACAGAAGCGATGTTTAATGATGATGGGGATCGCGTAAGGCAAGGTTTCAGCTACAGAGAGAGAATAGATGGTGACTATTCCCGGCGCTACGGTGATTGGCATAGTTCCACTTATGGTTTAGAAGATGCTTGGGGGTATGGCAAAGCGAAGGAATTTAAGAATTTTGATAATAAGCCAGGTGTAACCTCAAGAGTGCATATTACGGATGAAGATTTAGAAGAGTATTTAGACGGAGAAGATCTGGTTGATCCGGTCGAGTATGCGGCTCTGCTCTTCGCCGCGAACCAGGATGACATTCCGGAAAACGATATCTCGCTTGCGCGGATAACCAATTATCATGAAGTGGAAGCCTTTTTAGCTCAACCTGTCTTTTCTGGTCTAAATTTCTTTCAAATCATGACCAAAGGGGGAGATTACTCTACCTTATCGTCTTTTGATAGTGGTGGTGATGGCAGGATAGACAACCGAGATACAGTTTTACCCGGCAACGGTTTTTTATATGAAGGCAAAGAAGATTATGGTGGAATTGACGGCAAGGGCGCCTTCTTAATGATGGAAGCAATCCTTTCGGCCAGACGCGATGTAAATTGGGCGACTTCGTTATTTCTGGGATCTCCGTCTGACATTAAAGAGAATAACAACCAACCGATGATCGATCAGCAAGATTGGTTTTTAAATGAATATTTGCGGGGCGCGGACGTGCACAATCTTTCTTTGCTCTCCCTTATCCCTGCGCTGCAGCACTCCTGGCACACTGCCAACCTTTTGCTGACGGGTGGAGCTGTGCAGGGTGACGGCACACTGTTCAAAGGTTTTAGATATGATGCCAGAACCTCGGCGGCTTCAAATAAATTTATTAATTGGCTGCGCGCAAATGTTGCAGAATATATCGCTAACCTCTCTGACGGGCCCGACAAAGAGAGCGCAATTAAATTGAAGGAAGAAGCTTTTTTTGAAATTCCCGATTTGCCTTATGGGCTTGACGGTTCTAATGGTGAAGGCATTGGCTGGGATTACTTTTCAAAAACGGGAAGCAGTCCGGGTGGTTGGGTCGCGGAGGGGATAAACCCACTGGCCGTTTATGATGCAGATTATAGGAATAGGCAGAATATTCTCAGCCATTCTAATTACGCGATTTCTCAGATACTTGGATTTGATACGCCAATACTGATGGGAGAGCAACCGGTAATGTACGAGGGCAGGGCTTATTGGCTTCAAGATACAAATTGGGTTTTTCATGCTGTCGGCAGTATTGAGAAGTATCAAAATCAGGCTAAGCTGCGCACTCTGCAAACCCTTTGGCTTAATATGCAAAACATGCAGAACTATAAAAATGACTATAGAAAATGGAAGAAAGAGGTTGTGGAAAAATCTGACGCTGAATACAACGAGAAACTTGATGAACTTCTTGCCGAAAAACGCAAAGGAATGGCGAAGTCGGAGAATGCTAAGTCCGCTCAAAAGGCTAAAAAAGTGAGACAAAAAATGGCAAATTATTCTAATAATAAAGCCAAAAAAATTGATCAACAAACCAATAGGCTAAGCCAAAATAAGGCGGCTGCTAGAAAATCCAATAAGGATAAATAAAGGTAAACCACGCAAGTTTTCCCCTGGTTAATACGATAAATACTATAGAGGCAGGGTGTATAATGTCATTCCAATTAAGCGCGGATATGCCACATGATAGGCTGTTTATTGCGGCTCGGTCTAAGCCCAGGGCAGAAGAAGAACAACAGCAGCAGCAACAGCAACAGGCAATTGTGCCTGATGCTTCGCAGGCTACCGGCCTTGAATGGGTTAGTCCCCAAACACAAAAAGCAGCTGGAACTGAAATAGGTAATAACGATTTTCATATTGATTCTAGTTTAGGAGATGGAGACATCGCAGTTATAAGCTCAAATGTTCCTACTCAGATCACCCCCTCAAGCGTTCAGTCGGACAACCCTGTCGTCGCCAGAATGCTCAAGTCTTTTCGCACTGCCTATCGCAACTCAAAATCTCACAACTTACTTTTTGGACAATTCTTTGCCAATGTTGAGGTGGCCGCTTTAGGGCTGGGACTTTCCTTGCTGGGTATTGGGCCGGCACAAATTGCCCGGATTCAAAGTGAAGTGAGGGAAGAAGCGCTTGCCGAGATTGATAACAAATTGAAGCAAGACTGGGCCTATTCTAAGGCCTTGTTTGAGATAGTAGGATAAGTCATGGCAAAATATTCAAGAAAAAAGAATGGACAACATAAGGTCATAGAGGAAATTCGCAAACAACTTGTGCTGCAGGCGGAGCGTTGGGGTAAAAAAGAATATTACACTCCTCAGAAGCTTGAAGAAATGGTCCTGGAACAGTGTCAAGCAATTAAAGGAGACTTCTTAACCGAAAAGGCTAATCTGGAATATGAGATGCAGAACATCGAGAGCGATAAAAAAGAATGTTTAATTAAGCTGGAAAAACTAACAGGCTACCTTAAAAAGGCCGATCGGACTACGCTGATCCATAAAAAAGCCGTCTCTCGCTTTATCGAAAAACTGGTCGGGGATCGCCAGAAGACGCAGTGGGCTTTAGGCAAGAGGCTTGGACAACAAAAGGTTTCTGTGCTGATTGGAGAGGATTAAAATGAAATTATCTGCCTGCATGATAGTTAAAAACGAAGAAGAGATGCTGAGGAGGACTCTCCCCGATCTGGCCAAGAGTGTGGACGAGGTCATTTTAGTGGATACCGGTTCCGGCGACGGGACAGTTGAGTTTGCCAAGTCCTGCGGGGCCAGGGTTTTTCACTTCGCGTGGGTTGATGATTTTTCCGCCGCGCGCAATGAATCCCTGAAATACGCGACAGGTGATTGGATCATCTGGATTGATGCGGACGAGTGTCTAAAACCGGAAAGTGCTGCCGATGTCAAAAAGTTGTTACAAAACACATCTGAAGATAGCTGCTCCATACCTGTCTACGAATGCCCCCTGGGGACTTTTGAACCAGCCTCTTTTTATTATCGGGTCAAAATATTTAGAAATGGAAAGGGAGTATATTTTAAGCGGCCGTTTAATGAACAAATTTGTGGCCAGGATGGAAAGGTGTTAGGGGGGAAATTAATCAAAGATGCCCCGCTTTACCATTGGGGAAATTTTAAACAGGGTGCCGACAAGGAAAAGAAGAAAGAAAGAAATATCGCTATGTTGAAGAAGCTCCTGGAAAAGTTCCCCAACGACGTAAACTATCATTTTCATCTGGGGAATGACCTTAAAGAGATTGCTGCCCATGAAGAAGCCATTAAAGAATATGACTGTGTAATTCGATTAAATACCGACGCGAGGCTGCTTCCCTTCGCTCATTCTTTTAAAGCTGTCTCATATCTATTATTGAAACAAGGGAAGAGGGCTTACCAGGCTGCGGTAGAGGCTTTGAAGTTAGATAAAAATAATTGCTGGGCTTTAAATGTGTTAGGTTCACTCTTGCTTTCCAACAATCATTTGGCTGAGGCAATTGATGTATTAAAACAGTCCGCGTCTGTAGAGCCACCCGCGACGGATGAGTGGACCTTTTTTAGTTCCCAGCAGAGGGATTACGTGGCAAACTTTTTATTGGGAGATGCGTATCTGAAAAAGGGAGAGAAACAAGAAGCGCAAAAGGCTCTCCAGGCCGCGCGTAATTATGAAGCTACCCCTGAAGTAATGGAGAAATTGAAATGGGTATAAATTCAATTGTAGACCAGGCTGCCAGTCAGCAAATGTCGGTGGCGCTCTCTCAGGGGGCTGCGAACGATCTTCAAAATATTGTTGAGAAGACGCTGGATAAGAAGCTCGCTGGCAGGTCTCAGGTGCAGAGGGTATTGGAAGCTAAAAACGACAAAGAGGTGGCCAAAGGGGTTCTCTTGGACCTGGTAAATAAGATGGGGACGACAGGGATCAAACTTAACCCGGAAAACTTCACATTAAAAATCCAAAACAACGCCAAAAATGCATATGATCTATTTTTGAATGGAGAAGAAGACTTCTCTGATTCGGTTGATATTAGGAATCTGGGTTTTGCTGTATCTGGAGTAAAGGACGCAATGAATAAGCGGGGGAGCGGGAGTGGCAGAGGCATGGATGAATTGATAGATACCGGGAAAATAAAGGCGGCAATTGAAGAATACTCAGTGGTTTTAGTCCAGTTTTTAGTCGCGGGTGGATCAGAGTTAAAAAAGAAATTGGAGCAGCTTGAGGCTAGCCTGCGCTCTGATGGGCTTTCCGAAAGCGATCTTCATTCTTTAAGGCAAAATATTAAGACCTCGGTCCGCGGCGCCCTTGCGGCACAATTGAAGGAGGGCTTGCTGAAGCGACTAACCAGTAATCCGAAATCTTTTGATTGGAACATGGCTTCTAAGGAAATAACTGACTTGTGCAAATCAATCGAGGGTGATAAAAAATTGGGTGGATTTGACTTTGGCGGGCATAAGGGGAATCTCCAGGGAGTTATGGACTCGGAAAATAGAAAGGCCAGAGCCGAGTTGAAAAGTTTTGTGGGAGAAGAATTGGAGAAAAGCCTGGTTGCCAGGCACCTTGGCAGCGAAAAGGCAAGCGATGAGATAGATCAATTAATCAAGTTGGGAAAAAAACTCGACTTTAATTTTGAGGGGTTTGTTAACAACTTTCAAAACAAACGTGATGCTCTGGGTTTTCAGCAGGCCCCTTATTTTGGGCCCAATTTAAATGCTGACACTCAATCAGGGCAAAAACGCGATCATGAAGAAATGACCGGCTATGAATTTACTCAAGACGATGAAAAGGAGATTTTGATTAACCAGCTCCGAGCTCTTTATATGCAAAGGGCGTTAAGAGGTAATTGGCGAACAAAGGTTATGACCGCCTTTAAAATAAAGAAGCTTACAAATGGTTTGATCAAACTTGGCGTAAATTTCGGAGACTTTGAAAATATTGAGAAAGAGGGAACAGTCCTGGCAAGTTTTAACGCAATGGAGATGCTGCGTGAAGCCCTTTATGAAAGAGCGACCCTTTATGAGATGGCCGGCCCGGCCAAGAGGCTGCTGGAAAAAAGAATCAAGGGTGTTATGAAGAATCTACAACGTTTGGGTGTTGAGTTGACAGCGGGACAGTTTAACCAGCTCAGGGATGAGGCTAATCACAAAATGTTTGATACTACCATAGAAGAATTGGCTCGGGTTAGAATTATCCAAAAGACCACCTCCTTACCAGGTTTGCAAAAAAAGGAAAGATTATTGGTCAAGCTCTTAGAGAGGCTAAAGGAAGAATCTGGAATTCAAAAAGAGATTCTCAATACATCTGCAATCAAGGAGGGGGCGTAATGAGCGTAATTAGTGGATTGGGAGAAAGACCCGTTAAAACAATAAACCCGGCGACCGGCAGGAGAGCCGAGGCGGGTGAGCCAGAAAATTCCGGGAGAGAAGAAGTCCTTACATCAAGCGGCGAAAGGGAAGCCGGGGTTGGTCAGATAGACTTGGTTTTGCGGGCGGCAAACCCTTTTACAGTTAAGTTGCTTCTAAAAACCTTAGAAAACATGGAAGCTATTTGCAGGGAAATCTGGGAATCATTTGAAACGCCTGAGGAAGTTCAGGAAGAAGAACAAAGAATTGCAGAAAGAAAAGATGAGGCAAAAAGAGAGCTTAGAAGGATCGAGGACAAGATCGGTCAGGTAAAAAATCTGCTGGCGGGGATTGCTTTTCTGGATCCTTTGCAGGCGGCGCAGAGATTAGCGGGGGTGATGGAGATTTTAGGACAAATCAGCAATGCCATCGCAAATGTTGCCACTATCGAAATCCCTGCAGAGCTGCGAGCTGATTTAACCCAGGTTTTAGATGAATTCAGGGATATCCGGGAATCTATGCCAGCTTAGCGCAAACCTCTGCCTAGTTTAATCCACACATTTATGTTAAAATTTCCTGATGTTTAGCGAAGAATCATTTGGCTTTAGAAAATTTAAATGCCCGCATTGTTCATCCGAATTATCAGGGTTGGTTTGTCCCAAATGCAATAAAGGTTGGATGGTTGAAGGTGGCATCGCGAAATTCGTAGAACAGCCTGCCCATTGGAATTTATTGGCTGAGGAAGAGATGAGTGGTTTGATTTCTCAAGCGGAAAAAGTCGGTTGGGCCGAAGCCATAAAAAAATCAAAATCCCAAAAAATTAGAGTTCTTTATCCCTTTACGGATTGTCCTACACGAGCCGATGCTACTTTTTATCTCCCTTTGAACGAGAAAAGTCTTATCTTGGATCTGGGATCTGGTTGGGGGAATTTTTCCTTTGCCCTTGCTCCCAGGGTTGGTCAGGTTGTGGCTGCGGATATAACTTCGCAGGCGCTTAAGTTTATCCATCTAAGGAAAACCCAGGACAAAATTGAGAATATTACTCCGGTTTTAATCGAACCGCTGGACTTTGGCCGACTCCCTTTTGCTGATAATACATTTAACGCGGTAATTATGAATGGTGTGTTAGAGTGGGTAGGTTCACATTTAAAAACAGGGGATCCTTTGAAACTGCAAGAGGGTTGTTTGAGGGCAGTTTACCAAACATTAAAAAATAATGGCAGAGTTTTGATAGGGATAGAAAATCGCTTTGGCCTCAAATATTTTTTTGGCGCTCAAGATGATCATTTAATACATTATTCTTCACAAAAAATATCTTATACAACACTTTTGCCGAGAATTATCGCAAATTGGATAACCAAGAAACGGATCAGCCTGCCTTATCGTACTTATACGCATTCTTTAAACGGGTATAAATCACTCCTCAAGCGAGCTGGATTTAAGGATATCGAAGTTTATTTTCCGGATCCGGATTATCGAGCAATTTCAGCGCAGGTTTACCCGGTCAAAGTTCAAGAAGTAAGAAAACTGTTGCGGGCGAGCATGAAAAATGAGCTCGCCTCCTTATCACGCAATATGTTTTGGCATTGGTTATTCAATAATTTTATTTTGTTAATTAAACTATTTAAGTTGGAGTATTTTTTCTGTAATTCATATCTAATTATTGGAGTGAAAAGATGATCCCAGCTGTCAAGCAATATCTTTTGGAGCATTGGGCGGATTTTGATTTGGGGGACAAGCCAGATGATTTATTATTTATTAAATTCATGGATCGTGGCATCAGGAGCGCGGAAGTAGGGTGTTTAACTTTTCTGGTCAAGCAAGTGCGCCGCTCTTTGGAGCGGCCGGTTCTAATCGTAAAAATACCGAGGTATCCGAAAAATCCGGAAGCTAATCGCTCTCTGGAGTTGGAATTTAATAATCTTTCTTTGGTCCGTTCCAGATCGGAAAAGGATAACATTATCAACAGTATCCCCAGGCCGATTTTTCTAAAAACAATTGATTCTTGCCAGGTCCTGGCCATCAGTTTTCTAGCAGGGGGTGACCTGGGAAGGTGGTTCGTCACACCCGATCCTTTTGAATCGGCTGAGATAAAATATAAAATGGCATTCGATTGGTTAATAAGCTTTCAAAAACTTATGGGAGAAAAACCGGCAGAGCTAGATGAAGGGTTTATCGATAAATACGTTAATGGGCCCATTGAAAAATATCGCCAGATTTTTTCGGCTGATGCTGGAAGACATAAACGATATTTTGAAAATATTGTAAAAAATGACAGAGACAAAACAGGTCGGAAGATTAAGCTCTACCCCCAACACGGTGATTGGCATGCTTCCAATATCCTTGCGGCTAATGGTAAGATTTCCGGTGTTATTGATTGGGAAGATTTTTCCTTGGATGCCCCGCCTTGTTACGACCTGTTTTATTTTATCCGGACCTATACCGATGCGCTTTATAATTCTTTGATCTATCGTGATGATCCGGTGCTAATCGATAATCTGGCCAATTCTACCCGCTATTTTGAAGTTGTGGAAAGAATAATTGAATACTATTGCAAGAATATTGAGATTGACATTGAACTAGTTAATGTTTTTCTCCCCCTTTATATTATAGGGTCGTTAAATGCGGCCGGGGATCCTAGAAAGGTAGCTTTACCCGCCTGTGAGAGGGGTGAGCTCTTATTGAGTATGGAGATTGAGAATATCCGTAATCTAGTTACTGCCTTAAGTGTTTTTGCCTATTTAGATTTGGGTAAAAGAGCATATGCCGCAAACAATCTAGAGTTGGTCGGTATTTGCAAGGAGAGGATGAATGCTATTTTTAAGCGTTTCATCAGAAAATAATCGATATGTTTGCAAGTTTGCTAATATATATAATCATTATTATTTTCCTGACTTCCGCAATGGGACACCCTAAACTGGAATGAGAATTTATTCGCGGGTAATCCTATAAAGAATATGCTGATCGGTGTCCATTTTTAGGGTAATTCTTTTGATTTTGCTGGAACCGGGCACTTTGTATTCCAATTCATACACATTATGCGTGAGTTTAGCGGCGCGTTTCGGGCTAAAGCCTGCGTTATGCTTCTCAAGAAGCCGCTAATGATAAACAGGTCGGATCCGAAGATCGGTCTTTGAAATGCGGAAAGCTTTTTCGATCTGCCACAGGTGGCGATAATTTTCTACAATACTCTTTGCCGATA
>Ga0155959_170_pt2 | contig 8723 bp, 6 predicted proteins | sample RifCSPlowO2_02_FD_107613 | JGI IMG/M metagenome (GOLD analysis project Ga0155959, IMG submission 107613) | candidate division WOR-1 bacterium RIFCSPLOWO2_02_FULL_46_20
GCCGTATCAGTCTGCTGACCGCAACCAGCTAAGCTAACAACCAACAACAAACAACCGATAACTCCAGGAACAAACAAACCTTTTTTCATTATCATCATTACTCATCCTCCTCTTTTTATATTCTAAAACAACCTAATTATTATAGACGCTAGAAGCTATCCCCGTAAAACTTAATGTCAAAGTCCGTCTGGCTGTTGACCAGCTCGTCGCCTCCTCCTGACCAGTGAACACGGGTGCCAAATGACTGGTGATCAATCATTTTTTGGGCATGTTCCCGCGGTTCATACTCGTCAAATGTTCCATCATTGTCCGAATCATTCCATAGGATAACTTCGTATGGCCCGTAGTTAGCGCTAAAAACCGAGCCGTTAAATTTAAGGCTGAACGTTTTGTACGTTTGGCCGGCCACAGTTGTTAAGTTAACCGGGGTAACTCCAGCAACCAGAGTTTGACTGAAAACTCCCGTGGTTTTATTAAAACTTGGCCTAACCAGAGCGATTTTTAGAGTCCCTCCGGTGAAATGTGGTTCTGCCAGCACATCAGCATGCACTTTGCCTTCCAGAGTAAGTGGTCGGGTTGAGATGTCTACTTCCACAAATTCATTCTGGAATTCCGCGAGAGCGGTTGGATCGGTTATAGCCTGAGCTAACTCTCCAACAATAAAGATACCGCCGGCATGTGGTCCCTCCACCGCCGGGAAGCCGGTTTTTTTATCGATGAGCACAACGCCTACGCCAAATTCATAAATGCCAGCGGTCCCAAGCGTGGTTGGTAGTAGAAAGTTGAATGTTTCGCCTGATTCCGCGGGTAGAAACTTGCGTTTTTCCCAGGAATCAAAGACGCGGGAGTTGGGGTCGCCCCAGTTAGCCATAAAGCCCATGCCGCCGCCGGCGAATTTTTCAACTTGGCCCTTAATGCAATTAATGGAATAACCAAGGCGGTAACCCGCAGGTGCTGTTGGGAGTGTGCCAGTTGTCCAGTTCATGGTTGGTTTAGAGTTGACGGTAAATTTGGTCATGTTGGCAATGTGGTCAATCCAGACCTCTTTGGGCACATTGAGAGTAACAGAGGCAGTGGATAGATCTATGTCGGGAATCGTCCTGGTTTTCGTGTCAACAGTGGTGCCGCTGCTGTTTTTCAGCGTAATGGTAACGGTTCCACTTGTGACATCAGAAACTCTGTTGTCGCTGTTGCCCCAGGCATCTAATCTTACCATCTTCATGCCGGGAGGTGGGCCCATTTGTTCTTCCGTATAAACCCTGGCGGATTTAGCAGAAGGCTTGGTAGAAGACAGGGAGAACTGATTTTCTGACAGAGTAACGGTTTTGTTGCCGCTGGCAGTTGGATAGGTTAACGTTACAGTGTAGCCAGTAAGGACTGTGCTCATATTCATCATGTCACCAAATTCCACAAAAGCTTCCAGGGCCTTAACTTTTACCGGTTCACCGCCTTCGCCCCCACTAAAAGCGGAGAAATCTTCAACGGTTTTAACAATAACTTCGGCGTGCATTATCTTGATACCGGAAACATCCGTGCTCATCAGGCCAAGTTTATAGGCTAACTTAAGATGATTGACGAAAGCATTGACCTCATGGGCCAATTTTTCTGATATGCCAACCAGGAGGATTCCCTGAGGCACTGTGAAAGCGGTGTCTGCCGAGATCGTGGCGGAAGCCCAGGTATCTTTGGGGAAGGCCAGTTCCACGACGTAGCGAATATTGTCCGGGGCATCGGTTGCTGTGCCGCCCAGAATTCCTTGAAGCATGTGTTTAATTTGGGTAGCGATCTGCGCGGTGGTAAAAGACCCGGCAATTTCACTTCCGCCGCTGCTATACAAACTCTCGTTTAAAGCCGGGGCGATTTGGGAGGTTTTAAAAGTATTGCCATCGAGATAAGCCTGGGCAAAAGCGTTGACCATTTCATCGGGAGCGCCCCGATCGTCGCCATCCATTAACCCCTTAAAAATATTCTTAATTGCCCCCCTGGCAGTGTCCAGATCTGAGGCAGACAACGCGGCGTTGAGCTGGGTAGCGCCTTTGATCGCGTCCAGTTTTTGCAGGATAAGATCATTTAAGGCGGCTTGTTTAGCCGCGCTCAATGTTGCGCCGTTTGTATCGTCAGCGTCTTTAACGGTCGAAACGTTGATGGTGCCGTCGGCAATCAAGTCATTGAGCACAGAGAGAACGGCTGCCTTTACGTTGGTTATAGTGTCGGCATCAACATCTCCGGAACCGATGGCTTTTATGACGTTTTGGATAATCATTTCGACAAATGTAGTTGTTTGGGGCGAAGCTGCCGCGTCGGTGCCCGAGATTGCCCCGTCGACCGGTTTGCCAAACACAGTTTTAATTTCCAGTTTTTTACTGCCGGAAGTTTTGGTGATAATTGCCTCATAGGCCTTGTTTGTATAATATTCCGGCATAACAATGCTGTAGGTGCCATCGGCAGCGACGTCGGCAGTGGCCACCGCCGTCATGGTTCCGTCGGCATTAAGTGTACCGATGGTTACAGTGGCATCTCCGGCTGCCATGGGGACCAGATTGAGCGCTTTGACCGAAGCTGCCGAAAAGCCTTTTGAAGTGAGATATTTCATATTCTTGGCCAGGTCAACGGGAGAAAGGGCAGATACCCCTAGTTGCGCTAAATCTGAGGTTGAAACAGCGACAGTTCCGTTGATGGCAACCGAGGAAATTGCAACCGTAGTTGTTGTCGTGCCCGTCCCGGTTGTTGTGGCGCCACAGCCAATCATAAACCCAATAAAAGCGAGTACCCCCAGTATTAAAACCAGCGCGACCCATTTTTTTGTATCCTTCATATCGTTCGTATCTTTCCCCCCTTTTTTATTTTTCCGGAGAACCGGATTGCCCGAGAACCGGACACCTGAGATTATATACCCCATTGCAAATATGTCAAGTAATTTGTATAATGAATGTAATGAAAATAAATTCTCAAAAGCGTGAAGGCAATAACGTCCTGCTGGAAGTAGAGGTGGAAGTTTCTGAATTCAAGGTGGCCGTAGATAAAACAATTGTCCGGGCAAGTAAAGAAATTAATATCCCCGGATTTAGGCCGGGTAAGGCGCCCAGAGAAATGGTTGAGCGTACCCTGGATCGTGAGGCGCTTGAAGCTCGCGCCGCCTCGGACTTGATCTCTGAACTTTATCCACGGGTAATTGAGGAATCAAAAATTGAGCCGGTTGATTATCCCGGCGTTGACATTGTCCAGCAAAAAAAGGCCATGCCCTTTGTCTTCTCTGTAAAGGTGGATGTTTACCCCGAAGTGAAGCTGGGTAAATATATGGGCCTAAAAGTTGATAAAACTGAAGCGGCAATAACAGAGAATGAGATTGATAAGATTTTAGAGAGTCTGCAAAAGCGCTTTGCTGGGAAAGAAGCCTTGCCCCCCCTGGATGATGAGTTTGCCAAAAAAGTGAGCCATTTTCAAACGCTGGATGAATTAAAAAAAGAGGTTAGGGAAGGCTTACTTAAAGATAAAACAAAACACGCAGAGGCTGATGTAAAAGATAAGCTGGTTGCCACGGCTGTGGCCGAAGCCAAGGTTGATATTCCCAAAGGTATGATTGAGCGAGAAGTGGATGTGCTGTTGGATGAACTTAAAAGCTCCCTAGCCCAAAGCGGCTTAAGCCTGGGTGATTATCTTAAAGGGATTAAAAAAGACGAAAAAACCATTAGGGCTGAGCTGCAAAAGTCGGCCGAGATGAGAGTCAGAGGCAAGGTTGTGCTGCGAGCCGTAGCCTTAGAGGAAAAAATTAAGATTTCCGAAGAGGAGCTGGAGCGGGAAGTCAAGAATATGGCGGCGGCTACGGGGGAGAATATGGACGAGCTAAATAAAAGGCTTGACGAAGGGGCAAAACGGTATATTGGTGACTATATGCTGCGCAGGAAAGCTTTAGATCTTATTGTGGGAAATGCGAAGATCAATATCACCAAGGAGGAGAAAAAATGACACAACGAGCGCAATTGATACCCATGGTTGTTGAACAGTCGGCAAAAGGGGAGAGGGCCTATGATATCTATTCGAGGTTACTTAAAGAAAGGATAATATTTGTGGGTACGGCTATCGATGATGCTGAGGCTAATACGATTATTGCTCAATTATTATTTCTTCAGTCAGAAGATGCCAACAAGGATATTTATATGTACATCAATTCCCCGGGAGGGATTGTAACCTCCGGTTTAGCCATTTACGATACTATGCAGTATATTAAATCACCGGTTTCAACCATTTGCATCGGCCAGGCGGCCAGCTTTGGTGCCGTTTTATTGGCGGCGGGAGCTAAGGGGAAGCGTTTCGCGCTGCCTAATGCCAGAATTATGATCCATCAGCCTTTAGGCGGCTCTCAAGGTCAGGCGACCGATGTTGAAATCCAAACCAAAGAAATCCTCAGGATGAAAAAATTGTTAAATGACATTCTCGCCAAACACTCGGGACAAGCACTTTCCAAGATTGAAAAAGATACTGACCGTGATTTCTACCTGGGCGCGGACGAAGCTTTAAAATATGGCTTAATTGACGAAGTTATCAGCTCGATGAAGACCACAAACTCGGATAAAAAATCAAAATAATTTATGGCTGCTTCGGCCAAAAAAGCCGATAAGAACAAACCCGAAAAACTTTCAGAATGGAAAGAAGAGCTTCCTTTAATCCCCCTGCGTAACATTGTGGTTTTTCCGCAAATGATTGTGCCTCTTTTTATTGGCCGGAGTAATTCTTTGAAAGCACTGGAAGATACTATGGCCAAAGAAAAGATGGTAGTCTTTGCCTCTCAAATAAAAGAAGATGTCGAGGATCCCTCGCCCAAAGATATTTGTAAAATCGGCACTCTATCGGAAATTGTACAGATACTTTCCCTGCCGGATGGCAGCATCAAAGTTCTGGTCGAAGGGCTTTGCCGGGTCAAAGTTGAAAAGTATGTGCAGAAATCACCATATCTCCGCGTAGAAGTTTCACGCATTGAGGATCCGGACGAGGTTTCTGTTGAAACCGAGGCCCTGGTACGTAAGATAATTAAATTGTTTGAAGAGTATGTCAAGCTTAACCGGCGCATCCCCTCCGAGACCCTTTTATCAATTATTAATGTCGACAGCCCCGGCAAGTTGGCTGACCTGGTCGCCTCATATTTATCTTTACGGTTTGAAGAAAAACAATCTGTTTTAGAAGCGCTGGCCGTTGAAGCAAGATTGACCAAGCTTTCAGAAATATTGGACAAAGAAATTAAAGTGCTGGAAGTTGAAAATAATCTTCAGGGCAAGGTGCGCCAGCAAATTGAAAAAGTGCAAAAAGAATATTATTTAAAGGAAAAAATGCGGGCCATCCAGGAGGAGCTGGGGGAAGAGGAAGAAGACTATCATCCCGAAGCCAGTGAATGCCGTAAGAAAATTGAAAAAGCCAGGTTGCCCGAGGAAGTAAAAAAGAAAGCCAAGAAAGACCTCGAACGCCTGACGCAGATGCCGCCTATGGTGGCTGAGGCGGCGGTTATCCGCACTTATCTGGATTGGTTGACCGAACTCCCCTGGAAGAAAAAGACCAATAGTAAGCTGGACATTGATGAGGTTGAGAAAATATTAGATGAGGATCATCATGGTTTAAAAAAAGTGAAAGAAAGAATCCTGGAATATTTTGCCGTGCTCAAACTTACTAAAAAGATGGGGGGGACAATTTTGTGTTTGGTTGGCCCTCCCGGCGTGGGCAAAACTTCCGTGGCCCGTTCTATCGCCCGGGCCATGGGCCGAAAATTTACCCGCTTTGCTTTGGGTGGAGTGCGTGATGAGGCGGAGATTCGAGGCCACCGCCGTACCTACGTTGGTTCTATGCCGGGACGTATTATCCAGTCTATCCATAAAGTTGGGGTGAATAATCCAGTTTTTCTTTTGGACGAAGTAGATAAAATGGGCGCTGATTTTCGGGGTGATCCGACAGCCGCTCTGCTTGAAGTTTTGGATCCTGAGATGAACAAAGAGTTTTCCGACCATTATCTGGAAGTCCCTTTTGACTTATCAGATGTCTTTTTTATAACCACAGCCAATACTATGGAGCCTATACCCAAACCTTTGCGTGACCGCATGGAAATTATTCAAATGTTCGGTTATACCGAAGAAGAAAAACTGGGGATTGCCAGGGGCTATGTTATTCCCCGAGAGTTGACCAAGCATGGGCTTTCGCCGCGTCAGGTTGAGTTTGAAGATGAGGCCGTGCTATCAATAATCAGAGAATATACCAGGGAAGCCGGAGTGAGAAATCTGCAAAGGCAAGTTGACGCGGTTTTGCGTAAAATTGCCACCAAAGTAGTTAAAATAGAGGGCCAAGAAAAAGCCATTGTGAAAAAAAATGACCTGGCCGAGTACCTGGGCGCGCCCAGGTACCATTACGGTGTCGCGGATGCCGAAGATCAGGTGGGGACAGTTACCGGTTTGGTTTGGACAGAAGTCGGAGGAGACACTACGCCGGTTGAAGTAACTATTATGCCGGGCCGGGGGGATTTAATTTTAACCGGCATGATGGGGGATGTTATGCAGGAGTCTTCCAAGGCGGCGATGAGTTATGTGCGGTCACAGGCCAAGGATCTGGGATTAGAAGAAAAGTTTTACCGCAAGATTGACGTACACATACATGTTCCGGAGGGGGCGGTCCCCAAAGATGGACCATCTGCCGGCATTACCATTGCTACGGCCTTGACTTCGGCTTTGACAAAAGTCGCGGTTAAGCGTAATGTAGCTATGACCGGGGAAATTACCCTGCGGGGCAGGGTGCTGTCCATTGGCGGATTAAAGGAAAAGCTTTTAGCGGCCAGGCGGGCAGGGATGGAAACTGTGATAATTCCCCAGGAGAATGAAACAAATTTTGCCGACATAAAAAGTGAGATCCCGGAAGACTTGAAGATAGTTTTTGCCAGGGAAATGCGTGAAGTCTTGGATGCGGCGTTGGTAGGTAAGATTAAGTCCCCCGACAAGGCCCGAGACAAGAGACCTTATCGTTATATGCCGGGGCCTGAGCCGCCGGCTATGTACGCTTAACAGGAGGGAAAATGAGATATTTAATAGTATTTTTGTTGCCGGTGTTATTGGTCGCGGGGTGTGGGCAGAAGTTGGAAACAACTAAATATTTTTACTCGCCTACCTGGTTGAAAGACGGTAGGGTTATTTTTGTTGGATTATCTGAAACGGCAACAAAAGATATGCTGGGCTCCCAGCTCGGTTCTACAGTTACCGAATATGTGACGACAATTTATCCTTCGGGTACGGGGGAGGGTTCTTCTTTGTTTGAAACCACAAACAATACTCCACAGGACATGACCTGCTCTCCGACTATCGAGGCCCATTATGCGGCTTATATGGACGAGTTGAGAAATGGTTTATTTGGCAAAATTGTTATTCGCAACGTTACCACGACGCTGCAAACCGGTTTAGGGCGAGCCGAGCTGAATTTTTCTCCAGGGATTAAATCTTTTGATTGGACCAGTGGAGGGAGAGAATTGGTTTATTGTACGACTCAGGAGATTCGTTTGGTGGCGGTAGACGGGACTAATGACAGGTTGGTGACGCCGGAGTCTAATCTTGAATTTGTCAGCTGGAAATACGGCGGCCGGATTGCTTTTACCACTTCAGGGGAGGGGACGACCAGGGTTTTATCTGTAATTTATCCCAACGGTTTAAACCGGACAACCTTGGCGACCGGTGTTTCGGTCCAGTATCCGCAAATTTCCGCGGCCAACACCAATGAGGTTTATGGGATTCTTAGCGGGGCTTACGTTAAAGTTGATGTCAACACCAGCACAACCACCAAGATCGTTGCTTCCGGCTTTACTGGCAACCTGCCGCGCTTATCGCCGGCGGCCGATAAGATTGTTTATGATAAGGCCGGCGAAGCCAGCGGGGTTTATGTATTGGATGTGGCGACCGGAACAGAGACTGCGATTAAATAGCCTCAAACATGGCTTGAGCTTTATGCAGTGTTTCCTGATACTCCCGTTCCGGGTCTGAATCGGCCACTATCCCCGCGCCAACCTGAATATAAGCGGCATCATTTTTTATGACGATTGTTCTGATGGCGATATTTAAATCCATTTTGTTTGGCATGATATAGCCGATCGAACCTGTATAAATGCCCCTTTTGACCGGTTCCAGCCCTTCAATAATCTCCATGGATCTGATTTTAGGACAGCCGGTGATTGTGCCGCCCGGAAACATGGCTTTGATCAGGTCAAATTTAGTTTTATCCTTTCTAAGTTTGCCCTTGACATTGGAAACAATGTGAATTACATGAGAATATTTTTCTGTGATCATGTTTTCACTGACGCAAACCGAACCGTATTCACAAACCTTGCCCAAATCATTTCTTTCCAGGTCAACCAGCATGATATGTTCGGCCCGCTCTTTGGGATCGAGCAATAATTCTTCGGCTGTGGCGGTGATTGGTCGTGTCCCAGCAATAGGACGGGTTTCCGCCAGGCCATTTTCCAGCTTAATCAATCTTTCGGGCGAGCAGCTGACGATCTTTAGATCGCCAAAGTCAAAGTAGGAAGCAAAAGGGGAGGGGTTGATCTGGCGCAAGCGTTTATATATATCAAAGGGGTGTTCTTTGAGCTTAGCCTCAAATCTTTGGGAAAGATTGGCCTGGTAAATGTCGCCGGCTGCAATATATTCTTTGGCGCGTTTGACAACTTTTTCGAACGCTTTTTCGGAGAAATTGGAGGTGATTTGGTT
>Ga0155959_131_pt1 | contig 7117 bp, 9 predicted proteins | sample RifCSPlowO2_02_FD_107613 | JGI IMG/M metagenome (GOLD analysis project Ga0155959, IMG submission 107613) | candidate division WOR-1 bacterium RIFCSPLOWO2_02_FULL_46_20
AAAGAACGAGACCTGGAATACCTGAAACAATTCCGCGATCTTTTGCTTAAACATATTGATCGTATTTCCGGCATTGTGCAAAGGATGCTGGGCCTGGCTAAAGAAAGCGTCAAAAAACAACAGGAAATTGATTTAAATACGTTAATTGAAGATAGTTTGCGGTGCTTTACTTTTGACAAGGTTACTGTCACGAAAGAACTTAATAATGTCCCTAAGATTAGGGGGAACGCCGAAGAACTGCAAGAAGTTTTTGTGAATTTTATTCAAAACGCGATTGAAGCCATGCCCAACGGCGGGGCCTTAAAGCTTAGGACTTATCCTGAACATAACAGGATTGTGGCAGAGATTTCGGACACGGGCAAAGGTATCGCGGATAATATTAGAGAAAAGATCTTTGATCCATTTTTCTCTACCCGTCACGAAGGAGCCGGGTTGGGGCTTTCGATCGTTTATCGCATAGTCAGAGAGCACGGCGGGGACATTAAGGTCCAGAGCGAAGAAGGGAAGGGGACTACTTTTAAAATCCTGTTTTAGTTTTCTTCTGTGGTCCCTTTTTTAAATTCTTCTCTTTTTTGAATATGTTTCTCAAATGTTTCTAAAATCATTTTACCTTCTTTGCCTTCGAAAAAATTATCGATAGTGGTAATCAATTCTTCGGAGACAAAAGGTTTTTTGATGTAATTAACCACAAAACCGGAGGTGGCGCGATCCCATTTCTCAGAATCTTCCCAGGCGGTGAGCATGCAGACTCCGATATCTTCGCCAAAATCCTTGCGTACTTTATCCAAAAAGGTCAAACCATCCATATCCGGCATTTTTATGTCTAAGAGAATTAAATGAATGCGATTGCCGCCCAAACCGAAGAATACCTTATTTTTCGCGAGGTTGGCCAGAGCTTCCCTGGCAGAGTAAGAAGTAATTACGTCATATCTGCCGGTGTCTTTAATAGTGTTGGTGATTGAATTAGCAACATCTATTTCGTCGTCCACGACCATAATCATCGGTTTTGCCATTGTCATGCACCTCCAGAGGTAATTTTCTCACATATCTAATCTTGCGTCAAATAAGCATGTTATAATATCACATATGGTGCGAAATTTAACAATAATAGCGATGGCTCTTGTGTTGGCCGGGCTGATTTTTTTTGCTCTATCTTTTGTTTCGCAGCAGGCTGTAGAAGAGATATTGCCTAAAGCGAAACGTACTTCTAACCGCGGCTTGTACATCACTGCCTGGACCGCGCAAACCCCTTCTCGCCTCAGTTATATAAAAAAGCAGGCCAGGGCAGCCGGCTTAAATACTATTGTGGTCGATGCCAAAGCACTTTTAAGCAAACCCGTGCTTGAAGTCGTCAAAACAAAAAAACTGACCAACCAGGCCAAATTTGGGCCCAATGAATGGCTGGCAAAATTAACCAAAGAGTTTCATGAAGACGGGTTTATTGTTACCGTGCGCCTGGTGGTTTTTAAGGATGACCATTTAGTGATTGCGCGGCCAGACTTGGGGGTTAAAATAGAGGGGGGTGGGCTTTATCGTGACTTAAAGTGGGGCAGGTGGGCGGATCCATACTCAGATGAAGTGCGGTTATATAATGAGTTAATCGCTGAAATTGCCGCACTTTCGGGCGTTGATGAAGTTCAGTTTGATTATATTCGCTTTCCGGCGGAGAGAAGTTCTCATAAAGCGATCTATCCCCTCAAAAAAGAGGGGGTTAGTAAAGTTGATGTGATTAATATGTTCCTGGCCGGAGTTCAGAAGAGGCTAAAGAAATATAACGTGTCTATCGCGGTGGATATTTTTGGGGTAACTGCCTGGCAGAGCAAGAATGATATTGAGAATATTGGTCAAGATCTAAAGAAAATGGCAAAATATATAGATGTCTTGTCCCCCATGTTTTATCCCTCGCATTTTCATGCCGGATATGACGGTTTTGCCAATCCGGGTTCCCACCCCTACTACTTTGTTGCCAAAGGGGTTGAAAAAACCAAACAGATCTTGTCTGGTGAGGTGGTGGCGGTTGTGCCGTGGATCCAGGGATTTAATTTGAGATCGCCTAACTTTGGGACAAACTATATTTTAGAACAGGTAAAAGCGTGTAAAGATGAAAGCGCAGAGGGATATTTGATCTGGAATGCCAGCAATAAATATGAAATTACTTTCTCCGCCTTAAAAGGAAAAGGGGTTACGGCTACCGAAGATAAGGCAACCGTAACCCGTGAAGAGTAAATTAAACCTTTTTCATCTGTCCAACCAATGCGGGAACTATCACAACCGTTGCGTAACCCAGTAATAGCAAGGGGGAGTAAAAATTACCGACAACTCCTTTGTTGAAGATCTGGATGATGACCAGGTATTCCATAAGAGCGTCGATAATTAACCAAACTATCCCCACTTGAACACCCTCACCCAGGCTGTTTATCTTGTATTGTTTAGCCAGTAGCCAGAGTACGATGATGCCGGCGATTAACATGACCGCGGACATTGTGTTTCCAGTAAGTTTTAAACCAAACATCACGATTGAGCCGGCAACGAACATAAGGGCGAATAAGACCAGCCCATAACCAATAGCCTTAAGCCAATTCATATTTCACCTCCTCTTTTTTTCTTTGGTTTGTGACCAAAAGATGGTGGAGCTGAGGAGAGTCGAACTCCTGTCCGAAAAGGCAGCGCTAAAAGTCACTACGAGCGTAGCTTCTGCTAATATTTCGCCCGGAGTTTAACCCGAAGCCAGGTTGCTCTCCGCGCTATCCGCTGTAAGTCTTTTTAACCAGCCAAACGGAAAAGACCGATTAAGCAGCCATTAAATAACGTCTGACCCTGACCACAATGGCGGCAGTCAGGAGACGCGCCGCTTAAATAATTAAGCGGCTATTGCCATAGCTGGCTGGGCAAACGCAGGAGTTTTCACTCCAAACGCGCTCCAGTCAACATGGGCTAATGCTTGTTTAACATCTGCATTTAGAGAGTTGCTAACATGAGATTAACGAGGAGAGGTTAGCATCCTCGGCTCGCGACTATTACCACCACATCTTCCCGTCAAAACCCTTACAGCCCCCAAACATCAAAGTTCTCGAATAGTATCTTTCAGTAAGCCCAGGAAGGATTCAACCTGGCCTTCGTTCATCTGATAAAGCAGATCGCCGAACCTTTGCCAGTCTTCGGCTTCTTCCATTAGATCGCTGTTATCTTTAATCTTTTGCAGTTCGATCTCAATCTCTTTTTGCAATTTTTTATTGGCTTCTTCCAAGGCGGCTTGCGGATCCTTTAAACCGGTCAGCATAATAACCTCTTCAAGTATCTTTTCAAATTCATTGGCCGAGATCTCTTTTTCTTTGGCTTCGGTGGCTAAGGCAGCCAGCCGCACTGCAATGCCGTGAACGTCCATTTCCGGGCCGCGACCGATACTGTCATGGCCTGAGAGAATAACCGGCTTGATCTGTTTGCCCCCTCTTTCTTCCTCTGGTTTAGCCTCTTTGCCTACATCTTTGGGGGTGATGGGGGGTGGAATGGGAGGCTTGCCTTGTTCAGGTATTCTTATCATATTTTATTCATATCCTTTAAGACCATATCGGCCAGTTGCCGGCCCAGCGCTTCCATCTTGATTCCTTCGATCTTAGAGAGCGGCTTTTCTTTTAAGCCGGTCATTTGATCTTTGAGCAGCCTGGCCGCTTCCTGGCGCACGTCAGCCACGGTATATTTTTGGGTGCTGCTGCCAACATTACTTGCCATAGTTTTTCTCCTTAAAAGCTCTTTCAATTTCTCTTTGAGTCTGTTTATGTCTAATTTTTTCACGCTTCTCGTATTTCCTTTTGGACTTAGCTAAGCCTAGCTCAATCTTGGCCCAATTACCATCAAAAAATATCTTTAGGGGTACCAGGGTCAACCCTTTTTCGGCAACTTTGCCGACTAATTTCACCAGCTCCCTCTTATTTAAGAGCGCCTTCCTGGGCCTGGCGGGGTCGAGCGTGCTTTTCTGGTATGGGCTGACGTGGATGCCGTAAATCCATATTTCATCTTTCTCCACCCGACCAAAACTTTCTTTTAAATTGACCCGTCCCTGTCTGATGGACTTTACTTCAGAGCCTTCCAGGATCAACCCGGCCTTGTACGTTTCCAGAATATTGTAATCGAAATGTGCTTTGCGATTATCCGCGACTATTTTATAATATTTTTTCAAGGCCGTAAATAAGACCTTTGATTTTCTTAACTTTGCGGATGGCCATGACTACGCCAGGCATAAATGACTCGCGATTAATAGTGTCGTGACGGATAGTTAAAGTTTGTCCCAACCCGCCAAAAATAACTTCCTGGTGCGCGACCAGTCCCGGCAGCCTGACTGAATGGATAGGGACCTCTTTACCCATCAACTGCGCGGTTTTGATCGCTGTGCCCGATGGCGCGTCTTTTTTCTGTTCGTGGTGAAGCTCAATTATTTCAGCGTTGGGCAGGTGTTTGATAGCTTCCGCGGAGAATTTCATCATTAATATTGCGCCAATGGCGAAATTGGGCGCGACCAGACAATTGACATTGTTTTTCACGCACAAGTCTTCTATCTTGCTTAAATCTTTGTCTGTTAAACCGGTTGTGCCGATCACGGCATGGGCTTTGCCGCTTAAAATAGCTTTGACATTCGCCAGGGCGGAAGATGGTTGAGTAAAGTCGACCACGACTTCGGCTTTAGTTTCTTTAATTTTTTGCGCCAGGTTGTCTCCAATATCGGTTTGTCCGACTAATTCGAGGTCCGACTCTTGTCGCACCGCTTTTATCGTTTCGGTCCCCATTTTACCTTTTGCTCCATTAACTAAAACTCTTATTTTTGCCATATTATCCTCCCGTGTGACCAAAGCCTCCAGCGCCTCTTTTTGTATCGGTAAGCTCTGAGACTTCTTCAAATTGTATTCTCTCGACCTTGTTAATGATCATTTGCGCGATACGATCACCGCGTTTGATAATTAAATCGTTTTTACTGTGATTCATCAAAATTACCCCTACCTCGCCCCGATAATCTGCATCAACAGTTCCCGGTGTGTTTAAAACAGAAACACCTTGTTTTAAGGCCAGGCCGGATCTTGGTCGAACCTGGGCTTCATAACCATCGGGCAGGGCGATCGATATTCCTGTTGGAATAAGTTTCCATCCCCCCGGAGGAATTACCGTATCTTCAACTGCCGCGGCATACATATCCATGCCAGCCGCGTGCTCTGTCATATACTTGGGGAGTGGAACACCCTGACCATGCGGTAGTTTTTTAACTTGTACTTTTAGCATTTTGAATTAACAATGGATCTCTTTTATCGGCAGTTTTTTCATGTCACCGATTACCGCCAGAGTCAAATATTCATCCCTGAAAAACTTGTTGGCGAGTCTAATTATATCATCCTGCGTGACTTTATCAACTTTGTCAAAGATTTCCTCGATGGTTATAACGCGGCCAAAGTAATATTCCGACCTGGCCGACCACATCATGCGGCTGGCGGTTGATTCCAGTCCCAAAACCAGGCTCCCTTTCAGGTTCTCTTTGGACCGGGACAGCTCTTCCGGCCCGACCCCCTCTTTTTTAATGCTTGAGAATTGTTGCAGGATCAAATCCACCACTTGTTTTAGGCTTTCCTTGCTGGTTCCGGCATAGACATAGGAGATGCCAAAATTGTGGAAAGGTGAGGCGGCCGAATAAATAGAATAAACCAGCCCTCTTTTTTCCCTGACCTCCTGGAAAAGCCGGGAACTCATACTTCCTCCAAGAATATTATCGAGAACAGAGTATGGGTAACGGTTTTCGTCAACTTGCGAAGCGCCTTTTACTCCCAGGCAGAGATGGACCTGTTCGGTTTTTTTCTTTTTTAAATTAAGACTCCCTTTGATGTCTGCTGGCGCCGATGGTGGCGCCGGTTGCCGGCCGCTCCAGGAGCCCAGGTAGTTATTTAATCGATCAATTGTATCCTGAGAAATGGCTCCGGCCAGGGCCACAATAGTATTTTTGGGCGAGTACCACTTTTTTCGGTAATTCAGGATATCTTGTCGGTTAATAGCCTTCACGGTTTTTCTTAAACCAATGGTTGGCTTGCCAATGGGATGGCCGTGCAGGATCTTTTCGGCAAAAAAATCATGGATCAGATCATCCGGCGTATCCTCATACATCTTGATTTCTTCAAGTATCACCCCTTTTTCCATAGCCATGTCTTTGGGCTCAAAAATCGAGTTCAAGAGAATATCACACAGCACGTCAATGGCCGTATCAATATGTTTATCAAGGACCATGGCATAGTACATGGTCTGTTCTTTGGCGGTATAGGCGTTTATTTTGCCGCCAACCGCGTCCAGCTCTTTGGCGATTTGATAAGCCGAACGTCTGGCGGTCCCTTTAAAGCTCATGTGCTCAATAAAATGCGAAATGCCGCTTTCTTTGGTTGTTTCGTTGCCCGAGCCCGCGCCGACGAGTATTCCCATGGCAACCGAGCGCATGAACGGGAGCTCCTCGGTTAAGATTTTTAGTCCGTTATTTAAAATTGTCTTTTTTGTGTTAGGAATCATATATATTATGTTTGAGAATGTAGGCTTCGACCGCTTTCGGCACAATACTTTTTACTGATCTTCCATTTTTAATCTTTTGCCTGATGTCTGACGACGAAATATTCTCCCTGAGTTCCATAAGATTTATTTTGTCGACCTCTTTTTGAAGAGGGGGAAATTTAACCAGCCTTCTGAAGGTTCTGATCTTTGTCCCCGGTCTTGTGCCGACAATAAATTCACAAAGCTTAAAAAGCTCCAAAGGTTTTTTCCAATCCAGGATCTCGTTAATTGAATCTAGGCCCATAATGTAGAATAATTTACATTGGCTTTTATATTTCCTCTTTAGCTTATTAAACGTGTCAACCGCGTAGCAGACCCCCTTGCGGTCCATTTCAATTCTGGAAATTATGTATTTTTTCTTCCCCTTGATGGCCAATTTAACCATCATATAGCGGTGTTCTTTGTCAATAATTTCTCCGTATTCTTTGTGTGGGGGGAGGCCTGAGGGAATAAAAATCACCTTATCCAGAGCAAATTCCTGGAGTGCGGCGTTGGCTAAGGCCAAATGGCCTTTGTGAATGGGGTTGAACGTGCCGCCCATGATGCC
>Ga0155959_132_pt1 | contig 6516 bp, 5 predicted proteins | sample RifCSPlowO2_02_FD_107613 | JGI IMG/M metagenome (GOLD analysis project Ga0155959, IMG submission 107613) | candidate division WOR-1 bacterium RIFCSPLOWO2_02_FULL_46_20
TTTAATGTGGGGATTCACACCTATTCTTCCAAAAGAAAATCTTCATAAATATTTGGGTGTCCCATTGCGGAAGTCAGGAGCGCTGTCACGGCAAAAGCGTATTTCCAGATCCTAACTGACACCTTGATCGCCCGCTGGATCCCAGTATTCCAGAAAAAGCCAAAACGCCGCGTGATTCAGGCTCCTCGCTTCTATTTTTTTGATCTCGGAATAGTTAACCATTTGCTGAAACGCCAAAATATAGAGCCCGGCAGCGAGGTTTTTGGCGCGGCTTGCTTATTGGCGCACGGCCTCCCAGCTTGAAGTTGATTTTATAATAGGAGATCATGAAGTCGCCCTGGAAATAAAAACCGCAAAAAATGTCACCCCATTCCATTTAAAAGGCCTTAAAGCCTTTTCCGAAGAATACGCGACAAAACAGAATATTGTCATTTCCCTGGATCCCCGCCCCAGGCTGTTAGACAATATCAATATCCTGCCCTGGCAAGAATTCCTGGAAAGGTTGTGGGACGGCCAAATTATTTAACCCCCATCAGCCACTGGCCTCCACGCCCACCCGCCTCTGGCGGTGGTCTAATCTTTATTAAACTTGACTTTACTTATTATTTAATATATAGTAAACAACATATGGCAAATAAACTGTTAAACCGACTAATTATTAACGAAATCAAGCCTTTTCTGGCAACAAATGACGTTATCGTCTTGCATGGCGCCAGGCAAGTCGGCAAAACTTCCATCCTTTTACTCCTGGAACAATCTTTAAAGGAAAAAGGCGAAACGACCTTTTTTATTGACCTGGAAGATTCCCGCAATCTCCAGGTGCTTGATTCAGGCATTGACGAACTTATCAAACATTTAACCGAGGAAGGCGTTTATCCCCGCCCCGGGAAAACTTATGTTTTCCTCGATGAAATACAATACCTGGCTGACCCGTCCAAGCTCTTAAAGCTGGCGGCGGACCACCATCCGGAATTAAAACTGATCGTTTCCGGATCTTCCAGCTTTTTGCTCAAGAAAAAATTCAGCGATTCTCTGGTCGGCCGCACGGTCGACTTCGAAGTCCACAATCTATCGTTTGCCGAATTCTTGCTTTTCAAAGGCCTCCTTTCAATTTCTCCCGGAAAGGCAACCGTAAAAAAGCTGGAAGCGCTCAAGTCATTATATGAGGAATACGTGCTTTACGGCGGCTACCCCAAAATTGTCTTGACCCCTGACCTCCTAATGAAAGAAAAATATTTACAGCAGATCATCGACACCTATATCCGGAAAGATATCCGCGACCTGGCGGAGATTAAAGATGTTAATAAGTTTAACCGCTTATTGGAAACGCTGGCCGCGCAAAGCGGACAATTACTAAATGTCCACGAACTGTCCAATACCTGCAACCTGGCGAAACAGACGGTAGAAAATTACCTTTTTTTGCTGGAACAAACATATATCCTGCGGCTGGTCAGGCCTTTCAGCACTAATTTGCGGACAGAATTGAGCAAAACGCCTAAAGTTTTCTTTTTTGACACCGGCATCATGCAGCTTCTTTGGTTAAAAACCTTGCCCCGGGAAATTCTTGGCCAGGCCTTTGAAACAAGCGTCTTCAGCGAACTGGCGAAAAACTATGGCGTAGACAAGGTTTTTTTCTGGCGCACGACCGACAAGAAAGAAATTGATTTTATTTTAAAACGGGCCAACACGCCCCTGCCGCTGGAAGTCAAGATCAGTTTTGCGCAATTCCACCCCGGGGCGATCAAAGCTTTTCTGGCTAAATACCAGCTGCAGGAATATAAAATTATTGCCCTGCGCGGCAACGCAAAAGCCCCCCACTCCCTCTATCCCTGGCAGCTCGATAACTTAAAATAAATCCGGCGCTGGCCTCCACACGCCCCTTCCCCCCATATTTTTCCATTGCCAGCAAAATAGCAAAATTAGGTGAAATTATCCAGCGAAGAGGGCGATGAACATTCACGGAAAGACTAAAATTACAGAAAAGGGATATGAATATGACTGGAATTTTTTCAGGTTATCTTAACAGCAGGGGCGAAGCGGCGCGATTAACAACTTTGGCTCGCGCTCGACGGCAGGGACCGGGACTCCCTTTGCTGCAGCGGGTGGTCCATAATATGAAATCAGAAGAAATTCTTGCCGCTAAAGCCGCTGATGCCGTCAACCGCCAACCGGAGGAATTGCAAGCCCGGTTGCGCACAATGCAAGCCAGCGGCGAAACCCCAGATAAGGCATTAATCGAAGAAGTAAAAAGATACGTTTTAAGCGGTAATCGTTTTCCTGACGGTGAGGTCGCCTTGCTTGGAGGAGATGATTATTTTGCCCTGACGCCGTTTACCCCAACTGCCGGCACTGCCTGGAATCAGGACCAAATCCTAACACACGATCCGGAGGAAGTCAGAAGTTTGATCGATGCCGGAAATACTGCCCTAGCCGGCAATCTGGTTAATCCGCTTGCTTCTACGGTCATCACCGGTTTGCCAGCCGCCGGCATTGCCAGTCGGGCGGCATCATATGCTAAAGCCCATCCGGATTTAGTCGGCAAAATCGCCGCCCTGGGCGGGCTTGACGGCTTAGAAAAAGATGAACTGCCGCCGCGCTTCCTCTATCCGCTCAAGACCGATCGCGGTACCCAGACCCTAATCGGCCTAATGCTGCAACATTCCCGGCAGATTGGTCAGGATCTTAATGTCTTGATCCCCTCAATCCTCATGCTTCATCCCCGGTTCGCCGAATTAGTCTTAGCGCGCTTAGATAAGGAGCTTGGCGGGCGTGATGAGAACGAATTAGATAGCATTGGCCTGATTTCCCAATCGATGGCCCGCCGGGCTTACCTGACCGATCAGACCTTTATAAATGGCCTGGACCCAACCGGCCATGGCGATTATCCGAACTTACTGGCCAAATTAGATATTTTTAATTATCTTGTTGAGCAAGGTTTCCGTTATCTAGTTTTTAGCAACGCTGACGAAATCATGTGGTCGCCAAATCCATTCATGATCGGGATTGCTGAACGGTTAATTAGCCAGGGCTATGCCGGCATTGTTTTTGTCGTGCCGAACACCAATAATCAATCGGGCGGCGGCGCGGTTAAGCGTGTAAATAATCCCCGTGAGCAATTTCTCTGCGAAATGCCCTGCCTGCCCGCTGATCAGCTGGCAGACGGCAAATATCCGCTCGGCATTAACACAACATTCTATGTTTTATCTTTAGAACATCTGGCCAATCGTACTGCTGACCTTTCAACTCTTAGTCCCGCGCTGGATATAAAAACCACCAAGGGACGCCATGGCGGCGAAGAGCTGGCATTGACCCTCGAATCGTGGGCTGGGACAGAATTCACCAGGCATCTTCGCACGGCCTTCGCTTTAGCCCCTCGAGCCGGCTTTTTTACCGGCGTGAAAAGTTTAGAGCACTCCCATTCCGACATAATTCCCCCAGAGCTTCGCGGGGATCCTGTGTACGGCAGAATGACTTATGAAAAGTATTTACAGCATCTGGCCCATAGTTATCCGCGGATTCTTAAAATGATGACAGCCAGCGACCCGTGCCTAATGGAAAAGTTATTGTTAAGCGGCGGGAGTTATTTGCTGGATATGTAAGAAGAAAAAGGGAGTCCAATATGCCGACAGGTCTAATTAAAGTTGAAGTCCATCCAACTTATCGCTGCAACCTGCGGTGCACCTATTGCATCGGCAAACAAACCAAAAGAAAGGAAGCATCTTCTCTCCCCAAAGAATTCCTGTTGTCTCTCGCCGCGCAGATAGTGCAATTGCCTATTAGCCATACTGTTATCTCCGCGCTGCGCGGAGAGCCGTTGCTAAACCATCATACCGAAACCTTTTTAAGAAAATTAAAAGAAGGGCCAGACCTGAAACAATTCACCGGCCTGCACACCAACGGGACCCAAATCACCGACGATATAATAGAAACCCTAACTAGTGATAATCGCGGCGGCGACTATGTCTCTTTTCACCTTAGCGCTCCGGATTCCCAGGCTGAACTATACCAAAGGATCCATGGCGGCAAGGTGGGAACCCACAAAAAAGTCATCGCCGCCATCGAAAAATTAGCCGGGAGGAAAGCCCAAAAAAACGCCCAAGTATTTTTAAGGATTAATTTTCTCTTAACCCCTGTTAATTATCAGGCGATTTCTGATCTCGAACGATATGTGCTTGAGTTTGGGGCGTTAGGGATAGATGATATCCGCTTCTCCATGCCCATTATGCCCATCGGGCAAAAACGAGGCGAAAATTTGTTTTTATCCCAGCAACAAGCGGCAGAAATATTAGCGGCCAGCCAATTTTTAAATGGTTTAACGGCGGTAACAGTTTCTATCGAGACTGAGCGTTTCAGCATCGTCCATCAAGGCAATAGCTTATCAAAATGTTTTGTTAAAGATTCCGCCCTGGTCATTTCTCCCGACGGTATGGCGGCTCCGTGTTGTTATACAGCTCACGCGGGTTTCCCTTATAGGATCGAAGTTTTAGACAGAAGTCTTGACGCATTATTAGAGCTGATGAGAAATTTAGCCTTTAATCCCGCGGAGGTTTGTCCGGCTTGTTCCAGGACAGATTTCATGGCAAATATTGTAGCCAGGACCAGCAAGCCCTAAGCCCTTTCCCCTGTTAGCTAAAGTTGAAAAGTGGACTCGCTTAAAGTTCAAAAGTGGACTTTAGGGAATATTGCTCTTGGATATGAAGTTGTCAGGACAAGCCGGTTTTCGTGCCAAATTCTGATGCCAATTGCCTGGGATTTCCTGTCCGGAACTATGTGAATATTAACTTCTTCGTACGGATCAACTTTTGGGACCTGAATAACTTGATTCCATAGCGATATCTTGCGGTACCCATCCGTTTGACGAACCTCTCGCAGGCAGAACACGTCGGCCAGACTGGTGTATGGCTTGGGAATGACAAGGGGTCGAAAAAAGGTCTGGCCGGATTCCCTGGCCCGCGCAAACCTAACCACAGGAATTTCTCCTGTTGTGGAATGAACTTGATGTTTGTTGTATCGTTCCTCTTCATATCGCAGAACTTCTCTGGCATCTTTAATTGTAGTGATCTTCTCTCTGGCGCAGGTGCGGACAATCCGGTCTTGCAGCCAACGATAAGGGCGCTCGATCTTCCCCTTAGCCTGGGGAGATAACGCATAGATCGCCTTTGCCCCGGCAGCTTCCACGCATTGCTTCCACTGGGGGTTAACTTCATCAGTTTTATGATACTGCGGCACCCAAATGCTTTCCCCATGACAGACAAAACGAAAAACACGCAGACTATCAACATAGTACTGGAGAGGAATGCCATTTGTCGTCATAACTTCCCGTGCCGCCTCAATGTGGGCCCAGGTTGATTCGGACTCGACCAACTCGGCATAAAGCAAGGAGCGAGAGTAATCATCCAAAGATGTAATGAGAACCCATTTCCTTTCAGCATAGGGACTCCATAAATGATGAGAAGCGTCATGCTGGATTAATGCTCCGATGGCAGTAGTGATGACTTCTCGCGCATGAACTTGCCTTTCTCTCTTCGGCTGATAACAACCATATTCCTTAGCACGTTGGATAATTGTTGGGACTGAAACCCTGATGCCCCCTTTGCTCAGGTTGTCACATATGGCGGAATAATTAAATGTAGTGATGGGGATCTTGGGGTCTTGGATAAGCTTTTGATCCGCTTCCAGTTCTTTCCTGATTTTGTACTCATGTTGTTTGCTAATGCGTTTATGCCCTTGCCTGGCGTAAGTAATAGAAAATGATTCTGGAGCCTTTCTGTATCTTTGTAACAGGGCAAAGAAACGACTCCGCCCAATCCCAAGAAACTCAAGTACCTCCTTAACCGAAATAAGCCCCTTGTAGTAATTACCAAGGACCGCCTTGACCTGTTCCGAAGCGAGACGTTTGTGCAGTTGCATATAAATCCCCCCTTTTAGGAGGATATTAGCACCCTGCTAGAGTCCAGTTTTCAACTTTAAATAGTCCACTTTTGAACTTTAAATAACACCTAAGCCCTTTCCCCTTGACAACCCTGCATAAATAAACCATACTTTATATTTACAAGGGTATTACAAAGTGTACAATAGGAATTTAGAGTACCAAATCGAGCATTTGATCAACCAAAAGCAGTCTGCGCTGGTTTTTGGCCCGCGGCAGGTCGGAAAAACTACTTCCCTAAGAAAGTGCTCCTGACTTCCGCACTTGCCTCAAAATGAGCTAATTTCCCTCGTAAAAAGTTGCGATTTGGGTGTCCCATTGCGGAAGTCAGGCCCTGGCATCACTTCTAATCCTAATCATCTTCCTCTCTCCTCCCTTGCCCTTTATCCCTTCATGGGCCTTCACGGGCCCTTTTCCACTCTACCGCCATACACATGTATTGACATATTACGTATATTGTCATATAATGGCGCCTATGTTTGACAGAAGAATTATTGAATATTTGCGCGACTGGAAAGACAAGCCAAGCCGGAAGCCGCTGGTTGTAAGAGGGGCGCGGCAAGTAGGAAAAACCTCGGCAATACTAA
>Ga0155959_163_pt1 | contig 6456 bp, 4 predicted proteins | sample RifCSPlowO2_02_FD_107613 | JGI IMG/M metagenome (GOLD analysis project Ga0155959, IMG submission 107613) | candidate division WOR-1 bacterium RIFCSPLOWO2_02_FULL_46_20
AGCTACGCTTAAGTTGCTCCAGCTTAAATCAAGGGTAGAAGCAACCTTGTGCCAAGAACCGCCAGGTACATTTTGATATAGCGACGGAGAATAACTGCCAGAAGTCGTGGTTAGGTTAAAAAAGGAACCAAGCGGATAGCCGCCCGCATAACTTGTGCCGGCTGTTGGCAAGCTTGTGCCGCTGGGAATCGTCTGGGCAGCAGAGAATGTTCCGGATATTTTGTTGGCAGAAATACCAGCAGTATCAATCTTTGCGTCAGTAACTGCCCCATCTTTTAACTTTAATGTTCCAACTGACTCGGCAGCAAGCTGTAAGGTGCCTATGGCTAAATTGGCAATCTGGCCGGTAGTAATTTGACCGCTCATTTCTTCCAAAGGTACCAGTGGGCCTTCTGGGCCTATTGGTCCAATCGCTCCATCAATTCCAGGTAATCCTTGTAGTCCTTGTGGGCCTGCTGCTCCCTGAAGGCCCCTCAATCCTTCTGGGCCTATTGATCCAATCGCCCCATCTAATCCTGCAGGTCCAGTCGGGCCTTGTGGCCCTGCCGGTCCAGCCGGGCCAGCCACCGCATAGTCACTGATATTATCTATCGTCACATTACCTGCCTGTAAGGCAAATATCCCCCTGGCAGTTGTTTCTGAAAGCAAAATACTTGTCGCGCTACTAATACGACTATCTGTCCAGTCTTGCGTTGCAAAGGAATAACCAGCTAAATCAGCCGAAGTCAAAAAAGTCGGTGGATTAGTAATTGAAGCCCAACTTATAGAGTCCCCAACTCTCATATACCCTGTTAAATCAGGGAAAGGAGGAGGATTTAGAATAACACTTTCTGCCTGAGTAATTCGCTCACCTAAGCTAGTCAAATCTGTCCGCATAGTGCCTGTTAAGTCCGCTAACCAATCAGGCGCTTGCGGCATAGTAAAAAGCGGCGCCGGTCCCGTCCCCTCCCCCACATGAAGAAACTTTGTATGCGTGGTCGCACGGACATGCGTCTCGGCCTCCACAGTAAGCATGCCACTCATAGTATCACCAGTTTTTTTGACAAATTCTTCACCACTACCTAATTGCCTTGCAAAGAAAGCAAAGGGGACAGCATGGAGAGGTTGCGCGCCCACTTCAGAACCATCAACAAAGATATACACATAAATATGACCGTCAGTTCTTTGGGTTGGGCCGGTAGCACCGTCAACAAAAAGTGACGTAAAATCTAAAACTGCATTAAAGACCCCGTCTTCATTGGTAAGATTATTCGCGCCCGACCAAGCTGGAACAACAATTTTATTCTCGCCTATTTTAAAGGTTAAAGATTTGCCGGCCGCAGGTTGCCCTGCAGTTTGCGTTACCCTCCCTTGAATTGATATAGTCATTGGCACAGGACCATCCCCTTCTGCTCCCCACGCCACCGCGCCCATAACCAACAACAAACAACTAACAACAAACAACAACCTCTTTGTTTTTTTTAGCATTTTTCGACAACCTCCTTAATTAATATAAACATATAAAAAAATTCAACCCCTTCGGCTGGATTTATACAAATCACAATCTCTAAACAAATATCTCGCGGTATTTTTCACGTACATTTTCATATCTAATTATACCTGCTTCGGATTAATTGTCAACAAAATGTTGACCTGAATATTAAGGTTGCCTTTATCTGCCAGCTCTGATAAAATGACCAACAGTCTTGTGGTAATACGAAGAATATCGAGTAAAGAGATCAGAAATAGCGCCGATCCGGGCCGGATACAGGAGGCTCCGCCAATCGGTATCGCGCCGGTGCTGCGCTCTTCCTGGAGGTTTGCCCAAAACATGGCCGAACGATTTAATAGGGAACTGACGCAGGATCGCCTGAAAGATCTTTTAAAAAAACTGGCAAAGAGATTTGTATAGATTATGATCAGTAGAAAAGAAGTTGAAGACCGCATCGTTAGGATCCTGCGCGAAGAATATCTCAAACATTCAAACGAAACCCTGGAAAAATACGAGCCGCAAATAAAATCGACCGTGCGCTGGTATGTTTCGTCGCTCCCCCGCCATATTGCCGGCTCCGAAGCCCATGATCTGGAAGCCGAAGCCAAAATGGCTTTTTTGGATTGTTTAAAGACCTGGGATCCGCGACGAGGCGAGCTCTGGTCTTATGTTTCGGTCAGGTTAAAAGGCGCCATGCAAGATTATTTACGCAAACGCGGGGGAGACCCGGTCGCCGGCATCTACGAGCACATTATTGCTTCCGCTAATGTTTATATGGCTTTTAACAAAAAATCAATTGCCCACGAAGAAATAGATAAAACCCTGCATCTTGATTCGGCCATGAAAGATTTTGAAGAAAAAGAAAAGGCGGTCATTGAAAAGTATTACAAAGAAGACAAGACTTTTAAAGAGATCGGCGCAGAAATTGGTTTATCCGAATCACAAGTCAGCCGCATCTGCAAAGACGCGACGGTAAAACTCAAAAAAGCCCTCCGCGAATAACAATGGTGCGCGCTACTGGGATCTCCCGATGACATTAATACCTCAAATAATGTAATATCGGGATCCCGACGATTCCATTATTATTCAAAGCAATTAATGACCGTCGGGAGAACCAGTGACCCCTTGCCTGTCAAGTCCCGATGGAGTCAACTCATCAATGGGCGCTAGAGGGATCGAACCTCTGACCCCTTGCCTGTCAAGCAAGTACTCTAACCAGCTGAGCTAAGCGCCCATTGATGAATACCTTACCATCGGGATCCCGACTTTCCATTATAATACTTATTAATGTCGTCGGGACAAGTACTCTAACCAGCTGAGCTAAGCGCGCATATTTTCAAGGCGCGAGCCGGAATCGAACCGGCGTAAACGATTTTGCAGACCGCTGCCTAGCCACTCGGCCATCGCGCCAAAAAAGCGGGTGATGGGGGTCGAACCCACGACATTCTGCTTGGGAAGCAGACATTCTACCACTGAATTACACCCGCACTTCTTCGCTAAAGCTTCGAAGCGCTATTCGAAACATAGCGAGAAAACATATTATATCACAAAAGGACGTTGAAATCAGCCGCGCAAATTGCTAAACTGCTTTCTATGTTTGTCTTAATCACTTTTTGCCTCATTTATCTTTATCTTTTTACAGCGGTAATCCTGCCCTATTGGCGTTTTGACCAATTCCAATTTTGGGACGCGGCAGGCCACTACTTCGCGGCATGGTTTCAAAGAAATCATCTTTTTCCCAATTTTTCGGGGTGGAACCCGTTTTTCTTTGGCGGCTACCCCCAGGGAACATTTTACGGGCCGCTTTATCACTACGCGATCGCGCTTTTGAGCTTCCCCCTTGGTTTGCCGCTGGCTTTTAAATTTGTTACCGCGGCGAGCGTGGCAGCTCTGCCTCCGGCAATTTATTATTTGGCCAGGAAACTAAAATTCGAGCCTGCCGAATCGGCGGCAATTGCCGCGCTGGCCATGGTTCCGGTGGCCGGGTTGGCGCTGGCCAACGGGGGCACCCTCTTTTCACAATTTACGGTTGGCCTGGGGGCCCACGCGATGGCTTTGCCCTTATTCTTATTTTATTTCGGCAAGCTTAAGGAACAATCTGATTACCTCAACGAAGGCAAGCTCAAACAAATATCCGTAACCAATTTGTTGTTGCTCACCTTAATAGCCTGGGCCATAGTTTTGTCTCATTTTGTCGTTGCTTTGGCCGCGGCCATTGTCGCTTTGGTTTTGACTCTCAATACTTTTAACCGCGGCATGCTGTCTTTCGCCGCCAGGCATCTGCTTTTAGTTTTTTTTCTGAGCAGCTTTTTTTTGCTGCCTTTGGCCTTTTACGGCAAATTAACCGACAATGCCGGCACCATTCTTTCGATGGGTTTTTTCCTGACTATCCCCTCTTTTTTCCTTATCCTGCTTGGCGGCGCGGCGAGCATAATTGACCGGGAAAGCCGATTTAACCAGACTTTTTTCACGTTCATGGCAATTTTCGCTATTATGGTTTTTATGGATTTTGGACAAATCGGCTTCCCCATGCACGCTTACCGCTTTATCATCTTTTTTCTGCTTTTGGCCTGGATGCTGCCGGTTAAATTAATTTTTAACCGGCTTGAGAACCGGGCTTTAAAAACAGTTTTCTTTGCCTGCTTTATTGTTTTACTGGGCTGGCAGATGGCGGTAATGATTGGCAATAACCCGCGCGCCGAGATAAACAACAATCGTCTTTTTATTTATGAAAACCGTTCTGTGCCGTATTATTCCAAGATTGACCTTGGCAAACTGGACGGCCGGCTAATGGTGCTTGAGTCGCAAGACCCGCTGGCGCCTCGCGCCCTGGAACATTTACTGGCTCACTCTACCGGCAACTACCTTTTAAAAGGCCTTTTCGCGGAATCCTCGGCCAACGCCGGTTACGTCAATTCATTATACGCGAAGTTGTTTAATGTGCTTTACAGCCCGGGCGAGGCGCCCAAAAATCAAGCGGCGGCGCTTTGGCTGCGCTTGTCAAACTTAAACAAACTCCTGACGCTTTTTCAGGTAAATTACCTGCTAAGCGAAGCGCCCATAAAAAAACTTTCCCTGGTTAAGCGCGTGCCAATTCGCAGTGACCGGGCCGATTTTTATTTGTTTAAATTGGCCGAGACAAAAATAGCCGAGCCTTTATTGTATCAGCCTTATTACACTGATAGGAACAACTGGAAACCCGCGGTGGCCCGGTGGTTTGAAAGTCCCGATCCAAAAATATTGGTACAAGCGGCCGATTTACCTTTGACCGTTGCCGCGCCAAAAGATACGCTGAAAATTGTCGCAGACAAACAGGCTTCGGGAAAATTAAAACTTCTCGTGCGGGCGAATAAAAACATCCCCATTTTTATCAGGATCGCTTATTCTCCGCGCTGGCACGCTTATGTTGATGGAAAACCGGTGAAAATTTACCAGGCTGCCCCGTCTTTTATGTTAATTTACGGGCGAGGAGACATTGTCCTGGAGTATAAATCCGCCTGGGTTGATTGGACAGGCAAAGCACTGACTTTTTTGGGACTCTTCTGGCTCGGGCTGGAAATGCTTTGGGTAGAACAAAAGAAAAATGGAGGATAATAATTTAAGAAAGTTAATCAAAATTATCCTGGCTGTTAAGGCTTGTATTTTTTTGGTTATCTTGATTGGACATTACCTTTTCCCGTTTAATTATTATTCACATCTTATCAACTTCAATTACCCCAGTAACGCCGCCATTAATCTGGGAACAGGGTTTAAGACCTGGGACGCACAGCACTACATTTTTTTGGCCGAAAAGGGCTACGCGCCCCATCAAATGAGCAACGCTTTCTCCCCCCTGTTCCCTTGCTTAATCGGCCTGGGTCGAATATTTTTGGGAGGAAATTCTTTAGTGGCGGGGTTATTCTTGTCCAATTTGTTTTCTTTCACGGCTATAATCTTTTTTTATCTTTTCGTTAAAAAAATGTTCGATGCCCCCGCCGCCCTGGCTGCGTCGATACTTTTCCTGTCTTTCCCAACCAGTTTTTTCTTGGGCCTGGTTTATTCCGAATCGCTGTTTATCATGCTGGTCATGATTTTCTTCTATTGTTTATACCAAAACAAAGTTTGGCCTGTTCTCATTACCGGCTGGCTCCTGCCTTTGACAAGGCCGCAAGGAATTTTGCTCTTAGTTCCGGTGTTGATTCGGGCGTTTCCAATCAGGCCAAACAGCCAAAAAAAAATATTTTTGGCCGCGCCAGTGATGCTGCTGGGCGGGTTTGCCAGTTATCTTTTTTTTATGAAGTATTATACTGGTGATTATTTTTCAGGCCTGGCGGCACAGCAATATTTTGTTTCAGGATATTCAATAGGGAACATGGCTGCCCTCCCCGCCTGGTTTGTCCGTAATTTCACCGCCGCTTTGCGCTTTCACGGCTTTACCAACAGCCTTATTGACCGTTCTTTTTTTGTCGTTTTTATTTTGCTGCTGTATCCCATTTTTAGAAAACTTGATAAAACGCTGTTTGTTTATGCTTTAGTTATGGCGCTGGTGCCGGTGCTGGCCGGAAGTTTTATGTCGTACACGCGCTATTTGCTGCCAGTGTTTCCGATTTTCATGGTCCTGGCCGTTTTGTTGAAAGAAAAATACTTATACCTGGCTATTCCCATGTTCGTTGTGCAAATCCTTTGCCTGTTAGCGCACAGCTTAAATTTTTGGATTGCCCGCTTGACAAATTTTCTGGGTGTGGTATAAATACGGTTTGATTTGTAAATATTTCTACAGGAGGCGGTTGGGATGGTAAAAAAAGGCGCGTTGTTGGCGTTGCTTATTGCGGCAGGGGGCTTCTTTATTTATAGTTGCGGACAAGCGGTCAACGAAGGAACCACAACTATTCCTTCGACTGTTAGCTCCATTTCCGGCCTGGTCTTGGTCCCGGCTTCTTCCGCTACCGGTTTGGGTTCAGCTGCCATTTCATCAGTTAAAGCGCTGGCAACAAGCAGCAGCGATG
>Ga0155959_167_pt1 | contig 6133 bp, 3 predicted proteins | sample RifCSPlowO2_02_FD_107613 | JGI IMG/M metagenome (GOLD analysis project Ga0155959, IMG submission 107613) | candidate division WOR-1 bacterium RIFCSPLOWO2_02_FULL_46_20
TCGGACCGGGACAACCAGAGAGGAACATCGTCACGGGTGCCATTAGAGAAGGACTTTATATTTGGTGGAATAGTGGAAAGATTTTTGCCGGAAATAGAGTATCGGACAAGAGATTATAAAGGAGTTGTTTGATTGTGAGCGGTTCCGGAAATCCAGGAATACAAAAAATGCCTGCGTTCGATTGGCGAGGACTCCCGCGACGGCCGTCCCGGGTTGGGACTTGCCTGCCGGAGCGAAGACCAATCGAAAGAAGCAAGCTATCCATAAATCTTTCTGCGGTGACAAGCGGTGGATTCATTGCCAGTCGCTATTTTGTCTTGGAAGAGATTGGTAAGGGGGGCTATGCTGATGTTTATTTCTGCCGGGACACACGGACTGATAGTAACGTCGCCGTAAAGATCAGTCGGCCTGGTGATGGACCCATTGAAATGATGCGTGATGAAATCGCGGCTTACGAAACCCTCGGCGCCGGCCCTAATATCGTTACCTGCCTGGCCGCGGGGGAGAACTTCATTGTGCTGGAGCACCTTGAAGGGCAGTCATTGTCTCATCTGATTACTGAGATTCATCGCGATCATAGAGGAAAAAACAACATAGACTCTGTGCTGGCGGCTTTACTGATCATCAAAGAAGTGCTGTTCGGACTGGAGTACGCGCACGGCCTGGATGAGGTTCACGCTGATATTTGTCCAAAAAATATTATGGCACGGCGAAGGCCGGGCGGCTCCTATCAAGCCACCCTGATCGACTGGGGCATGGGCCGCAAATACCTCCGCCGCCCGCCAGGCATAAGCTTTGGGAAGCCAATTTATATGTCGCCAGAGCAGGCTGGAAGTCGTGATATAGATCATCGTTCGGATATTTATTCAACCGGGTTAGTACTTTTTGAAATACTGACTGGCGAGTATCCTGTGCCTGGCGATTCCGGCGATTTTGATGGGTACCTCCTGATGAGTAGGCGTTCTCACGGTCTCGCCTTTCAAGAATATTATTTATCACCGGTGCTGGATGCTTTAGGCAGGTCCGGTCTGCCTGACCTGTCGCGCAGCATTGCCCGCCTGCTTGCCAAAATGACCACCTATCGATTTCAGGAAAGTTATCCGTACGTCAGGTTCCAGAGCGCTATGGAGGCGCGGCTGGCAGTTGAAGCCATCCTTGGGAAGTATCCAGTGCCGTGAAGCGGCCTACGTCCTGCAAATTACCTGAAATTTCCCGGATTATCAGCGGAAAATGAATTGAACGAAATCGAATGCCGGTTTTAGAACTGGCGAATAAATGATCGGAGGAGTGTCTATGCAAATAACCATGGTTTCCCGATTAGGATTGGCATTCAGAGGAAAAGTTCTAACTCGAACTGGAAAGGAACTTGCTCGACTCGCCGTAGGGACCCAGCGATTACTTGCAGGGGCAGAGCGATTCTTTACAAGGGCGGAGTTAGAGATCACTGCCGCTCAAAGAGAATTGGCCGCCTTACAACTCCATGACCTTGGCCTCGTTCCTCCAAGCGAACCACTCTCTGATCGTTATTACCATCTTTTACAAGCCGCCGCGGAAGAAAGGGGCCTAACCCTCACTCAACCAAGCGAATTAAGAGCCGTCGCAGAAACAGTGGAAAAAAGAAGGCAAACTGTTGCCCAAGCCGCCATGCGGCAGGTAAGTCAACTTGACTCCCCTACGGTTGACAAACTTGGCCTTGTTAATCCTGCGGAAAGAAAATGGTTAGAGACCATATCAAGAGCTATTGTGCCATTAGTTACCGAAATCTTTGACCGCCAATGCTGGCCGGACCGACCGCAAGAGGAATATCTGGCAAGATTAGACCCGCGTGATGCGGCCTCAAGATTTCATCTAATAAGAATAAGGACCGCTGTCCTGCCTATGCTCAGGCCGGCTTTTGTTCCCGCAGGAATAAGAGAATATAAAAAATATGCCTCCTCTCTGCCCTGGTTTCCGGCGGGTCCAACCTACAATGGCATGTGGCCTGCCGATATGACCCCCGAAGAATTAGATTATTTGCGCAAAAACCACCCAAATGACCACGAGGTTTTCAGGCCCTACACAATGGTAGAGAGATTATCAAAAGAAATTAAAGCCAGGATCATAAAAGATGGCTTGCTGAAGAATGGAAAGGGACAAAAAGTCGAAACGATTATCAGGGGCCTGGACGGGCAAGAATATAGGGTGGTCAATATCTGTTTTCATGAAAATTATCGGCCGACCCTATTAAAAATTGCCGGGCACCTGCGCTCCAGCGCCAACATCGAAGTTGATGGCCATGCGCTAAATCCATCTTTCCGCAATTATCTGAAAACCGCAGCCGAGGCTATCGAGGAAGGCAATTTCGTTAAATGGCTTAAAGCTGATCTGGAACAAAAGGAAGGGAATCTATTCTTCACCCTCTTCCCGCACGAGGGCTACTGGGCTGACAATATTAAATTCCCGTTTATAATGGAGATCGGGATCAGAGACATAAAGGCAGGGAAAGTGGCCAATGACCATTTAGATATCGCTAAACAATTAAAAGAGAGGGTTGGACGAATGCAAAGAGAACTTGGCTTTAATGAAACCCAGGTTACGGATCCCGGCGGCACTTCTGAAGATTCGACCGAATTTATTTGGATCTATACTGCTGCCGGGTTCATAGAAGCTTTCCCGGATGGGGCGCCGCTCGGCCATGACTATCCAAAGGTAAGCTATCCTGGGATAAGGAGCCATAGAAACGTTATTATTTTAGATGCGAACCTGGCGGTTTCGCAAGCGAACATGGAATTAGTGGAAAAACTTTTTGGCCCGGAACTCGCGCGCCTTTATTCACCGGAGATCATGAGAGATCTCACCGCTTGGCACGAAGCTCAACACGGTATGATCGGGAATAGACCAGACACTATAATGAAGGACGGCAGATCCCTGGGAGAAACTTTTGGTGAACTTTGGGGGTTCCTGGCCGAACCTGGCGCAGATATTGGCTCTTTAACTGCACATGCCTTGCTGTATAAGGCCGGGAAAATATCCGAAAATCATTATCGCGGCAGCCGCCTTGCATCCGTCTTTAGACCCGTGAGTAGAATATATCCCAAAGAAGTCGCCCGCAGTGAGGATTTTATCGAAAAAGCGCCGCATGTCGCGGGAACGATGCTTTATTTAGGATTTATTTTCAAGGAGGGCAATACCATCGTTCGTTTCACTGAAGACAATATCCTTGAAATTGATTTTTCTCGTCTAACCGCAGCAATAGAAAAGCTCGATCAAAAACTCATTGAATTCGGTTGACCGGGAATCCGGAAACATTCAAGACCTTCTACCGAGAATGTGTCGAAACAATCCCTGACGAATTTATCGAAAGGGCACAAGCCATAACCGATCCATTGCGAAGAATGCATCTTGTTAAAAGGCCCGGGAACCCAACTTAAAAACGGCTAAGCCCAAACGCCTTCTTCAGCTCTTTGATCCTATCCCTGATCGCCGCGGCTTGCTCGAAGTTAAGCTCCGTCGCCGCCATGCGCATCTCTTCTTCTAAGGCTCTAATCAAGTCCGGCACTTCGCTCGGAGGGACAAACTCTTTCAAGCGCTTTATCTCCTCTAACTTACTCTCGCGGATCCGGTCAGAAATATCGGCAATCTCTTTAACGATCGTTTGCGGCGTGATATCATGTTTTTTGTTGAACGTTATTTGAATTTTCCGCCGCCGCTTGGTCTCCGCCAGCGCCCGCCGCATCGAATCGGTTATTTTTTCCGCGTAAAGAAGGACCGTCCCGTTAATGTTGCGCGAAGCGCGGCCAATGGTTTGGACAAGCGAGGTCTCACCCCGCAAAAAGCCCTCCTTATCAGCATCAAGGATCGCTACCAGCGAAACTTCCGGCAGATCAAGCCCTTCGCGCAGAAGATTAATACCGACTAAAACATCAAACTCGCCGAGCCGGAGTCCGCGCAGGATCTCGATCCGATCAAGCGTTTCGACATCCGAATGGAGATAACGGACTTTTATTCCGGCTTCATTCAAATATTCCGACAGGTCTTCCGCCATCCTTTTAGTCAGCGTTGTAACCAGAACCCGCTCCTTAAGCCCCACCCGAGCTTTAATCTCTTTGAGCAGGTTTTCAACCTGGCCGGCAGCTTTCCTCACTTCTACCGCCGGGTCGATCAAACCGGTCGGCCGGATGATCTGCTCAACGATCTGGCCCGCTTGTGTCTTCTCGTATGCTCCAGGAGTCGCGGAGACAAAAATGGCTTGCTTAATCTTTTTGGCAAATTCTTCAAACTGCAATGGACGATTATCGCGCGCTGACGGCAGGCGAAAGCCGAAATTGATCAGTGTGTCCTTCCGCGCCCGATCCCCCTTAAACATCGCGTGGAGCTGGGGAAGCGTAACGTGCGATTCATCGATAAAAAGGATAAAGTCGTCAGGGAAATAATCGATCAACGTTGACGCTGGTTCGCCTGGCTGACGACCGTCAAAGTGGCGGGAATAATTTTCGATCCCCGAGCAATATCCCATCTCCCTGATCATCTCGAGATCATATTTTGTCCGCTGTTCGAGGCGCTGGGCTTCAACCAGTTTATTCTCTTTGCGCAGCTCTGTAAGCTGTGAGATAAGCTCCTCTTTGATCGCTTTAAGAGAGACGTCGAGCCGGTCCTCAAAAGTTAAATAATGCGTGCCGGGAAAAATTGCCGCGGTGGCTCTTTCCGCCAATTTCTTTCCCGCGACCGGTTCAAGTTCGGTCAATCGGGCGATCTTATCGCCATCGAGCTCAATGCGCAGTAAGTTCTTTTCATAAGCCGGGAGAATCTCAATGCTGTCGCCCCGGACGCGGAAACGGCCGCGCTTTAATTCGTAATCGTTCCGCTCATATTTAACCGAGATCAGATGTTTAATGATCTCATCACGATCCCGCGTTTCCCCGACCCGCAGAGCCAACACCGCCTTCATATAATCTTTTGGCGTCCCCAGGCTATAGATGCAGGAGACGGAAGCGACCACAATCACGTCACGGCGGGAGAGGAGCGACATTGTCGCCTCATGGCGAAGACGGTCAAGCTCGTCATTAATTGAAGAGTCTTTTTCTATATAGGTATCGGTTTGGGGGATATAGGCCTCGGGCTGGTAATAATCGTAATAGCTGACAAAATATTCGACCGCGTTTTGGGGAAAAAATGTCCGGAACTCCTGGCAAAGCTGGGCGGCTAGCGTTTTATTGGGAGAGATAACGAGCGTCGGCCGTTGGACAGTTTCGATCACATTGGCCATGGTGAAGGTTTTGCCCGAGCCGGTTATCCCCAGCAAAGTTTGGTAATGGTTGCCAGCGTTTAACCCCTTAACAAGCTTGCTAATTGCCGCCGGCTGGTCGCCGCGGGGTTTAAAATTGGAAGCGAGTTTAAATTTGGGCATTCGAATTAATTTTTATTATAACTCATTGACCGTATCAAATAAAGTGAAATTCTCTAACGGAGCGCTCGATAACAAAGCGGCGGGAAGGAGGAATGAAGTGCTCCCCAATATAAGTCGAACCGGGCGCGTAATCGAAACAGCCGTAGCGCAAAGGAAAATCGTCCCATTTAAAAAGTGCTACAGTGGCTTGCTGGGCAATGACCCCCTCTATCGCTACATGGCGCTGGCTACCGGCCCCGCCTTCGCCGCGTTTGACGGGCATACCCCCCTCAAAGAAGCCCTTCAAAGCGATCTCGCCGCTTCGGGACAATTAAATTTCCGGCATTTTGAGGAGAAGTGGCCCCCCGCTTTCCGATATTTCCGCTATCAGCACAACAGAACGTTTGGAATCCACCTGCTTGACTCTCAGAGGGAGCAAGACGATTACGATGAAGCCGAGAAAGCGCTTGAAAGCTCGTTTAAAGGTATTCACCGAAGATTATTTTTGGGAATGTTGGGGGTTGCCGCCCCCGCAGAAGTCGACGACTTAAAATCACATCTTTACTCCGCCATGATTAGAAGGATTGCCACTATCGGAAGAGATCCTTCCGTAAGTAAAACTCGCGCCGTCCGGCTGGCAGATGCTCCCTTTGACCAGATTGAAACCGCAGAGGATGGTTCTCAAACCATTGTATTTTCAATGGGTCAATTAGAACAAGAAAGAGATATGTTCACGCTTGAAGTAGAAACGGTGACAGAATCAAGCTC
>Ga0155959_144_pt1 | contig 5211 bp, 5 predicted proteins | sample RifCSPlowO2_02_FD_107613 | JGI IMG/M metagenome (GOLD analysis project Ga0155959, IMG submission 107613) | candidate division WOR-1 bacterium RIFCSPLOWO2_02_FULL_46_20
CCCCACATGAAAATTTCCTGGGGCAACGCCTTAAAGCTGGGTGTAGCTTCGGATAATGAATCTGCCGTCTTTCAGGTTGAGGCTTGGTTAAAGCCGGAGGAATTAAAACAAAAGCTCAACCAGCAACTCCCCCCGGGCATTGAAGTTCTCGAGGCTAATGTGGTATAATGATCCCACTATGTACGCGATAATTGAAACCGGCGGAAAACAGTATAAAGTCAAACAGGGCGACGTAATCGATGTTGAACTGCTTGACGCTAAAGACAAAGTTACCTTTGACAAGGTTTTATTTTTGTCCGACAACGGTAAAACCGAAATCGGCACCCCCCACATCAAAGAGGCTAAGGTATCGGCCAAAGTATTGGGCACGATTAAAGACAAAAAGGTTGTTGTTTTCAAATATAAAAATAAAACAAACTATCACAGAACCATTGGTCACAGACAACCTTATTTAAGAGTTGAGATCGAGGAGGTTAAGCATGGCTCATAAGAAGGCTGGAGGAGCATCGAAAAACGGCCGGGATTCTGAAGGTCAAAGATTGGGGGTCAAAGCCTTTGGCGGAGAAGTTGTCACCGCCGGCTCCATAATTATGCGCCAGCACGGGACCAAGTTTTGCGCCGGCCACAATGTCGGCATGGGCAGAGATTTTACCCTTTTTGCCAAAATACCAGGCAGGGTTGTTTTTGGTTCTGGAAAACGGATCAGCATCGAAGCAGCCTAAGCGCATGGCAAAGACTATTGTCATCAAGATTGGCAGCTCCTCTCTAACCGATCCTCAAGGCAAACTAGACACAAAAAACCTAAAAAGAGTCGTCGCTGAGATCGTCAAGCTTATCGCGCAAAAAACCCAGGTTGTTTTAGTCACCTCCGGCGCTATTGTTTGCGGAGCGGAAAAGCTCGGATTGGGCAAACCCAAAACCATACCCGAAAAACAGGCCGCCGCGGCCGTGGGACAATCGCGCTTAATGCGCCAGTATGAAAAAGCCTTTGAAGAATTCGGGGTCACTGTAGCTCAAGTCCTTTTGACCCGCGATGCGATCGCCGACCGGGAACGCTACCTTAACGTCCGCAACACCTTAAACACCCTCCTGGCCGAAAATGTCGTCCCCATTATCAATGAAAACGATACTGTGGCAATTGAAGAGTTGAAGATCGGGGACAATGACAACCTAGCGGCGCTAGCCGCCAGCTGTATCGGTGCTGATCTTTTGGTCATAATGACCGATGTCGACGGCTTTTATCTGAAAAATGAAGAAGGGATATCGTACCTTGTCCCAGAGATAAAAGAGATTACAAGAGAAGTAGAAGAGGCGGCAGGGCATCCCTCTACCCAGCTTGGAACAGGCGGGATGATCACCAAAATACAAGCAGCAAAAATTTGCAGCGATGCCGGAGTTCACCTGGCAATTATTAACAGCCGAAAACTTGATTTATTAACTAAATTGGCCGGCGGGGAAAAGATCGGGACACTTTTTATCCCTAAAGTTTCCAAGTTGGAGAGCCGGAAACGGTGGCTGGCGCATGGCTTAAAGCCGGAGGGAACTTTAATGATCGATCCCGGAGCGGAAGCGGCGCTGATCAAGAACGGCAAAAGCCTCCTGCCGGTTGGGGTTAAAACAATAAAAGGGAATTTTCAGGCTGGGGCGCTGGTTGCCGTAACTGATGAAACCGGGAAAGAACTTGCCCGCGGGTTAGTTAACCTCTCAAGCCAAGAGCTGAAGGGCGTTATCGGCCGGAAAGATGTCGGCGAAGCGATCCATCGGGATAATTTGGTTATATTGTAAATTTATTCACTAGCCATTGCCCGTGCTTCTTCCAATTTGCGAGCGCTGCCATTATTTTGCACATCAACGGTCCGTTCCCTAACAAAGGAAGACAGGGCTATGTAATAGAATCTGGCCAGCGGATGAGTTTTGGACAAAAGAACCAGATACCTCTTTAATTCTTCAACCGTTTTCATGGCAACCAGAAGCTGCCGCAACCCGGAAGCTCCATTTTGCTGTCTTTGCCAAAGACGTTCCGCTTTGCCAAAAACGACGAGCGCTTTTTTTTGCATTTCTTCCTGTACACTTGCCAACCAATCCGCTAAGGCCAGGCCTGCCCCTTCTCCTTGGCAACAATTGTTGCCTTCTCTGGCATAAGCCGCGGCATATTTATACGCTTCCTGAGCTTTCTTCAGCAAGAATACACCGGAGCCGCTTTCCGTAAATGCGAGGAGATACGCTTTCGCCGCTTTAAGCAAAAGGCCGCTTTCTTTCCTCTGCCTGCCTTGGCTAAACAATTGTTCCGCCAGGCCCAGCCAGTGTCTGAAGTTGTTTGACCTGATTACACGCTCCTGGTTTTCCGGGGCCGCGCAGCACGCTCCCATAATCCTGACTAATTCATTATTCTCCGGCCAGCTCTGATCAAACGAATAAAAGATCAACTCCCCATCAAGAATTATAGCGGTCAGATGTTCCGGTGGAATTTTCATTTCACGCGATAGAGTGCCCAGGTAATAGCTCTTGCCCCCAACTTTGAATATTAATCCGTTCGCCCGGCGATCATTACGCTCAACAACAGACGACCTGATTCCCTGCACCAGCGTCAACCCCTTCATGTCGGCAAAACTAATATTCTCTCTATGGGCTGATACCAGACACCATCTTTTTGCGCGGGTATCAAACTGGAAAACTTTTTTGGTCGTCAAGGGCGCCTGGCCCGGCGGCATATATTCAATAATATTCGCCCCGCTCACTTTGACGGCTAACTCCCCTCCTGGTTTTAAATCACCCTGTTTTACTACACTTGCCGGCAATTGAACATTTGCATCAGTATATCTTACTCCCACCCTTCCTCCAGCTAAATCAAGCAACGGCAATTTAACCGTCCCCTCTACCCACCCCAAACCATTTCCTTCGTAACACGCTCTGGGCCGGCCAAAGTACCGGCCAACTAAGATCGCGTTAACTTCGCCAGCAGGGCCTAGAACTTCGCTGAAAGGCAATGCGTCACATTGCGTCATACCGAAAACAGCCAAAATCCGCCGGCCGCCTTCATCGCTCAGCCATGACCGGATATCTCCTCTATGAACCTTATTTGTCCAGACAATCGGCGTTCCGCCAAAATAGGTTTGCCGATATTCATTAACTACTCCCATATATTTTCTGCCGGTTTCCATTTCCAGGTAACACAAGCCGGTGGCGGGATCTATCGGCAAGCTTGTTATAATTTCCTTGCTTTGCGCGTGGATGATATAAAGCAGGAACTGATCAACTTCTTTGGTTGCCAAGAAATAGACCTCCTGACCGGGTAATCCTCCGGCGTTAAGCATTTTTCTCCAGAAAACCGCGCCGGGAGCGGTATGATATTCCAAGCGTCCATCCTGACCAAGCCGGGTTTTTGCGTAAATTCCCAGCGGCTCTGGTCCTTCTTCCATCAGCCATCCTTTGAGCGCCAGGCTGAATTCGAACAAACCAACCTCGCTAAACCGCGGAGCGCCGATCCTGGCGGCTAGTTCCGTCCTGCCTAAAACAATGTCCCAAAAATTAACCCATTGGCCGTTATTGGCAGCGGCGGCCCGAAGCTTAACTGCGTCTAAAACAAAACGTTGTCCCGAAACCTGGTCATGCAAAGTCATGCGCCGCGCTGTTCTATCAACCTGAAGCTGTCCTGCTTTTAATCTCCGCATTGCCGCTGCCGGGCCTGAACTAAACAGGACCCGCTTGTTAAACCAGCTAATTGTTTTAGTCATTTCCGTTAAAGTAATCATACGCACATATCTTTCGACGCCCCACCCAAAAAATTTCAGTTATTTTCTTTGGAACGGCTCCGAAAATTTCACTATTTTTTAAAATTCGTTTAAGCTATAATTAGGCCACTATGAACACTTCAGAAGTGGCCCGAAAAGGAGCGCTCGCCAAAGAAGCGGCTCGAGTATTAGCGATCACTCCAACAAAGACTAAAAACAACGCTCTCGAGCGGATGGCCGAGGCTTTGGATAAGAACGCCAAGACAATTATCGACGTTAACTCCATTGATCTTGAGGCTGGAGGAAAAAAAGGCCTTTCCCGCACATTACTCGATCGCCTGGCCCTTGATGGCAAAAGAATTGGGGGAATGATCGAAGGGTTCAAGGTTGTTAAATCTCTCCCCGATCCTATTGGAGAAGTCTTAGCTGAATGGAAAAGACCAAATGGCCTAAAAATCAAAAAAGTCAGGGTTCCTTTGGGCGTAATTGGTATCATTTACGAAGCGCGGCCCAATGTCACGGTTGATTCCGCCGCTCTCTGCCTGAAAACCGGGAACGCGGTAATCCTGCGCGGCGGAAGTGACGCTCTCCAATCAAATATTGAAATTACCAAGGTCATCTCCGAAGCCACTTACGCCGCCGGCCTGCCCAAAGGGGCGATCCAATTAATCACCGACTCCAGCCGGGCCACCGCGGCAGAGCTGATGCGGGCGCGGGACTATATTGATGTCCTGATCCCCCGCGGCGGCCGGAATTTGATCCAGACTGTCGTCAATGAAGCGACTGTCCCGGTGATCGAAACCGGCGAAGGGAATTGCCACGCTTATGTGGGAAAATTTGCCGACCTGAAAATGGCCGAGGAGATAGTTTTCAACGCTAAAGTCAGCCGGCCATCAGTTTGTAATGCTATAGAAACTTTATTAGTTGATGAAAAAGTAGCGGCGGTATTTATACCGCCATTATTTAAGAGCTTGAAAAACGCCGGCGTCGAAATCCGGGGGGATAAAGCAATCCTGAAAATCGACCCCTCTGTAAAACCAGCCACCGATGAAGACTGGAGAACTGAATTTTTGTCCTTAACTTTGGCTGTCAAAGTGGTTTCTGGCGTAGACGAAGCCATCGCTCACATTAATAAGTACGGGACAAAGCATTCTGAAACAATTATTACCAAAGACAAGCAGGCGGCGGCCCAATTTCAGGCCGAAATTGACGCGGCCGCGGTTTATGTCAACGCGTCAACACGCTTTACCGATGGTTTTGAGTTTGGTTTTGGCGCCGAAATTGGCATCTCGACGCAGAAGCTCCACGCTCGAGGACCAATGGGGCTGGCGGAATTGACTTCGTACAAGTATTTGATCGCCGGGTCTGGACAAACCAGGAATTAGCATGAAACGCATCGGCATCATGGGCGGCACGTTCAACCCCATTCACAAAGGCCATTTGGCCTTAGCCAACGCCGCACTCCAGGAATTTGCTCTGG
>Ga0155959_164_pt1 | contig 4735 bp, 5 predicted proteins | sample RifCSPlowO2_02_FD_107613 | JGI IMG/M metagenome (GOLD analysis project Ga0155959, IMG submission 107613) | candidate division WOR-1 bacterium RIFCSPLOWO2_02_FULL_46_20
GAGAGCGGAGGTTGGCGGCAACTCGATTTTTTCTCTCATATGAGCGATAACTTCGTCAGAGAGTAAGATTACAGGAGTGCGTAACTTTTCTGATAAATTAAAAGCCTTAATAGTTAAATCAAAACACTCTTTAACGGAGGTCGGGGCTAACACGATTGAGGGATGATCGCCATGGGTGCCCCAGCGAGCCTGCATCACATCTCCCTGAGCCGGCAGGGTAGGGAGGCCGGTGGAGGGCCCGCCACGTTGTACATTAATAATAACGCAAGGGACTTCGGCCATTGCGGCGAAGCCGATATGTTCTTGCTTAAGTGAAAACCCGGGGCCGGAGGTGGCGGTTAATGATTTTACTCCAGCCAGTGAGGCGCCGATCACTGCCCCCAGTCCTGCTATCTCATCCTCCATCTGGATAAATTTTCCGCCCAGCCCTGGTAAACGTTTAGCCATCCCCTCCGCAATTTCTGTTGACGGTGTGATGGGATAGCCGCCAAAAAAACGGCAACCGGCAGCCAGGGCACCTTCGACACAGGCTTCATTCCCCTGAAGAAATCTGGTTGTTGTGTTTGTTGTGCCAAATAGGCTCACTTCTTATGCTCCTCGGAAGAGTTGGGGGTAACCTTGATGGCAAAATCCGGGCAGCGTAAGACGCAAAGCTGGCAGTTGGTACATTTTTCAGGGGAGCTGATTATAGGACCGCCTAAGTCATTCTCAGTGTAAACAGCAGTCGGGCAAAATAAAATACAGATACGGCAATTTTTACACCAGGCACGATTTATTTCTATACAATATTTAACTTCGGGTTGGTCATGAACCATCACTTAGAGTTTTGCAATATCTTCAAACTTGATGTCTGCCCCTAAGATAGCCTCAATATTGCCCTTATTATCCTTGATGGGGGCAGCGACAGTAATACATAGTTTATTGGTCAGTTTTGAAGTATAAAAGTCAGAAACATAAGCTGCTTTTTTCTTGATCGTCCCTTTAAACCAGTCTCGATCAGAGTAATTTTCATCCGGCGGGAGCTTGAGATATTTTTCCGTGTCCTGAGCATGGACAATGTTCTTGGTTAGCTTAATCCCGTTCTTGCCGACCACATAGGCAAACTGAATAAAGGGATGGGTGGTTAAAAAATCTCTCAAGACTTGTTCTTGTTGTTTTGTCTCCATCTTTTTGATCGTTTTATCGTCTGCCAGCTCGGCAATCAGATGAAGGGCTAATTTGCGCACTTTGTCGCGCAGCTTAACAAAGTCCGATTCAACATATTCGGGCAGGTGTTTTTTTGCTTGTTCGATCATTTCGTTCGGTGAGATGGAGGTTGTTCTTCTGTCATTATATTGGTTGGCAACCCATTCGGTAATTTGTAATACCGCGGGGTGATTTTTGGGTAATTGCTGGGCTCCTTTTAACTTTAAGTATGAATTAAGCCAATAGGCGACACCAGCCGCGCCTGATTTATCGGTGACGGCAATGCCCATAGGGCGGTTTAAGAGTTTCTCCGTGTCAAAGATGTTGTAAATTTCCTGGTTTTTGATTAAACCATCGGCATGGATGCCGGCCATGGTGGTGTTAAATTCAGAACCGACAAAGGGATAATTGGGCTGGATCTCGGCGCCGATTTCATTGCGAAAATAATCGCTAATTTCAGTGATAACCCTGGTGTCTATTCCGTTGGTCTTACCTGTTAAAGCGATATATTCTATAATCAGGCCTTCGATTGGGGGGTTACCTGTTCGTTCACCATAGCCGAGCAGGGTGCCGTTGGCCGCAGCACAGCCGTAGAGCCAGGCAGTGGAGGCATTGACTGCGACTTTGTGAAAATCATTATGACCGTGCCACTCTAATCTTTCCGGAGGTACGCCACCTTCTTTGACTAATTTATAAATCAACTTAGGCACAGAGCGGGGGAGGGATGATTGTGGGTAGGAGACGCCGTATCCCATAGTGTCGCAAGCGCGGATCTTGATGGGGATGCCGGTTTCTTTAGAAAGTGCCATTAACTTCTGCGTAAAGGGTAAAATAAAACCATAAAAATCCGCCCGGGTAATATCTTCCAGGTGACAACGCGGAATGACGCCAACCTCAAGGGCGGCTCTCACTACATCCAGATAATCAGCCATCGCCTGCTGGCGGTCTTTTTTGAGTTTTAGATATATGTGGTAATCAGAAGCGGAGGTTAAAATCCCTGTTTCCTTTAGTCCCAACTCTTTAACTAACTGGAAATCTTTTTTAACCGCGCGGATCCAACCGGTGATCTCCGGAAATTTATATCCGAGCTCCAGGCATTTTCTAACCGCCTCTTTATCTTTTTCGCTGTAGAGAAAAAATTCACATTGCCGGATAACCCCTTTGGGCCCGCCCAGGCGATGCATTAAAGTATAGAGATCGACAATTTGTTTGACTGAGTATGGCGGCCGGGCTTGTTGACCGTCCCTAAAGGTGGTACAGGTGATCCAGATATCGTCGGGTGGGTTAAAGGGGACATCTTCAGAATCAAAAGTAATTTTGGGGACCTCACTGTATGGGAAAATACCTCGCAAAAGGTTGGGAAACTCTCCCGTTTCCTTTATATAATCTTTACTATCAAGCAGCCATTTCATTTTATTCCCCCCCTCGTTAAGTCGCAGTGATTTTATTATAACAGGAAATGAATATATTGCAAATAAACTATTTGTTGACAAACAATAATTATAATAGTTTAATGTAAGGAATGATAGGTAAATATTTAAAGAATAAACCTCGCGTTCACCCCTCCGTTTTTATTGCCGGCGGAGCCCAATTGATTGGGGCTATTTCTATCGACGCAGGATCAAGCGTTTGGTTTAACGCGGTCATTCGAGCTGATCTCAATACCATTAAGATTGGCAAAGGGGTCAATATTCAGGACGGCTGTTTGTTGCACCTGGAAGATGATCGGGGAATCTTAATCGAAGATGAGGTAACCGTAGGTCATGGAGCAATTCTGCATGCCTGCACTATTAGAAAACGAGCCCTAATTGGAATAGGGGCAGTGATCTTGAATGGTGCCGTGGTGGGAGCAGAGTCGGTGGTGGGAGCGGGGGCAGTGGTGACTCCCGGAACCAGGATCCCCGAAAGAAGTTTGGTGCTGGGGTGTCCGGCCAGGGTCCAAAGGAAATTAAAAATATCTGAAATCAGAAAGAACAAATATTGGGCGCAAAAATATATTAAGCTGGCGGCAGAATATTTGGCGTTATGAATCTTATAAATGATATCTGGAATAAAGCGAAAAAACTGAACAAAACAATTGTCCTGCCGGAAAGCTCCGATTCCCGTATAATCAAGGCGGCTGAAATAATACTCCAAAGCAGGTTGGCAAAGATTATTTTGATCGGTAATGAGGTTGAGGTCAAAAAGCAGGCCCAAAATCAAGGGGTTGATATATCAGCCGCGCAAATTATCAGTTCTACCAATGAAGGCCCGCTCAATTTTGCCGCGGACTTGGTGGCCAATGGAAAGGCGGACGGGCTGGTCGCCGGAGCTTTATCTTACAGCTCCGATGTGATCCGGGCCTGTATCAAGCGAGTCCGGCTGGCGCCAGGACAAAACAGACTGACAAGTTTTTTTATTATGCTTACTCAGAATAAAAGCCTGGGCGAAGATGGCTTGTTTTTTTTCGCTGATTGCGCTGTAATGCCCAATCCAAACCAACAGGAATTGGCTGAGATCGCCCTGCAAACGGCGGATTCTTTTAAGGTCTTGACCGGCAGGGAGCCCCGGCTGGCTTTGCTCACATATTTTTCCGAAGCGGTTGAAAAACACCCAGACGCCGAAAAAGTAAGAGCTGCCGCCGAGTTGGTAAATAAAAACAACCCGGATCTTCTTTTGGCTGGAGAGGTAAAACTCGAAGATGCCTTAGCGTCGGCGAATATCCTAATATTTCCCGATTTGGATGCTGGAAATATCGGATATAAGATAACCGAAAGATTGGCTAAGGCTACGGCCATCGGCCCCATTTTTCAAGGTGCAGCCAGGCCTGTCAATGACCTGTCGCGAGGATGTTCAATTGATAATATTGTAAACGTGGCTGCCATTACGGTGGTCCAGTCACAATAGTAAAAAAACTGACGCGACACGGGCTCCTTGTGTTTAAGCCCGTCTTGGCTTACAATGACCAGGTAACCATGAAGCAATTTTTCTCGGCTTGATGAGAGGAGGAAGCAAGTGTTTCGACTGCCCGAAAAAATAAAGCAGGACCTGGAAAATTATAAAAATTCACTGGCGGAAATGCGCGCCGGCCGGATGTCGGCCGCCCGCTTCAAGGGAATACGCGTTCCCTGGGGGATCTATTCGCATCGCGGCGGGGAGGCCTTTATGACCCGGCTCCGGGTCCCGGCCGGAGAAATATCTGCCGCGCAGCTCGCCGCCCTGGCTGAAGTCGCGCAAAAATACGGCAATGGTTTATTGCACCTGACGACCCGCCAGGATATCCAAATCCATAATGTCAAAATTGCCGACACCGCGGCGCTCATGGATTATTTGAAAGCGTACGATTTATCTCCCCGGGGCGGGGGAGGAAACACCGTTAGAAACATTGTCGCCTGTGAAGCGGCCGGTCTCTGCGCCAGGGAAGTTTTTGATGTGCAGGAGCAGGCGGTCGCGCTGACCGAATTTCTTTTGCGGCAGGATAACTCCTTTAATTTGCCCCGCAAATTTAAGATCGCTTTTGCCGGTTGCTCGAGGGGGTGGCGCAGTTTCCGGTTGAACGATGTGGGGCTCC
>Ga0155959_161_pt2 | contig 2536 bp, 2 predicted proteins | sample RifCSPlowO2_02_FD_107613 | JGI IMG/M metagenome (GOLD analysis project Ga0155959, IMG submission 107613) | candidate division WOR-1 bacterium RIFCSPLOWO2_02_FULL_46_20
GAGCGCGTTTTATTAATGAGAAACATCACCTATTTTCGCTGGTATTCTGGCGGATATTGTAATGTAGAAACTAGGGCAAAACAGGTTAATGAATATCCTTCTTACAGGCGGGGCTGGCTACATTGGAAGCCATACATACATCGCTCTTGCCGAGGCTGGTCACACACCTGTTATCCTTGACAATTTCTCCAGCAGTCACTCTGCGGTGTTGGATCGCCTCTTGCAAATCAGCGGCAAGCAGGTGATCTGCGAGGATGGCGATATATGCGACAGGAGTTTTGTCGAAGATGTAATCAAACGATACCAGGTATCTGCAGTAATTCACTTCGCCGCCTTCAAGTCTGTTGGCGAGAGTGTATCCAACCCGCTGGCGTATTATCACAATAACCTAGGAGGCCTCATTAGCTTGCTTGAAGCTATGGATGCAACAAAATGCCGTACTCTGGTTTATTCATCCAGTGCCACTGTCTACGGAGACCCAGTATCAGTACCCATTACCGAAGACTTTCCACGTATGCACACCAACCCATATGGCCACACCAAGCTGGTGGGTGAAGATATGCTGGCTGCTCTACGCGTTGCCAACCCTGACTGGTGTATCGGTGTGTTGCGTTATTTCAATCCTGTTGGGGCGCATCCAAGCGGCCTGATCGGCGAAGACCCAAACGGCGTTCCCAGCAATCTTATGCCCTACGTTACTCAGGTGGCAGTAGGCAAGCGAGCACACCTTAATGTTTTCGGAAACAACTACCCGACACCAGACGGAACAGGAATACGCGACTACATCCATGTTGTGGATTTAGCTGAGGGGCATGTGGCGGCGCTGAGGGTGCTACAAGAACGTGGTGAGTCATTCACTGTCAATTTGGGAACAGGAAAAGGCTATAGCGTGTTGGATGTGGTTCGTGCTACCGAGCAGGTCAGTGGACAGCTAGTGCCAATACGAATGGCTCACCGCCGCCCGGGGGATGTCGCTGAGTGCTGGTCAGATCCTTCCAGCGCGCAGAAAATCCTCGGTTGGTGTGCCAAAAAATCCCTGAACGATATGTGCGCAGATGCTTGGAGATGGCAACAGCATAATCCAAACGGGTACTCTTCCTGCTGAAGCAATGAAGGCAAAATTGTGAGTGAGGATTTTCCCTAGCAAGGTGGTATAAAATAATTCAGTTTAAGTAAATCGTTTAATAGGGTAGTGAAAATGAAAAAAGCAGTGATTACCGGCATTACTGGTCAGGACGGAGCCTACTTGGCGCAACTCTTGTTAGAAAAAGGCTATACAGTTTACGGCACCTATCGCCGCACCAGCTCAGTCAATTTTTGGCGAATTCAAGAACTGGGGATTGAGCAAAATCCAAATTTGCATTTAGTGGAATATGATCTCACCGATCTGTCTTCCAGTATCCGTTTATTGCAAAGCGCAGGGGCGACGGAGGTCTATAATCTTGCCGCACAAAGCTTTGTGGGCGTGTCGTTCGATCAACCCGTGACCACCGCAGAAATCACTGGCATCGGCCCGGTGAATCTGTTGGAAGCGATTCGCATCGTTGATCCCAAGATTCGCTTTTATCAAGCCAGCACATCGGAGATGTTCGGTAAGGTGCAGGCCATTCCGCAAATCGAAGACACGCCTTTTTATCCACGCAGTCCTTACGGTGTGGCCAAGCTCTATGCACACTGGATGACGATCAATTATCGCGAGAGCTATGGAATTTTCGGCTCCAGTGGCATTCTGTTCAATCATGAAAGTCCGTTGCGCGGGCGGGAGTTCGTGACGCGCAAGATCACCGACAGCGTGGCCAAGATCAAGCTGGGCAAGCTGGATGTGCTGGAGTTGGGCAACATCGATGCGAAGCGCGACTGGGGCTTTGCCAAGGAGTATGTGGAAGGCATGTGGCGTATGCTGCAAGCCGATGAGCCAGACACTTTTGTGTTGGCTACCAACCGTACCGAGACGGTACGTGACTTCGCGCGTATGGCGTTCAAGGGGGCGGGTATTCTGGTGGAATTTGAAGGTTCGGCAGAAAACGAAACGGCTATTGATGCCAGTACGGGCAAGGTTGTGATGCGCGTCAATCCCAAGTTCTATCGTCCGGCCGAGGTGGAGTTGCTGATTGGCAACCCTGCCAAGGCAAAAGCCAAGCTGGGCTGGGAGCCGAAGACCACGCTGGAGCAGTTGTGCCAGATGATGGTGGAGGCAGATTTGCGGCGCAACGAGGCGGGGTTTAGTTTTTAGGCCCCAAAAATTCATTATTGATCCGGCCAGATAATGTTTGAAGTCCGTTCGCCTTGAGCTTGTCGAAAGGTGAATGGGCTTCGACAGACTCAGCCCGAACGGAGTTGATACTTCACCGTGCCGGATCAATAGCGAAGCGCCTGCGAGGGAATTCCACTTATTCGCCGCAAAAAACATGCGAATATATTGACCTCGCGGAGAATATCTTGCACAATCCCCGCATGAATAGCGGAAATAAATTCTATATTTGGCAACAATCAGACTGGCCGCACTGGCGCTATGATGTGCAACGCTTGGTGAGCC
>Ga0155959_143_pt3 | contig 1806 bp, 1 predicted proteins | sample RifCSPlowO2_02_FD_107613 | JGI IMG/M metagenome (GOLD analysis project Ga0155959, IMG submission 107613) | candidate division WOR-1 bacterium RIFCSPLOWO2_02_FULL_46_20
TCATTATTTACCTGGCCGGTTTTATCTTTTACTGCTACTTCCCATTTATCAATAACAATATTGGGGTTATCAATGGGAGAATCAAGCCACCTGCCCAAGGGGTCTTTATCTAAAAATGTATATTTGAGAGCCGCAGGAAACTTGCAGTTTTGGGCAACCTCATAAGCATCAGCAATTTTTACTTCGCGTTGGCTGGAGAACCCTGTTTCGTTAAAAGTCAGCGGATCGCTCTTAATTAAACCATCTGAAGCCAGCAGATTGGCATCATCTTCAGTTGTCCAGGCCACTCCGCCTGCCAAATCCTCTGCCTCAATATAGCCATGCATACCGGTTGAGCTAAGCGACAAGCGGATATCCGAACCTGCACCGGAAACACTATACACAGGATTATTGACATAAGACAGCAAAGCAAGCAATCCGCCATTGTCTTGCTTGGACCGCCAGTAAGTTTTGCCCAAAGTTTTATCATATCTAACTTGGTTGGCGCCAACAGCGCTGTTCTTTTGGTCCTGTTTTCTTTGAGCAAGCTGTTCTTGATCAAGCTCCCAATATGTGCCATTGGCGGTTGTGCCGGTATATTTTTGCGGGTTGTCTTTCAGTTCCTGGCCTTTGGCTGTTTGAACATTATTAAATTCCGTAATTTCAGAATCCATCAGGGGCCAGTTGAATTCAAAAGGCGGCGGCGGGTTGCCGTCATATTTATAGACCAGGTCAGTAGAAACATTAGCGACCGGCGAGCCGTTGGAGTAATCAAATTTGCCGGTAATGGGGATAAACTCAAAATATTCGCCTGACAAATAAGCATCATAGCCGACAGAAGAAGCTAAGGAATCCTTATACCCAAGTAAATTTGCTTTACCAGCTTCGCTGTTTAATTTTTCGGCAACAGTTTTCCAGTCGCCGCCCTCCAAACCAGATAGCATTTCCTCTTTTGGTTTATAAGCTTCTCCGGGTTTGGCCGCAGGATCACCAAAGAACAGCTTGCCGGGGAAGCCCAGGCCTCTATTAATATCGGTTAAGTGAATCCTGAAATCCTTTATCCTTTCGCCTTCCGGAGTTTTAGCGTTAATAAAACCTATCCAGGGTACAAAGCGGTTGGTTAATCTGGAAGACGCAATTGGCGCTTCCAATTCATAGCGCAAACTAAAATACGGACTTCTGCCAAAGCTCCTGCCCCTGGTGCCCCAGGTAGGAATGACTTTAAAAATACCTTTTTCAGATGGTTCAGTCCGGCCATTAATATATTTTAAAACTCCCGAAGACAAGCTTGACACTTGCTGTTCGCCCAGATAAGCGGCGGCTAACACCGGATCATCCGTCACCGTCGGCACCTGAATTGTTCCTCCATAGAAGCCAGAACTAACTGTCATTGTTATAGGATATAAAACTTGTCCCAGAGTATTGTTGACTCCAGGATCAGCTTCTATGGTTACAATATCTATCAACCAGCCCGGGTCTTTTGCCGGACGAAAGGCCAAGGTAAAATCAATTTTATCAACATGACCGTCCGGTTCGCCGATGCCGCGCAAAGCCGCATCGTGAAATTCAAGAATATCGTATTGCTGTTTCACTTCAAAAATTGGCGCCTTATTAGATAAACTAAATGTTTGGATGTGTTTCCTTGTCCTTCTCTGACCCTCCCCCTTCCACCCCTGCAGAAAAACATAGTTATATTTCGTATAATGGACTGTGGCAGTAACTTCAACCTGGAGATCAACACTATTAAACCCCCTGTGCATCAGAGCCGCGAACGGAACATAGGGATAAGCGGTGATCCTCTGTTCACCGGTCGCGGTCAGGATATAA